>Ga0299912_10004464_pt1 | contig 11469 bp, 19 predicted proteins | sample RVTome_2_FD_207667 | JGI IMG/M metagenome (GOLD analysis project Ga0299912, IMG submission 207667) | Soil microbial communities from uranium-contaminated site in the Upper Colorado River Basin, Wyoming, United States - RVT95D214 (version 2) ... | reverse complement strand
ATCCCATGGGGTTGAGCCCCACCGTTTTTATCCCCTGAAACATTCATTATACCCATGAACCAGAAGTGGGAGACGGTCTACTTCGATAAACCCGGTAAGGAGAACACAGAGGAGACTCTGAGGCTGGCCAAGAGGCGAGCCGACCAGCTCGGTATCAAGAACATCATAGTTGCCAGCTACACTGGCTACACGGGAGCCCTGGCCTCAGAGGTCTTCAAGGGCCACAACCTTGTGGTCTCAGCCGGGATGATGGGGTTCACCGAGCCCAACGTGGCAAGGATGGACCCAGCCAACCTGAAGAGGATGGAGGAGAACGGCGCCAAGGTCTTCTACCACCTCCACGCCTTCGGCGGCCTCGGCAGAGCCGTGAAGAACAAGTTCGGCTCCATCCAGGTGGACGAGATCATAGCCCACACCCTCCGCCTCCTCAGCCAGGGGGTGAAGGTGGGGTGCGAGGTGGCGTGCATGGCGTCGGACGCGGGCCTCATCAGGACCGACGAGGAGTGCGTCGCGGTCGGCGGGAGCGGCGGGGGAGCCGACTCAGCAGTCGTTCTGCTGCCCGCCAACACTCACAGGTTCTTCGACACGAAGATCAGGGAGATAATCTGTAAGCCTAGGTGAGCTACCTCGCAAACACGTTCTTGGCCCACCACTTTATCATGGGCGCCATCATCATGAGCCAGGTTAGGAGGAAGTTCAGTACCTTGAAATGCTCGGGGCTCATAGTGTCCACCTGTACGCCTCTTGAAGGGCGCCCTCTCTCACATGCTGCTCTGTCATCGGACTACACCTGTAGTAACCTATATCACTGTTCTATATTACAGTAACTAATTGCTAATAAGTATTCCACTGTTAAACATGTTGTTAACAACTGTGTGTTGTACGTGAACGGATAATATTATTGTAGTAACGACTACAAAAAACATGATAAACTATAATGGCGTTACCATATAGATATAAATTGATGTTGATCAATAAATGAGGGAAAAGTTAAACAGTATTGATGCTCACCAATATGATGATATGGATAAGCCAATCGAGCAGCTAACGAAGGTCCTTTCACAGGCCATAGCGGAGCTCCACGGGGAAGACCTGGTCTCCCTGTAGGTCGTCGGGGCCATGCCTTACCCTCTCAGGGATGACAAGTACGTGGTGACCTACAATCTGAGGCTCAGGGGCCAGCCGCCGATAATGCTGGCCAAGATCGTCGTGGACCTCGCCAAGGGTGAGCTGGAGGAGTACGAGCCCGGGCTCCCATAGGAGACCTTTATGATCATCTAAACGGCCTCCGCCCGGTGTCCCTATTCACGAGGGCAGTCTCGATCGTGGTTCACGGGTAACCACGGCTTTATTTAATTCCCCGGCCCATTTACGGGGTATGAAGGTCAGGGTCCCCGCGGCTGTGCTGGACGGCATCATGGAGCTCGCCAGGGGGGCCTACCCCAGGGAGATGATAATGCTGCTGCGGGGAGAGCGGAGAGGGGACTCTGTCACCGTCACCGAGACCCTGTTTCCCCCGCTGGGCCTCGGGGGGAGGGGCTTCGCCAGCTTCCCCGTCCAAATGCTGCCCATAGACTTCACCATAGTGGGCACCGTCCACAGCCACCCCTCGGGCAACGTCACCCCCTCAACCGGGGACCTGCACAACTTCTATGGTAGGCTGATGATGATCGTGGGGCCCCCCTTCGACGGGTCCGCGGTGGCCGCCTACGACAAGCAGGGTAACAGGCTTGACGTGGAGGTCGTGGGCTGAGTTGGGCTCCATCCGGCTGAACGCCGCCAAATCCGTGTCCCTCATCTTCAACGCCCCGTTCCTGGCCGCGCTCACGTTCCTCTATGTCTACCTTCACGCCAGCCCCAAGCCGGGGTACGAGTTGATGGTGGCCGCGGCCTTCTTCTCAAGTATCCTGCCGGTGCTGCTCATCCTGTACCTGAAGCGGAGCGGCATCGTCTCCGAGATGATGATCAACACCAGGGAGGACAGGACGAAGCCTTTCCTTGGGGCTCTGGCATGCTATCTGCTGGGCGTCGCGGTTCTGCGTCTCATGGGGGCGCCCCCCAACATGGTTTACCTGATGGCCTGCTACCTGGTGAACACCCTTTTGATGATGCTGATAACCATCAGGTACAAGATCAGCATACACGCTGCCGGGGTTGCGGGCCCAGCCGTCTTCCTGATCCACCAGTACGGCCTGAACTTCTGGCCCTTCCTGCTGCTGGCCGGGTTGGTGATCTGGGCCCGGTACGAGCTTGAGATGCACACACTCGGGCAGCTGACGTGGGGGCTGCTGGTCGCGTCGCTGCTGACGTACGCCCAGCTGGAGCTTTACCCGGTCATCCTCCCACTATGATGGGGTAGATGGTGACCCTGTCCCCGGGCCTCAGCCTGGCCGAGTCCCAGAGACGTTTGCCGTTCACGACGACGCCCACGACCCTGCGGTCGTAGGCGTACAGAGCCTCCTCCCCCAGCCCAGCCATGAGCTCCCTGAGGGTCGTGGGCTCCTCCACCTCCAGGGTCATGGGCTTGGGGTACACGGGTACCTGATCCCCCCGGCTGCAGTTAATCCTTGTCTAGCCCCAACTCTTTACGTCGCTGAACGTATCGGCGGTACCACGTGTCCACGTTGTCCCTGGTCACGTGGTCCTTGTGGTGCCTGAACCCGCCCCTGAACCCTTGAGGGATGTGCATCAGCTCGTGGATCAACGTCCTGTTCTGCGCCTCCAACGGGTAGAAGTCGAAGAGTTCGTGGATGACCTCGACGATGTAGGTGGGCTCCATCCTCATGGCCTCCTGCCATATCTTGCCCAGTCCGTGGATGCGTGCGATGGTCCGCTTCGCGTCGCTGCCCCTGCTCCTCACGCAGTAGATCCTGTTTAGGTCCACGTGGTCGAACCTGAGGAGCTCGGTGATCTCAGTTATCCGCTTCTTGATGTCCGGGGCCTCGAAGTACTCGATCATCCGATCCTAGAGGGCGTTCGTCCACGTTTAAAACAATAGACTTTTAATGCTGGATGGATGATCCATCCAATGGAAAGGTGTTGGAGCGGGAACTGAACACGACGCAGAGGACAGCCATCATGGCGATCCTGACGGCCTCAGCCATAGCCACCAACTACATACTCATAGGGGTGGTGAACGTGAAGCTCATGGACCTCATAGTCTTCACGGCGGGGTACCTCTTCGGCGCATGGATGGGCGCCTCAGTCGGGGCTCTCACGTGGCTCGTCTACGGGACGCTTAACCCCTACGGGTTCAGCCTGCCCATCCTCGGGGCAACTGTGCTGGGGGAAGCCCTGTACGGGGTTGCGGGGGGAGCCGTGAGGGGTTTCTGGGGGACGACGAGCTGGAGGCCGGACGCGAGGCTCGCGGTGGCGGGGTTCCTGCTGACCTTCATATACGACATCTTCACCAACGTGGTTTCTGCGCTTACGGTCGGCGTACCCATCGCCGTATCTCTGGTGGGGGGCGTCCCCTTCGCCCTCGCCCACGAGGTGAGCAACGCGGCCTTCTTCTGCCTCGGGTTCCCGCCCCTCGTCACATCCATATCCAAGGTGATGGAAGCGTATGTTGAGTAAGCAGAGCCTGACGTGGGTCGCAGCGGCGCTCCTGTGCACGACCCTAGCGGGCGGCGCAGCGTCCCTCTACTACTACAGCAGGTTCACCCAGCTTGAGGCTGAGTACATGGAAACCCTTGACGAGCTGGAACGCCTCACAATAAAGGTGAATATCATGATCGACTACGGAAACGGGATAGCGGTGTGGCACAACTCCACAAGGGTCAGCCTGGCTGAGACCATGCTGAACGCCACCTTGCATGTGGCCGACGTCCAGTACACCGTCACGGAGTTTGGGGCCTTCGTTGACGCCATAGACGGGGTCAGCGGGGTCGAGGGCCACTACTGGATCTGGTACCGCCTAGAAGGCGGATGGCAGATGGGGGCCGTGGGCTCGGACCAGTACAGGCTCCACGACGGCGATGTTTTAGCTTGGATCTACACGGGTTTCTAGGTGAGTGAAGGTGAGCTTGAAGGAGATCAGGGCCCTGGGCTCGTTGACGGACAGGACGGCGCCCGGTAGGCAGCCCCAGTTCACGGAGGCCCATATAGTCAAGGCGCTCAAGACCATCGGCGGCCAGGGGCCTGGGAGGAAGCAGTTGGCAGGGTCCCTTGAGCTGGGCGAGGGCGTGGTCCGCACCCTCCTGGGGAGGCTGATGGGCGCGGGCCTCGTCTCCACCAGCAGGTCGGGGACGGCCCTCACGGAGGCGGGGCGGAGGCTCCTCGGCGAGGTGGAGGCGGCTCTCCCGGGCCGGCCCGTGGGGCGCACGGATCTGACGGTGGCACGCAGCAACTACCTGGTCTTGGTGAGGGGCGGGGCGTCCAGGGTGCGGTTCGGGGTGGAGCAGAGGGATGAGGCGCTGCTGTCGGGGGCGAGGGGGGCCACGACGCTGCTCCTGAGGATGGGTGAGCTGCTTGTACCCGGGTTGGACGCTGATGTGAGTTCGAGGCTGAGGGATGAGATCATGGAGTTGGGGCCGGGCGAGGGCGACGCGGTCATCATCGGGTCCGCGGACTCGGGGCTGGCGGCCGAGATCGGCGCGTACTCCTCGGCCATCGCCCTCCTCACGACCGAGTGAACCTAGGGCTCATTATTTTAATAGTTGACTCAGTGTTGAGCGTGCCGGTAGCCCTCGGTATCGTCTGTCTGATCTTGATGGTTTCGGCCCGACTCGAATTGTGCCACCCGGTTCTTGAGGAGTCCTGAAAGAGAAACGAGGAAGTGTACAAGTTCAAGTAAATTTCGAAGCCCAGCAGAGTGTTTCAAATGCCTTAACTCAGCTCTTATTCTCACTATAATCAACATCCGAGTGGTTTAAAGAAAAAAGGAGGATAGTTTTTACCATTCAAAAACGAGGTCTGTCCTGTTATCTGTGATCGGCCATTCAATTTCAGTGGACATTGCCAACTTTTCGTACAATACTATGTTCTTGTTAAAATCGAAGACGATCACAAATCCCTCAGAGACTCCCCAGGGGCTACCCCAGAAGACAATCTTCAGCCCGAGCTTCTCAACGTCCTTGGTTAGTCTATTGAAGGCCTTTTTTATTTCGTCTGGTTTAGATGTGTCAAGCTTGGGACTAGGTTTACCGTAGGTGATCGCATATCTAAAGTTCATTTCATCTCTCCATCCTTTCAGGCATTTGTACTTGTGTGGCTCCACACCTCGGAGCCAGGGCATCCTCCAATTGTTATTGAAGGATGAACCCTTGATCACGGCTTCGCATGCCTACTATAAGGAGGTATCGCCTAGAACGATGAACGTCGGCCTAAATTAATATGAAAAACAGATTTCACCCTCAATGAAGCCTGAGTGGAACCTTGTGAATGATTTATGAACGCAGTAGTGTCACCCTTTCTCCAAACTCTTATCCCCTCACCCCACGTGTTACCGTCTGAGGCATGCCGATACCGAGAGGGGTAGCAGGTTCAACAAGCACTTCACCAACAGGTTCTTCCTCCTCTTCGCAGGCCGGATAGCCCCATTTGCGATAGTGAACCACAGGGGTAGGAGCTCCGGCCGCAGCTACCGGACGCCGGTCCTGGCCTTCCCCACGGAAGCGGGGTTCGTGTTCGCCCTCACGTACGGGCGGGACGTGGACTGGGTGAGGAACCTGGTCGCCTCGGGCGGCGGGAGCCTGGTGTACAAGGGAGAGGAGATACCCCTTTGCGAAGTAAGGCTCGGGAAGTATGCTGACGTGAGGGGGATGTTCTCTCTGTGGATTCGGCTCTCTCTGTGGTTCATCTCGCTGGAGGACTGTCTGCTCGCGGAAGCGTGTAATCAGAATAGTGTAGAGATGTGACGTTCTGGGGGGGTGAAGTCATACCCGTAACATTCTATTGCCCACTACCCATTCCTGTTAAAACGGTACGGTGAGTGAGGACATGGTTACGCCTCGACCTCCCTGGGCTCCTTCACCAGCACAAGTATCAGGAGGCCGGTTAGGAAGACAGCGGATGACAGGATCACCCAGGGCAGGCTGTGGTCCACCCTGTATATGTAGCCGCTGAGGAAGGTGCCCAGGGTTACGCTCGCCATGGCCACGATTCCCGTGGCCCAGGCACCGCTTGTGATCCAGACGCCTCCGCCGCCGAGGGCCGCTATGAGGCGCCCCCTCTTGCTCCTAGGAGCCATGTCGGCGAACATGGACTGTATGGCTGGGTTGATGAAGGTGTTGGGTATCGCCGAAGCGGCCAGGATGAGCACCACGTGTGTGAAGCTTGTGGCCCTGAGGAAGAGGAGGCACGGGACGGCGCAGGCCATGAGGCAGAGGCCCGTCACCTTCCTCTTGCTGAACCTGTCCACCATCCTCCCGGCGGGGAAGCTCAGGACGACGTTGATGGAGCCCACCACGAGGGCTAGGACGCCCCACTGCCTGGTGTTGAGGCCGATGACCTCCGTCGCCCTCACTATCCAGAATGGGGAGACGAGGCTCACCGAGAACGTGGCAACCGAGACGAGGAGGCTCAGCTTGACGAGGTTGCGGGGCGCGGTCCTGATGGTGACGACGATGTCCCTGTAGGACTCCATTAGCAGGTGAGGTATGTTGCCGAGCGTGATGTGGATGCCTCCGCCCTCCCTGTCAAGGGTCTCCTTCAGGTACCTGAGCCGCAGCGTGGCCACCAGCAACGCCACGAAGAAGCCCAGGGTGTAGAGGCCCTTGACCGCCGGCTTCACCCCGATCGTGTCTATGAACCAGCCGCCTATGAGGGGGGAGGCGACGCCGAAGGCACCCGGGATCGCCATGGTGGCGGCGAAGCCGATGCCCCGTTTGGCGGCGGGTATGCTGTCCGCCATGAGCGCCTGCATGGCTGGGATGTAGAACGTGACCAGGCTCTGCACGAACATTCCAACGGCCACCCACTGCCAGCTGTCCGTGAACACGAATATGAGGAAGGTGCCCGAGTAGACGAAGGTCATGTAGGCCATGACCTTGATGCGCCCCTGGTAGTCGGCAAGGTACCCTCCCAGCGGGTACAGGATCATGGATGCCAGATTACCGACGGCCATGACCTGCCCTATAGTCTCGTACTCGCCTCCCAGGGCCATGACGTAGAGGCTGAGGAAGGGCCAGATGATGTCTATGCTCATCCTCCAAAGGACGCTGCAGACGGTGAGCACCAGGACGTTGCCCCTCATGAGCCTGAGTATCTCGGACAAGGCCGACCCTGCCTAGGAATGTCCCTAGGGCTATAAACTCACCTCAAATAATTAGTGATAAAAAAAGGTGGTTTAGAGGTCTGCCGCCGCCTCCCTTCTCATTTCCTCGATCTGCATCTTCTGGGCGCACTGTATGAGTGAGCTTAGGTGGTTGTCCACGTTGAACTGGAAGGTCTGAGCGTTCCCTACCCTGCGCGAGGGCTCCATTAGGCCGAGTCCCACGAGCCGTTTCACTTCCTTTGCCACGGTTTTGTAGGACAGGTTCGTGGACTCTACGAGCATTTTGATGGTCTGCTCCATGCGGCCCACGATCAGGCTCTGGTCGAGGACCCTGGCCGTGGGGTTGTCGAATATTCTTGTCAAGGGCCCGAATGTTGCGTACTCCTCGTCGGCGGGCGCGGCGGGGTCGATCCGTCTTTTTTCCTGGTTTTTCATCCCCGCGTCCCTGCACCACTTTTGTCCTCTGCTTTTTATTAATTTCCCGTTATTATCTGATTGGGTACCAATCGCGTAATTATCATCCATTGTTATTTTAATCTTTTCCATGGACATTGGAAAAAAATCCCATTAAACTTATATATTTTATGGAACTTAAACCTTCACTGTTGAGTCCTCTGAAAAGAGGAGATGAAGCCCACATAAAGGGTTTCATCTTAAACAAGCTGTACAGCCTAAAGGCCTGGGTTAAGCCAGGCGGCTCGCCTCACAGACACCACTCAATTACCAACATAAAGAAGGGGTACCCAAAAAACCATAGAGGTAAGTTCGACAAGATTCTGAAAAAAATGCAGAAAGATGGTCTACTTCAACTTTTTCCTCATTCAGGCAACGGTGAGCTTCACGTCTGCGCCATACTTATGAAAGATGTTATTATAATAGGCTTGGAGATCGCTAACAAGTACAGGGTATGCGAGGGGTTGCCGCCTCTAGACGTCGAGTTCAGAGAGGTGTTGCTGGATTTAATCGAGAAGTGATTGAACTCTGACCAGGTTAACTCTAAATCATCACAGACCATTTAAATTGCATGTTTCACTTCGGCTACGGCTCCAACCTGAACCAAGGGTTCCTCCGCCAGTACTGCCCCAGCGCCAGGTTCGTCATGAAGGCGTACCTCCCCAACTACGAGGTACAATTCCGCTTCTGGTCCAAGAGGAGGCAGGGAGGAATAAGCACAATCATAGAGAAGCCGGGGGGCCTCGTCCACGGAGTCATCTACGAGGTCCCTGAGGAGGAACTGAAAGTGTTAGATGTTCTGGAGAGCGTCCCCCAGGGACTATACAGGCGTGAGGCGTTCCTTGTGCTGGGTGAGGACGGCGGGTGGCACGAGGCCGACCTCTACAGGGTGGCCAGGCCTCAGGGGCCGTTTACGCCGTCGAGGGGCTACGTGGAGCTGATGCTGAGCGGGGCCCAGGAGCATGGGCTGGACCCCGGATACATTAAGAAGATTGAGGCCCTCTACGAGGGGTCACTCTGACGCCTCGTAGACGACCCGGCCGCCCACTATGGTCTTGAGGACCCTGGCCTTCAGTATCTCCTCGGGGTCCGAGGTGGTTATGTCCCTGTCTAGGACCACGAAGTCGGCCAGTTTACCAGGTTCGATGCTACCCTTGGTGGCTTGATTACCTTCAAGATAGGCGGCGTTCCACGTGTATGCCCTTAGCGCGTCCATGATGCCGATGGCCTCGTCTTTGCACAGGACCTTGCCGGTTCTGGACTTCCGGGTGACGCACCCGTAGATGCCTGTGAGGGCCCAGCTGGTGCCGAAGCCGTCGCTGTTGCCGGCCGCCACTATGCCGTGCTCCTTGAAGCTTCTCATGGGGTAGTATCCGCGGAGCCGCTTCTCTCCCAGGGCCGCTATGTGGCTGTCGCCTATGGGGTAGCAGAACCCTATGGAGGCCGAGACGTTGACGCCCAGCTCCTTCATCTTCTTGAGCTGTCTGGGTAGAACGTAGCCTGCGTGCTCTATTCTGTGCATGTGGTTGGGCCACGGCTTCCTCTTCACGGCCTCCTCGATGGCGTTGAGGGCCATGTCGATGGCCCGGTCGCCTATGGCGTGGATGCATGTCCTGAGGCCGGCGGCGTGGCACCTGGCCACCTCGTCGGTGAGCTCCTCCTGGGTGCAGCGGACGATGCCCTTGTTGCCTGGGTCGTTGCTGTAGTCCTCGTACAGGGCGGCGGTGAGGCTTCCCATGGCGCCGTCTACGCCCACCTTGACGCTGACCACGTAGAGCCTGTCGCTGAACTTGAAGGGCGTCTTGATGCCCTGCCTGGACAGGTCGCTGGTGGCGTAGCCCTTGTAGGGCGTCATCCCGTCCAGCATGAGGCCGACCCTCATCCTGAGCTTGCCTGACTCATCCAGCTTCTGGTAGGCGAGGGCCTGCGGCGCCTTTATGTGGGCCTCGTGGATCGTTGTGAGGCCCCAGCTGAGGAGCTCCTCCTCTATGATGGGCCAGTTCCTGGTGAGTAGCTCAACTTCCTCGTCCTGGGCCGGCTGGGGTATGATGTCCCGCACCTTGTCCATTGCCGCTATCTCGTCCAGCCGCCCCGTGGGCTCCCCCTTCTCGTCCTTCTCAATGTGGCCGCCGTGGGGCTGGGGGGTGTCCCTGGTTATGCCGGCCAGCTTCAATGCCAGCGAGTTGGCAACCGCGTTGTGTCCCCCGGCTCTGCCCAGGTAGACGGGGTGCTTGGCGGATACTTTGTCGAGGTCGTACCTTGTGGGGAACCGTTTGTCCTTCCACTGGCTCTCATCGAACCAGCTGCCTATGACCCACTCGCCCTCGGGCTTGGACGCCGCCTTCGCCTTGAGGGCCTTCACCGCCTCGGCTAGGCTCCCAAGCCTCTTGCAGTCAACCCAGTCGAGCTGGAGGCCCCTCCTTATGCAGTGCTCGTGGGTATCTATGAAGCCCGGGTACAGGGGCTTCCCGCCCAGGTCTATGACCCTGGTCTTGTTCCCCGCGAGCCTCTTGACCTCCCCTGATGACCCCACCTTCACAACCTTTCCGTCCCTCACGGCGACCGCCTCCGCCACCGTGTCCGCGTGGTCCACGGTGACGACCCGACCGTTCACGATGATGAGGTCAGCCGCCAGCTCACCTAAAGGTAACCGTTGAGACAAGGATGCACCTGAAGGAGACTCTGGGCCAACCTATTTAACATCCACCTCCACCGTAAGCTTGATGGCTCTCGACGGATGGGTCACCTTCGTCGCCCTGGGTGACAGCTTGACGGCTGGCTTCACCTCGCCCGCGGGCTACTCGGGGCCCAGGTACCACCCTTACACGGTGGCCCTTGAGGCCCTCATCAGGCGTGGGCTGAGCCAGTCCTGCGGCTTCAGGGTCGTCGTCGTGAACAAGGGCGTGGACGGCGACAGCACGGACGGGATGCTTGAAAGGTTCGGCAGGAGTGTGGTGCCTGAGGAGCCAGACTACGTCATGTTGTGGGCGGGGATCAACGACCTCTACGCGGGCAGGGGCCCACAGCAGATAGCAGGCAACATCGAGGAGCTGGCCGAGAGGACGGTCCAGGTGGGTGCGGCCCCCATCCACTGCGCCGTCACGCCCGTGGAGGGCTCACCCCACCTCAACGAGAGGATCAGGGAGCTCAACGCCCTGATCCGTGAGCACTGCGAGGAGAAGGGCTTCCCTTACGTGGACCTGTACGCCGCCACGGCGGGCCCCGATCTCAGGCTTGATCCGAGGTACTCCGACGACGGAGTCCACCTGAGCCGGGAGGGGTACGGCGTCGTCGTCGGGGCCATATACGAGGAAGCGGTGAAGGGGGCCCTGATAAAACTGGCTGCACGGGGCTCCTAGGCGCTCAGCCTCGCCCTCGCAGCATTTATAACGATCCTCCTCGGATACGTGGTGAGGCTTGGGAGATGCCAAAGAAGAGAAGTAGCGGAGGACGCAGCAAAGGAGGGAAAGGGCGGTCCGGCACAGTCCAGTGCAGCTACTGCGGCGCCCAAGTACCACGAGACAAGGCGAAGAGGACCACCAAGTACACCAGCCTGGTGGACTCCAAGATACTGAAGGAGCTGCAGGACCAGGGTGCAACCATAAACCGCACCAAGACAACCAAGTACCTGTGCATCAGCTGCGCCATCCACCGCGGAGTAGTGAACATCCGCGCCAAGGAGGACAGACGCATCGTCCCGCGGCGCAGGAGACCGAGAGGCCCCTCAGACTAGGGCCCCTCAACAACTTTTTTGAAGTATAATCCTCTCTGCAGCACCGTAAAGTGGGCCAAGGCAGCGA
>Ga0299912_10004463_pt1 | contig 11471 bp, 10 predicted proteins | sample RVTome_2_FD_207667 | JGI IMG/M metagenome (GOLD analysis project Ga0299912, IMG submission 207667) | Soil microbial communities from uranium-contaminated site in the Upper Colorado River Basin, Wyoming, United States - RVT95D214 (version 2) ... | reverse complement strand
TCATTGATCATTGATCAATGGTTCGTTTTTTTTGAAAATATTCAACCGTCTTTCTTAATCCCCTTTCTATTCCAACTTCCGGTTCATAGTTCAATATTTCTTTTCCTTTTTGGATATTTGCCAGTGAGTGTCTGACATCTCCCTTTCGGGGTTCTTCATAGATCGGTGACACCTTCGAACCGACAATCTCTTTAAGGAAATTTAGTAACTGATTCAACGATGTTCTTTTCCCACAGGCGATGTTAATCGCTTCTCCGTTAAGATGCGCCGCGGACATGGCCAATAGATTGGCCTGAACGACATTATCGATATAGGTGAAATCTCGAGACTGTTCCCCATTGCCAAAGATGATAGGGGGGCGACCTTCGAGCAGTGCATCAATAAACCTTGGGATAACAGCAGAGTAGATGGAGGTCGGATCCTGTTTGGGACCAAAAATATTGAAATATCTTAAGGAGACGGCCTCAAGACCATAAAGTTGAAAAAAGAGTCTGCAATATTGTTCTCCGATATATTTCTGCAATGCGTAAGGTGAAAGGGGATTTGGGGGCATCTCTTCATTCTTCGGCAAGGTTGGGGTATCGCCATAGACCGAGGAAGATGATGCATAGATCAATCGCTTCACTCCTGCATTCTTGGCAGCAAGGAGGATATTTAAGGTCCCTTCCACATTCACTGAATTGGAGGTCAGGGGATCCTCCACTGACCGTTGAACCGATGGAAGAGCGGCTTGGTGAAATACATATTCTATATCTATCGTAGCTCTCTGACATACGGTGAGGTCACGTATATTTCCTTCAATAATTTCGAGGGAGGAATAGGCTTCATCAAAAATTAGATTTCCCCTTTTCCCGGTTAAGAAATTATCGAGGACTCGAACCAGATGACCTTGTTTGAGCAGGACCTCGGTCAAGTGCGATCCGATAAACCCCGCTCCCCCAGTGACTAAAATATTTGACATCTCCTCCTACTCCACCTTTCCGTCTTCAGATATTATTTTTTACCAAAACCCTTTCTGTTTATCAAGGGAAAACAAAAAAGGGGAGGATAAATTAGATGAAAAGAAATGGCCTAAAATGATTTTAAGGATCTCCTTGACCCCTTATGAGGAGACGGTTTCAGGAGAAAGATTATGCTTCTTAAACTCATTGAACTCCAATTCCAGAAGTGCATGCCGTTGGGCTATTTCTTTATTTCGATCTGTCAATTTCGAAATCACCACCGAGAAATGGAGGACAATGAGGAGGAGAAAGAGAAAGGCGATCATGACCACCGCTGATAAATAATATAGACCTGTAATCTGAGCAAAAAATTTGGAAAGGAAAAACTCTGGCCATAAGCTGAATATGAAAATAGCAACTCCTGTAAAAAGCCACAAGATAGAGTATTCTTCCCGAAGCCTTTCCTTTCTAATCAGCTCGAAGGTGATCAAAAGTAGAATGATACTTAGCGCGCCAATAACAATCTGAATCTGTATTAACATCTTTCTCTCTCCTCTCTTAAAGGGATCCTCTTCTTGAAACAATCCACAAATATCGCCAGGAGAACTTTCACCATATAGTAGACAGACCTGATCTTCGTAATGGAAGACTCACCAGAATATCTCGGGTTCATACTCACAGGAACCTCTCCCATTTTCAAACCACACCGGTTAATCAAAACCAAAGCCTCTGGTTCCGGGTAATCCTGTGGATAATCAGACGCAAATAACTTAATCGCCTTTCGATTGGCAGCCCTGAACCCTGAGGTAGGATCGGTTACCTTTTGTCTCAATATCACCGAAATCACTTTTGAAAAGACAGAAATCCCCACCCTTCTCATCATCGATGCTTTATACTCCGCTGAATCAGCTATAAAACGTGAACCAATAGCCATATCCCACTGCCTTTCTTCCAAGGTCCGAAGAAGCTTGGGTATCTCTTTCGGGTCATGCTGGCCATCCCCATCCACCTGAATGGCAATGTCATAACCTTTCTCATTGGCGTATTTGTAACCAGCCTGCATTGCCCCGCCAATCCCCAGATTAAAAGGGAGTTCTAAAACGACAGCCCCTTTCTCCTTGGCTCTTTCAGAAGTGAGATCTGTAGATCCATCATTCACCACCAGGATATCCACCTGAGGCAGATGGTTCCTAACCTCCTCTATCACCTTCTCTATAGAACCCTCTTCATTATATGCAGGAATGATGACTAAAACTTTTTTCTTCATTTTTGTTAAGACGATACGATTTTATCAAATTAATAAAAAGTAGGGATTGTCTTCAAAAGCTCCCAACAATTGGAGCACTTCTACCAAGTGGCCACCTGGAGAGCAAATAAGCCCAATTTTCTTATTCCTTTTCATTGACCCTTTCTGACCCTTTCGATCAAACTGAGTCATGGTCTTGGTTTCCAAGGGGTGAAGCACCTCAGGGTTTGTAAAAGAATCATCAGTTGAGTCCGTCGCTTTCTCAGCCATGCCCCAAGCGTCCAGTTAAGGACAAGGGAGAAAAGAGAGGCTTTGTAAGCCACCCCATGAAGATCATTGAAATGCTTATGGATGTAGTGCAAGTAAGCCTCCACAAAATAGAGCTGGGTCAATGGGTTCTGATAAGCGCTCCGTCCCGCAAAATGGATCATTGAGGCCTCTGAGATCAAAAAAGCGTGGTATCCACCCTGTGCGATACGGAGACCAAAGTCAGCATCTTCACAGTATAAAAAATATCGCTCATCGAACCCTCCCATTTTCTTGAAGAAATTTAACCGAGTGATGAAACAGGTTCCTGTGATATAACCGTTGTATTTGATCGAATCGATCGTTTCACTTTGATTCCATATATCTAATAGATAGCGCCTTGGTTTTTTTAACTGCCTGCCCCTTAACAGGAGGGAGATCGGATATTTTATTATATTTACGATATGGGGCAGCGATCGGCAAGAGGGATTGCTTTTTCCCGATCCATCAACGGTGTGAGGCCCAGCAATACAATCCATCGGATATTTTCCTAAGAAATCTAACAAAATCTTTAAGGTCTCTGGATAAAGCTGGGTATCAGGGTTCAGGATACACAGATAGTGTCCAGCGGCCATGCTCGCACCTTGGTTCACCCCTCGAGCAAACCCCTCATTTTTTTTGTTTTCAATCATAATGGCGTCGGGGAACTCAGCCCGAACCAGGTCAGAAATGCCGTCCTCTGAAGCGTTATCCACGATAATGATTTCAAGTGAAAGTCCTTGGGCCGCCTCATGGATGGATCGGATACATCGCAGAATAAACTCCTTGGATTTATAAGTCACGATGACCACACTGAGGTCAACCAAATTTTTGACTGTCATGAGCCTCTCTCATTTATCTGTCTATTCCCTTCACTCTATCTCCATTCTATCTTTGCCTTTTTAAAAACATTCTCGACAATTTCGATATTTTTCTCCCAGTTAAACCGCTCGACCACCTTTCTTCTTCCATTTTCCCCCATTTCTTTACAGAGATCGGGATGGTTCAGGAGATAAAGCATCTTTGAGGTGAGTTGTTCTACGTCTCCAAACTCAACTAACAAACCATCTCTACCCTCTTCGATTACCTCTGGAATGGCTCCGACCTTAGCACCGATCACAGGTTTGCCACATCTCCAGGCCTCCAGATAGACGATCCCGAAAGAGTCATATCTGGATGGCAGTACGAAGATGTCACAGGCGGCAAAGGCGTCTCTCTTTTCTTCTTCGTTGAGATATCCAAGATCGAGCAGATTCGATTCATCGAGCATGCGTTTCTTCTTTCTCCACATCCTTGTAGGCAATCCGATACTCACCAAGACCAGGTCCTCCATCTTTTGCCTGAGCCTCTGCACGGCATTTAAAAGGTGAAGGATCCCTTTATCATATCCTTTCGGCCCTGCAAAGAGGATAATTTTTTTCCCCTTCAGTCTGTATTTCCTCCGGAATCTCTCTCCATCAGCGTTTTCCCATTCATTTGGATCGATTCCCATCGGAATCAGATGGATTTTAGAAGGGTCAATTCCCATCCTGATCATTCTCTCTTTTTCATAATGGGTACATGCGATGACGGACGTTGCGTCTTGAAGGACTTTCCAGAGAAGTGGGTTCTTGAATCTTGGATCTTCAAAGTGAATAAATGGCGAACAGACAAAAGGTATCCTTAGGGCCTTGCACGCTCTCCAAACGAGGTAGACAAGGGCATAGGGGGAGGGGGTGACGTGGATTACTTCATATTTCTCATTTCTGAATTCTTTCTTCAGATTTGATAGGTAAGGTCCGAAAGAGAGAAGGGATACGAGGTCTCCAATCGCATTAGGCAGAAGATGTCCATCTACCTGTTTCAATAAATACATGGTTAAAGTGATCTGCCATCGGGCTTTCAGCCTTTTGACTCTCACCCCATTAATCATCTCTTCCTTTACCGATGAGTATTTTCCGAATAGAGGGTCGACCCATCCTCTGCCTGTTATGGCGTTGGCAGTCAGGACCGTGAGGAGATGTCCTTTTCTTGCAAGCCTGTTTGAGATATCTTGAACATATTTCGAGCTACCGAAAAGTGTCCCCGGAGAATAAATAGGAGTGATATGACAAATGTTCATGTTATTTTATATACTGATTCATCTATGGTTTTGTCAAGAATCCGGCTTTTGAGTGAGATGGTTGAGAATGTGACACAGTCCGAGATGGCAAGTGATCCCTACAGACTGGTACGATAAACTTCATTAAAGGCATCAAGGGTGTTCTTAGCACATCTTTCCCATGTAAACAATTTAGCCCTCTCTATCCCCTTTTTAATACATTGGGTCCTTAACTCCTCGTCAGAAAGTATCCGCCAGATTCCGTCCGCAAGCTCATCCACTGAATAAGGATTGATTAGGATCGCTGCATCACCTGCAACTTCGGGTAACGAAGAAACATTCGATGTCACAACAGGGACGCCACAAGCCATTGCTTCAACCACTGGCAGCCCAAACCCTTCATAAAGGGAAGGATAGACAAATGCTGAAGCGCCATTATAAAGGAAAGGTATTAATTCGTTTGGAATAAAACCTGAAAAAATAATCTCTTTCTCTACACCCAAAGAAACAACTTTATCGAAAATGGATTGATAGCCCCATCCTTTTATGCCAGAGATGACCAATTTTACATTGATCTGTTTTTCTTTTTTCAATTGAATGAAAGCTTCTATTAGCCTCTCTACATTCTTTCTGGGCTCCAAAGTACCTAAATAAAGGATATATGGGTAATCAATCCCAATTCCTCTCAATCTACTCTTTAGAATTCTAACATCTTCAATTTTTCGGAATTCATCCCCTACTCCGCAATAAATTGTCCTTATTTTATCTTTAGGGATATGAAGGTATTTCATAATATCCGTTTTCGTGTTCTCAGAGATAGCAATAATGAGAGAGGCATTCTCCTTAAAGTAATGAAACGCCTTCTCTTGATGTTCAACAACTTTTCTTTTATGAAACTGTGGGAAAAGGATCGTTGTCAGATCAAATATCGTCCCAACAATACTGCATCGAATGGGCAAAAGAAATATTCCCGGGGTCCAAAAAACATCCCAACGACTCAAATATCTTTTTGAAATAAGAGTTCTACCCCCCAGACTTGATAGAATAGCGAACAACCATTTTCGATATTGTTCTTTTATGACAAAACCTTTATAATTCAATCCCTCAAAATTTTCCTTGGTCTTCTTCGTTAAGAAGGGAAAAAGCAGAAATTCCCTTCCTTCATTGAGTTTTAAAATATTCCGCACCAAATTAATTGTGTAAGATCTGACCCCCACACTCTCTATGAGCAATGGGCCTATGTCCAATATAGTCTTCATTTATCTTTGAAAAAACCAGGTCTTTATTGTAGACAATTCCCTATGAGAATAAAGTCCGGTTGTGAACAGACTAACGATGTAAAGCACCACTGCTCCAGATAGAATGAGAAAGAGGTTCCATCCTTGAAGCCAATGAATAAAAAGACCCATAAGCCCTAAAGAGAAGATAATTTTTAACAAGGAGGTATCAAAAATTGGGGCTTCCCAGTAATACTTTAATACGTGATATTGGATGATCAGGTTTACCCCCTCCGTCGCCAGAGATGCAATGGCTGCCCCCACATATCCATAATAGGGTATTAAAATAAAATTCAAAGCTAAATTCAATACAGTGTTGAAACCGCAGATGATGGCCAATTGTTTTTGTTTCTCAACGGCAATCAGACAACTCCCTGTAAAGTTGGTTAGAAAGATGATGGGCGTCAACCAGATCAATATTTTCAAAACTTCTTCCGATTCAGAAAACTCAGCCCCGTAAATGAGGGATATGATCTCCTTGTTCAATAACATCCCACCCAAGGCAATAGGCAGTCCTAAAGTGATCAAGAATTTAAAAACACTTTTGTAAATAGGAAACGCCTTTTCTTTGCTGATCCTGTTTTCTCTTGAAATGATGGGGAATGTTGCAAGAACGAGACTATTCGAGATGATCAAGAAGGTCATGACGATCACATCAACCGCTCCGTAGATTCCTGTTGCTTCTGCTCCCTTCCATTTGAGTAGCAAAATCTTATTGATCTGCAAGTAGAAAGTTGTGAAAGCCATGGTGAGTGCAATGGGAAAACTATCTCTAATAATAGGCCAGAAACTTGCAACTCTTTCTTTAAGAGCAAGTCGAAAAAAATTCCTCTCAACCAATGCCCAGCTTCCAATGAGATTCAGTAGACTGAAAAAAAGAAGGACAATTGAAATCCAGATGAGTCCCAATCCAGCGTGAGTAGTCAAAAAGATGGTGATAAGGAGGCCCGACCGGAGAATTAGATTAAAAAACGTTTCATACTCGGCTTTTTCAAAGGCGATAAAAACCGATCGGAATGAATTGGAGAGGTAATTGAAAGCTGTTGAAATACCAAGGACGAAAATAAGAAAGGCTTCTAAAGTTTTTCCCTCAAAGAGTAATAGATAAAATGATAGCAACAATATCCCGGCAAGGCAGGAGAGGATTTGAAATTTAAATTTAGAGGAGAAGATGGTTGAAGCCATGGATCTATTCGCTGCCACATCCCTGGTAATCAATCTTCCGAGGCCAAAGTCCCAGAAAAATGTGAAAAGATTAGCAAAAGAGAGGGCGTAGATAAGTCTCCCATAGTCCGCCTTTCCCAAGAATCTTGCTAATAGGATGGCCATAAAAAAGTACAATACTTTTTCCATTATCTGAGATGAAACAAGGAAGATAGAATTTCTACCGATCGATTTAAAGGATGACATACTTTTTTTCTATTTTATGATGACCAGAAGATTTTCCCAAGGGCAGGACCAAGATCTCTCGTTTCATGTCTTACCCCCATAAGATAAGGGTTCCAGGTTCGGCTCACTTCGATCTTGAGAAAAATTTCAGGGGCTTCCATATTTTGGATTGGATACTGCAGCGTATGCCAATCATTATCTTTAAAGTCTAAATGATCGATAATTCTCCTATTAACAAAAATCTTGGCCTTGACCGGATGTTTCTTAATATCCGGGTTCCCAAACCGAATAGGAATATTTATCCATTTGCCTTTCACCTCAAGAGGGATCATTACTACCTTCTCACCCCATCGGTACTCTATTTCCTTTTCCTTGAATTCTTCTGGATATAGTCCTATGCTTTTTTCTGGTAAAAAAGAAATTTGATACCTCTGGTAAATCTGTAAGGGAATGGTCAGGAGAGAGATTAATGATAGTACGATAAATATCTTTTTGTCGGATGATCTTCGACGATTTTGTTCAATCTTGTTTTCTTCTTCATCAACGAAAAGAAGCCCTATTAACAACCAAAACATCAATTGCATCTCAATGTTCCAAAGATGGTTGTCCCCGAAAAAGGTCAAAACAAAACCTATGATACCAAACCATAATCCCATCTTAATGAAATTTTGTTTCCCTCTTATTATTTGAAATCCTTTGGTAAAAATCTTTCCTAAAATCCATAAAAAGGCAAAAAGCCCTATCAATCCCAACTCTGAAGCGAGTAGAAGGAAATAGTTGTGTGGAGTGAAAACTAGGAATTTATCCCAGGGGAGTCCAGAAGAATATCTTTGCAATAAGAAATTAAACCTCCCAACCCCTACTCCGAATAGGGGGAAATCTTCCACTATACAAATAGTGTCCTTCCAAAGAGGTAATCGAACGTCCAATTTTTGTTCAATGGGAATTCGCCAATTCAGGTCTGCACTAAGCAACTCCAAGACGTTTCCCTTCCATATAATATAGATATAAAAAGAGGGAAAAATAATAATGAAGGAGGCGACAACGATATAGATTCTTTTCCAATTTACAATCTTTACAGGAGATTTTCCCCCTCTTTCTTTTATAAAGGAAAAGGGGAAATAGATTCCCATGAAAATTAAAAGGGTGGCAAAGGCAATCCATGAATTTTTAGACCTGCTAAGGATTAAGGAAATGATGGAAAGTATAGCAAAGATCGAAAGAGATATTCTTTTGAAGAAAGGTTTATTGATTCCATAAAGGATTCCTAAAGGGAAAGTTAATATGAGATAGCCTCCTAAGAGGTTGCAATTGTCAAACATCGAGAACATCCTCGTCGGCGATCTCTCATAACCAAGGATTCCTCCAAAATATTGAATGAATCCTAAAATAATCACGATCCCCCATCCCAAGGTCAATAGGAAGTATACCCGGTTCAAAATCTTTTCCTTTTTAATAAAATTCGTAACTAAGAAAAAAAGTAAAACCCCTTCTAACATCGTAAAAGTAGAGGTGAAGATATAAGAATAATAATCGTATGGGTTGCGAATAAAAAGCATCCTTTTCAATACACTCAGGATCTTTTCTTTATAAAAGAAGTCGAGAGGGTAATGGGTCGTGAAGTTTGACAAAAATGAACTGATCACAACAAAAGAAAAGATAAGAATTGGTAAATCGATCGGACTTTTAAAAAGGATAACCTCTTTTTTATTGATGATGACTTTAATAAGGCAAGCCATTAGAAGGCACAAAAAGATCAATTCAGAAGGAGAAAAGAGGGGAAGATGGAGAAGCCTTGGAGCTTGGTTCAAAAGAGGAAGGGTCAACACAAAGATATAAATGGCATATTCCAGAAAGAAAAAGGCAAAAAGGACGATCAATATAAATCCGAAAAAAGTAAAGGGGTTCTTCGAAAAGACGGAGAAGTAAAAAAGAAAATAACCGATTAAAGCAAATAAGAAAAGAGCAATTCCCTTGCCAAAAAGAGGTAGTATCTTAATTTTTATCTCTTTCAAAACATCCACCTAAGCGATCACTTAACCTTTTGGATATTATTCCCAACAAAAAAAATAAAAGCAAGAAAATATCATCTTTCTTGCTTTTATAGAAAACTCTGAATTTACCAGTTCTCTCTTCTGATGAAGCAGTCGGTGCGAAGCTCCTTTCAATCTCCTCAATCTGTTGGATGGAGGTAATTATTTTGAGCAGTCATAATATTCACGAAGTGTCGCACCGGCTTGAATACTGGAACACCACCAGAGAAATCGGATCTGGTCTGGCATTCTCGATGGGACATACTTGAAATTGTGAAGCGCTTTCTTTTCATATCGCACCTCTGAGTTTCGCCCAGGCTAAACCTAAATATTCATAGAAAGCCCTTTCAGCCTTGGAAATCCCAGCGCCACTTGGGTAGAACATACCTGGACTTATTTTTTGAAATTCTTTTACTAAGTGATCTGTCGGTGCCGGGATAGGATGCATACCCACCCTTTTAAAGAGGGCGATGGAACGTGGCATGTGGGAAGCCGAAGTTATCAAGATAAACCGTTCTTGACCAACGATCTCTTGAATCAAACGAGCTTCATCCTCTGTATCCTTAGAAATGTCTTCGAGGATTAAATCTTCTTTTTTTACCCCTATGGCAATAGCAACCTCCGCCAAAACTTGCGCATTTGATATTTTTTCAAAAGGGCTTCCTCCCGAGAGGATGAGCTTACTTTTGGGTAGTCCATTATAAATACGAATACCTTCTACAAGACGAACGAGGGAGTTTTTAGAAATTTGGCTGGTAATAGGAAGTTTTGGGTCAGAGGTATGTCCCCCACCGAGAACCACGATCCATTTTACGTTCTGGATATTTTCCAGACTAAGCAGGGGCGGATACTGATATTCCAAGGGTCGGAGAAGCATATCTGGAAAAACGTCAAAGCTTAAAACGCAAAGGAATATGATACCGATTAAAACAACAATTTTCCCAGTCTTTTGCCTTCGAGTCAATGAGAGAAGAATTAGCCCTAAGAGCAATATGCCGAGAATAAGTGTCATAGGGAAGAATAGAGGAGCTATTATTTTCTTTATTAAAAACATTCAGATCATCTCCATCTATGGATTAGTGACTGGAAAATTCAGTCAAAAAGTCGTAAAAATTTTTGCACTGCGAATTTCGAAATGAAACGTTTTGTGAATGAAATCCGTTTACGACTCAGCACGGTTGATCTCTCGATAGTTTGCTCCGATTGACGTTCCATACCTTAAGATTTGCTTGGACAATGTAAACTCATTTCGCTGAACCAAATGCTTATGTAGATCTATGATCCCGAATGCAAAAGAATAAAATGACATCGGAAAACACTTCATTTTCTTTTCTTTAATTCATCCCTAAATGCCTCCAACCGTGGCAGTTCTTCCTTATCCCTTTGTCTCTTGGCAGCTCTTTTGCTCTCAATGATATCCTCGATTGAAGCACATGGAAATCTATCATCAATAAATGTCCTGCGCTTCTCAGCTTCGTCAAATGACTCAATCCCATCTGGTGCAAATACGATATCAATAGGAAATGGCCCTCCTCTGATCTGGATAAAATCTTTTCCTGCAATGATCCCTTCTTCGAGTGTCTTATCCATACCAAATCCAAGTTCTTTTAATGCTTCTGCAAGATTCTTACAATTTTCTTCTGATTTTTTAGGAAATATATCGATGTCTTGAGTTGTTCCCGGATAGCCATAAAGTATGGCGGCACCTTTCCCGATAAAAAGGTACCGCACACTATGTTTGTGTAAAACTTCCGCTAATCTTAAAAGCTTATCAATCATCAGCAGAATAATAACCCAACCAACTGGGTAAATTTTGATTTGCCCATTGACGATATTCTTTGGTGGTACTAAATATCCGATAGGACTCTTCATCAATGATTGGCAATTTTATGGGTATAAATCCTAACCCAATGCGCTCATCCACCGGACGAGAGAGACCATCTGATAAGTCCAGTCTCAAAGCTTCTTCTCCATCTAATCTACCTATATGATAAAGTAGCCTTTTCACTTTGAAATCAAGATTTGACTGAAAAATGTAGTCAAATTTCCAACAATAAAATATGAAATTTAGAAATTAGGAAGATATGAAGTTGAGTTACCAATCAGTCCATAATTATATAGACATCGGAAACTAAATCCCTCCTTCCCTCCCTTTACAAAAGGGAGGAATTCCCCCTCTTTGAAAAAGAGGGGTTAGGGGAGATTTTCAGAAAATATGTC
>Ga0299912_10004462_pt1 | contig 11472 bp, 7 predicted proteins | sample RVTome_2_FD_207667 | JGI IMG/M metagenome (GOLD analysis project Ga0299912, IMG submission 207667) | Soil microbial communities from uranium-contaminated site in the Upper Colorado River Basin, Wyoming, United States - RVT95D214 (version 2) ... | reverse complement strand
TCCAGATCCTCGGCGACAAGCACGGCAACATCGTCTACCTCAACGAGCGCGAATGTTCGATCCAGCGCCGCCACCAGAAGGTCGTGGAAGAAGCGCCTTCGCCTTTCGTCACCGAAAAGATGCGCAAGGCCATGGGCGAGCAGTGCGTCGCGCTGTCCAAGGCCGTGGGCTATTACAGCGCCGGCACGGTCGAGCTCATCGTTTCGGGCGCCGACCCGACGGGCGAGAGCTTCTACTTCCTTGAAATGAACACCCGCCTGCAGGTGGAACACCCCGTTACCGAATGCATCACTGGCGTGGACCTTGTCGAACAGATGATCCGCGTGGCTGCCGGTGAAAAACTGCCGTTCACGCAGAAGGACGTGAAGATCGACGGCTGGGCCATCGAGAACCGCGTCTATGCCGAAGATCCCTATCGCGGCTTCCTGCCCTCCACGGGCCGGCTCACCCGCTATCGCCCGCCGGTCGAAGGCTGGGCCGACAATGATGCCGACGGCGTCTATTCCGGCCGCGGCATCGATGGCGTGCGCATCGACGATGGCGTGATGGAAGGCGGTGAAGTCTCCATGTTCTATGACCCGATGATCGCCAAGCTGATCACCTGGGGGCCGACTCGCGACGATGCCGCCGACAAGCAGATCGCCGCGCTCGATGCCTTCGGGATCGAAGGGCTCGGCCACAACATCGATTTCGTCTCTGCCATCATGCAGCATCCGCGCTTCCGCAAAGGCGAGCTGACCACGGGTTTCATCGCCGAGGAATATCCCGAAGGCTTCACCGGCGCGCCCGCGTCCACCCAGCTCAAGCGCCAGTTGGCCGCCATCGCCGGCTTTGTCGCCACCGCTCGCGCCGACCGCGCGCGGCAGATAGACGGACAGCTGGCCGACAATCTGCTGCCGCCTTCGGCCTGGAGCATCAGGATCGGCGATACGCAGCACTCCGTCACGCTTGGTGAGGATGAGATCGTCGTCGATGGCGAGGCGATCGAGCTGGAGATGGAATATACGCCGGGCGATCGTCTGGTGGAGGCCGAAGTGGGCGGCGAGGCAATCGGCGTGAAGCTGGAGACGACCCGTACCGGACTGAAGATGACAACCCGTGGCGCGATCCACAAGGTAGAGATCCTGCCCGCGCGAGTCGCGCATCTGGCCGGCCACATGATCGAAAAGATCCCGCCGGATCTTTCCAGGTTCCTGATCTGTCCGATGCCCGGCCTGCTGGTTTCACTGAATGTGGCAGAGGGTGATCATGTCGAGGCCGGCCAGCCGCTCGCGGTGGTGGAAGCCATGAAGATGGAAAATATCCTGCGCGCGGAAAAGGCCGGCACGGTCAAGAAAGTGAACGCCAAGGCGGGCGAAAGCCTGGCCGTGGACGCCATCATTCTCGAGATGGAATGAGCTTTCCGCGCCGCTGAAAGCCGCGGAGCCGCTGATACCAGATCCCGGTGATCTCGACCCATAAAGCTCCTCCCCTGAAGGGGAGGGGAGAAGAGTCAGGCCCGTCGAACCTTGGCATCAGGTTGCAAGGTAGAGTTGCCTGGCGTTTCGATTCCCAAAATGGTGGCGCACCTCCGAGAGGTGTTCACGCCAATAGGCCTCGGCGCGTTCCGGATCGCCGGCCGCGACGAGGCCCAGCATACGTTCGTGCGATTTCTGGCTGAGCACTTGAAGCTTGCCGTTGTGGTCCGGAGGAAAACCGGTGGTCTGATGGTCATGCAGGTGCTGCAACAGACGCATGATCATGGTGGTGGTGATGGCGCCGGTCATTTCGACCATGCGTTCGCGGACCGCACACAGCATTGACCGATGGCGGGAAGGGTTGCCGATGGCATCACTCGCATCGCGCAGTCGCTGTTTGAGCTCGTCGATCTGTTCCGAAGTAGCCGTTCGCGCAAGACCGGCCAGTGCGGGCGGCTCGATGATCGTCCGGGCCTGGTGCAGATCGCCGAGTGTGACGCCGCGATAGTTGAGAAGAAAACCGAACTGGCGAGCCGCGCCCTCAAGGCCTGGCCGCTGAATTACCGCGCCACCTTTCCCGCCGCGGCGAACGACGATGAGTCGCTCGGCCTCAAGCAGGCGCAACGCTTCGCGCAATGTTGGGCGCGACACGCCATATTGAGCCATGAGTTCGGCTTCCGGCGGCAGGCATTCCTCCTCGTGCAGCTCCCGCTCCAGAATCCGTTTGCGGATATCGTCAGCCATGAGCTCGGCAATACGATGGCTGTGAATCACCCGTTTAACCGGGCTCGGGGAATTGGCGGCATCCTGCCTTTGAGACTGCTTCGTCGAACGTTCCGAGTCGTTCGTGCCCTTGGTCATGCCCATGGCCGCCCGCGTTTGCCGGTTTCCGCCTTCCGAACGCAGCATCCGCATGTGGATGATGGGGTCTCGGCCAAGGAGCCGCTTTCGCACCGTTGCGTTAATGTCAGGACGGTTCCCTTCATATTGCTTGCCCAACCGCATGTCTGGCTGCCCGGTAGCCGAAGACGAATGACGCGCCGATGCTCCCCCCGGCGCCGGGATAGATCCCCCCGCAGACGGAAGCCGTGGAGTTTCCAGTCGCGTAGAGACCGTCGATCACCTCGCCATCGGGGGTAAGAACGCGGGCATGTTCGTCTGTCACAAGACCGCCGAAGGTGCCTACATCGCCTGTGAACAGCCTGATGGCATAAAACGGCGGCTCGCTGATCTCGCCGAGAACCGCATTGGGTTTGTTCCGGGGGTCGCCCAGAAAACGGTCATAGGACCGCGCCCCGCGCCTGAAATCCTCATCGAAACCCTGCCGGACGAACCGGTTGAAGCGGTCCACGGTCGCCCTGAGGCCGTGAACCGGCAAGCCCGTTTTCGCGGCGAGTTCCTCGATTGTGTCCGCTCGCAGGAAAAAGCCGGATTCCAGCCATGCATCAGGAACCTTGCCCGGCGGCTGATCGCCCCAGAAATAGCGTTTGCGATGGCGCGCGTCGATAATGGCCCAGGTCGATGGTTCTCCCTTTTCGGTATGACGCGCATTCATGCGGCAGCCGATTTCCATGTAGGACGCCGATTCGTTGGTGAAACGTTCGCCCTTGTGATCCACGAAAATGCAATGCGGCTTTGCCGTGTCGAAGGAATGCAGGAAAGGAATCGGGCGATCGGGCGCCTGCGAGCTGGGCAACCATATCGCACGATCCATGCCGTGCAGTGCCGCGCCGAGATTTGCGGCTTCCTCGATCATCTCCCCGGTATCGCCGGGATTTGCATTGCTTACCCGGGCATCGGTCGGAAAATCGTGATAGTGTTCGCGAAGTGTCTGGTTCCTGGCAAAACCGCCGGCGTTGATCAGGACGCCCCTGGTCGCCCGGATCCGCCGCGTCCCTTCCGGTGACTCTACCACGACGCCGACTATACGCCCGCCTTGCCGCACGAAGGACCGCACCGGCGTCCGCAGGCGAATATCGGCTCCTTCCCGCAATGCCGCTTCCAGCATCCGCCCCTGCAGCGCCGCGCCGAATCCGCAAATCCTTGCGCCGGAAATTTTCCCCCAGGCCATGCGGAGATAGAGCTTCGCCACGGTGACAAGGCCACCGAGAGTCCGCGTTGCAAGACTGGCGCCAGAGGCCTCGTCCGCCTTGAGCGGCAGCACCATCGGCCCTGTCTGAAGCCGGTCGGCCCATTCGCCCAGCCTTCCGAGATCGAAAAGATCCACTCCCAGCGAACGGCCCGCTGCAAGCCCGCCATCCTGATCGTCATAATAGTCAGACCAGCCATCGCAGCGGATGAACCTGATGCCCTTGGCCTCCAGATATTCGATCAGTGCCGGGCCTGTCTCCAGATAGGCTTGCCGGCGCGCGGCGGTCGAGCCCGGATCGGGTGTGTCACCAAGCAGCGCATCGAGATAGCGTCGCGCATCCGCCAGATTATCGGTAACGCCATCACGCGCGAGCAGCGGATTGGCGGGGATCCACAGAACACCGCCGGACATTGCCGTCGAGCCGCCGACCCGATCCTGCTTTTCAAGGACCACTGCCTTGAGGCCCGCATCAATCGCGACCATGGCCGCGCACAGGGAACCGCCGCCGCTGCCAATGATGACGAAGTCGGCTGTTTCGTCCCAATCGCTCATTCTTCGCACTCGAGCTTCATGAATCTCCGCAGCGAAAGGTGGAAATTGGAAACCGCACGCTCCTGCACGGGGCTGGGCCGAGCGCCGCGAAAGCCACGCGATTTCATACCGCTCTGGATTGCCGCCATATTCCGGAAATCCTGGACAAGGATCAGCCCCCAGTGATCCACACTCAACAGATCGTCATGCGTCTGGACGGGTACATCCTTGGGCTCGGTGCCAGGCGCGTAACGCTCAAGCGCGTAAATATCGTAGATGCATTTGTCCGGGTTGCCCGGCATGGGCCGCGCCCGGTATCCAAGCAGACTGGTCGGCTGTTGCAGCAAAACCATGTTCGGGAAGATGTGCCAATCGGCGCCCGCCCGGGCAATTTGCTCAGGCGTGATGGCAGGCCAGCCTCGCCCGCTTTTCTCTTCCTCTTCGATCATGAAACCGAACAAGGCCGTAATCAGTTCGTCCGGCGTCGATTCCTCGGGCATCTCGGCCACGCGCTGCGCCGCGGCAAGCGTTCCGTCGGTCAACATCGCGTCGAGCGTAGACTTGATATCCGAATAGAAACCCGCCGCGAATGGACGCAGATCAGTCGGCTCGGGCTTGCCGAGGCGCTGTGACGGAAGGAACGGATAGCCATCCGGCGCAGTCCCGAACATGCCATGCAGCCCGATCTCCTTGCTATAGGTATAATCCTGATAGTGCCGCAGCAGCTGGCGATGGGTCGTCTGCACATGATAGGCTTCGTCGAAAGCTTCGAGCGCCACTTTCCAATTGGCGGGAAGGATCGCCTGACGCCGCCATTTATAGCGCATCTTTTCGATTTCATAAGGATCGAGATAGTCCCTGGCCGGCTGCAGGAACTCCTCCAGCGACGGGGCTTCGGGGTCCATGCAGATGAACACCCACCCGCCCCAGCGGCCCACCTGGACCGGGCCGAGAGCCGCATCTTCCGGGCCGAGGGCATCGCCCCAGTCCTGTCCGTCCACGATCTCAAGCGAGGAACCATCCAGGTTCCAGCGCCAGCCGTGATAGGGGCATGTCAGATGCACTGCACGGCCGCAGCCATCTGTCAGGCGCCGTCCGCGATGCGGGCAGACATTGTAGAACGCACGAATCTCGCCGTCGGATGAGCGCATGACGATGATCGACTCATCGAGGATATCGTAGGTCACGAAATCGCCCGGATTCGCGAGTTCTTCCTCGCGGCACGCCATCTGCCACACGCGCGGCCACAAAAGCTCTGCCTCGAGCGCGGCGAACGCCGGATCGATATAGTCCGACGCTGGTATGAAATCGTCGCGGACGCCCGCGACCCGTTTGCCTGTCTGCATATCCGTCTCACCATTATAGCGGGTCATCGCATGACGATCGTGCAAGGGGTCATGCGCCCCAATCGTTCAGATGAATATCTTGAACACGGGAATGGTCCTTTCCGCAATATAAGCTCTGGTCAATCCGCAACCTTGCTGAACTTCGGCGGTTCGAACCATGAGGCATCGGGCGAGGGGGCGAACACCTTGCGTAGCGTCCGCGCCGGCCCTTCGACGCTGACATTGGGCCGGGCATGTTGCAGCGCGATGTTATCCCACAAGACGAGGTCGCCCTTGCGCCACTTGTGTTCCACGACATTTTCCGGCGCATAGAGATGATCGTAGAGTTCATCCAGGAGCGCATCGCTTTCCCCGGGCGGAATATCGTCGATCCGGTGCGTCATTTGCTGTGCGACATAGAGGAGCTTGCGCCCGGTGCGCGGATGCGTGTGCCCCACGGGCAGTCTGATCGTTTCCTGCCTTTCGAAGGTGGACACGAGAACATCGCCATCTTCATCCGCTGCCAGCCGGAAGGTCGCGTCCTGGCCATGTACGGCAAAGCGATCCTTCACACGCTCACGCAGCGCGTCCGGCAAGGTTTTCCAGGCGTGCACAGCGCTGACGAATATCGTCGGGGTCGATGGCTCCTCCACTTCCTCGCCGTAAAGCGAGATCAGTTGAAAGACATCGCTGGACCACATGTTGTCGCAATGGAAAAGAATGCGACCGAACGGCGCCGCGCCGCCTTCCGCCTTGTTGGAAACGAACCACTCCCGCTGGCTGACAGGCTGCTTCGCCGAAGCCTGGGCCGGACCCTTCGCCGAAGCCACATCGGCCGACGGGGACTCATCGCCGATCAGCAGGTGTGAAAGATAGACCTGAAAATCCTGATCGGCATCGATGCCGCGAATGACGAGCAGTCCCTTGTCGTCAAACAGCGATCTGAGTTGCTGAACCGTGCGGTCATCAAGTGGAATCCGCGGTTCCAACCCGGCTATTTCAACACCGAATGCGGGGTGTAGTTCCCTGATCTGCAGTTTGGTCATGGCAGATTTATCTCCCTTGGCCCGATCACATGGATATCTTCAGAAGAACGCCGCCATAGCGCATGGAATCCCTGGCAATGTTACCGGAAAGCCGCCCAATGAAGTTATCGGACTCGTTGAGGTAGGTGTAATAAACCTCGTTGGTCAGGTTCTTTCCGTATAGCATCAGCTGCCAGCGGTCATTCTTTCCTGTCAGACCCAACGTGGCGTCGAGCAATCCATAGCTGGGCTGAAAACGTAGAGGATCGTTGGTCAGGCCATAGGATATCTTGCTCCGCCAATTGTAGCCGACACGCAGAAACAGATCGAAGGGAACGGAGTCCGACAAGGCTACATCGTAAGTCCCGATAATGTTGAAGGCCCATTTGGGCTGACCGATTGCTTGCGCTCCGGACATGTCCTGACGGCCGGTCGAGATGTCGCAGCCCTGCACGGCGGTCTGCCCCGGATAGCATATGTTGTTGAATTTTCTGTAGACGGCGTTTGTGTAGGAGCCGCCGCCTTCGATGCGGAAAGCGTCCGACACCTTCGCCACCAGATCAAATTCGGCTCCGTAGGCCCGGATGTCTCCGGCATTTACAAGCTGTGAGATGATGGTCCCCGGTGGCACCTGTCCCTGCTGCACATCTTTCACACGCTGATAGTAGAGAGCCAGATTGGCGAGCAGCCTGCCGTCGAGAAGGGAATGCTTCATGCCCAGCTCAAACGCGTTCACGATCTCTGGCTTCAGTATCGCGGTTGCCTGCGACGCCAACTGGGTCGTATCCACGGCAGGACCCTTATAGCCACGGTTGAACGAGACGTAATAGCTATGGTCCGGGCTGGGCGCGTATCGCAGGCCCGCGCGTCCTGAAAGATTATGCTGCGTTCCCTTGGTGACAAAGGCGAGCGTCGAACCCGGCGCTGTGGTCGGCTCGAACGTCACCGGATCAAATGGTGCTCCCAGCCAGCTGGCCCGATCGTAATCGAGCTTGATCTTCTCGATCGAGTAACGCAGCCCTCCGAATATCGAAACCTGGTCCGTAAAATTATACGTCACATCGCTATAGACGGAATAGATGTCGTCGCTCAGTTTATTGTTGAATAGATCTGAAAAATATCCGCTTCCAAAGCCGAAATCAGCGATATATTCAACCTTGTTATCCTTTTGCTGGCTTGTGTACCATTGCACATAGGCGCCCGCCACGATATCTATAGGGCCTGAACTATAATTGATCCTTAATTCCTGCGAGACATAATGCGTCGCTTTCGGTTGGAGAGGAAAGCCGTCATTTCCCCTTGTGATTGACTGAATGGGATAGCCAAGGGGGTTGGGTAGGAAACCGACGCCTTCAACAGCGCCCCAGGGGCCGCTATCAAAATCCCCGGTCCCGTCATAATGGTAGTTGCGATAACCCGTGATCGAACGAAGCGCGAGGTCGTCACTCAACTCGATACCAAGATTGGCGGACAGGCCCCATGCCTTGGCGCGGCTTTCCCACACAGTCTCGCGGTTTATGAAGGGATCGTTACGAGGAGCCACGACGTTTGCCGCGTCCTGAATCGCTCCCAGAAAGGGCAGCGAATCCGGAACAAGGATAACTGTCGTGCCGAAGCTGTCGCGCATTTTCGTGTAGTCGGCAGACAGCAGGAGGTCGGCGCGCTCGGACAAGTCAATCGCAACCTTGCCGGCGAAGCCCCAATTATCAATCGCGCCAAAGCCACGATCCCAGTTGCGAAGATGATTGGGATCCCTGTTGGGTGCTATCGGCGACAGGTCAACGCGATAGGCATTGAAGCGCGTCCGCACGGAATCCGAAATGGGCAGGTTGACCATACCGCGCAGCAGCAACTGATCGTCGGTCGTGTATCCGGTTTCAAAACTGCCTTCGAAATCGCCTGTCGGCTTCTTCGTGGCGATATTGATCACACCTGCGGTCGCGTTCTTTCCAAACAGCGTGCCTTGTGGCCCGCGGAGCACTTCAACCCGCTCTATATCATTAAAATCAGCGACAAATTCCGCTTGCCGCGACAACGCGATATCATCCACGAGGACAGCCGTTGATGGCTGTACCTCACCAATGATCGCGGTGGAGCTGATTCCGCGGATCGCGACACTGGTCGCCGTTGGCGCAAAGCCTCCGGTAAAGTTCACCGAAGGCGTCAGATTCAATATATCCTGAGAGCTGATGACGACCGCTCGATCGAGCGACTGCGGCATAAGTGCCTGCATTGAAATGGGAACTTCGGTAAGCCGTTGATCGCGGCGTTGTGCGGTCACAACGATGTCGCCGGTTGCATATACCTCATCGCCGGCAGCATCGGCTTGCCTCGAAGCATCCTCCTGCGCCTGAGCCATTGAAGCGAAAGAAACCAAAGCACCGCAGCACAGCAACCGGTAGCGCAGGACATTGCCCTTTCTCATTGTCGTCATCCTCTCCTGACCAATATCAGCGCAGGTATGATCATCTAGATCATCCTACTTATCAATGATGCGTATCGGCCTTCGGGTTTACTGTCAATTGCGGCCTGCTCATCCATGGAGTTTCAGGGTGGCATGCGCCTCTGGCGTAACGTGTCAGGTGATTTCCTGGAGTGATTTCGAGCCGGATGGAATCATCAGGCGACTCGGAAGCACTCCATGGGAGAAAGACATGTCTCGCCGGGGTGGGTCACGGGCATGGGCAGATGCGGGGCCATACCCTGCGACGGCATGGGCGTATCCGTGCCATACGCGATTCGCGGCATCTGTCCGGTTCAAGCGGCTTCGGCGGGAACCGCCGTCCAACATTTATTCGCGAGCGCTTGCGTTCACGGCCGCGCCAGGACTCCGGACAATCGCGCCAGGGCTCCGGACAATACGGTGTCCCGGGCAAGCGCATGGGCTTGTTCCGTGCCTGCCTTTCGTAATACCGTTTCAGGCGTCCAGAGCGCCTCATAGATGCATCGCGCATACATGCTGAGCGGCACTTGATGGGGACGGATTTCGCCAAGCTCGATCCCCTCCGCAAGAAGCTTCTCGATCTTGCGCAATTGCGAAGGCTCCGCGATCCGCCTTGTGTTCAACGGAGACTCCCGCACGAAACCGAACTGGATCCTGATTTCCTCACCGAACCTTTCATTCAGCTTGATATGCAGCCATGTCAGCGCATCGAGTTTTTCCAACGGGGTCGACGATGAATCCATTATGGCATCCCATGCCGCCTTGCGCTGACTTTCGAAGTTACCCATGATCGAATCGAGCATTGCGCTCTTGGATGGAAACAGGCGGTAGACGGACCCGGCGTTGAGCCCTGACGCGGCGGCGATCTCGCGCAATGTCGCGACTTCATAACCGCGGCGCGCGAATTCGGCCCGCGCCACGGTCAGGAGTTGTGTCGTACGTTCATTGTCACCCTCGCACGGGCGCCAATGTGCGACGGCCTTCGTGACAGAACGGAGGGCGTCCGAACGATCGAGCGCAGCTTTATCCGGTGCCTCCACGGCCAGCCCGTAAAGCAGTATGCGGCATCTCAAATCAGACAAGTGGTGCGCTTCCGGACCAAGCTGGTAATCCGCCACGGTCACGGCATGACGTATCATGCTTTCGCACAAGCGGTCGGCAAGCATTGCCAGGTCGATACCTGACCGAAGGGCGCCACCCCCCGGATCCGAGAGCAGCACAGCGTGCATCGCGTCATGAATGGCGGTGAGAGTGTGCTGAACCAGGCACTGCAATTCTTCGCTTGCACCCGGCGGAGGCTCAAACAGCGACATGAGCAGCGCGGCCGGGTGGCGATTGGCGCATGATGCGATCTCCCGGCCGAACTCGATGACTCTATCCTGAACCGGTTTAGGATCGGTAGCGCGCAAGGATTCCCATGCCTGTCGGGCGATATGGTCGAGATCGGCCCGATAGTGCCGGACCAGCTCGATGATGAGCGCCTCCTTGGATTCGAAGTGGTAATACATGCTGCCCGGAAGAATGCCGCAGGCTTCGGCAATATCCTTCAGCGATGTTCGCACACCCGACGCCGCAAAGAGGTTTGCGGCTGCTTCGAGTATCTCGGCTCGCCGCGTTCCTTTGGCGGGGGGCGGATCAGCGTGAGGAGGGGAGGACATGATATCTAGCGGACATAAAACTGAAATACTCGCTCACTTGCCTGACCTTAACCTTGGCTGGCCCGGCAAATTCGGGGACGACCCGGTGAACGCCATATACCTCGCGATCGAATGCCATCCTTTCAACCGACATCTTCACGCTCCCCGTTCCCCAGTTTTCAATTCATCAGACGCCATCCTGGCGATTGCGATCGGTTGATCGAATGCCCACCATAGCCGTCTTGCAAGCTTGAAATCAAATGTTTGACTTCAAGCTTGCGAATCCGTAATCGGAAAAAGCGAGTGGATGCCCGCGACGGGCTGCCGGTTTCACATCTCCGCGACCACAGAAGGGAGGGGAGTGACCGCCAGCCGGTTATGTTGGCTTCCCTTTAGGACATGAGGAGGATTGCCATGAACATGAACGATCTCGTAATTATCAGCGTCGACGACCATGTCAGCGAACCGCCCGACATGTTCGACAAACATCTGTCCGGGGCGGATCTGGCCAGCGCGCCGAAGTTCAAGACCACCTCTAAAGGCAAGAATTTCTGGGAATATCAGGGCATCAAGCTGCCTTCGATCGGTCTTGGGTCGGTTGTTGGCCGGCCGCGGGAAGAATACGGCATGGAGCCGACCGCGCTCGAACAGCTGCGCAAGGGCTGCTACGATTCATACGCTCGTGTCGACGACATGAACGTCAATGGCATCGCTGCCTCGCTGTGCTTCGGCGGCTTCGCGGGTTTCGACGGGAATCTGTTTCAGCGCGTCCCCGACAAGGACATGAGCCTTGCTCATCTGCGCGGCTATAACGACTGGCACGTGGACGAATGGTGCGGTCCGCATCCGGGGCGCTTCATCCCCTGCGGTATCCTGCCCATCTGGGACATGAAGGCCACGGTCGAGGAAGTGAAGCGCCTCGCTGCGAAGGGCTGCACTTCTGTCACCATGAGCGACAATCC
>Ga0299912_10004461_pt1 | contig 11474 bp, 8 predicted proteins | sample RVTome_2_FD_207667 | JGI IMG/M metagenome (GOLD analysis project Ga0299912, IMG submission 207667) | Soil microbial communities from uranium-contaminated site in the Upper Colorado River Basin, Wyoming, United States - RVT95D214 (version 2) ... | reverse complement strand
CGACGGCGGTCTACACCGGCCCGGAAAACCAGAAGTTCGTGCCGATCGACCAGCGCGACAAGACTGTCAAAGGAAACAAATAAAAAAGCCTTGACACGAAGGACACGAAGGACACGAAGGACACGAAGGCAAATCATAGGAAAAATATTTTTTATTTATATTTGTCGATTAATTTTCACAACCTTCATGACTGATCTATCGAAATACTCCGATAATTTTGTTTTGTTCTTCCTTCGTGTCCTTTGTGTCCTTCGTGTTCCGCTCTGATCTTTTAGATTTTCAGGAATCCAAATGTCCTCGCCTATCTCCAACGTCCGCCCCAGGCCCGACAAAGTCCTGACCGACATCGCCGACTACGTCGCGAAAACACCAATAAAAAGCGCGGAGGCCTACAACACGGCCCGGTTGTGCCTGATGGACACCCTGGGTTGCGGCTTCGAGGCGCTGTCCTACCCCGCCTGCACCAAGCTGATGGGGCCGATCGTGCCCGGCACGGTGGTGCCCAACGGCGCGAGAGTGCCGGGCACGCAATTCCAGCTCGACCCGGTGATGGCGGCATTCAACATCGGCTGCATGATCCGCTGGCTCGACTTCAACGACACCTGGCTCGCGGCGGAATGGGGACACCCGTCCGACAATCTTGGCGGCATACTCGCCGCCGCCGACTGGCTGTCACGCAATGCCGTTGCCGCCGGCAGGAAGCCGCTCGCGATGCGCGAGGTGCTGACCGGCATGATCAAGGCGCACGAAATCCAGGGCGTGATCGCGCTCGAGAACAGTTTCAACCGCGTCGGACTCGATCATGTGTTGCTGGTGAAAGTCGCCTCCACTGCCGTCGTCACCCGCATGCTGGGTGGCACTCATGAAGAAATCGTCAACGCGGTGTCGAACGCATGGATCGACGGCCAGTCGCTGCGGACCTACCGCCACACGCCCAACACCGGCTCGCGCAAATCCTGGGCCGCGGGCGACGCCACCAGCCGCGCGGTGCGGCTGGCGCTGATGGCCCTCAAAGGTGAAATGGGTTATCCCTCGGCGCTCACTGCCAGGACCTGGGGCTTCTACGACGTGCTGTTCAAAGGCGCTCCCTTCAAGTTCACGCGGTCCTACGGCTCGTACGTGATGGAAAACGTGCTGTTCAAGATCTCCTTCCCGGCGGAGTTCCACGCCCAGACCGCCGTCGAGTGCGCGCTGAAACTGCATCCCAGGGTAAGAGACCGGCTCGATGACGTCAGGAAAATCGTCATCACCACCCACGAGTCGGCGATACGCATCATCGACAAGAAGGGCCCGCTCGGCAACCCGGCAGATCGCGATCATTGCATCCAGTACATGACGGCCATCGGCCTCATCAAAGGCAACCTTACCGCCGCCGATTACGAGGACGACGTCGCCAGCGATCCGCGCGTCGACGCCTTGCGCGCCAGAATGGAATGCGTCGAGAACAAGCAGTACAGCCGCGACTATCTCGATCCCGGCAAGCGCTCGATCGCCAACGCAGTGCAGGTATTTTTCAAGGATGGAACCAAAACCGAAAACGTCGCGGTCGAGTACCCCGTCGGCCACCGCCGCCGGCGCAAGGAAGGCGTGCCCCTGCTCGAAGCCAAATTCAAAACCAATCTCGCGCGCCGCTTCCCGGAAAAACAGCGCCAGGCCATTCTCGCGCTGTGCCGGAACCAGAAGAAACTCGAGGCGACGCCGGTCAATGAATTTGTCGACCTGTTCGTGATTTGATGAAAAATTCCTGGTCCGGCCACGGCGTTTGACGATGAAATACGCGAAACTGCTGCTTCTGATATTTGCGCTGGCCGCCTTGCCGGCAGCCGGCGCCGAGACGCGCGATCCCGAAGACTATTTCTTTAATCTCAACAGCGGCGACTTCAAGGCGGAAGCTGCCGACGCCAAAAGTGCCGGCAAGAAAGCACTCCTGGTGATGTTCGAGCAGGACGGCTGCCCGGGCTGCCTCTACATGAAACAGAACGTGCTCAACCGCGTGGAGGTGCAGAACTTCTACCGCCAGCGCTTTCTCAATTTCTCCGTCAATACCTTCGGCTCGGTGCCGATCAGGGATTTTTCCGGCCGCGACTTGACGGAAAAAAGCTACGCCCAGTCCGCGGGCATCAGGGGCACCCCCACCTTCCTGTTCTACGATCTGAGCGGCGCCGAAGTCGCACGCATCGTGGGACCGGTGAAAAGTGCCGAAGACTTCATGCTGCTCGGGGAATTCGTGGCCAGCGGCGCCTACAAGACCCGCAAGTTTGCCGAATATCTGCAATCACAACGCAAAAAAGCAGCCTGTCGGACTTGGCCGCCATTCACCGGAACGGGTAGTATTAACGGATCACTGTTGATCGACGCTTAGACGACAGGCTGCTTAAGTAAAAAACTTTGCGTCTCGAAATACTACCAACGTCACTTGCATGGCGTTGTTTTCACCTCGTCCTTAATTTTTTTCATTTTAGGAGTTTGTCGGGGCTAAGTCCGACAAACTCCTGGGGAAGCTGATCGTGCCTCATAACCTGTTAAATTCATTGAAGGAATTCAAACTCGCCTCTGGCAAGACCGGCAAATACTATTCGCTCGCCGCGCTGGAAGAAGCCGGCCTCGGCAAGGTGTCGCGCATGCCCGTGAGCCTGCGCGTCGTGCTCGAGTCCGTGCTGCGCAACTGCGACGGCAAGCGCGTCACCGAGGAGGCCGTGCGCCAGCTCGCCGCGTGGAAGCCCAACGCGCCGCGCACCGGGGAAATCCCGTTCGTGCTCGCGCGCATCATGCTGCAGGACATGGCGGGCTTCCCCGCGCTGAACGATTTCGCCGCGATGCGCGCCACCGCGCAACGCCAGAAGTTCGATCCGAAACGCATTGAACCTCTCGTTCCGGTAGATCTCGTGGTCGATCACTCAATCGAGATCGATGTGTATAACTCGAAAGATGCGCTCCGCCGCAACATGGAAATCGAGTTCGAGCGCAACGGCGAGCGTTACACCTTCCTCAAGTGGGCCAAGCGGGCGTTCTCCGGCATCCGCGTGATTCCGCCGGGTAACGGCATCTGCCACCAGGTCAACCTCGAGTACCTGTCGCGCGGTGTATGGGAAAAAGACGGGATTTATTACCCTGATTCGACCGTCGGCACCGATTCGCACACTACGATGGTCAACGCCATCGGCGTGCTTGCGTGGGGTGTCGGCGGCATCGAGGCCGAAGCCGGCATGCTCGGCCAGCCTTACTACTTCCTGACGCCCGATGTCGTCGGCGTGCACATGACCGGCAAACTGCGCGAAGGCGTCACCGCAACCGATCTCGTGCTGACGGTCACCGAACTGCTGCGCAAGACCAAGGTCGTCGGCAAGTTCGTCGAGTATTTCGGTGAAGGCGCCGCGTCGCTGACCCCGACCGACCGCGCCACGGTCTCCAACATGTCGCCCGACTACGGCGCGACCTGCGGCTTCTTTGCGGTCGACGAGAAGACGCTCGAGTACTACCGCATGTCGGGCCGCGAACAGCATGTCGACGCCATCGAGAGCTATCTCAAGGCGCAGGGCATGTTCGGCACTCCGCGCAAGGGCCAGATCGACTACTCGCAGGTCGTCGAACTCGACCTGACGACGGTGCGGCCCAGCGTCTCGGGCCCGAAGCGCCCGCAGGACCGCATCAATCTCGAGAACATCAAGAGCCGCTTCACGGAGCTCTTCTCGAAGACCGTGCCGGACGGCGGCTACGGCAAGCCTGCCGCCGACATCACCAGGCGCGCGCCGTCCGCAAACGGCATGGACGTCGGCCACGGCGACATCATGATCGCCGCGATCACGTCGTGCACCAACACCTCCAACCCGGCGCTGCTGCTCGCGGCCGGACTGCTCGCGAAAAAGGCCGTCGAGAAAGGCATGAAGCCGCATCCGCGCATCAAGACCTCGATGTCGCCCGGCTCCAAGGTCGTGACGGCCTACCTGCGCGACGCCGGCCTGCTGCCCTATCTCGAGCAGCTCGGCTTCAGCGTCGTGGCCTACGGCTGCACCACTTGCATGGGCGCCGCCGGCCCGCTCGACAAGAACCTCGAGGAGACCATCGTCAAGAACGACCTGATCACGGCCGCCGTGCTCTCGGGCAACCGCAACTTCGAGGCGCGCATTCACCAGAGCCTGAAGTCCAATTTCCTGATGAGCCCGCCGCTGGTCGTCGCCTTCGCGCTGGCCGGCACCGTGCTGCGCGACACGAACAGCGATCCGATCGGCAACGACAAGGACGGCAAACCGGTGTTCCTGAAAGACATTTGGCCCACCGACACCGAAGTCGCCGCATTGATGAAATACGCCACCAACAGCGAAAACTTCCGCCGCGAGTACGGCGATCTCTCCGGCGCCCGGGACCTGTGGGAAGCGATCCCGGAAGCCAAGGGCGCAGTGTTCACCTGGGATCCGAAGTCGACCTACATCCTGGAGCCCCCGCTGTTCGAAGGCTTCAGCCCGAAACTTCCTCCAGTCAACGACGTCAAGGGCGGCCGCGCGCTGGGCATCTACGGCGACTCGCTGACCACCGACCACATCAGCCCGGTGGCGCCGATCCGCGGCGGCACGCTCGCCGGCGAATGGCTGCGCGAGCATGGCAGCAAGGACTTCAGCAACTTCGGCTCGCGCCGCATGAATCATGAGGTCATGGTGCGCGGCGCCTTCGCCAATCCGCGCATCAAGAACCTGCTCGCGGCCGGCACCGAGGGCGGCGTGACGATCCACCAGCCGAGCGGCGACAAGATGGCGATTTACGAAGCCTCGATGCGCTACCAGAAGGACCATGTCCCGCTGTTCGTGTTCGGCGGCGAGGAATACGGCACCGGCTCATCGCGCGACTGGGCCGCCAAAGGCACGCAGATGCTCGGCGTCAAGGTGGTGGTCGCCCGCGGCTACGAGCGCATCCACCGCTCCAACCTGGTCGGCATGGGCGTGCTGCCGTGCCAGTTCAAGGGCAATGACAGCGCGCAGTCGCTGAAGATCGACGGCACCGAGACGATCGATCTCGTCGGCGTCGCCGGAGGCAACGTGAAGCCCTTGCAGGACGTGACGCTGGCGATCCACCGCAAAGACGGCTCGACGCAGAATGTCACCGTGACGCTGCGCGTGGACTCGCCGATCGAGGTCGAGTACCTGAAACACGGCGGGATACTGCCTTATGTTTTACGCGAGTTGTTGTCTGCGTAAAACATAAGGCATCGGCTTAATTTACGAGCGCAGTCAAGCTGCGCTGGTCCTACGCGAGCCGCTGGCCGCGAGGACATAAGGCGGTTTGAACTATCGCGGCTCGATCTTCGCCGCTTTCGCGATCTCGGCATAGCGCTTGACGTCGGCGCGGAATATCTTAGCCCATACCGCAGGCGTATCGCCCTGGGGCTCATAGCCGTTGTCCACAAAATTCTGGTGTATCTTGGGTTCCTGCAAAGCCTTGTGGATCGCCTTCTGCAACTTGTTGACGATGACCATAGGCGTTTTTGCCGGCGCAAACACACCATGCCAGCCCGCGTCGGCGACATAGCCGGGCACGCCGGCTTCGGCAACGGTCGGCACATCAGGCAGTGACGACAGACGCTTGGCACCGGTGAAACCCAGCGCCCGCAGCCGGCCGGCCTTGACGTGCGGCACGCCTACGGAACCGGCGGGAAAATGCACTTGCACCTCATTGCCCAGGACCGCTGTAACGGCCGGCCCGCCGCCCTTGTAGGGCACGTGGAGCATGTTAGTCCCGGCTTTCAGATTGAACAGCGCCCCCGCCAGGTGCTGGCCGTTGCCGATGCCGGCCGTGCTGTAGCTGATCTGCTGCCGCTTGGCGAGCGCGATCAGTTCCTTCACGTTATTTGCCGGCAGAGTCGGGTTGACCACCATCAGGTAGCCGAGGCCCAATGCGACGTTGGTGACCGGCACGAAGTCCTTGTCGATATCAAACGGCATTTTCTTGAGTATGGCCGGATTGACGGCGAAACCGAATGACGTGTTGAGCAAGGTATAGCCGTCGGGTGTCGCCTTCGCGACGATATCCGAACCGATGAGGCTGTTTGCGCCGCCGCGGTTGTCGATCACGAAGGGCTGACCCAGTTCCGCCTCCACCTGCCGGTACAGCGTCCTCGCGAAAACATCGACGTTGCCGCCAGCCGGGAACGGCACCACAAGACGAATCGGACGGCTGGGGTAATTCTGTCCGTAAACGTTGATCCACGGCGCGGCCGCCGTACAGGCAAGAACTAATGCTAGCAAGCGTTTCATGATGCCTCCTCCGATCTATTTATTTATTGGCGCTTATTTCAGCCTCTTGACGACCTTGACCCGCTGCACGGTATCGCCGGCCAGATGGGTCCAGATCATGGCGTCGCGCACCAGTTTGTCGACGCGCGCATTCATCATACAGCCTTCGGCCCCGTGAATCTCCATGTTCAGCCGGGTGACCCGCTGCACGACATCGGTTGAATAATTCATCACGAGCACGTTGTTGCCGGCGTCCGGCAGCTTCTGGTCCCGTTCCCAGGCCACCCGCATCACGAACGAGCGTAGCGCCTCGGTGAGCGCGTACATCTCGTTCAGCTTCAACTGCACGAGCTGGTGGTCAATGACCAGCTTGCCCGCGCGCTTGTGCGTGCGCGAGAAATTCATGGCCAATCCGACCGCGTCGTCGCAGATCCCCAGCGCATTGGCGGCGAGCTCGAGATCGCCGAACTCGGACTTGTCGGTGGCGCGCGCTTTCACGCCGCCATTCACCTCGCCCACGATATTGGCGTGCGGAACGCGCGCGTTTTCGAATATCAGCTCGCCGTTCTGGTAAAAGCGCCAGCCGCGCTTGTTGAACACCTTGCCGACTCGGAATCCCGGCGTGTCGTTGGGGATCAGGAACATCGTGCTGCCTTCGCGAATCCCGACGTTCGGGTTGGTGCGCGCGTCCACGAAAAACAGCTTGGCCACGCTGCCGTTGGCGATATAGAGCTTGGTGCCGTTCAGTATCCACTCGTCGCCTTTGCGCTCCGCCTGCAGCTTCCAGCCGGCCTTGGGATCGTCCTCGGGCGGCATGCGGTTGTCGGAACCGGCATTCGCTTCGCTGCCGCCCTTGCCCAGCACGAAAGTATCGTCGGCCAGAAAAGGCTTGAGGAAACGCTCTTTCTGGTCCGCGGTGCACGACGCGGCGATCAGATGGCTCCATTTCCAGCACTGGCTGAACGTCTTGGAGACCGAGCTGTCGCCCTTGGCGAGCTCGGTCATCACCAGCGCCTGCGTCACGAAATCCGCCTCATGGCCGCCCCACTCCCTGGGCACCGCCAGCGTCCGGAAACCGAGCTTGGAACCTTTCCTGATGATATCCCAGTCGAAAGTCTGGCGCGGGTCCTCGATCTGGTCGCGCCTGAGCGAAATCGGGCGTATCTCTTCTTCGGCGAACTTGCGCGCCTCCATCTGCCAGCCGCGCTGTTCTTCATTCAGTGAAAAATCCATGCCTGCTCCTTGAAAACGGTGATGAGTAATGAGTGATGAGTGATGGGAAAAATCCCGCCCCCCGGCTCTTTACCCATTACCCATTACCCATTACCCCTTACCAATCAGGCCGCGAGCGGCCGCTGATAACCCGCCAGGCCCTCGGCGATCTGCAGCATGGCGGCGCTGTCGTTGTCCGCGTAGTGCAGCAGAACCAGCGTGTCATGCACATACTTCTGCAGCGGCATGTCGCGCATCACGGCCATGGCGCCGAAGCATTCCGCCGTCTCCAGCGTCGCCCGGTGCAGCACTTCGGCGGTAAATGAGCGGGCGATGATATGCAGCGGCAGACCGGAGGCGCTGCGATCAGAAACGGCATCCGGATGGTCTGCCACCCAGGCCGCCTTCCACACCATGTTGCGTGAGACTTCGAGCTTGATCGCGGCGTCGGCGAGCTTCATGCCGATTGCCGGATGCTCGATGATGTGGCGCCCGCCCTGCCAGCGCAGCTTGGCATAATCGAGCGCCGCTTCGTAGGCAGCGCGGGCGACGCCGATGTTGATGGCCGCCAGCTGCACCGCGCCGCGCGCGGCGTGCGCGCCGCCTGCCAACAGGCTTTGTCCTTCCTTGCCGAGCAGATTGTCCGCCGGCACCTTGCAGTCCTTGAACGTCACCGCGGAACCGGTGCCGTGATGCCAGCGGATGCGCTCGCCGGATGCGGCTATGGCCGGGACCGCCCCGCTTACCGTGAGGCCGGGCGTGTCCCGCGGCACCAGCAGCGTGCTCACGCCGTTGCTGCCGGTTTTCTCCGGATCGGTTCGCACCTGGACCGCGAACAGCCTGGCGATCGGCGCATTGGAAACGAACGAAACGCTGCCGTTGATCACCCACTCCTTGCCTTGCTTGACGGCAGTCGGCCCGGTGTCCGGTTCCTCAGCGAGCGGACGGTGGTAGCACCACCCGATATTGGGATCGGCATCGCGCCCCGCGAAGGCAAGATGATATTTTTCGTCTGCGACAAACTTCGGCAGAAAACGCTTGCGCTGCTCATCCGTCATCAGCTGGTCGAGCGCCTGGCCCAGCATGGCGGTCTGCCCCAGGGCCACGGCAAGGTCCACGTCGCCCGCGGCGAGTTCTTCGAGCACGATGCAGGCGGTCAGACTGTCCGCGCCCGCCCCGCCGGCTTCTTCCGACAGCGCCAGTGTGCGCAGGCCCATCTGTGAAGCCTGGTCGAGCAGATCCATGAGCAGCGGCTTTTCGAACGGCTCGAGGCGGGCAGGATGCAGCGCGACGGGTTTGACTTCCCGTTCCACGAAATCCCGCAACGCGTCCCGAAACTCCAGTTGTTCTGCGGTGAGGTGAAGGTTGTACATAGTGATCAGCGTCTCCGGTTTATGGTATTGGATTTATGGGGAAATCCTAGTTTTCTTGTGATCGGGGCGCAACCGACGTATATTTATGAGCTCATTAGGTTTATTCATGAGATGCGCCGTAAAATCCCCTCAACATTTGCCCTGGCCGCTTTTGAAGCCGCAGCGCGGCGCCTGAGTTTCACTCAAGCGGCAAAGGAACTGCATATCACCCAGAGCGCGGTCAGCCACCAGGTCATCGCGCTGGAAAAGTTTCTTGGCGCTCCCCTGTTCAGGCGCGTCCGTCAGCGGCTTTCACTCACCGATGCCGGGCACACGCTGCTCGCGCGGGTGGCGCCGGCGTTGAATACGATAGAGGCCGCCGTACTCGAACTGATGCCGGACCCGGGCCGCGGCACGCCATTGCGAATCGGAGCGGTACCGCCTTACGCGACCAAATGGCTGATACCCAGGCTGCCGGCGCTCACCCTGGAACATCCCGATCTCATGATCAATCTCGTCACCAAACTGGAGCCGTTCGATTTCGCCGATACCGAACTCGATGCCGCCATCTATTATGGCATACCGAATTGGCCGGGCACCCGCTGCGATTACCTGATGGGCGAGGAAATGGTCGTCGTCTGCAGCCCTGCGCTCCGCGGCAAGCTCAACCGTCCCGACGATCTGAGGAACGTGACTCTGCTGCACCAGAATACCCGGCCCCATATCTGGCGCGAGTGGGCCCGGACGGCGCGGCTTGCAAACCTCGACGTCGCGCGCGGGCCTTGCTTCGATCTGTTCTCAATGATTGCGCAGGCGGCCATTTCCGGACTCGGCGCCGCCGTGCTGCCCCGGTTTCTCATCCTTGACGAACTGGCTGCCGGACAGCTCGTCATTCCATTCGGCCCGACCCTGAAAGACGAGTTTGCCTGTTATCTCGTCTATCCCGAACGCAATGCCGAGGCACACGCCGTGAAATCGCTCCGCGCCTGGCTCGCGAAGGAGGCATCGCGGCTGCTGCCGGACGCAGCCCGGCTGAATGAAAATATTGCCTCAAAAATAAAATCATCAGCCGCCGATGAAGGCAAGGTCACCCCCGAACACCTTTAACCGCAGAGGACGCGGAGGACGCGGAGGACGCGGAGGAATCCATTAATATCATTAAAAAATAGATACGCAAGTGTTGATCTGTTTGTTTTTACTCTGCGATCTCCGCGTCCTCTGCGGTTTACGATTCTTCTGGTCTCAGCGGGCGGCATGCTCGGGAAACTGCATCGGTGCCAGCGTGCCCGCTGCCACGCTCTGCGGCGCCTCCTCGTTGGGAAAGTTGAGTTCCACCTTGTTTCCCACCGGATCGCGCATAAAAATCTGAAAACCCGCATCGGGCACGTTCTGCTCCTCGAATTTGATGCCCGACCGCGTCAGACGCCGGCGGAACTCCTCTACCCCGGTCACCATGTACGCGGCATGATCATAGCTGCTCCTCTTCTCGTCATTGCCGGCCCAGTCCTCGGGAAAGCGCACGACGACGTGGACGAGCGGATGATCCCCGCAGTAAAGCCACAGCCCCCCGGTCGGGAACGAAGGGCGATGCCCCACCTTCAGTCCCAGTGCTTCGCCGTAGAATTTTTCGATCGCGGGCAGATCGCTCGCCCTGCAGCCGATGTTGATGTGATGCATGCCTTTGAGTGCCATATTTGCCGTCCTCCAAATCTGAATCAGCCCTTGTTTGCCGATACCGCAAGCTGCGCTCCAGGCATTACTTTGCCACACAATGCACGCATTTGCCGATACCATTGCAAACTCTCAGCCTGGCAATGCGACTGCTCTCATGACGCCTATCATCATCAAGCTCGGGGGATACCAGAAACCGGCCTCGGTGCATACCCGCGCCGCGGTGCGGTTCGGCAAAGTACTGATGGAAAAGCTCGGTGACCAGGTGACGTTCGAGCTGGTCGGCGACGTTCTTGCCCTGGGGCGCAAATCGGGCGACCTGCCGCGCATGGTGGAGAGCGGAGAGCTGTCCCTGTGCTACATCTCGACGGTGCGCTTTACCGCGGCGGTGCCGGAATTCAAGCTGCTGGAACTGCCTTTCGTGGTACGGGACCGCAATTCCATAATGCGGGCACTCGACGGGGAACTGGGCAGCCTGTTCAGCAGCCGCATGCATGGCGCCACGCCTTTCCGTCTGCTGGGTATGTGGGATAACGGCTTCCGCCATCTGTCGAATAAGGTCCGGCCTATCCGCACGCCAGCAGACTGCCGCGGCATCCGCATCCGCACCCAGATGAGCGAACTGCACGGCGAAACCTTCCGCGCGCTCGGCTTCGAACCGATCCCGGCCGACGTCAAGGAGTTCGTGGAAGAAATCGGCACCGACCGTTTCCAGGCCCAGGACAATCCCCTCACCAACATCTTCAATTTCGGCGTTCACCGCCATCACCGCTACATCACGCTCAGCGGACACTTTTTCGGCATGAGCGCGCTCATCTGCAATGCCGCGCATTACAACCGCTGGCCGCTGGAAGTGCAGGCCGCGGTGGAGGCGGCTGCGGTGGAGGCGACAGCGCTGCAGCGGCGGCTGGCGGCGGCGGAAGATGACGAGATCATGGCCAGACTCGATCCGCGCCACAACGACATTGTCCGCCTGACGGGTGCTGAACGCGCCGGGTTTGTCCGCGCGGTGGAT
>Ga0299912_10004460_pt1 | contig 11474 bp, 6 predicted proteins | sample RVTome_2_FD_207667 | JGI IMG/M metagenome (GOLD analysis project Ga0299912, IMG submission 207667) | Soil microbial communities from uranium-contaminated site in the Upper Colorado River Basin, Wyoming, United States - RVT95D214 (version 2) ... | reverse complement strand
AAGGATGTTACGGGACCTCGAGGTCTTTTTTGTCTTTCCGGGCTTTATTATGTTCGGCCCGAACTCCACCGAGGAAACCATCCAAAGGAACATCCAGTTCCTGCGGGAATTCGACTATGACTATAACCTCATGACGGTGGCAAATGTTTTATCCCTTTTCCGGGATTCAAGGATGTATAAACAGCTTAAATCAGAGGGGCGAGTCATTGACCCCGGCCATTATTGGGAATTACCAAAATACAAAATACAGGATCCTTTTGCAGGACGGCTTTCTCAGCATTGGGAAAATACGCTGGTGCGCTATCCAGACACGGGCCCGGTGAATAAACTGCAGGTGAATTTGGGAAATCTCGTAGCCCGCATGACCAACCCGATGCACGCGAATTTGCTGGAGGCCCTCAGCGATGAGTATCTGGAGTTGAAGGCGCAGTACCGGCGGCTGAATAGCGAGTTTGGCGCATACCAATCGTCCTATTTCCAACATACCATGGCGTTGGTGAAGAGGGATTGCCCAGCTGAGGATTTGGATGCTGGGGGACAGGATTTTTTTGGGGGTACGTATCATCGATACCGTCAACTCTATGAACAATTATATGAACGTTTCCTCGCTCGGGTTCGATCGGCGGGATTCAGCCTGAGCGGTTTGGTTTTCAAGCATTATACGTCGGCCATCATGATTGAGAATACCGAGCGGGTTGAAAATAGAGTGTGATGCGGAGCGAAGCATAACCAAGGAGGACGAGGTGGATTTGGGGATCAGGGGGAAAAGGGTTTTGGTGACGGGTGCCAGCCAGGGGGTTGGCCGCGCCACGGCCATGAGCTTCGCAAGAGAGGGTTGTAAAGTCGCAGTGATCGCCCGAAGGAGGGAAAAACTGCGAGAAGTGCTGGAGGAGATGGGGGGTGAAAAGGAAGGGCATTCCTTCTATGCGGTTGATCTCCTGGAGGATGGAGCACCGACGACGGCCATCAAAGAATTGACCGCCAACAAGCAGCCCTTTGATGTTGTGGTTCATAATGTGGGAGGGACCTTACAGGTCAGAGACCCCCTTTCCCCGATGGAGGAATGGTGCCGGGTTTGGAGGTTTAATGTAGGGATCGCGATTGAAATAAATGGGTTGGTGATCCCGCCGATGAAAGCCCGACACTGGGGGAGAATAATACACATCTCTTCGATTGGGGCTGAATTTTTACAGGGCTCCGGGCCCTATGCCGCGGCCAAGGTCTATTTAAACGCCTATACCAAGATCCTCGGACGAGCGGTTGCCCCAACCGGGATCGTAGTCTCAGCTCTCATGCCGGGTGCCTTCCACGCCGAAGGCGGCCACTGGGATCATGCCCGCAAAACGAATCCAGGGATGATAGAAGATTTCCTCCGGCATCATCAAGCGATTGGGCGTTTGGGGAGTGTTGAGGAGATATCTCCCTTTGCCCTATTCATGGCTTCCCAATGGGTTACCTTTGCCACCGCATCGGTGGTCCCCGTCGACGGCGGGACGATGTAAAGGATGGAAGAAGAATGATCCATTACCCGATCACCTTCAAAGCCGCTATTCTCGAACGGCTCCACGAACCTCTTCATATCGATGAGGTGAGATTTGACGGCCCTCTCGGAGTTGGGCAGGTCTTAGTAAAGATTTCCTATAGCGGGATTTGTGGAAAGCAGATTGAAGAGATCCAGGGAACGAAAGGAAGCGATCCCTATTTGCCTCACCTGTTAGGCCACGAAGGGAGTGGCATTGTCATCGATGTTGGGCCGGGGGTGAGAAAAGTCGTTCCGGGTGAAGCGGTTGTCCTTCACTGGCTGAAGGGAAGCGGGGTTGACGCAACGACCCCACTCTATTGGCGACGGGACCAAAGGATCAATGCAGGGTGGGTGACAACCTTCAATGAATATGGAGTCATCTCCGAGAATCGCCTGACGCCCATTCCCAAGGAGGCCGATCTATCCGTGGCCTGTCTGCTGGGGTGTGCGGTGACCACCGGCGTGGGGGTCATCCTGAACGAAGCCAATTTGCACCCCGGCGACTCGGTAGCGGTGTTTGGCTGCGGCGGAGTTGGCTTAAACGCCATTCAGGGCGCGGCCATGGTTCAGGGCTACCCCATTATCGCCGTAGACCGAAACCCAGAAAGCCGGCAACTGGCCCGGAGATTTGGCGCGACCCATGCCATTGACCCGACCGCCGTAGATGTCCTTACGGAAATTAAGCGAATGACTGGAGGTCAAGGGGTACAGGTGGTCATTGTCGCCGTAGGAAATCCAGAAGTCATCGAAGTGGCTGTCCAGGCCAGCACGATTCCGGGCGCTGTTTTCCTGGTCGGCGTTCCTCCGACAGGATCCAAAATTCAGGTGGATCCGTTTGCTATCCATGGCCGCAGAACCCTTCTAGGGTCCTATGGGGGAGGAACCGTTCCGGATCGGGATATTGCGCGCTACCTGGACCTATACGCGAAAGGCTGTTTGAAACTGAAAGAACTCATCTTTGATGTCGTTCCGCTGGAGCAGATTCATCGAGGAATCGCAGCGATGCTGTCGGGCAAACCCGGACGCTGTGTGGTAAGGATGATGCCCAATGACGTCTAATTTTTCCAGTTTTGACTACTCGCAAGTTCAGGGAATCCCGGAGGTCGTGCTGCGGGCTGAGTTGCTGCTCGAGCGATTGCAGCTTCTGGCGAGCGGGAACCAATCCCGAATCCTTGAAATCGGGGTCGGCAGTGGCGATATCACGCTTATACTAACGGGGCTTTTTAAGGATGTGACGTGTGTGGACCCGGATGAAATAAATTGCAATCTGGTTTGGAAGCGCCTCAAGGATATGAATTTAAATGGGGTGAAGTTTCTTCGAACGAAAATTGAGGATGCTCACCTTTCTTCGAACCATTATGATCACATTATTTTGCAGAATATTTTAGAACACCTGGAAGACCCGGTTAAAGTCTTGCAATATTTGTCAATCTGCCTCCGCCCCGGGGGGTATATGCATATCTCTGTACCTCTTGCGAATTCATTGCATAGGTGGATCGGGGTAGAGATGGGACTGATTTCCCACCCCGATGATCTGGGAGAAATAGATGTTCAGTATGGACATCGGCGGGTGTATACCCCGCCCTTGCTCCGCAAGCACGTGGAATCAGCGGATTTGCAGGCGGTTTATGAGCTACCGTTCTATCTTAAACCACTGCCGACATCGATGTTGAATCCCTTATCCATGGAGATTCACCGGACGCTCTACCTGCTTGGCCAGAGATTTCCGGAGTTCGCTTCTTACCTGTATATGGAGGTTGGTAGAAGGCCGCCTGGTTTGAACTTGCGACCCACTAGTCCTAGATAGTTCTCCTGGGTAATCCCAGGACATCAAATTCGAGAGGGATATATAGTATGGATCATCGATCAGTCATCTTCCATTTCATAGTAATGGTCTGGGGGGAAGCCCATACGGACCTGTTCCTTAAGATCAGTTTGCCAAGCTTACTGGCTGCCGGCAACCTCCCGTCTATAAAGCATATAGGTCCGACAGGCAGCCGGTTTCATATATACACCACCGCCGAAGACGCCAAAAAGATAAGCGCTTCTCCTCTCTCTGCTCAACTCGATAAAATTTTACCTGTTGACATTCATCTACTGTTAGACACCCTAAACACCAAGGACCCTTCTGAGCGAATGGGGTTATGTTATAACCACCTTCTGAACACTTTTATAAAGGATGACGGTGCGATTGTGTGGATACCACCTGATGCGGTTTGGTCCGATCAGTCGTTCGCTAATCTTTATAGGATTGCCATGAGTGGGAAACGTGTGGTTGCACCACCTTGCTTTCGGGTAGCCAAGGAGACTTTCTTGCCGGTTTTGCAGGAAACTTTCTTGCAGAAGGATGGCACCCTTTGTGTCCCTCCACAGCAACTGCTCAACATAGGATTAAAGCATTTGCATCCCATTACCAAAACATGGCTTTGGGGCGCTTCTGAATTCACTTCTTGGCCGGCCGTTATGTTATGGGAAGTTGGCCAAGAAGGCTTGCTCGCTCGGTACTTTCATGCTTTTCCTTTGATGTTCTACCCGGAAACAAGAGGATTGCTCATGAATATTTCCCCTTCAGACTCGCTTGATGGGGGCCCCTATCTCTCTAATATCATCAAAGACCGGGAAAGCATATATATGGTTAAAGACTCGGATGAAATTTTTTGTTGCGAGGTATCACCCTCTTCATACCGGGTTCACCCCGAAACACCCAGCGGGCCCAAGATGCTCAATATTGCTCTATGGGCATGCAAAAACACCCATCCGATCCAGCGCTGCTTTTTCGGGCAAAATGTACGGATACATGGGGGTAAACGAACGCCCCTTTGGGGTCAGGTTGAGCAAGCAGCAGATGATGCCGCAAATGCCATTTTTGCCTGTCTCGATTTTTTTGAGAAGGTACCGGAAGCCTACCGAGAATTGGAAGGCCAAAGCAGAATAATGAATGAGTTAGCCCGAACCGTAACGAAATTAAAAATTGACGATGCCCAAGCCCATAATGAACTCGGAGTTGAATTTTATAAAATGGGACGGGTGAAAGAGGCGGAAACAGCCTTGCAAAAAGCAGTGACTCTTGCTCCCCGTCTGCCCGATGCCCATGCGAATCTCGCCGTCCTATATGGGGAACAGGCAAAGTTAGCCAAGGCGCTTGAACATATTTATCGAGCCATGGAACTGGATCACCAGAATCCGGATACCGTACTCAAATGCCTGAAGATCCTGGAAGCCTTAGGCAAAGTCGAAACCGCCGTTCATCTGGCCGAACAGCATCTGGCCAACCATTGCGATATCAAAATTCAGCAAGAATTAGACCGAATGCGACCACCGGGGAAACCTTCCTTAGCGCCAGTACATCCTTCCATTTCTAAGCCTACCGGCGGGTGTTCAGGTGGATCTGCAACTCTGGCGCCAACAGAGTCTCTCTTAAGTGGAGCAGAGGATGATCGCCAGGAGAGGAGGAAGAGCTCTGTAGCCGGCAAGGAATATCAATATTACGAATATTGTTTGAAGAATAATAAGCCTTATTTTGGTAAAGTGATGTGGGCATTACAGGGCGTGCCGGTCCGTCATGCCTACATGCAGTTTTTAGTGGAGACCCTATGTAAGGGCCGGGGGAAAATGCCCTTTAATATACTAGAGATCGGCTCTTGGGCTGGGGGGTCAGCCATTACTTGGGCAGAAGCCATCAAAAAGCACAACCAAGGAAGAGGGCGAGTGGTCTGCATTGACCCATGGAAATTGTATTTCCGCTCTGACCAATATAGCGATCTTCCTGGAGACCAGCAAGAAGTCTACCAGGAGATGGCGGAGGCGCTTTCGGCGGGCCAAATTTTTGATCTCTTTATGCATAATATTCGGGTTTCCAAGTACGAAGATGTAATCCTACCCTTCAAGGGATCGAGTGATGAGATCCTTCCCATGTTCAGTGAGGGGCGATTTGATTTGGTCTTCATCGATGGAGACCATACCTATCCCCGGGTGTCGGAGGATATTAGAAATTCGGCATCATTGGTAGTCGAGGGGGGGATCATCTGCGGGGATGACCTAGAATTGCAGCTTTCCCAGATGGATCAAAACCATGCTGAACTAAATAAACACAAAGATTACATCCTTGACCCCAAGACAAAAGTGAATTTCCACCCTGGGGTTTCCTTAGCGGTGGGTGAATTCTTTGGGGAAGTATCGGCGTGGGAGGGCTTCTGGGCTATGCGCAAACGGGGAGGGATTTGGGAGAGGGTGGAGTTGCCGAGAGCCCTTCCGGGTCAGCTCTGTCTCCCTCAACATCTGACCTGTCAAAGTCCGCCCCACTTGGTGAAAGAAAAATATAAGGGATATAACATCGTCAAATATTTGGACCAGTACTATGGGTTGTCTCAAACCTTGGGGCCGATAGACCTGACGCAAGCCGAAGACCAAACTCTCCGTCGATATCAAGCCGCAGGCCTTTGTGTGATCGGGAGATTCTTGGAAGAGACAGAACAGATGATCGACCAAATGAGTTTGCCGGGAAGTACAAACGGTTATTTCTCCCAAGGGTTAGCCCTGATGCGAGCCGGCCACCTTCAAGAAGCCGTCCCCGCTTTTTTGCGGGCCATCGAGCAGTCTCCCCGGGACCCGGCGTTCCACAATCACTTGGGGGTTGTCCTGTACCGGCTTGGAAACAAGGCCGATGCCGAGAAGAGCTTTCGGACCGCCATCCAGGTGGGGCCTAATAATGTGGACGCGCGGGTAAGTTTAGCTGAAATTTGTTGCCAACAGGATCGTTATGGGGAGGCAGTCAAATATCTAAAGCAGGCATCGCGATTGGCACCGCAGGATATGGAAGTTCTCGCTGCTCTGGGTACCCTGGGTATGAATTTAAAAGACAGAGAGGCCATCCATACTGCATGCCAGAGCCTAATGGCCATAGACACCAATCATCCATTGGTTCCAAAAATGCAGAAAGCTTTGACCGGCAGCCCAGCGGCGAGGGGCCATAGGCCATGACCCATAGCTCCGCGTCTCTTTCCACCGCTGATTGGTTTGCCGCCGGCAATTTTGCCACTGCGGCCGCCTCCGGCAGCCCCCACGATTGGAAGAGGTACGCAGCCCTTGGGCTCATTGGCAAGACCCGGGAAGCCATCGAAGGCCTGCAGAGGTTCGACCATGCCGAGGGGCGTTTCTACCTGGGGGTTACGCACTGGATCAATGGCCAGGACGATAGGGCCCTTGGTCTCCTGGAAGGAATTTCCACACCCCACGCCCGCAACCTTCTGGCTCTCATCCGCAAGCCCCAGATCCAAGTCCTGGCCCAGTTGCCCTATACCCGAAGTGCTCCCCATGATTTATTGACCGCCGCGGCGCAGGACAAGAAATTCAAGGTTCAGAATATCAGTTTCCATCCCAAAGACTTACCCAATGAACCTTATGCCGATATTCATAAATTTTTCAGCCCCCAAAGGCCTCCGGACTTTTACATTTGCCAGATGGTGGAATGGCATCTCATCCCTCCGAATGTCCAACAACTGCCCTGCCCCATCTTTGGAGCCACCGCTGATTATGATTTGCACATTCAAGGCGTTTATCCCTGGCTTCAACTGTTCGATGAACTCATCGTTACCGATCATACGGAGTGGGAGGATGTTTCCCGCCTGGTAAAGGGTCCTGTCTCCGTATTCCCCAAATCTTTCGGTATTTCGGACAACCTTCCGCCCATCTCCTCTTCTCCGAGGGTTCTGGATGTCTTTCTGTCTGGAAGTTTGAATCACCCCTACTTTGCCGAGAAAGCGCTTCTTCTAAACGAGCTCTTGGGAATGAAGGAAATCAGAGCTCGGTTCATCGATGGATTTGTTTGGAGTGATATCTATCCCCGGATCTTGGCGCACTCAAAAATTTCTCTTACCCATGTTCGGCACTCGGGTAGCCTGCCCACTCGGGGACTTGAGGCCCTCAGCATGGGATGTGCGATCCTGGTTCAAAAGGGAAGTGTATTGACCCTTTACGCGGGAGAAGAGGATGGGGTGCTGACCTATGAATTGGAGGCCCATAATCTGGTTCCGGCGATTCGTCGAATATTGGATGATTGGCCCGAATTCGAGAAACGAGCCCGCCGGGGAGCCGAAATCATCCGCCGGGAATTCTCCCTCCCCCGGGTGGCTTCCCAGTACCTCCGCTTTTTGACTTTCCTGGCTGCCAAACCCAGAAACCGGGGGCAGATGAAACCCACGGATCAGCTCGACCAAAAAAGGATGGTTCTCTGGAAGGGGTGGGTCCCTGCTCCTCAGCCGGTATTTTCCAAGATCCGCAAACAGAACCTGGAACGCTGGCAAACCCGGGTGAAGTCGGAAAAAAATCAACGCCTCTTCATCGATATGGGCCGGGAACTGGTTTTGGAATATGCCGCGGTAGCCGTCGGGATCCATACCATAGCAGACAAGAGAGAATTGTTGGACCGGGCTTTCCAACTCTACCGGACGGGCATGGATGAATTTCCCGATTCTTTGGTCCTGCGGTTCAACCTAATTCGAACCGCCCTGCATTTCGGCCGACCCGAGGATCAGGCAGGGGCGCTGAAGTTGGTCGGAGAAACGCTGGATAAGCCGGCGGAGGTCTGGCAAGTCGATGTCCTGGACGATGTATTCCCCTGGGACTTTTTCAACACCTTCTTTAACTACCGGAGTTATTTCGATCGGGTCACCGAGCATTTCACCCGGGGAACCGACGTCCGGGGGTCTCTCGTCCGTCTCCTCCTGGCCTCGCTGCATTACTACTTGGGTATTTATTCGGATAGCCTGGAAAATTTGAAAAAGGCCGCGGAGCTTGACCCGGAATTTCCTTTCTACAAGTTGAGCTATGCCCAGCATTTAGTGAAGCGCGGCCGGCCGGAGGATTACGGGGCAGCGGGTGATCTCTTATGCCAGCTGGCGGAAAATTCCATGCTCTTCGAGGAGGCCTTCCGCCTGCTGGAAAAGCTCCAGAACCAGGGAGTTTTTGTGTACTCGGGGTTTGCGGGGCTGGCTCAAAAAAATCACCAGGCTCACCGCAGCATTCGTTTAGTTGACCATAAAAATCCCTATATCCTGGCCAAGAAGGTGGAAAAACCATCGGCAGGGATACCTGTTGGCCCGAAAAGGAATGCCGGTTCTGGTGAGCCTATGGCTTGTCAGCCTCCGGCTGCGGGTTCTCCAAAGGAATACCTGGTCTCAGCCCTGGTCCCGACTTACAACGCCGGAAGATTCATGCGCGGCCTGCTGGAGGATCTGGAAGCTCAGACCATGGCCGGCCGGATGGAGATTGTCATCGTCGATACGGGCTCCCCCACCAATGAAAAAGAGATTGTCGAGGAATTCCAGAAGAGGTATGACAACATCGTCTATATTCGCACGGAACATCGGGAGTCTTCCCATGCGGCGATCAACCGCTGCATAAAGGCGGCTCGCGGGAAGTATGTCACCCTCGCCTGCACCGATGACCGCCACAAGGAGGACGCCCTCGAACGCATGGTGGCGGTCCTGGAGTCCAGGCCGGATGTAGCCCTGGTTTACGGCAACAGCTACATCACCGTCTTCGAGAATGAGACTTTTGATAACCTTACCCCCATAGGGACCTACCGTTGGGCGGATTTTGACCCTCAGTTTTTACTCCAGGGGTGTTTCGCCGGGCCCCAGCCCATGTGGCGCAAAAGCCTGCATAAGAAATATGGATACCTGGATGAAACCCTTGAATCCGCGGGGGACTGGGAATTCTGGCTGCGCCTGGCGGAGAAAGAGACCTTCCTGCATATCGATGAATTCCTGGGACTGTACCTGTTAAGCCCGACCAGCAGCGAGCACAAGGACCCGGAGCGGTCCCGCAAGGAAGCGGAGAACGTAAAGCAGCGCTACATCCATCGTGAGCCGCTTCTGGCGGAAAGGAAAAAGAGGGCGGAGCGACATCAACTGGCGGGTTCGGGGACTCTGGTCCTTGCCCTCCGGGGAACAGGGACCGATGAAGAACTATCTTCCCTGGTGGAGCAGGTGCGGAATCAGCCTTCGGCCCAGGGGGAACCGTCGGTCAAAGTCGTCAGAGTCCATGGGGGGATCCCGGAGAACGGCCTGGGAGTTACGGTTTCTCCTCCCGCCCTCACGGTTTTACAGGCCCTCCATCAGGGGGTGGACTGGGAAGCCCGGTATGTGGTGCTGCTTTCCGCCGATGTCCTCCCTCCTTCTGCCACACTGGATACTTTAATAGCCATTGCCGAGTCTGACCCTTCGATTGCCGCTGTGGGCCCGGTCTCGAATGAAGCCCCGGCCCCTCAGGAGGTTAGCCAATTCCTGCCCGGGGAAGAAGGCGCGGAGGATTTGGCGGGGCGACTCGCTTCCCGGTACGGGAAAGATTGGAAAGAAGTCCCTTACCTGGGGAGCTTCTGCCTGCTCCTCAAGAGCGACGCGGTGCGCAAAGCCGGAGGGGTCCGGGACAAGCTTTCTGCGCCCGTGGCGATGTGGCAATTGTTCAGCCGACTCCGGTCCGGAGGGTTTAAGGTCGTCTGCACCCCTGGGATATACGTACCCCACAGGGGATTGACTCCGGAAGAAGGGAAGAAGTTCGTAGAACTCCAGGCTGCGGAAGAAAAGCTTCGGGAAGCGGAGCGGAAATTCGGGGAAGGGGCCTTGAAAGAAGCCGAGGAAACCTTCCGCGGGATCCTTGAGGATTTTCCCGACCACCCGGAAGCCTATAACGACTTGGCATGCCTTCTGTGGCAGACGGGGAGGCAGGAGGAAGCCCTGCAAAATCTCTTGAAAGTCATGGTAATGGTTCCCGACCACCGGGATATCATCTGGAACCTGGGGCAGTTCTTCAAGGAGATGGGCCGGGACCGGGAGGCTTTTCAGGTTTACCGGAACTACTCAGCCCTCCATCCGGAGGAGCGGGAGATGGTGGAGATTATGAATCAGTGGGCGGCGGCTGCGAAGGGGGGGCTTCGCCCGAGTCCGGTAGATCGGGGAATTCATAGCCCGACGTAGCCGCAAACCAATTTTGCCCCTTCCCCTCTCCCCTAGACTGGGGGCCATAGGCGCTTATTTAAGGACTTGGCGATCTTACAGTGGGAATATTTTTTGGTTATTCGTCATTCCGGCGAAAGCCGGAATCCAGAGAAACGCAGTGAATAAGCAGCCCGCCGTATACATTCTGGCAAATAAGAGAAATGGCACGCTCGTTGTAGGCGTCACTTCAGATTTGGTCAAGAGGATATGGGAGCACAAAAATAATATGGTAGAAGGGTTTACCAAACATTACCATGTCCATAATCTGGTTTGGTACGAACTGCATGAGAGCATGGAATCCGCAATTATGCGAGAGAAGAGATTAAAGGATTGGAAACGGGCTTGGAAATTGGAATTGATCGAAAGCAAGAATCCCGATTGGCTGGATTTGTATGACACGCTTGTTTGACTGGATTCCGGCTTTCGCCGGAATGACGAAATGCATAAGCTAGCGCTTATGGGATTCGGGCGAGAGGACGGGGTGAGGGGGCAGGGTGCGCGTATTTTTTACGCAACGTTTAGGTAAAAAGAGGGGGAAGAAGGGTGAAGAACAAAAAAAATAGAGAGGGCCAGCCGGCTGGAAACTCGAAGAGCAAACTATCCCTCTGCATGATCGTCAAGAATGAAGAGGAAGAGCTCCCGCTCTGCGTGAATTCCGTTAAGCCGGTCCTGGATGAAATCATCATCGTAGATACCGGATCGGCCGACAAGACGAAGGAAGTTGCCCGGCAATTGGGAGCCAGGGTCTTCGACTTTCCCTGGGTCGATGATTTCAGCGCCGCCCGCAATCATTCCATCCTGAGGGCGACGGGAGATTACATCCTGTGGCTGGATGCGGATGACCGCGTCGATCCGGCGGAAGTGGAAAAACTGCGCCTTCTCAAGCAGAACTTCCCCTGGAAAAAGAACCAGGCCTATTACCTCACGGTAAACAGCCAATCCCCCGCGGACGGAGA
>Ga0299912_10004459_pt1 | contig 11474 bp, 22 predicted proteins | sample RVTome_2_FD_207667 | JGI IMG/M metagenome (GOLD analysis project Ga0299912, IMG submission 207667) | Soil microbial communities from uranium-contaminated site in the Upper Colorado River Basin, Wyoming, United States - RVT95D214 (version 2) ... | reverse complement strand
CCGTTCTTCACCAAGTATCGTCCGCAGTTTTACTTTCGCACCACGGACGTGACCGGCATGGTCACGCTGCCCGAAGGCACCGAAATGGTGATGCCGGGCGACAACGTGTCGATGGAAGTCGAACTGATCGCGCCGATCGCGATGGACGAAGGCCTGCGTTTCGCCATCCGTGAAGGTGGTCGTACCGTTGGCGCCGGCGTCGTCGCTAAAGTGATCGCTTAAAAGAAATCGAATACCTCCGCCCGAGGAAATGTCCAAGGGTGGGGGGTTCAACTGGATAGGTTCAAAAAATGGAACACCAGAATATTCGCATCCGGCTTAAGGCCTTCGATCATCGCGTGCTGGATCAGTCCGCAGGCGAGATCGTCAACACGGCGAAGCGCACCGGCGCGGAAGTCCGTGGCCCCATCCCGCTGCCGACCCGGATCGAAAAGTTCACCGTTTTGCGCGGCCCGCATATCGACAAGAAGTCGCGCGAACAGTTTGAAATCCGTACGCACAAGCGCGTGCTGGACATCGTTGACCCCACCCCGCAGACCGTGGACGCGCTGATGAAGCTCGACCTAGCAGCCGGTGTGGACGTTGAAATTAAACTTTAATCGTAAGCCGTAGAGAAAAGGCTTAGGAAAGGGACCAATGCGTACCGGATTAATTGCCCAAAAGGTTGGTATGTCCCGCGTCTTTAAAGACGATGGCACTCACGTTCCCGTGACCGTGCTAAAAGTGGACAATTGCCAAGTCGTGGCGCACAAGACCGCAGAAAAGGATGGCTACACGGCCCTCCAGCTCGGTGTCGGCGCCGCCAAAGCGAACCGCCAGACGAAGGCCCAGCGCGGCCATTTCGCCAAGGCGAAGGTTGAACCGAAGAAGAAAGTTGTCGAATTCCGCGTGCCTGCGGATGCGATGGTGGACGTGGGCGCCCAATTGGCCGCCAGCCACTTCGTTTCCGGCCAGTTCGTGGACGTCACCGGCACCTCGATCGGTAAAGGTTTCGCGGGCGCTATGAAGCGTCACAATTTCGGCGGCCTGCGCGCCTCGCACGGCGTGTCCGTTTCGCACCGTTCACACGGTTCGACCGGTCAATGTCAGGACCCCGGCAAGGTGTTCAAGGGCAAGAAAATGGCCGGTCACATGGGCGCTGAGCGCGTGACCACGCTGAACCTGGAAGTTGTCGGCACCGACGACGACCGCGGCCTGATTTTGGTGAAGGGGTCTATCCCCGGCTCCAAGGGTGGCTGGGTTTTGGTTCGCGACGCCGTGAAAAAAGTTTCTCCGGAAGGGTTGCCGTTCCCGGCCGCCATTTTGGGCGCCGCCGCACAAGCTCCGGTCGAAGCAGCTCCTGCGGGCGTTGAGGCTGAGAAGGAATAAGAACAATGAAACTCGATGTAATCAGCCTCGATAACAAGAAATCCGGCTCGGTCGACCTGGATGACGCTATCTTCGGCGTAGAAGTCCGTGGCGATCTGATGTCGCGTTACGTGAACTGGCAGTTGGCTAAGCGCCATGCCGGTACCCACGCAACCAAGGGCCGTTCCGACGTGTCCGGCGGCGGCAAGAAGCCGTTCAAGCAAAAGGGCACCGGTAGCGCCCGTCAGGGTACTTCGCGTTCGCCGAAGCACCGTGGTGGCGGTATCGTATTCGGTCCGCAGCCGCGCTCTTACGAGCACAAGCTGCCGAAAAAGGTGCGCAAGCTGGCGCTTAGGTCCGCGCTCAGCGCCAAGCAGGCCGCCGGCAAGCTGGTGGTGATCGATATGGCAGACTTGAAAGCTCCGAAGACCGGCGATCTGGCGAAGAAGCTGGAAAAGCTGGGTTGGGGCTCTGCGCTGATCATTGATGGCGCCGAGGTGAATGTGAACTTCGCGCGCGCCGCGTCCAACCTGATCGGCATCGACGTGATGCCGACCGTGGGCGCCAACGTTTACGACATCCTGCGCCATGACACGCTTGTGTTGACGCAGGACGCCGTTGCAAAGCTGCAGGAGCGTCTGAAATGAGCATCAGCAAGGAACGTATGTTCGAAGTTATCCGTCGTCCGTTGATTACCGAAAAGGCGACTTTGATTTCCGAACACAATCAGGTTGCTTTTGAAGTCGCTATGAGTGCGTCCAAGCCGGAAATCCGCGCCGCCGTTGAAGGCATCTTCAAGGTTAAGGTGACGGGCGTTAACACCCTCATTCAAAAGGGTAAGACGAAAAAGTTCCGTGGCCGTCCGGGTAAGCGCGATGACGTGAAGAAGGCTGTTGTCACCCTGGCCGATGGCGAGTCCATCGACGTGACAACCGGCGTCTGAGAGAGGTCAGTATAATGGCATTGAAACAATATAAACCCGTAACTCCAGGACGGCGCAGCCTTGTCCTCGTGGACCGTTCGGGGCTTTATAAGGGCAAACCCGAAAAGAGCCTGACTGAAGGTTTGCGCAAGAACGGCGGTCGCAACAATACCGGACGCATCACCGCGCGTCGCATTGGCGGCGGGCATAAGCGCCGTTATCGCGAAATCGATTTCAAGCGCAACAAGTTCGATATGGTCGCGACGGTTGAACGCCTGGAATACGATCCGAACCGCACCGCGTTCATCGCTTTGGTGTCGTATGAAGATGGCGAAAAAGCCTACATCATCGCGCCGCAGCGCTTGGCCGTTGGCGACACGGTCGTTGCCGGTGAAAAAGCCGACATTAAGCCGGGCAATGCAATGCCGCTGGCCAACATTCCCGTTGGCACCATCGTGCACAACGTGGAAATGAAGCCGAGTAAGGGTGGCCAGATTGCGCGTAGCGCTGGCGCTTACGTTCAGCTGGTGGGCAAAGATCAAGGTTATGCCCAGTTGCGGTTGATGAGCGGTGAACTGCGTATTGTCCGTTCCGAGTGCATGGCGACGATTGGCGCCGTGTCCAACCCGGACCAGCAGAACATCAATTTGGGTAAAGCGGGCCGTAAGCGTTGGCTCGGCAAACGTCCTGCGGTTCGCGGCGTAGCCATGAACCCCATCGACCACCCGCATGGTGGTGGTGAAGGCCGTACCTCTGGTGGTCGCCATCCGGTGACTCCGTGGGGCAAGCCGACAAAGGGCAAGAAAACCCGTTCGAACAAAAAGACGGACCGCATGATTATGCGTCGCCGTAACAAGAAGTAAGTTAGGAGAGCACCGTGCCGCGTTCCATTTGGAAAGGTCCGTTCGTTGATGGCTATCTTCTGAAGAAGGCCGAAACCGCGCGTGATTCTGGTCGCAATCAAGTCATCAAGACCTGGTCGCGCCGCTCCACCATCTTGCCGCAGTTCGTTGGTCTGACCTTCGGCGTCTACAACGGCAAGAAATTCATTCCCGTTAGCGTGTCCGATGAAATGATCGGCCACAAATTCGGTGAGTTTTCGCCGACCCGCACCTACCTGGGTCATACGGCCGACAAGAAGGGCAAGAGGGCTTAATTATGAGTAAGAAAAGCTTGGTTCGCCCGTTGGCAGACAATGAAGCGATGGCGTTTGCGAGTTCTATTCGCGTCAGCCCGCAGAAATTGAATCTGTTGGCCGGTCAAATCCGTGGGAAAAGCTGCGAATTGGCGTTGGGTCAGTTGGCATTTTCAAAGCGCCGCATTGCGGACGACGTGAAAAAGCTTCTGGAATCGGCAATCGCCAATGCAGAAAACAACCATCAGCTGGACGTTGACCGTCTGTATGTGGCGGAAGCCACCGTCGGTCGCGCCTTGGTGATGAAGCGCTGGAAAGCGCGCGCCCGTGGCCGCGTCGGTCGCATTCAAAAACCGTTCAGCAATATGCGCCTAGTTGTGCGTGAGCGCGAGGAGAACGCATAATGGGACATAAGATTAACCCGATCGGTTTTCGTCTTGGCATCAATAAGACTTGGGATTCCCGCTGGTTCGCCGATGGCAACTATGCCGAATTGCTGCACGAAGATCTGAAGATCCGCAAGTTCCTGAGCAAGAAGCTCGTGGCTGCCAGCGTGTCCAAGATCGTCATCGAACGTCCGGCGAAAAAAGCCCGCGTCACCATTTATTCGGCTCGTCCGGGCGTGGTGATCGGCAAGAAGGGCGCGGACATCGAAAAGCTTCGTCTGGAAATCGCCAAGCTGACCACCGCCGAGGTGAGCCTCAATATTGTCGAAATCCGCAAGCCGGAAATCGATGCCCAACTGGTGGCCGATAACATCGGTCAGCAATTGGAACGCCGTGTATCTACCCGCCGCGCGGTCAAACGTGCGGTTCAGAACGCCATGCGCATGGGTGCCGAAGGCATCCGTATCAACTGCTCGGGTCGTTTGGGTGGCGCGGAAATCGCCCGTACCGTATGGTACCGTGAAGGCCGTGTGCCGCTGCATACCCTTCGCGCCGATGTTGATTATGCCGTTGCTTCCGCTCACACGACCTATGGCGTGTGCGGGATCAAGGTGTGGATCTACAAGGGTGAGATTTTGGCTCACGATCCCATGGCCACCGAAAAGCGGGCGCAAGCCCAGCAGCCGGTGCGCTGAGTAATAAATAACGAGAAGGTAAGGGAAAGCAGGCAATGCTGAGCCCCAAGCGTACTAAATTCCGTAAGGCCCACAAGGGCCGCATCCATGGCAAAGCCAAGGGTGGTTTCACGTTGAACTTCGGTTCCTATGGCCTTAAGGCTATGGCGCCGGAACGCGTGACCGCGCGTCAAATCGAAGCCGCGCGTCGTGCCTTGACCCGTCACATGAAGCGCGCCGGTCGCGTGTGGATCCGCGTATTCCCGGATGTGCCAGTGACCTCTAAACCTGCCGAAGTTCGTCAGGGTAAGGGTAAGGGCTCGGTGGATTACTGGGCGTGCCGCGTTAAACCCGGCCGTATCATGTTTGAAATCGAAGGTGTTCCCAAAGACGTCGCCAAGCGCGCGTTTGAGTTGGCGGCCGCAAAGCTGCCGTTGGACACCAAGTTCGTCACACGCTTTGGCGAGGAGGACTAAGCCATGAAAGCGAAAGATCTTCGCACCAAGAGCGACGACGAGTTGAAGCAGCAGATGCTGGACCTCCGCAAGGAATCCTTCAACCTGCGCTTTCAGGCCGCTAGCGGTCAGCTCGAAAACACCGCGCGTAAGAACATCATCCGCAAGGAAATTGCGCGCATTAAGACGATCATTGGCGAGCGCACCAGCGCTGCTGCGTCGTAAGGAGAACGAGAATGCCTAAACGTGTTCTTCAGGGCGTCGTGGTGAGCGACAAGCAGGACAAGACGGTCACTGTTTTGGTCGAACGCCGCGTGATGCACCCGATTTATAAGAAATACGTGCGCAAATCCAAAAAGTATGCCGCGCACGACGAGACCAATACCGTGAAGGAAGGGGAGACCGTTCGCATCCGTGAATGCCGTCCGCTTTCGAAGCGTAAATGTTGGGAAGTTGTCACCGAGTCTGCTTGAGAACCTACCGATCAGGCAGAGACCGTGACACGTTAAGAAAAGGATGAACCAATGATTCAGGTAGAATCAAATCTAGAGGTTGCCGACAATTCGGGCGCCCGCCGCGTACAGTGCATTAAGGTGCTCGGTGGCTCGAAGCGTAAGTACGCCTCTGTAGGCGACATCATCGTCGTCTCCGTGAAGGAAGCAATTCCGCGCGCCCGTGTGAAAAAGGGTGATGTGCACCGCGCCGTTGTGGTTCGCACCGCCAAGGACATTCAACGTCCCGACGGTCAAACCATTCGCTTCGACACCAACGCAGCGGTCTTGATCAACAAGGCTGGCGAACCCATCGGCACCCGTATCTTTGGCCCGGTGACCCGCGAACTGCGTGCGAAGAAGTACATGAAGATCATTTCTTTGGCGCCTGAGGTGCTGTGATGGCTAGCAAGATTAAAAAAGGCGACAAGGTCGTGGTCCTGACGGGCCGCTCCAAGGGCCAGACCGGCGAAGTTCTCGGCGTTATGCCGTCCGATAACCTCGCTCTCGTTCAAGGTGTCAACATGGTTAAGCGCCATCAGCGCCCGACCCAGGTGTCGCAGGGCGGCATTATTGAGAAGGAGGCTCCGATCCACCTTTCCAATATCGCCATGATCGACCCGAAAGATAACAAGGCCACCCGTGTGGGCTTCAAAACCATCGACGGCAAAAAAGTCCGCGTGGCGAAGCGCTCCGGCGAAGCTTTGGAATAAGGGAGGGTTGAAGCGATGACACGTATGAAAAAACTATACGAAGAACAGATCGTTCCGGCCCTGAAGAAGGAGTTTAACTACTCCAACCCGATGGAAATTCCGCGTCTGGAAAAGATCGTTCTCAACATGGGCGTTGGCGAAGCGTCTCAAGACAAGAAGAAGATCGAAGGTCCGGTTAGGGAATTGACTTTGATCGCCGGTCAAAAGCCTGTTACCACGCGCGCCACCAAGTCGATCGCGGCATTTAAGCTGCGTGAAGGCATGGTCATCGGCGCCAAGGTGACGTTGCGCAAAGATCGCATGTATGAATTTCTTGATCGCCTGATCAACGTAGCGCTGCCGCGCGTTCGTGACTTCCGTGGCGTTTCCGCCAAGGGTTTCGATGGCAACGGCAACTATGCGATGGGCTTGAAAGAACAGATCGTGTTCCCCGAAGTCGATTACGACAAGGTTGACAAGGTACGCGGTATGGACATCGTGATCTGCACCACAGCCAAAACCGACGCGGAAGCCAAGGCGCTGCTTCGCGCTTTGAATATGCCGTTCACCGGCGAGACTGGAGGCAAAAACTAATGGCCAAGACTAGCTCTGTTGAACGCAATAAAAAGCGTGAACGCCTGGCGAAGAAGTACGCGGCAAAGCGCGTGCGTCTGAAAGCCCTGGCCAAGGATGAAGCCTTGTCCATGGAAGAACGCTTCGAAGCGCGTCTGAAGCTTTCTGAGTTGCCGCGCAACTCTGCGCCGAACCGTTTCCGTCTGCGTTGCGGCCTGACTGGCCGTCCGCGCGGTAACTACCGTAAATTTAAGCTCTCGCGCATCGCTTTGCGCGACCTTGCTTCGCTGGGTATGATCCCCGGCGTCGTCAAGTCGAGCTGGTAATAGGAGGACATGCAAAATGGCAATGTCTGATCCCCTCGGCGATATGCTGACCCGTATCCGCAACGGCCAGATGGCGAAGAAGTCATCCATCGTTGCTCCGGCTTCCAAGCTGCGGACCAACGTGCTTGACGTGCTCAAGCGCGAAGGCTTCATCCGTGGTTTTGAAGAAGTTGAAAACCGTCCCGGCGTTCGTGAGATCAATATCGAACTCAAGTACTTCGAAGGCGCACCGGCAATTCAGGAGATTTCTCGTGTCTCCCGTCCCGGCCGCCGCGTGTACGCGAAGATCAAAGATCTCCCGGTTGTCTATAACGGTCTTGGTATTTCCATCATTTCGACTCCCCGTGGCGTTATGTCTGACGCCGAGGCCCGTGAGGCCAATGTGGGCGGCGAAGTGCTGTGCCAAGTGTTTTAAGGGAGAAACCGGATCATGTCTCGTATCGGTAAAAATCCCGTTCCGCTCCCCGATGGCGTTAGTGTCACCATCGCCGACCAGACGGTCACCGCCAAAGGTAAACTGGGCGAACTTTCCGCGTGGTTCACTGACGACGTTGAAATCACCCAGGACGGCAACGTTATTGTCGTGGCTCCCCGCGAAGGCGCTCCGCGCGCCAAGCAGATGTGGGGAATGTCGCGCAGCGTGATCAACAATCTGGTGCTCGGCGTTTCCCAAGGCTTCAACAAGAAGCTGGAAATCACCGGCGTCGGTTATCGCGCCCAGGTGCAGGGTAAGGACCTCGTGTTGCAGCTCGGCTTCAGCCACGAAGTTCGTTATCCCATGCCCGAAGGCATCGACATTAAGTGTCCGGATCAGACCACGATTGAAATCAGCGGCGCTGATAAGCAAAAGGTCGGTCAGGTTGCGGCGGAAATTCGCGGCTATCGTCCGCCCGAGCCTTACAAAGGCAAGGGTGTGCGTTATTCCGGTGAATATATCGTCCGCAAAGAAGGCAAGAAGAAGTAAGGGCGAACCATGGCAAACGCGAAACAACTATTCGAGCGCCGTAAAATGCGTACGCGCGCTCAGATCGCAAAGAAGGCCGCGGGCCGCCCGCGTCTCTCTGTGTTCCGTTCGGGCAAATATATTTATGCCCAGGTTATTGATGATATCCAGGGCCACACCTTGGCTGCGGCGTCCAGCGTTGAGAAGGACTTGAAGTCCTCTCTCAAGACCGGCGCCAATGCTGAAGCCGCCGCTGCGGTTGGCAAGTTGCTTGCCGAACGCGCCATTAAGGCCGGTGTCAAGGAAGTGGTGTTCGATCGTGGCGGCTATCGCTACCACGGCCGTGTTAAAGCCCTGGCTGATGCCGCCCGCGAATGCGGCTTGACGTTCTAAGGAGATACAGATGAACCAGAATGCTCCGAAACGTGCAGAACGTGGAGAACGCGGTGAACGCGGTGAACGTGGCGGTGAACGCCGCGAGCGTCGCGATCGTGAAGAGGCCTCCGAACTGATCGAGCGCCTCGTCGGCATCAATCGCGTCGCCAAGACCGTCAAGGGTGGCCGTAACTTCTCGTTCGCCGCGCTGGTCGTGGTGGGTGACGGTAAAGGCCGCGTCGGTTTCGGCACGGGCAAGGCCCGCGAAGTGCCGGAAGCCATCCGCAAGGGTACCGACAACGCGAAAAAGAACATGATCCATGTGCCGCTGCGCGAAGGCCGCACGCTGCATCATGACATCGAAGGTCATTTCGGTGCAGGCCATGTGACGCTGCGTTGCGCCCCGGCAGGTACCGGTGTGATCGCCGGTGGTCCGATGCGTGCGATTTTCGAAAGCATGGGCGTGCAGGATGTGGTGACCAAATCCAACGGTTCCCAGAATCCGCACAACATGATCAAGGCGACCTTCGACGCGCTTAAGCGTAGCGCGTCCCCGCGGTCCGTGGCCAATCGCCGCGGTCTGAAGGTGAGCGACATCATCGCACGTCGTGGCGACACGACAGAAGGCAAGGAGTAATCCCATGGCCGCGAAAAAAACCGTGAAGGTGACCCAGACCGGCAGCCCGATTGGCCGCCCGAAGGACCAACGCGAGACCCTCAAAGGTCTCGGCCTGAACAAAATCAGCCGTACCCGTGTACTCGAAGATACGCCGTCTGTGCGCGGCATGATCAACAAGGTGGCACACTTGGTACGGGTCGATGAAGCCGGCTAAGGCCGCTTTGATCGCAAAGGGATAGAAAAATGAACCTTAACGAGATCCGCGACAATTCCGGCGCGACGAAAAACCGCAAACGCGTGGGCCGGGGTATCGGTTCAGGCACCGGCAAGACGGCTGGGCGTGGCGTCAAAGGCCAGAAGTCCCGCTCGGGCGTGTCCCTGCTGGGCTTTGAAGGTGGCCAGATGCCGCTGTTTAGGCGTCTGCCGAAGCGTGGTTTTACCAATATCTTCCGCAAGTCTCATGCTGAAATCAACTTGGGCCGTTTACAGGCGGCCATCGATTCCGGCTTGTTTGACGCCAAGACGACGGTAAACCTGGAAAGCCTTAAGGCTGCCGGCGTGCTCAAGGGTGCGTTCGATGGTCTGCGTGTTTTGGCTCAGGGCGAACTGAAGGCGAAAGTGAATATCGAAGCCGATGGCGCTTCCAAAGCTGCCGTTGCAGCGGTGGAAAAGGCCGGTGGCAAGATCACCTTGGCCGAAGTGAAAGAACCGGTGCGCAAGCTTCCGGCGAAGAATAAGCCCGCTAAGGCCTAACAGACTGAAGACCTAAGCATATAGCCTGCCGGAGAGACTGATTTTATGGCTTCGACTGCCGAGCAAATGGCCCGCAATATGAATTTTGGCGCTTTTCAAAAGGCGACTGAACTTCAAAAGCGTATTTGGTTCACGTTGGGCGCGCTCATCGTTTACCGGTTGGGGACGTATATCCCGCTGCCGGGTATCGATGCGGTGGCGCTGGAAGAGCTATTTAAGCAGAACGCGGGCGGTCTGCTGGGCATGTTCGATATGTTCACCGGTGGTGCGCTGTCGCGTATGACCATTTTTGCCTTGAACATCATGCCGTATATTTCGGCTTCCATTATCATGCAGCTGATGACCGCGATTTCGCCGTCGTTGGAGCAGATGAAGAAAGAAGGCGAAAGCGGCCGCAAGAAGATCAACCAGTACACCCGTTATCTCACGGTGCTGATTACGGTGATGCAGGCTTACGGCATTTCGGTGGGGCTGGAAGCCATGTCTGCGGGGAGCGGTGGCGTGGTGACCGAAGGCGGCTGGTTCTTCCGTTTCACCACCGTGGTGACGCTGACCGGCGGTACGTTGTTCTTGATGTGGCTGGGCGAACAGATTACCCAGCGTGGCGTCGGTAACGGCATTTCGCTGATCATTTTCGCCGGTATCGTGGCAAACTTGCCCAGCGCTATGGCAGGGACGTTGGAATTGGGCCGCACTGGCGCGCTTTCCACCATCTTCATTATTGGCCTGCTGGTTATGGCTATTGCGGTGGTGTTCTTGATCGTCTTCATGGAACGCGCCCAGCGCCGCATTATCGTGCAATATCCTAAGCGTCAGCAAGGCAACCGCATGACCGGTGGCGAAAGCACGCATTTACCGTTGAAAATCAATACTTCCGGCGTGATTCCGCCGATTTTCGCGGGCTCGATCCTGGGTCTGCCAGTGACCATTTTAGGCTTTTCCGCTGCGGGCAGCGGCCCCGAATGGGTGTCGATGCTGAGCGCGTGGATGGGCCGAGGTCAACCCGCGTACTTGATCATCTATGTGGTGCTGATTGTATTTTTTGCGTTTTTCTACACTGCTGTGGTTTTCAATCCGCACGATACGGCCGAGAATCTAAAAAAGCACGGCGGCTTTGTGCCGGGCATTCGTCCGGGCAAAAACACCGCCGAATACTTGGACAAGGTGTTGACGCGCCTGACGGTTTTGGGCGCAGCGTACTTGTCGGCGATCTGTCTGTTGCCGGAAATTCTGATGTCTCGGTACGCGGTGCCGTTTTATTTCGGCGGTACGTCTTTGCTGATCGTCGTCACCGTAACCATGGATACCGTGGCGCAGATTCAATCGCATATGTTGGCGCATCAATACGAAGGTTTGATCAAGAAGGCGAAGTTACGGGGAAGGAACTAAGCCCATGAATTTGATTTTGCTGGGCCCGCCGGGGTCAGGAAAAGGGACGCAATCCAAGCGTCTTGAAGAACAATATAAGATTACGCAGCTCTCGACGGGGGAAATGTTGCGTGCCGAGGTCGCTTCGGGAAGCGATTTGGGTAAGCAGGCTAAGGAAATCATGGAAGCGGGCAAGTTTGTGTCCGACGACATCATTATCGGCATGATTTCCAAGCGTGTGGGTCAGGAAGACTGTAAGGACGGATTTATCCTTGACGGTTTTCCGCGCACGGTTCCCCAGGCAGAGGCTTTGAGCCTAATGCTGAAGGAAAAGGCCCTCCAGCTCGATCACGTGATCGAACTGGAAGTGGACGACGAAGCGATGGTGGAACGCATTTGCGGCCGCTATACCTGC
>Ga0299912_10004458_pt1 | contig 11475 bp, 9 predicted proteins | sample RVTome_2_FD_207667 | JGI IMG/M metagenome (GOLD analysis project Ga0299912, IMG submission 207667) | Soil microbial communities from uranium-contaminated site in the Upper Colorado River Basin, Wyoming, United States - RVT95D214 (version 2) ... | reverse complement strand
TGCCACCGAAGCAGGCTCGTTACATGATGCGCGAGGTGCGTGTCGTTGGGGTTATCGACGATTTTCGCCAGCACGGCGAGCTCGCGGAGCCGATGCCGTACGCCATCTACAGTCCAGTGCGGGACGGCGTCGTGCCAACGGAGTTCTTCGTCAAGGTGCCGGCCGGCACAGACCGGCGGCTGGAAGAGCGGATCGTCGCGACGGTCAAGAGCATCGCCAGCGGCTACAGCGCGACGGTCACGCCGTGGCAGGAGCTTCGCGCGACGAACCATCTGCGGACGCTGCTGCCGCTGCGAATCGGCGCGACGCTCGCAACGTTCCTGCTCGCGATGGTGGCGCTCGGCTTGATCGGCATCGTCTGGCAGGACGTCGTGCGACGGACGCAGGAGATCGGTGTCAGGCGTGCGGCGGGTGCAAGTGCCCGCGCCGTCCGCGCGCAGATCTTGCTCGAGGTGCTCGCGATCGGCTGCGCTGGCGTCGTGATCGGAAGCCTCGTGGCGATCCAGTTTCCGTTGCTCGCGATCGTGAAGCAGATCGATTGGGCGGCGGCGCTGCCCGCGCTGGGCCTCGCCGCGCTCCTCGTCCTGCTGCTCGCGGCTGGGGCGGCGCTGTATCCTGCGCTCCTCGCATCTCGCCGCGAGCCGGCGGATGCTCTACGGTACGAATAAGCTGCAGCCGGCTGAGGAGATGGCGATCAGCATCCTGGTAGTCGACGACGACGTTTCCGTCACCGCGTCCCTCGCGTTGCTGCTGAAGCAGGGCGGATTCGAGCACGTCATCGCAGCGGACCCCGCCGCGGCGCTGACGGCCCTCGAGCAGCGTCCGATCGATCTCGTGATCCAGGACATGAACTTCTCCCGCTCGACGACGGGCGAGGAGGGCCTGCGCCTGTTGCATGAGATTCGCAAGCGACGCCCGGCGTTGCCGGTGGTGCTGATCACGGCCTGGGGTTCGATCGCGCTGGCCGTCGAGGGCATGCGCGCAGGCGCCGCGGATTTCGTCACGAAGCCCTGGGACAACCAGCGGCTCCTGCAGAGCGTGCGCACGACGCTGAGCCTGTTCGGCGCGCGCGGCGTGGAGGACGCGGACCGCGAGTCGCTCGACGAGAAGCACGACTTCAGCGAAATCCTCGGGACGGATCCGGCGCTCGTCCGTGTGCTCAACCAGGTCGTGCGGGTCGCGAAGACCGATGCCGCCGTGCTGATCCAGGGCGAGAGCGGCACGGGCAAGGAGCTGCTCGCCAACGCGATCCATGCCAACAGCGCCCGCGCGGCCGGCCCGCTCGTGAAGGTCAATATGGGCGCCATCGTTCCCGCGCTCTTCGAAAGCGAGCTGTTCGGGCATGTGCGCGGCGCGTTCACCGACGCGAAGCGCGATCGCGTCGGGTATTTCGAGCAGGCAAACGGCGGCACGATATTCCTCGACGAGATCACGGAGGTCGATCGCGCGTCGCAGGTGAAATTGCTTCGCGTCCTGCAGGATCAGACTTTCCAGCGCGTCGGTAGCGGTGAGGTCCGCCGCGCCAGCTTCCGCGTCGTCGCCGCGACGAATCGCGATCTCGACGCGCTCGTGGCGAGCGGGCAGTTTCGCGAGGACTTGTACTATCGCCTGAATGTGATCGCGCTCACGCTGCCGCCGTTGCGCAAGCGCAAGAGCGACATTCCGCTGGTCGCTGCGCACCATCTGCGCCAGGTCAGGGAGCGCTATGGGCTCGGCGAAGTCAACTTCAACGCGGAGGTCTTTCCGTGGCTCGCGGCCCAGCGCTGGCGCGGCAACGTTCGCGAGCTCAGACACTGCGTCGAGCGCGTCGCGCTCGTGGCGGGCAGGCCGGTGCTCACACGCGCGGATTTCGAGGCGAATAGCGCACCGCCGGACTCTTCATCAGCGTCTCGCAGCCTCGGTGGCGACGTGCTGACCCTCGACCAGATCGAGCGGATGATGATCGAGCGCGCGCTGGAGCAGTCCGGCCGCAACATCACGCAAGCGGCGGAGCTGCTCGGACTGAGTCGCTTCGCGCTGTATCGACGGCTTGCCAAGCACGGATTGACGGCCGGGTGACACTGAAGACGAGGGCGTTGATTCACCTCGGCGCCGTCCATGCGGCCGTCGCGGGCGTTCTGTTCTGGCAACGCGCGGCACTCGACTGGTGGTTGTTCCCGTTTGAGATCGCGCTCGTCGTGTCGTTTCTACTGGGCTGGTCGTGGATCCGGTCGGTTTTCGTGCAGAGTGAAGTCGCGCACAGCGTCGCGGACGTCATCGCCGCTGGAGACTACGGCTCGCGCTATCCGCTCGTGGGGCACAAGGATGTCGATGGTGTCCTCACCACGTACAACCGCATGCTGTCGAACCTGCAGCAGGAACGATTTCACCTGGGCGAGCAGCAGGGCTTCGCGGAGAAGTTTCTGGAGGACACGCCGATCGGCGTGCTCATATTCGATTTCGACGAACGGATTACGCTTTCCAATCCGCGGGCTCGTGACCTGCTCGGTGGCGTTGAACGCGACGCGCTTGCCGGCCGGATTCTGGAAAGCCTGGAGCTGCCGATAGCAAGAGTGCTCGCAGCGCTTGCCGTTGGCGAGACTCGCATGGTGACAGATGCAACCGGCCGCCGGCTGAGATGCCGGCGATCGCAGTTTTCCGACCGCGGGTTCGCGCGTTCGTATGTGCTGATCGAGGAGCTGACAGTCGAGCTGAATCGCACCGAGCGTGAGACCTACGAGAAGCTCATCCGCATGATGTCGCACGAGGTGACGAACACCGTCGCGGCGACGAACTCACTGCTGGAGTCGTGCCGCAACTACGCGAGAGAGCTGCAGAATGCAGAGTCCCGCTCGGACTACGAGAACGCGCTTGCCGTGCTGATTGCCCGCAACCGCAGCCTCAACGATTTCATCCGTGGGTTCAGCGATCTCGTGAAGCTGCCCGAGCCCCAGCGTGAGAGTGCGGATGTCGGCGAGATGCTGAACGCGTTGCAGACGATGTTCAAGGCGGAGCTCGAGCGGCGAAACATCGCGCTCAAGGTCGCCGTCGCCGCGGGGCTACCGCCGGTGTCCCTCGACAAGACCCAGCTCGATCAGGTTCTGATCAACGTCGTCAAGAATGCGATCGAGGCGATCGAGCGCGACGGCCGGATCGAGATCGTAGCCGAACGCAGCGGCGGATTCGTGGATCTGTCGGTCTTCGATAACGGTGTCGGGCTGAGCGAGGAAATCCGCGAGCGATTGTTCACGCCTTTCTACACGACGAAGAGTCACGGCCAGGGGCTCGGCCTCACGCTCGTGAGGGAGATCCTCACTCAGCACGGGTTCACGTTTTCCCTGGAGTCCGTTGCGGACCGGACGCGATTCAGGATTCGAATGCAGGACACTCGGGTCGGCGGCGACGTGCCAATTTCGGGGCCAGCCTGTGTGCAGCGGGGGTCCACGGCGAACGATTTGATAGATTCCCGAGAATCCCACGGAGATTCGCTGATATAGTTTTCGAAGTGCGCGAGAAGATATTGAAAATAAATAGAAAAGTCAGTGTGGCACCTATGATGGAGGATGTCGAGAGCCGAGGCCTTCTTGTGCTCAATCAGGGAGTTGATTGGTCGCGGTTTTATACCGCAGCCTGTTTTGTGCCCCCGATACGCCCCGACCCAGTAGAGGATGAGTCGAAGAAGTACTCATCGCGTCGGTTTTCAGATCGGCGTTGACATCAGGCGCCGTCGATCTTCCGCAGTCTGGCAACTGGCGACATCACCGCGCGGCCATCAAGTTGAGCGATCTGCGGCTCTGGTACGCCGCAAGCGACGAACTCTTCTCGCCAATGTTGCGCGACGGTCGCTTCGACCTCGTCGATGATGGCAGCGGCTTCGCTGGGGAGTAACCCGAAACGTCCACATTGGCTCAGCACATTTTCCAGCGTAGACGTGCGGTCCAACGCGCCCACAATCATGGCCTGGTTGGCTTCCTGTCCGGCGCGCATCGTCGGTACCAAGTCGTAGGCCGGTGTCAGTTGTAGCCACTGCCCGTCCCAGAACGCCGCATGATTCTTGGCGTGATCGTCGGTGTTGCCGATCAGCACATTGAACGCCATGCGCCTAAACAGCTGCCGCGCGTCACCAGTGCCGTCGCGCGCGAGACGCCGCAGTAATTCTGCCAATGCGGGGTAGGAGGCGAGGCGTGCCTCCGTATCATCGAGGTCAAGAAGTGTGAGCGCAGAGAGCAGTTGCAAGCGCAGGGTCCCTGCATGCGAAGTAGCGCGATCAAAGCGCTCGATCAACAGGACGTCCTTGCCCGCGACGGTCTCGACCGTTGCCTCTGGCGTCAAGATGCCGCAGCGTCGGGCTAGTCGCAGACTGGCCCACTCGGCTCGTACTATCGCCCAACGGTCCGTGGTGGAACTGAACTTCGCGATCAGCGATCTTTGCCCGTCGCGAAGCGTTGCTTTCGGTCGGGCTCCGCCAATCGACGTTCCGTGCTCCAACGCATTGAGGAGATCTGGAGATAGCGGCTGATTGCGCTCGAGCGCTTCAGCCGCTGCAAGTAGCTGCGCCAGCGTCGCATTAGGAACCGTCGAGGCCGCATAGTCAGTTGCACTTTCCTGAAAGTGCAGGGCGCCGATCCGATCCCCATGGCTGAGGAGGAGATAATCCAGCTCTCCGAATCCTCCAGTGCGCTCACGGTATTCGATAACCCTTCTGCCCCAGGCGTCGGGGGCGGCATCGGCGATGGGTCCAGGGAGTTGACCGTTGCGGCGTGCACTGAAGGGGCCACCATCCAATGGCATGCGCTCGGGCATCAACGGGATGGCGCGTTCGCGTGCGCGAAAAGAGCGGCCGTAAACAAATTCCAGCCGCTCGCCAGTGCTATACAGCCGACCGCAGACGACCGGCTCGACAGCGCCAGGCAGCCACACCCAGGTAAACAACTCAGAAGTCATCTAGCGCCTTGCGTCGAGCACGCTTCTTGGCGCCGCCGGCAGCAGCTCGTGCGGCTTGTTCGGTAATAGGGACCGAGAGCTGCCCCAATCCCACGGCCCAGAGGGCCGAAATGAAGATGCCGACGGAAACGGTTGCATCTCCCTTCTCGACCGCACGCAGCGTCCGCTCAGCAATACCGAGCCGCTGAGCGAGGGCGCTTTGGGATTCGTTACGGGCGACCCTCGAACGCCGCACAGCGGCGCCCAGCTGAGTGAGCTCATTCAATACCGGCGCTGGCAGGGTGTTGAGCAGGCGGGGAGTACGGTTCATAGCGGCAATATAATGCCGTATAAGAGGCCTAACCGGCAATATATGGCTGTATGACGATTGCCAAGTATCTGCCACTGGTTTGGCTATCCCAACCAGCTTTTCAGGCTCCCGGGGAACAAGCTGGTCGACACGTCCGACAACCTGAGCGCCCCTGGTCTGCTAGCCGCGCTTCTTGCCACGAAGGCTTGCGCTTCATTTCGGAAGGCCGACAGTAGCGGCACGAGCTCGCTAAAAGCGCCTGCCGGAACCAAAGCGGCGTGGATTGGTACGAGGACGCCATGGAAGTATGCGACCTTGTAATCCCCTCAAAACGACTGCCTTCCGCGGCAAGACCTCGATTCGAAAAAGCGCGAAAGCGTTCCCGGGGGTCAAGCTGAAGCGTTCCAGGTGCACCCGGTGACGCAGCCCCGCGCGCGAAACTCAGCCAGGGACAATCGTCCGCCCCGCCTCCACGCAGCGCTCCAGAATCGCATCGATCACCGGATAACCCAGCGCGACACCTTCCTGGTCCTGCATCTCGAACAACACGTCCTCGATAGCGGTCTTCATCCGGTTCCGCACATCCGGGTCGCTCGTCCAATCCACTTTTCGCCTCCAGAAGATCACCTCAGCAATCCGGCCGCCGAAAAACTGAGCTACTTCCGGCGCCAGCGAGAGTGGGGTCTTGTCAAACTCCTCTTGCAATATCTGCTGGCAAGACTGCTCGAGCACAGGCGGTGGGCGCGCCTCGCTGTTGCTCGACGAAGGCAAGACGATGCGCGTCTCTTCGTCAGGAATCCGCCGGGCTCGCTTGGTGACTGCCTTCCCCCGCGATGGGCGCTCTAGCGTGACCACCGTCGCGGGATCCAAGTGCTGATACTGGCCTGCATAGTCGACAACCGATGCGTGTTCCTTTCCCGTGTAAGAGCGGTTCACGCGCGCGATGGCTTGCACCAGCGCATGACTCTTCAGCGGGCGGGTGAGATACATCACGGCGTTTCGCGGAACATCGAAACCCGTGAGCAGCTTGTCCACCACGATGAGTAGCTGCGGATGGCCGGTTTCTTTGAAACGCCTGATGACATCGGCTTCATGGCGCGCTCCCGAGCCGAATTTCTGGACGATCTCCTGCCGGTGCATCTGGATGAGTGCCTGTGGGCCCGCCTCTTCCGGCTCTTCGGTGATGGGCTCCTTGTCTTCGAAAGAGAGCACCACTTCACTGCTGACCGTGCCCAGCGCGTCGAGGCAGTGCTTGAATTTCAGGGCGGCGATCCGGGAGGAGGCGACGAGCTGTCCCTTCAGCGGTGTTCCAGAAAAGTGTTCCGTGAAATGAGCCGCGACATCGGACGCGATGTTCCGGATTCGCTCTTCTGTCTCCAGCTCGCGCAGAAACTGATGGAAAGTTTGAGGTGAGTCATCGTCGCCATTCTGCAGGTCAACCGCAGAGTGCCCGACGAGTTCGCGCACGGGCGTCGCCCCGACGACAGCAGCGTGGTCTTCCCACAGAATGGGAAGGAGCACACCGTCCTGAACCGCCTGCTCGAATGTATATGTCGCGGTGAGACTGCCGAAAGCCTCGGGTGTCTGCGTGTCGCCCTCGGGCCGCAGCGTGCCCGTAAATCCGATGAAGCACGCACGCGGCAGCATCCAGCGCATCGCCTGGTAGAGCTGCCCGGATTGCGTGCGGTGAGCTTCGTCCACCAGCACGAAGATGTCTGGACTGTCGGCGATCAACGCGTTCCGGTTCGAGGCCGCGCCGAACTTCTGAATCAGTGTCGTGATCGTGCGAACCTGGCGGTCCTGCAGCAGGTTGCGCAACTCGAGGCTGGTGCTCGCCTGTCGACAATCGATGCCGTTGGCGACCAGGTTCCGATGGAACTGCTCGTCCATCTCTGCCCGATCGGTCACGAGCACGACGCGCGGCCTGCGCTCCCTGTACACATCCAGGAGCACGCGGGACAGCATGACCATGGTCAGAGATTTGCCGGTCCCCTGCGTGTGCCAGACGATTCCGCCCCGGCGCCGGCCATCGATCTCCGGCTTGTTCACTCTCTCCAGCACTGCCTGTATCGCGAAGTACTGGTAGTAGCGCGCCTGGCTGCGATGTCCCGCGTGGAAGAACGTGAACCAGCGCGCCAGGTCGAGCAGGCGGCCAGGGCGGCAAAGCGAATAGATCAGACGATCCCGATCATTGCCGAGCAGAGAAGCATCGGCCGAAGGTTGCTCAGCGGCACTCTCGACGAGCGCGCGAATCGTTGGTGGCGCCCCCGCGGTCTCGCGCCACTCGGACCACTCGTGCCGCTCGGCACCAACCATGCCGTATGCCGCTCGCTTCGTGCCTGCCGCGATAAGGAGTTGGGCGTAGTGAAACAGTCGGGGAATGTTCGGAGCACGCTGGTAGCTCTGCAACTGCTCGATTGCGGCGTTCAGTTGCCTGGTGTCGTCGCCTTCGCTCGCCGACTTCTCCTCGATGACAACGACCGGTATGCCGTTGACGAAAAGAACCACGTCCGGTCGGCAGGGCTGGCCTGAGCCCGTGACCTCGAAGTCCTGCACGACGTGGTAGGTGTTGTTGGCCGGGTTTTCCCAATCGACATAGTGGATCGTGAAGCTCTGGGTATCCTCCCCAACGGTTTCGCGAACCTGGGTACCTAGTCTCAACAGGGACCAGATCTTTTCGTTGGAGTAGAGAAGCTCTTCCTGTGTGCTTCGCTGAAGCGCCTGAATGGCCGTATCGATCGCTTCCTTGCTGAAGGCGCGTTGCTGCCCTCTGTACTCGAAAGAGTTGATGGCGCGAAGGCGCTCCTCCAGGACGGGCCGCAGGAGAACTTCGCTGGTGCGGCCCTCTCGCAGGGAAAATGCCTGCCGTGCATGAAGTTCTTGCCACTCCAATGAATGGAGCAGACTCAACGTGCGCAATTGTGTATCGCCGTTCATTCGCGCAACTTTTCCAGCGCGGAAGTCAGGTTCAGCTGGGTCTCCGTGAGCTCCCGTTCCAGTCGCTGAATGTCCGCAGCGACTGCCTCGAGATCCATGGCTCCTTCATCGGAGGCCTTTATGTACAGCGGAACATTCAGGTTGAATTCGTTGGCCTCGATTTCCTCGTAGGGAACGAGACGTGAGTACCCCGCATGCCCGGCGCGAGACTGCCAGGTAGTAACAATCCTCTCTACGTCTTCTTCACGAAGTCTGTTGCGATTCTTCTCGCTCCCGAACTCGCGGCTGGCGTCGATGAAGAAAACCGCCTTGTCCGATCGGGCTGCCCTGAACAGAAGGAGGACGACGGGTATGGACGTTCCGAAGAAGAGATTGGAGGGCAACCGCACTACGCCTTCCAACAGACCTTCTTCGATGAGCCGCGTGCGAATGAGCCCTTCGCTCCCCCCTCGGAACAGCGTGCCCAACGGGGCGACTATGCAAGCGCGACCGTGAGTGGGATCCAGAGTCTCGACAACGTGCGTGATGAGCAGGTAGTCGCTGGAGCCCTTCGGAGGAAGGCCGCGCCTGAAGCGATTGAAACGATCGTACTTGATGCTGTCGGCATCCCACTCCCGAAGTGAGAACGGAGCGCCGCTGACGACCACCTGGAATTTCCGCAGGCTGCTGTCGTCGGCCAGTGTCGGCTGGCGGATGGGGTCGCCCTTCGTGATGCTGGCGGAGTCCATGTTCTGGAGCATCAGGTTCATGCGGCACAAGGCCCATGTGGAGTGCTCCGACTCATGTCCGAAGAGAGCGATGTTTTCGTCCGGTATGGCGCGCGCAGTGCGAACCAGCAGGCCACCCGCACCGCACGTCGGGTCGTAGATGCGATCGCCGGAGATCGGTTCCACGAGACGTGTCATCAGCTCCGCGATTTCCGGCGGCGTGTAATAGGGTTCACGTCGCCTCGCGGCCTCTTCTGCGAAATGGGTGATCAGCAGATCCGCGAGAGCCGCGTGCCATTCGGTGACGCGTGTGCGCCGGGCGTCGAAGTCGAAATCGGCGAACGACTCGAGCAGGGTGCGCAGTCGCGCGTTGCGCTCGGACGTGTTGCCGAGATCGAGGCTGTTGAAGTCGGCGCTTCGGAAGACGCCATCGAGCTTGTGCGGATTCGCCCGCTCGATCGCCCTCAATGTGGAGTTGATCTTCTCTCCCAGATCCTCGAGGGTTCGTCGCGCGCATAGATCCCCGAACGTGTTGCCCTCGGAAACGGTGAAGCGCTCGCGGCGCATCGCCCGGCCGACCCGCGTCGGATCTCCTTTGTATTTCCGACGGTAGCCGGCGAGAGTTTCCTCGTGCCAGTCGGAGAGAAATCTCACGAAGAGAATCGGGAGAACATGGTCCTTCGCACGAGGCCAGCCCGTAACGACCTCTCCAATGGAGTTCGCGACACGCCAGAGGCGGCGGTCGTTTGCAGGATCGCGCGCGTTCACGATGCGTCCTCGGCGGAGGCGACCGCGGCTTCCCACGCGGCGCCATTCACCAGCGAGTCCCGTGCCGCTGCGAGTTGGGCGGCGAGTTGCCTCTCGTGCTCCCGCAGTCGGTACACCTCCGCGATTTGTGCTTGCACGGCGAGTGACGGTACCGGGATGAGCACGTTGGCCAAGGCCTGCTTTGCGATGAACGGCGCATGCGAGCCCTGAGCCACCGAGGCCATGGCCGCCTGGGTCTTCGGGTGGTTGAGGCACCAGGCCAGATAGCCGGACGTGATACGTGAGGTGTCGGGACGAAGCACATGCAGGCCGGGTGCAGAAATCGCGCGAGTTTCCAGCCGCACGATCTCCGCGGGATGACGAAATCCGCGTGCCTGAATGAGCACGTCACCTGGGCACAGAACGTAGCGGTTGTATTTGCCGTCGCGATTGGTCACTCGGGGGACGGAAGGGTCGGGCTCACGCCCAACCTGGGAGGCGTCCAGCATCTGGACGACGGCAATGTCCCCTCCGGGCTCGCTCCGGACGGCTCCGCGGAACGGGTAGGTGCCTGCGAGGGCAGCAGCGGCGCCTAACTGCATCCACATGGGACGAAGTCGGTACTGGGGGATGTAGAAAAATTCTGCACGAACGATACTTCCGCTTGCGACGACGTCGGAGTCGGCCTATCCTTAGGCTCGAAGTGTAGCAATCTTTTGTAGAACGCAGAACGCTCATTTCTGCAGAGTCACCGGGCCGCCGTGAAGAGAGAGCAAGAACCGCATAGGCATCTGGCTTTGCCCCTCGCGCTGCACGGGCGTCGGGGTTCGTCTCGTCTTTGTTTCCAGCAGAGCCGTGGGCTAAATGGCTAGCGCGAGCGGGTGGCTGACGGATCTGTATTCTCCCGCGGATATGGCCGAGTGGGCCAGGCACGCGAAGCAGGAAGTCGATCGCTGGCGTATTGCGATCTTCGTGCTTTCTTTCCTGGCCGTTGTCTTCGTGGGGTATGCCGCATGGGGCCTGCGGGGCGTGCCGCAGAACTGGTCGACGCTTGTGCCTTACTTCGTTTCACGCGCCGTGCTGGGCATTCCCTTGCTCATCGCCATGCGGATTGCCCAACGCAAGCACGGCAATGCCGCCGCGTTGCTGGCCGCCGGCCTCTTCGGTGATGCGCGCACGATCAGCTCTGCCATCGCGGCTCAGGGCGCCTACACGCGAAATCTCGTGTTGCGGCCCTACCAGACGACAGAGCACATCGCGGGTTGCCGCGCGACGTTCGAGTCGCGAAAGCGAGCGAAGGAAAAGTCGACGCCGCGAGGCCCCAACCCATGAAAGACGCACGAGCGAAAGCGCTCGCGTACCTCGAGCGAATTCAGAAAGGCACGTACGAATCGCTGCGCCTGCAGCGCCCCTGGCTGTTGCCCGATTACGAGACGCGGTTCGACGATCTGGTCCGCAAGATCTATGACACGCGGGTTGCCGCCGGAAACGACGAGGTGTCGTTCGAGGCCTTCCAGCGCCAGGCGAGACTGGAGGCGCTGGGCAGTCCGGACCTTATACCTTCCGCCTGGCAGCATCCCAGCTCGTATTTATTGATGAGCCGGATGGTAAAGGAGATCGAGGACGCTCTGGACCGCTGGGGTGTGAAACCGGAGCTGCTCCCCGTTTTCGGCTCGCTCCCCACAGGCCGGGTCAACGGTGTGACGCTCGCGGTGCCGGGAACCCGTGCCGCGATCGTGCTACTCGAGGATGGGCTGTTCGGCTTCGCGAATCTCGCTGCAAAGGCGATCGTCAGAGTCTTCCCCCTGGAAAGCGACGACGGCGAGCGTGTGCGGTTCTCGATGGCCACAACGGATTGGCAGCAACAACTCG
>Ga0299912_10004457_pt1 | contig 11475 bp, 9 predicted proteins | sample RVTome_2_FD_207667 | JGI IMG/M metagenome (GOLD analysis project Ga0299912, IMG submission 207667) | Soil microbial communities from uranium-contaminated site in the Upper Colorado River Basin, Wyoming, United States - RVT95D214 (version 2) ... | reverse complement strand
ACAAGACCCTGGCCAACAAGCCCGAGTGGCAGGCCGCCCACCTCGACCGGACGCGCCGGATGGTCGAGCGCGACAAGAACCATCCGTCCGTCATCATCTGGTCTCTGGGCAACGAGGCGGGGGACGGCATCAACTTCCAGGCGACTTATGCCTGGATCAAGAGGAGAGACGCGACCCGGCCGGTCCAATACGAAGGCGCGAAGCTCAATCCCCACACCGACATTTTCTGCCCGATGTACGCCCGGATATCCAGGCTGGAGGAATACGTCCGGACAAACGAGGACCGGCCGCTCATCATGTGCGAATACGCCCACGCCATGGGCAACAGCGTCGGGAACCTTCAGGATTATTGGGACGTGATCCTGGCCCATCCGGAGCTCCAGGGCGGCTTCATCTGGGATTGGGTGGACCAGGGGATCCTGAGGACGAACGCGAACGGGGAGTTTTTCTGGGCCTACGGGGGGGATTTCGGGCCCCAGGAGGTCCCAACCTCCAAGAACTTCTGCTGCAACGGCCTCGTCCTGCCTGACCGGAAGCCCCACCCGCACGTCTGGGAGGTAAAAAAGGTCTATCAGCAGATCCACGCAAGCCCCGTGGACCTCGCGGCGGGGAAGCTCCGGATCGAAAACCGATTCGATTTCACAGACCTCAGAGAGTTCGCCGGGGCTTGGAAGCTCGAGGCGGAAGGCCGGACCATCGGACGGGGCGATCTCCCTGAGATCGACCTCGCTCCCCATCGAAGCCTGGACATCGAAGTCCCCTATCCGAAATTCGAGCCCGGGCCCGGCATCGAATACTTCCTGACCGTAAGCTGGAAAACGCGGAAGGCAACCCCGCTCGTCCCGGCCGGCCATGAAGCCGCCTGGGACCAGTTCCTGCTTCCCGTCCACGCGCCCGTGTCAAAGACGGTCGATCCGGCGGGCCTGCCTCCGCTCATCATGAAAGAAAACGCCGATTCCTTTTTATTCGAAGGCAGGAACTTCAATCTGACGTTCGACAAGGCCGCGGGGACGATCGCCTCGCTGAAATATGAAGGCGCCGAGGTCCTCGAGTCCGGACCCGTTCCCGACTTTTGGAGGGCCCCTACGGACAACGACTACGGAAATGAGATGCCCGTAAGGTGCGCCGTTTGGCGGGAGGCGGGCCGGGCGAGGAAGATCACGGCCACAACGGGAGAAAGGATCGGCCCGAACCACGCCCGGGTCGATGTCACGGGAACGCTTCCGGCCGGGAACTCCGGATTCACGGCGTCTTACACGATCTACGGAAGCGGCGACATAATCGTCAGCCAGACGTTCAAGCCCGGGGCGGAGGGCCTCCCCGAGCTGCCGCGGTTCGGGACGCAGATGGTCCTGCCCGTCGGGTTCGACACGATAACCTGGTATGGCCGCGGCCCCCACGAAAACTATTGGGACCGGAACACGAGCGCGGCCATCGGCGTTTATTCGGGCAATGTCATGGACCAGTATCATCCCTACATCCGTCCCCAGGAGAACGGCAATAAAACCGACGTCCGTTGGGTTGCGCTAACGAATAGAGAAGGAACGGGATTGCTGGCGGTGGGGATGCCCCTCATCTCCACGGCCGCGGGCCGCTTCCTGCCCGACGACTATGAATACGGCCCGGAAAAGGGCCAGCGGCACCCGACGGACATGAGGCCGCGGGACATGGTCGTGTTCAACGTGGACCTCAGGCAGATGGGGGTCGGAGGGGACACCAGATGGGGGGCCAAACCGCACGATGAATACATGCTCTTCCCGAAGGAATATTCCTACTCGTACCGGCTCCGGCCATTTTCCAAGCGCGACGGCACTCCCGAGGTCCTGAGCAAAGAGATTTTCGGGCCGCGATAAAAGAGGAGGACCGATGCACGCTCAATTCAAGAAACGCCTGCTTGCCCGAGAGAAGCTCCTCGGGACTATCCTCACCCTCCCTGCCCCGGAGTTGGCCGAGATCGCGGCGGATGCCGGGTTTGACTGGCTCTTCCTCGACATGGAGCACGGCCTCCTGGACATCCCGGCCGTCCAAAGGATGGTCCAAGCCGCAGGCGATCGCTGTCCTGCCGTCATCCGCGTCCCGGCGAACGAACCGGTCTGGATCAAGAAGGCGCTGGACGTGGGCACCGCCGGGCTCATCTTTCCCAACGTCAGGAGCGCGGAGGAAGCCGCCCGGGCGGTCCGCCAGTCCAAGTATCCGCCCGAGGGCGACCGCAGCGTAGGCATCAGCCGGGCCCACCGGTTCGGGGCGCGCTTCGCGGAGTATATCGCGGCCGCGAACAGGGACACGACGCTCATCGCCCAGGTCGAGCATATCGAAGCCGTCCGCGGCATCGACGGTATCCTGGGGGTCCGGGGCGTGGACGCGGTTTTCATCGGTCCTTATGACCTCTCCGCGAGCCTGGGGAAACCGGGCCGCGTCGGTGACGACGACGTCCGGGAGGCCATCGACCGCGTCCGGACGGCCTGCACGGAGCGGGGCGTCCCGGCCGGGATCTTCGCCGGCGACCAGGAAGCTGCCCGCAAGGCGTTCGAAGAGGGCTTTGCCTTCGTCTGCGCCGGGATGGACGTGACCCTTTACGCGGGCCTCGCCGCCCGGATGGTGAAAGAACTCAAGTCTTGAAGGGACCGGCCGGAGCAGGGCTAAAAAAGAACCGCAATGTTCAGGGACCCAAGGAGGGGTTTGAGCTCCTGTCCTTTGAATCGCTTCGTCTGGTAGACATAAGCCAGGCTCGCTTTCAGGCGCCCGTGCCGGACGGCGATCCCTGCTGCGATGTCGACCGTGAACGGCAGTTTATCCACCCTGTGACTGCGGCGGAAAGTATTCCCGTCGAGGAAGATGTCCCTGGCGACGGCATGGCCCTCGAGGGCGGCGAAGACATGGAAGCCGAAATTTCCGCGCCCCGGGAGACGCGGCGCCGTCCCATCGAAGAGCGAGGCGCTGTCGCCCCCCGGTCCGATGAGGGCCGTTCCGAAATCATCCGGCAAATGCCTGCCCAGCCGAAACTCTATCCCGCCGGCGGCCCCCGTGAAGACGTTCGAGGCCATCCCCCCGGCATGAGTGATCAGGTCCCAGTTTCCCTCGCCTGCCTTGCCGGCCGGCAGGACCTTCCATTTGTGGTCATAGGCGACACCCAGGGCCAACTCGTCCTTAAGCTGGTTCGCCCATCCTTCAGGATAGGACCAGTTGAAGACCCGGTGGAGGAACTGCTGGATGTCGCCCGCAAAAGACTCAGGGCCGACGATCCCGATATCGAGCTCGAAAGACTCCATCGAGGCCGGAGTCGCCCGGTGGAGGCCGAGCGCGGCGTAGCTGTAGCCGGCGTAGGGCCGATCATTCCGGACGAGGTCCTTACGCAGAATGTCCTCGGGGGTGAACATGCTCTGGCCGAGGGCGACGGAGACGAAGCGCCGTCGGTCCGGGGTTCGGGATGGGGTGAGCTTTCGGCTCATCGTATCCAGCCAACGAGGGACCCGGCCCTTTCCGGGACCGTCGCCCAGTCCGGACGATACCCAGACCAGTTTCACCCCATTCGTATAACCTCCGTCGGAGAGGGCGAAGACATCATTCTCCACGAATAGGCCGAGGGTCCAGGCGGGTTTCCGGTCCTCTGCCCAAGCGGCACATCGCAAAAAAAGGAGAGCCGCCCAAGCCGTCCATATTGCTGTCGCTTGTTTCCTCATGGAATCATGGAGTTTTCCTCAGGGCATTTTCGAGAGGAGCTTCCTGAACTGGGAGCCTTTCATCATTCTCTGCATCTCCGTGAACTGCTTGAGGAGCTGATTCACCTCGAAAACCGGGCGGCCGCTTCCCTTGGCGATCCTCAAGCGGCGGCTGCCGTTCAGAAGCTTCGGGTTTTCGCGTTCGGCCGGGGTCATGGAGTTGATGATGGCCTCGAAGTGGAGGACCTTCCTGTCATCGACCTGGAGCTTGGAGGCGTCCTTGAACAGCCCGCCCTTGGGCAGCATGCCCAGGACCTGGGAGAGGGAGCCCATCTTCTTCATCTGGGTGAGCTGCTTCTTGAAATCCTCGAGGTTGAACTCCTGCTTCCGGAGCTTGCGGGCCATCTCCTCGGCCTCCTCGACGCCGGCCTTCTCTTCGGCCTTTTCAATCAAGCTAAGGATGTCGCCCATCCCCAGGATCCGGGAGGCCATCCGGTCGGGATGGAAGACCTCGAGCTTGTCGAACTTCTCTCCCACCCCGGCAAACTTGATCGGTTTTCCCGTGACCGAAACGATGGACAGGGCCGCCCCTCCCCTGGCGTCGCCGTCGAGTTTGGTCAGGATGACAGAGGTGACGCCGATTCTCTCCTCGAAGGCCTGGGCGCTCTTGACCGCGTCCTGGCCGGTCATGGCGTCCCCGACATAGATGACCTCGGCCGGATCGAGGATCTCCTTCACCATCTTCAGCTCATCCATGAGCTCCCCGTCCACGTGTAGGCGGCCGGCCGTGTCGACGATCAGGGGGTCAAAGCCCCGGTTCCGCGTAAAAAGGATGAGCTCCTTCAACGCTTGGCGCGGCGAAACCATCTTCTCCGTGGTTATTTCATAGAACGGCAGTCCGAGACTGCCGGAAATCGTCCTCAGCTGGTCTTGGGCCGCGAGTCTCTTGAGATCGAAGGAGACGAGGAGGGGATTCTTGTGGATGCCTTGGACCCATTTGGCCAGCTTGCCGCAGGTCGTCGTCTTGCCGCTGCCCTGGAGGCCGACGAGCATGAAGATGGACGGAGGAGTCTTCGAGAAACTGAGGGGTTTTTCCGCGCCGCCAAGGATGGATGTCAGTTCGTCCCGGACGACCTTGATGACCTGCTGGGCGGGGGTCAAGCTGGAGAGGACCTCCTCTCCCAGGGCCTTGGCCTTGATCCTCTCCTCGAAGTCCCGGACGACCTTGTAGTTGACATCCGCCTCGAGGAAGGCCATCCGAAGCATCTTCAGGGCCTCGCCCATGTTCTTTTCGGTGATCTTTCCCTCCCCCCGCAGGAACTTCATCATCTTCTGTAGGCGGTCGGACAGTTGATCAAACATGGGGCTCGGACCTCTCTTTCACGTTGAACCTCAACATCTTACGGCATCTTCGGCGATCCGTCAATTTCCGCGGCCCGATGGCCGTGATTATCAGAGGAGGGCATGGGGAAAGGGTTTATGGCCGTCGATGCGAGCCAACACCTCCGTCTTCATGGAGCTCGACCGCGGCTGCTGGAAGCCCGAATCGGAGACCAAGATGTGGGAACGGATGAATTAGCTGACAGCCCGTCTGCTTATCGGATAGACCTCAACGTTGGCAGGGGCAACAAATTAGGAAATTGATAAGGTGTCCCTATTTCTTCGGCATGTTGGAGAGGTCGGGACGCGGCCGGCCGCTTTTGGTTTCATACTTCCGGAGTGTGGTCAAAAACTTGCTCCATAGCTCTGTGAATTTATCTTCCCCAAACTTCCTTATGACTTTATCATTTTCAGCATAGTACTCGGCCGCGCTCTTTCCACCCTCGGCCCAAAAATAGAAGGGCAACTCTGCCCCGGATTCCACGACGAACATATTCCAGCCGATCGAGGTGTCCTTGCTCTTGGACACTTCCACAAATTGCTTTGAAATGTCCGCGAATTCTTTTTCCTTGCCGAACTCGACATACGCAAAACCCCAGGTGAGAAAGTTCTGTTCGCCAGGTTTAAGCCTGGGCTTCTTGGGAGAGTAAGACAATTCGGGCAGGGAACGAACGATCCCCCATCGGTAATAGTCGAACGTCCCCTCGACGCTTTTCATCAAGGCCTGGTATTCTTGCCCTATCTTCGCCGCCCATTCGCCCTCAGATTTGTTCATCGCGTCTATGCCGGCGTAGTTCTCGATCGGCACTAAAAAATAATAATGGAAGTCATCCGTGCTGTAGGCTTCAAATGGGAATGGATAACCCAGCTCGATTTCCTTCTTCTGGGCGGCCTCAAATCGGGCAGCCATAGCCGGCTTGACGACGACTTCGGTGATCGAGTAGAGCTGCGATTTCTGCTCCTGGGCTCCGGTCAAGCCAGAGAAGACAAATAGAACCGCACAGAGACACACCGCCAAAAAGACCGCTGTTTTGTTTTTCACCTTACCCTCCTTTGTTTATGTAAACAGAGAAAAAGCAGGCAGCTCGCCTTTTATCCTTTTTTCCCCTGTTGTTGAGGTCGCCTCCAAGGCTATCCCTCCCACTGCTTCATGTCAAGCTTTTTTAAAAAGGCCATGACCGCGGCACGGAAGGACGAATCGGAGCCCTAAAACGTCAATTCGCGATGAGGCTCGACCTAGAGAATAATAAACCCAGACTTCAACACTTTGTTAAATAGGGCCGTATAGGTATAATGGTGTCGCCCCCAGACGGGATAAAAGAACATGATTTCGGAAAAACGGATGAGCGCGGGACTGAAGGGCGTCATCGCGTCCGGAATCATTATGGCGGTGTCCCTCATTTTGCCTGCCGCAAGCAGCCAGGAGCAACGACCGTACCTTGGCCCCCGGCCGGCCGCCGTCCTCTCCAACGCGCCCAACCACAAAGGCCGTATCTTGGACGAACACCAGCTTCTGGAGGCGACCATCATCCCGGGGGTCCCGGCCTATCTTTCGAGGCATGGCAGCGGACCGACGGCCGCGGCCATGGTCCTCGCTTATCATGACGCTCACGGCTTCCCGGAGCTTCTGCCGGGTGACGCCTCGGTCCAAACCAACCAGGTCAACCTGGCCATCGCCTCCCAGGAACATTACAACGATTACTGCCTTCCCCTGGATGCCCCCCCGACCATCCTCCCCGACAAGTCGGAGCTCCCCGAGGAGGAGCGGCACCCCGACAACTGCCTGGCCGATCATTGCCTGACCTCGCGGAGCCTCTACGGGAATTACTACGGCCAGACCAAGGGCATGGACCTCAAACCCGGCATCGAAGGCTTCGGCCGCGCCGGGGGCCGGTATATCACCACCGCCGCGACTTACCCGTTCGCCCAGGTGGATTGGACGACGATCAGGAACGAGGTCCTGAGCAACCGCCCCATGGTTTTTCTCATGGACGCGGACGGCGACAGCCTGGAGGACCTTTTCGTCACGGTCATAGGTTTTTATACGGAGAAGAACATCAATTACTTCGGCTGCTTCAATACCCTGGACGGGGACCTTCACTGGCATGAGTACAGACGGGCGGAGAGCGGCGTCCCCGGGGGGGTCCTGTCCGTCCACATCGTGGCCGTCTCTTATGGGGTCTTCCCCCCGGCCAAGGTCAAGCTCGAGCGTCTGGTCAACGACTACATCTTCTTCAAGGAATACATCAACCGCCTGACCTGGGAGGCCAACCCCGACAACCTGGGCACTATCCTCAGATACAAGATCTACAGGAAGACGCGCGGCGAACCGGATACGAGCTATGGCCTGGTTTCGGAGGTCGATGCCACGGTCTTCACATACGACGACCGGGGGCTGAGGAAGAGCGCCGTTCATATCTACCGGATCACCGCCGTCGACGATTCCGGCCGGGAAAGCCCGCCCGCCGTCGTCCGGGCCCCGGCTTGAGGGGTGCAGCCCAGTTCTCCCCCAGACCATCCCCGGCTTGACTTTCGCCCCTCCAGCGGTTAAGGTAGAACTACTTTTGACGAAAAATGGAAGGCCAGATGAACAAGAACAACAAGCCGCCGGCCGAGGCTGAACAGGGAAAAATGGGTTCCAAGATCGACTATGACGAGATCAAGAAGCTCATCGCCCTTCTTGAAGAGAAGAACCTGGCCCTTTTCGAGCTCGAGATCGAAGGGCTGAAGATCAAAATCGTTCGGAACGTTCCTGGAGCGCCTCCTTATCAACCTATGACCGCAGCGCCCGCCCCCCAATATAACGAGGGAAACGGCCTTCCTCCCGCCGCCGGACCTGGCCTGGAAGCGGACAAGAACGCCCACCCGATCACCTCCCCGATGGTCGGGACCTTCTACCGGGCCCCCGCCCCCAACGCCGACCCGTTCGTCGAGATCGGCGACGTCGTGAAGAAGGGCCAAACCCTGTGCATCATCGAGGCCATGAAGCTCATGAACGAGATCGAGTCCGACGCCGACGGCGTGGTTACGGCTATTTACGTCGAGAACGGGAAGCCCGTCGAGTACGGCCAGAAGCTGTTCGCCATCCAGGTCCCCTCCTGAGATTCATGATATCCAAAATCCTCGTCGCCAACCGCGGAGAGATCGCCCTGCGGGTCATCCGTTCCGCCCGGGAGCTGGGCCTCAAGACCGTCGCCGTCTACTCCCAGGCGGACAAGACCTCCCTGCACACCATGCTCGCCGACGAAAAGGTCTGCATCGGGCCCGCCAAGGCCTCGGAGAGCTACCTCAACATCCCGAACCTCCTCAGCGCCGCCGAGATCACCAAGGCCGACGCCATCCACCCGGGCTACGGGTTCCTGGCGGAGAACTCCCGTTTTGCCGAGATCTGCGAGACCTCCGGGATCACCTTCATCGGCCCTCCGGCCTCCATCATCCGCCTGATGGGGGACAAGAACAAGGCGCGCCAGGCCATGAAAAAGGCCGGCCTGCCCGTCATCCCCGGCAGTGACAAGATCATCGAGGACGCGGCCGATGCCAAGAAGATCGCCCAGAAGATCGGTTTCCCGGTCATCATCAAGGCGGCCGCCGGCGGGGGGGGCAAGGGCATGCGCATTTGCCCCACAGCCGCCCAGCTCGAGGAACAGCTGCCCATCGCCCAGAACGAAGCGAAATCCGCCTTCGGCGACCCCTCTCTCTATATCGAAAAGTACATCTCGGGCGCCCACCACATCGAGATCCAGATCATCGGGGACAAGAAAGGGAAGGTCCTATCCTTCGGCGAACGCGAGTGTTCGGTCCAGAGGAAGTACCAGAAACTCATGGAGGAGACCCCCTCGCCCTTCATCGACGAGCGGATCCGCAAAAAGATGATGAACGCCGTCGAGGACGCCGCCAGCGAGATCGGTTACCAGAGCCTGGGGACGTTCGAGTTCCTGGTAGACGAGAAGAAGAGGTTCTACTTCATGGAGGCCAACGCCAGGGTCCAGGTCGAGCACCCCATCACCGAGATGGTCTACGGTATCAACCTGGTCAAGGCCCAGATCCGGGTGGCGGCAGGGGAAAAGATCAACTTCCCGTTCGAACTCGAGATGCGCGGCCACTCCATCGAATGCCGGATCAACGCCGAGGACCCCGAGACATTTGTTCCATCCCCGGGGAAGATCGAGTTCCTTGTCCTGCCGGGCGGAGAGGGCATCCGGGTGGATTCAGCAGCCTACTGCGGCTGGCAGATCCCTCCCGACTACGATTCCCTCGTGGCCAAGATCATCGCCTTCGCCCCGACGCGTCCCCTGGCCATCCGGAAGATGCAGACGGCCCTGGAGATGACGACCATCGTGGGCATCAAGACCAACCTGCCGCTCCACCTCCAGATCCTTTCCAGCACGGAGCTCCAGGAAGGCAACTACGATACCCAGTTTATGGAACGGTTCCTGCAGAAGAAGAACCAGGCTTAAGAGGACCCTTGTCCGGCCTGTCTAATGTGAACGAAATAAAGTTACAATGTGAATGCGGCCTGAAGCCGCCCTCTGCCCCCGGACCCCGGGGAACCAGTCCCGTCGGTTCCCCCCGTCGCACCTCTATCGGCGACGCGGACGATTTCAGAGCCCCCCTCCGCTACGGGGGCTCGAGGGCGGCATTCAGTGCCGCTCAAAGTAGGATGTAGCATGAATTATTTCGTTTATATTAGCTCTTTATGTATATAAATACCGTAAATTCCCCGTCGTTGTCCTTGACGACGTTCTCGTTAACCCCGAGGAAAAGGCGGCCTTGAAGGGGCATGGACACGGTCTGCTCGCGTCCGACATAGAAATACCTGATGAGCTCATCGCGGACCTCTTTACCGGTCTTCTCGTCCGTCCGGACGGCCAGGAGCCAGGTGACCTTGCCGGCCAGGCAGCCCAGGTTGTGGTCCGGGAGGGGCTGCTGGAGGCCCTGGATGTCATAGCCCTCGGGACCGCAACCGGCATCGGGATTTCCTTTCTGGAGGGAGATCCGGCCTTCGCCCTGGAAAACGAGTTCCTCGCCCTCCTCGATGTCGATGCCCGTGTCCACCCAGCCGGCGTTCCCCGGAACGGTGAGCTTCTTCAAAAGGACGAGCTCGGAGGACTGGCGGCTCCCTCTCCCGCATGGCAACCCCGGGCCGCCGAGACAAAGAACGACCGCCGCCGCCATGACAAAGAAGAGCTTTTTTTTCATGTCCCGCCGTTCATAAGAACGCAAAATTCCGTCCATTTTACGGGAGAACACGCTTACGTGTCGTTATCCCCGCATTCCTCCAGAACCTTTCTCATCTCTTCATGAATTAGCCCATTCGAAGCCAACGCCAGCTGGTTGAAAGGGTCGAAGGTTCGACCCTCGAAATCCGAGACCCTCCCCCCCGCTTCCTCCACAATCAGCGCCCCGGCGGCCACGTCCCAAGGCTTGAGCTTGAGTTCCCAGAAGCCGTCAAAACGGCCGCAGGCAACATAGCAGAGGTCCAGGGCGGCCGAGCCGCACCGGCGGACGGCCTGGGCCCGGACGATGAAGGCGTTGAACTCCCGGACGTTATTGAAGCTGCTCGTCCGGACATCATAAGGGAAACCCGTGGCCAAAAGAGCTTTCCCAAGCTCCGGGATGTCCGAGACCTTGACGCGGGCGCCGTTCAGGAAGGCCCCCCGCCCCCTGACGGCCTCGAAGAGCTCATCCCTCATGGGATCGTAAACGACTCCCACCACGACCACTCCCTTTTGCTCGAGGGCGATGGACACGCAGAAAACGGGAAAGGTGTGCGCGAAATTGGTCGTTCCGTCGATGGGATCGATGATCCAGCGGCAGTCGGACGTGCCCGGCAGGGACAACCCTTCCTCCGCCAGGAACCCGTGGCCGGGGAACGCGGCCGAAAGGCGCCGGAAGATCATTTCCTGGGACTCCCTGTCGAAGTGGGTCACGAGATCGACGGTCCCCTTGAACATGATCTCGCTGCGCTTGTCCACGTTCTCCCTGAGGAGCCCACCGGCTTCCCGGGCCGAAGCCTTGGCCGCTTCGAGGAACTCATCACGTCTGTCCATAACGTCCTTATCTTACCAACTTGCCTTTTTCGAGGCAATCCGGAAAGCCGAAAAACTTTATTCTTTGCCTCTCGTAATATACAATAGATATTTATATGCGAGTCAAAATCGGAAGGGACATGACAATGGCCGAAAACAGGAGCTTTTTCCGGAGAAAGAAGCGGACGCTCATCGTCCTGGGCGTCGTTCTCGTCATCGCCCTCATCATCCTCTTTAACCTGAGGACCCAGAGGGAAAAAACCGTCAAGGTGACCATCGAAAAGGTCAAGGCGAGCGACCTGACCTCGATCATATCGGCCTCCGGGGAGATCAAGCCGAAAAAGAACGTCAACATCAGCGCCCACGTCCCCGGCCGGATCATCAAGATCGGGATCAAGGAGGGCGAC
>Ga0299912_10004456_pt1 | contig 11476 bp, 5 predicted proteins | sample RVTome_2_FD_207667 | JGI IMG/M metagenome (GOLD analysis project Ga0299912, IMG submission 207667) | Soil microbial communities from uranium-contaminated site in the Upper Colorado River Basin, Wyoming, United States - RVT95D214 (version 2) ... | reverse complement strand
TGGTCATCGTTCCGCTCGGGTAGATGCCGTACGCGGCGAACCTTATCCTCTGGTGGGATACCTCCTCTGGCGTTCCCGTGGTGTTGTCCGCGACATCGACCACGAGTGACCGCAGGCCGCTGTTCACAATGTATCCAGTCCAGATTCCATAGTCAGCTCCAGTTACAAACTCCCACGTTACGGCGCTCGCCCTGGGTCCCTTCTCTTTCTTGACAATCGTGTGGACGTCTCCAACCACTCCCATTGCCAGAGGTACTCCAGCCACAAGCACCATAACGGCACAAGTCAGCAATGCAATTGCTGTCAATCCTCTCAAATGCGTTCCTCCTCCCTCTCTCGACTTTCCTGTCCGGCTCGGATATGCAGACGATGTACGCTATGCAACTAGACTCCCCACTGGGTCCCGCCCTGGCACGTCCGCCGGCCCTGTTTGACTACTGGCCTGAATCACAGACAACATACTAAAACGTTTCTAGCGTCGTCCTGGACACTGACACTTGCTCTTCCTGCGGTTGTTTCGGTGACGATTGTCCGACGGATGTCCAATTCTGGGGAATCTTCGACATGCTCCGGACCTCGAAAAGCGGCAATGGGGCCAGTCCTGAGCGGACGATAACTGATAGAATCGCTACTTCCCTCTCCCGAATGACTTCGGTTTCGATCTCCTTGGATGAAGGTTTCAGAGACATGTGGGTTCGTGAGGCGCACGATGCGCGATCACGCTGGTACGTGGGAAAGCAATCCTCAGCTGCACTCGAGCAGCTTGCGGAAGGAAATAGGACAGGGCACGGGTCGACATGACACACCCAAGTCGTGCGGATTGCATCAATCTCGATAATGAGAACATGATGGAGCGGACAACGCTCGCCTAACTCGGGTACATCACGTTGAAATCGACAAGAGAATCAAGCATCCGAGGGATGGCTGCGCAGACACCATCTGCGAGTCTCAGCATGTGACTTCCGCACCCTTGGACCTGCGTCCAATGCGCATCAACAGCACGGGTCTATCAGACGTGCATCCTTAGCGGTAGTTCATGCGGATCTGGAGACCGGTCTCGAGACGTATGCTTCGCTCGAGCTTTGAATCGAAAAAAGGGAATTGGTGAAAGGGTTTGAGTTGCACTGGTTTCGCTACTACTGTTCTTCGCCCCTTCGGCCGAACCTAGCCTTCACAGCGAAGATAGCCAACATGCCGACTATTGGGACCAGCACCATCGGGAACTCCGGGATCACGTAGATCATGTGTATGTTCATCAAGAGCCCAGGCCCGCCCAATACGGCGTTAGACTCGTTGTACCCGACCATCCCAGCATCCTCGGCGGACACGTTTATCAGGTCGCCATCCTGCCAGTCACCAGGGATCGTGTTGAGGTCGTAGATGTAGAACCCAGCATAATCCGTAGTGTCGTTCGAGCTGTTGCCCGTCCTTGTGTTCTTGATGGTCACGTTGCAGTCGGGCACTACGCTGCCACCGGCGTCGTAGACGTACCCTATCACGTTGTAGGGTGGTCCTGGAGGACGGGATTCGCTGCTGCCAGGTATCCCTGGCTCGGTTGTCCCGTCCGTTCCGAAGGCCCCCAGCGCGAGCGCGGAGACGATGAGTATCGCTGCAGCGCACATGACGAGTATCATCGGGATAGGCCTGTTGTAGCTTCTCCTGGAGTATACTCGTCTTGGGCTCCTGGGTCGGGAGCTGCCGTTGAGGTAGCTCCCAGACTGATCCTCTCCGTTAGCACTCACGCTATGTTGGGCTATCTTTCCGCTGTCGTTCATCTATTGCTCCTCCTCAGGGGGTCAGGCTGAACGTTCCACTCGCTGTAATCCAGACCCAGAGCGCCTCTCCCGTGGTCAGCGCGAAGTCCGTAGACGGGGCAATCGGGTAGTAAGACTTGTATAATCCCGTCACAGGGTTGTAGGCCGCCACCAGCGTGACTCCTCCTTCGATGCTGAACATCGGCGGGATGTCGCTCGCCATCATGCCCGGCGTGAGCGTGCAGGTGCTTATGATCGCCCAACCGCCACCGATCCGGACATCCACGTCCCTTGTCAGCACGGAGGACCGAACATCACCCGTGAGCGGGAGCGTCCTTGCGGTGCCCGAGTAGATCCAGTAACCCTCGCCTTCCTCTATCGGGAAGTTGGAGCCTATCGGCGAGACGCCGACATAGTAGTTGCGGTCGTAGGTCGCGGTCATCGGGTTCCAGCCGCAAACGACATCCATAAACGCCAAGCCCAGGTTGTTCGCCATGTACCCAGTGTTGATGAGCGGCACAGACACGAAGTTCCAGCCCACGACCAAGCTTAGGCCGAAGGTAGCAGGATCTACTATCATGTCAAGTGCCGAGCTGAGCTTCGACTGCGTCCCGTCATACACCGAGAGATATGCCTGGTAGATGCCGTCATCCATGTAGGCATGCGTCACGGTCAGCGTAGTGTTCGAAACCGACTGAACGTCCGTAGCCGTGTTCCCGTCACCGAAGTTCCACGTGTACATCAGAAGGTCGCCGTCGTCGTCCGTCCCGGTTCCGGTGAAGGTCACTACCTCTCCCGTCAACGGGAACTGATTGGTCACTGTGAACAGAGTGATCTTGGGCACGTGGTTGGCACCTGTACGCACAGAGTTGATGAGCCCAGTGTCTGAGACATTGTGGCCAGACAACCCTGTCAGATCATCGGCGTATACTGTCAGGGTAAACGTGCGCACGAACTTGTATACATGGTACGCAGTCTGCGTCGTGGTCACGCTCACCGGATCGCCATCACCCCAATCCCAGGTGAATCTCAGTCGGTCTCGAGGGTTGCTGTCCGAGGCAGTTATTGTGAACCACCAACCATCCTTATCAGCCGCGGTCTCGTCCTGGACAGATATGGTCGGCGGCTGGTTGGGTCCAACGCCCAGCAGCTTCGTCGTTGACACAGGCCTCGGTAGCTGCGACAGGTGGCCATCGTCGACGTACATCGTTATCGTGTACGACGGCAGACCCTGGGTGAACTGGTGTGTAACCTGCTGCCCAAAGCCGGTCGTTCCGTCGCCGAAGTTCCATGAGAACGTCATCGGGTCGAGCTGATCATCGATCGCGGTACCATTGATGTAGACAAGGGTACCTTCGTCAGGGCCCAGCGGCTCGGTCGAGATCACCAGGTTTCGTGGCGGAGTGTTCGAGTCATCGATGATCGTCACGCTGGCCTTGGCCGAGCTCATGAACGCATCCAGGCCTGAGGACTCCCTGACCATGAAGTATGCCTTGTAGATACCGTCTTCTGCGTACTGGTGATCCACGTATGCGCCCGAGGACCATGTGGTCCATGGGGAATACGTGCCATCACCGAAGTTCCACCGGAACTCCACTGAAGTCTCTCCGACGACCGATCCGGTAAATCTAACCGGGCTCACGACGTCGCCTTCATAGTCGGTTGTGAACCCAGAGATCTGCGGCGCTACATTGTCCAGTGGGTACATCTGTATCCACAGCCAGGGGTAGGCCGGCCCACTTGAGTCAGGACATAGCGTGTAATAGTTTGTCCAGTTGCCCCAGTTCGTCCATCGATCTCCGTACGCCGCAGGTACCGTCTGAGCCGCATACAGGTTGTCGACATTGACGGCTGGCCAGCATCCGGAGTCCTCGTATGCCATCCTCTGCATCTCGTCAAGCAAGGCCTTTCTCCCGTCAAATGTCATGGTCGAGAGAGACTCGTAATACAAGGCGTCGTATGTCGGGTCGGACCAGTAGACATCGCTCCAGCTGCCGATGGCCTCGGTCGTCAGGACCTGCATGACATCTGCCGAAGGGTCATCGCTCGGACCGAACCACCAGTTCCACAGCCATGTGTCGTAATCCGCGGAGTACCAAGCGCCATTCATGTACGCGCTCGTGCTCGCGCCCGTGTAAACGAGGTCGACACCGGCCTGAGCAGCCCACTCGTCTATCCGCAGACTAGCGTCGTGGTACTTCGGGTCCGTGTTAGGAGTGATGTACCTGAACGACAGCGGGTCCGATCCTCCCTGTTTGCAGAGCGGGGTCGCGGACGGGTTGCTAACACCAGCTGTGTTGTAGGTCCACCCGGCGGCATTGAGCAACGCCCTTGCGCCAGCTGGGTCGAAGGGAATCGGCACATCGCCAGGCTCGCTGCCATACACGTAGTGCCATGGAGACACCGAAGGTATGAGCGAGTCGGATGGCGACGCAAGACCTTCCAGTATCTCGTCTGCGATATAGCTCTTGTCTATTGACATCTGCAGGGCGAGCTTCACGGTCGGATCTAGCAGGAGTTGGTTGTTGTAGTCCTGAGGACCTCCAATGCCGTAAAGATCCCTGTCCGCGAGCGACAGCTGGTTCATGTTGAACTCCCAGACATATCCCTGACTCGAATGGAACTTGTCTACTGAGCTGGTATCTGCAAGCGGAACGTACTGGTCACCATTCGGACTAACCCAGAAGTCGTTCGAGTAGTCGAGGAAATGGGCCTGCGCCGTCGGGTCCGTCTCATCCTTGAACAGGATGAGGCTTGGCTTCACATCGTAGCCGTACTGCTCCCTAGCGAACCAGGTCGGGCTCTCCCTCAGCTCGACAGCCCCTGTGGTCGGACTCTCGTCGTCGAGACCGTAGTAGTACGGTCCCGAGCCGACCAGGGGCGGGATTCCATTGCCCATGTCGTAGGTGTCGAAGGTCAGCGGGTTGTACTGGGACCAGATGTACGATGGCAGAATCGGTATCGTAGCGAGCGCAATCAAGAACGGGGCGTACTGTCCCCTCAGCTTGAAGTAGATGTCATAGTCCCCCACGCTCCACATGCTCTCGATCAGCCTCTCGGTCTGTCCCGGCATCTGAGGGAAGAAGTACTGCAGGTTGTTGGGCGTCGTCTCCTGGAAAGTCATGAATGTATAGATGACGTCCGCCGCAGTCAGCGGGTGGTTGCCACCGTTGGTCTCCAGCCTATTGTAGAACTTGGCATTGTTCACGATCTTGACGTGCCACTGCAAACCGTCAGGCGTGCTATCCCACTCCAGTGCAAGATCCCCAATGACATTTTGGTTGACGTCATGCGTGAGCAGCGTGCTGTAGCACGTCCATATCATGATGCCCTCAGTACCCCACGTGTAAACGAACGGGTTCAGAGTCTGCAACGTGTCCATCAAAGCTACATAGCCTATTCTCAAAGTCCTATCTCCAGGCGCCGCCGCAGCATCATCGACAAGGCTCAGGTCCACTTCCTGGCCGCCGAATTGTATCGACGGAAGCCCGAGCATCAGGAATCCGACGATAATCGCGATGAACACGGTGGTCCTAGTCGCTCGTCCAGTATTCTCTATCATAGAATGCATCTCTCCTTCACATATCTGTAGTGTCTGTAGTTTCAGCTGCCGTTCTTCCTCCAGAACATTCCGGGGTCTGCGTTGACATGTATGCAAATCTTCGACAAGCGTCCACACGAGACAGACTCATTGAAGTTGTTATCCCCCCGAAGGCATGCCGCAACTTGAATAGATGCAAGGCAAGAAAGCTATATGACACTTTCGTTGGTCGAAGGCAAATCCGGGACATACTGGCGGCCTCGGGCATGAGCTGTCGGTCACCGGGGGGACACCCGCTAGCGGTGTCTTAGCTTCGGGTTCAGTATCTCGTCCAGCGCATAGCCCAGAAGCGTGAAACCCAAAACGACGATGACGATGCACAGGCCGGGCGCCATTATCCAAACGGCAAGTTCCCTTTCGAACGCGCTCGACTCCTCCGCATACGACAGCATCGTCCCCCATGTCACCTCGTTGACGGGCCTCATGCCCAGGAAGCTCAGGGTGGACTCCGAGAGAATCGAGACCGCCACCGTCAGTATCGTGTTCGCGAATATCAGGGGGAAGGTGTTCGGGAATATGTGCCGCCTTATCACGTTCATCTCAGACGCGCCTATGGCACGTGATCGCTCGACGTATTGGCGCTCCTTGACTGACAGGACTTGTGCCCTGACCATCCTGGCGGTGTATGACCAGCCAGTCAGCCCGATGATGAGCACGAGTCCGGTGAGGTCGATCTTCCCTATGAACGCCGCAACAATGATCATGAGCACGAGCCATGGGATGGAGAGCACGACGTCGTTTAGGCGCATGACGACCTCGTCCTTCCACCCTCCCGCGTACCCTGAGTAGAGCCCCACCAGGGCTCCGAGAACGGAAGCGATGAGAGCCGAGACGAGCCCTACAATCATGGATGTCCGGGCACCGACAAGCAGCTCGCTGAAGATGTCAAAGCCGAAGTTATCAGTCCCCAGCCAGTGCTTGGAGGATGGGGTCAAGTAGCGGGTGTCCGCATCCTCAAGGGATATGGAATACGGGGCCAGAACGGGGCCGAACGCAGCCAAGAACACGAAGACCATGAGTATCGCGAGCCCGATCAGACCCATGGGCATTCTCCCGACGTCCCTTGTGAGCTTCCAGTACCTTAAGATATTGACTTTCGCTTTCTCCTGTTCGGTCTCATAGATAATCGGCTCCCTTCGGACCGCCCTCTTCATTATCTTGAAGAGAACCGGCACACCTATCACGCACAAGATCGCTAGGAGGATGGCTGTAACGCCGTACTTTTCGAACCAGGACGGGGGCGGCGCGTTGATGTATATGATGACGTTCTCGATATCCATACGGCCCAGGCTGTCACGGACGATCAGGGTGACGTTCGCCAGACCTCTTGAACCCAAGCCGGTGTAGTTGAGCTGGACAGAGACGTTCATTCCGAAGTAGACGCTCTCGGCGCCCTGAACCACGATGACCCATGTGTAGTTGAGCGCTTCGGGACCCTCGAAACCGGTTGAGTTGGAGCCATTGAGGACCGCGAACTTGCCGCTCGTGACGTTTCGATACGGCGGGCCAGCGTCCGCGACTGGTGGTTCGTCCTGCAGTGCGGACAGATCGAGCGCTTCGACATAAGTAGGTGAGACAGTTTGTGTGAAGAGCAAGACGCCCGAGACCGAGAGAAGAATCGCAGCCATAGTGGCGCACATGCTCATGCGGCGCCGTCTTCTTCCCTTGATACTTGAGTTCCTCATCCGCAAACACCTATGTTATCTTGATCCTCGGGTCGATGTATATCAGCATCAAGTCCGCGACGAAGTTCGCCAAGACGACCGCGACTCCCCCTATGACGACTATGAACTGCAGCAATGGAAAGTCAAGTTCGTTAATGGCCTTGATCGTTCGATAGCCAATCCCGGGATAGTTGAAAATGTACTCGACCTGATAGGCTCCGCCTATTATGAACGCCACGTCCATCGCGATGAGCGCAATCATGGGAGGCATACCGTTGGGCAGGGCGTGATTTCTGAGTACCTGGTACTCCGTGAGACCTTTGGATTTCGCGGTCATCACGTAATCCTCCGTCAGAGTGTCGATCAGGGAGCTCCTCATGACCAGCGAAACGCCTGCAATGTAGCTGATGGTAAGTACCATCGAGGGTACGATCAGGTACTCGAGGACGCTGAGAAGGACGGGCAGGCTCCAGTGGAGCTCTGACCCGAATCTCTCGACATCGTAGTACCCTCCGGCTGGAAGCTGCGGCCACCAGTCCATGTCAAGGGGCTTGTGGGTGAACGACCATTGCAGAATCATGGCAAACCAGAAGACGGGCATCCCATAGAAGAACAACAACAGAGCAGTTGAGCCGATGTCGAACGCTCCTCTGCGTCTGTAGGCAGCATATGCGCCTACGATCATCCCGATAAGTATCGTGAACACGGTGGAGACGCCCACCAGAAGCATGGTCCATCTGAGGTCGGTAAGGATGATATCTTCCACGGACCGCTTCTCTATGTACGATGTGCCCCATTCGAGGGTCACTGCGTTCCACATATACGTCGCGAGCTGCTCCAAGATCGAATCGTTCAGGTGGAAGTCCTCGTATAGCTTCCATTTGAGTGCAACATCGAACTTGGGGTCCCTCGGGACGAGGCTGTCCACCGGGTCTCCGGGCATGAAATGAATAAGACAGAAGTTGAGGATCATTATCCCGATGATCGTGAGGACGACGTTCGCGAGTCTGCGGGCGATAATCCTCCTAAACGACCTTCCTGCCATCTGACATCACCTTCCGCCTAGTACTTCTTCTCCATCTCCTGTTTGCCCATCTCGTCGGAGATGAGCTTCCACTCCTCGAGCGTCATGCCCTCCCGCTCCAGTTGCTTCCTGCGTCGGCCGACGATGACCCACCGAACGACGGCCACAACCGGAATCATCGCGAGGAGGCCAAGGCTGGTATAATCCCACCAGTTCCAGATTACGACAATAGGCGGAGCCGGCACATAGATCTTCACCATCAGAGACACATTCCTATAGTGATTGAATCTGCCGTATGCCTTGTTGTCGGTGTAGTTGATGAGGACCTCGTAGTCTTTCACTTCAGCGTAGATGTGTTGGAACAGGTAAGTCGCATTGCCGTCCACGAACTCGGTGAGGTTGACAAACAGCTTCGGTGAGCCGTCACCGAAATCTATAGTGACGCTTATCACATCTTGTTCGGGATCGGTCAGGACAAGAGTGAAGTTGACAGTCTGATTCGGTGCGCCATAGCTTCCGTTACCCCAGTATAGTGGGGAGGCAAGCACCAGTGACGGAGGTTCGTTGGTGGAGTTGACTAAGACGATTCTATACAACGAGGTCTCATGGCCGACACGACCGTCAGTGACGTTCACCGTGATATTGAAAATGCCACCGTCAGTGTAGTTTCGCGTCTGGACAAAGAAATAGGTGGCAGTCCCTCCAGCCGAGACGTTCACTACCTCGGGAGTCCCGTCTCCGAAATTCCACGTCACGGTGAGAACATCCCCGTCATTGTCGAAAGCCTCAATCGAGTAGTTCATGAGGCCATATCCGATTGAAGCAACTACTACTAGGCTGCTCGGGTCTGTGGCTATCGTATCACTGACTTCCGGGATGGTGTTGATGCTGACCTCGACATCGATTTTTGTCGACAGGTTGTGCGGGAATTGCTGGTACGGCACAAGCGCATCGCTGACGTTCATCGTGACCTTGTGCTGTCCGACGGTCCCGAATGTGTGCGTTATGTTGTTCCAGACCCGCTGACCAGGGGCAGTCGCCGGCGTGTGGGAGACAAGGACTCTGTAGTCCTGGACCAAATCATTGAAGGTGAAGACCCACGTCAGCGCTTCTCCCTCCGAATCGTAAGCGCTTGCCATGATGTAGACATCCTCGGACGGGTCCACGGCAGTGGCATTGATGGCCAATGCAAGACCAGATGGCGAGCCGTTAGTCACATTAACGAGGCAGCTCACCACGGTTATGTCGTAGTCCAAGTTGAATTCCGGATCTTCGATTGTGAGATTGAAATTGTACGTGATATTGTAATTGCTTCTTCCCTGCTCTGGGACGGGATTGTATGCGTGGAGGCCGTAGATCTTCGTGTTCACGTTGGCGACTATCGTCATGTCGCTCGTCTCGACGATGCCGTCCCCCCAGTCCCATGTCAAATTGAGGGAAGTGCTATCGGCATCGCGAACCCAGAAAGAGTAATTGCCCTCCACTCCAGAAGTGGCAGGGAATGGCTCGGGCGGTCCGGACCTGATCTCGGGGGCAATGCCGGCCAGTGCGCGGGCGGTCCCCTCATCTGCGGACGGGTCCTCACCTCCGAGCGGCTCCGCGAGAATGGCGCAGTAGCCTAAGATCACGCTGAGAACGAGTAGAACGGCGAGAAGGATGCGACTCCTGCTGGAATTGAAAAATGTGACGCGTGGACAGGCCCTTGAACTTCCAGACTCACACGACCCGCGCGACATCCCGACCAGGTTCTCCCCTCTCTCCCCGCTGTCCTGCAACGGCGCTTGTCTCACGGCGATTTCAACCAGCAGCCGCAACAGGATTCCGTTGAACTATGTCACGCTATATAATCATAACCGAGACGACTGGAGGAGGCGTAAATCGACGCCGGATTTCCGAAGTCGGAGATGGGTCAGAACGGAAATTCGTCGAGACATTCCGCGAACGCAGGCCTTGCATTCGAACGACTGACCAAGAACGAAGTCGGAGGCACATCCGCGAAATCTCGATGGCGCGGGGAGGGGGATTTGAACCCCCGAGCTCTCACGAGCACTGGATGTTTGCCCATTCGCAACCCGCCAATGGATAGCAATCCAGCGCCTTACCGGTCTGGGCCATCCCCGCACGAATCGTGCCTAATGGCAAGTGGCTGCTTAAAGATTTGTTGGCTGGATGGGGCGCGGGTCCACACAAACGCTATCAAACCCAGGAACAACTTCAGGGCGTGAACGCCGAGCGGGAAGGGAGTGCTGATCAGTCAGGCGACAACCTGCAATCACTCGCCGAGGCAACAGGGTCGTCAGCGCAGCCCATAACAAGAATCAACAAGAAACTCTTGTCGATAGTCGTCGCCTTGATTGTGATCTCCGCGTCCACCATCTACCCGATTTCCGTGATGTACAGGCCTGAGTCCTCCGCGATGTGCGAGGCAGAATTCAGCGGTTGACATTGGTCCTCTCTGGTGCGTCCTCGCGATTCACAATGATGAAACGCGCCTGGAAGCAGTTATGTACGAAACCCTCAAATAGAGCATAGCGTCAATGTATAGCGGTAAGTCCCGGCGGATTTGCACGCGCATATCCGAACCACTAGTTCGAAATGCATAAATACCGCATCGAACTTAGGCGGGGCTACCCAAACATCTGCGACAGCGGCGATGGTTGGGAGGGAGGCGTTTAACTCGCCATAGACCTGTGATCAACCCTACTCCATCTGTCGCAGACATGATGGAGAGTCAAGATCCCCGGCAAGCGTCGTGCTCTCTTGATTCTGACGTTCGATGACAGAAAAGGTTTCGTGCAAACATCCCGCGGCATTTCCGAATGCCGCGATGCAGGGATTGCGAGTCGGTGAGACTTGAGAACCCTGCCGATTTCGAAAGACACGATCAAGCGACCGAAGTAGTAGTGAACGACGACAGATCAATTCCGGTTGATCCTGCCGGCGGGCACCGCTATCGGAATGCGATTAAGGCATGCGAGTCGAGAGGTGCAAGACCTCGGCGGACGGCTGAGTAACACGCGGATAATCTGCCCTGGAGTGGGGGATAATCTCGGGAAACTGAGGATAATACCCCATAGGTGTGGTATGCTGGAATGCTTCTACGCTGAAAGCTCCGGCGCTCCAGGATGAGTCTGCGGCCTATCAGGCTGTAGTGGGTGTAACGGACCCACTAACCTACGACGGGTAGGGGCGTTGAGAGACGGAGCCCCCAGATGGATTCTGAGACACGAATCCAGGCCCTACGGGGCGCAGCAGCTACGAAAACTGCACAATGTGGGAAACCACGATGCGGGCATTCCGAGTGCCAACGCTTTGCGTTGGCTGTTCTTTCGCCTAAAAAGCGAGAGAAGTAAGGGCCGGGTAAGACGGGTGCCAGCCGCCGCGGTAATACCCGCGGCCCGAGTGGTGCTCATTATTATTGAGCTTAAAGCGT
>Ga0299912_10004455_pt1 | contig 11477 bp, 9 predicted proteins | sample RVTome_2_FD_207667 | JGI IMG/M metagenome (GOLD analysis project Ga0299912, IMG submission 207667) | Soil microbial communities from uranium-contaminated site in the Upper Colorado River Basin, Wyoming, United States - RVT95D214 (version 2) ... | reverse complement strand
ACAAAATTGGGATTCTCAATAGCATAGCTATTGATGATCACCTTTTCAACCCCCAAATTGAATATGGTCCTGATATCGTCCAGGTCTCGTAGACCTCCTCCGTAGGAAAGAGGCATAAAACATTCGCCCGCGATTTCCGAAATCAATTTGATCGGGGGCCTTCTCCCCTCGACCGTCGCCTCGATATCCAGAAAAATCAGCTCGTCTACTTCCTTATCGCTAAAAATCTTAACGGCATTGATAGGATCTCCCACATATTTTGGGTTTTTAAATTTGACCGTTTTGACTAAACCCTGGCCCTTCAAAAGCAAACAGGGGATGACTCTTGTTTTCAGCATATCAGCAACGGGTGACAAAGTTGTCGAGTAATTTCATGCCGAACTTATGGCTCTTTTCGGGATGAAACTGGACGCCATAAATGTTTTCCTTCTTGACAGAAGAGACAAATTTGTATCCGTAGAAGGTTTGGGTTAAGACCTCCTCTTCATTTCTGCAGGCGATGTGGTACGAATGGACAAAATAGAATCTCGGTTCTGGATACATCTCCTCAAATAAGGGATTCCTCTGGCGGATTTCAACCAGATTCCAGCCCATGTGAGGGATTTTCAGGTGCCTTTCTTTATCATCGAATTTGAATCGAACCACTTCCGCATCGATCCATCCCAGCCCTGTGGACTCGCCTTCTTCACTCTTTCGTGCAAAAAGCTGCATCCCGAGGCAGATTCCTAAAATAGGTGTCTTTTTCTGGATCACCTTTTCGGTGAGCACAGTCACCAGATCTAGGTTCCTGAGATTCATCATACCCTGATCGAATCGTCCGACACCTGGCAAAATAAGCTTTTTTGCTCGCTCAATATCTGATGAACTGGAGGAGATCACTGCTTCCCTCCCAATCTTTTTGAACATATTCTTGATCGAGCCAAGATTTCCTAACCCGTAATCGACAATGACGATCATTCTTCGGTATCCTTCAAGGAATTAGTCCAGCGGTCTTTAGGCTCTGGATGAAATCGAGATCTCCCTCTTCTTTATCACCCATCCCTTTCAATTTTCTTAATTCCTCTCTCTTACCAAACTGTTTTTTAATCGCCAAAATGATCTCTTCCTCAGTATTCGCTGCTAAAGCCCACCCTGATGAAATCAGATCCGAATAAAGTTCTTTGCCATAATCCCCAAACACGACCGAAGGAACACCCAAGTCCTTAGCTTCAATAACGCTTGACGAAGAAAAAGTTAAATGTAAATCCATTTGGCGAAGAAGAGCGTAGAGAGGAAAATTCGTCGCCAGATCAACCTCATAATTTGACACCTTGGTTTCCACCAGCAATCTTTTGAAATGATCTCTTTCCCGCAATTTCCCCGGGTGGATCCTCAACCACCAGTGACAGAGTCCCTCGGTCCGTTTCATGACATGAAGAATGATTCTTACTTTTTCCATCTCTTCATAGCCAACGGTGTAGAGGATTTGAATTAAATTTGTTTGATCTCCTTTGGCATATTCTATTCGGTCGTCATAATGCTTGACGATATGATTTCCGGGAGAGCGCCACAGATCGAGAAATAGATTCCCTCCAACAAGAGGCCGGTGCCATTGGGGAACCTTCGAACTCCATCTTTTGATAACATCCCCATCATCGTCACACCACACCCAGAAAATTCTCGGTAAGAGTTCATACCCTATTCCCGGAACGTTCTTCCAGCGACCATAGGCCCAGTGCAAATCGCCCTGAACGCCATGTTGAATGTCCACCGAAATGATCCCGAGCTTCCGACAAGCAAGGTTAAAAGCCATGCCGACAATATTGTAGTAACTGACCAAGAAAGCTGACCGAGGTTTTACCTGCTCAAGCACCTCCGAGAAAAAGTCCCCATATTTCTTCACCAATAGAAGTTCACTCTTGATCTTTGCCAGACCTGGAAAACACATTCCAAGCTCTCTTGACTCTATCAAATGGAAGAAATCTTGAAAACCATCCAAGCTCTCTTCTTTGAAGGCTCTCCCTGAAAAAAGGGTGGTCTTCGCTCGTATCCTATCCAAACGAGGCTGTATGAACATGGAAGGTGTATGCCTCGGGATAAAATATTCATGCAGTGGTGAGATCAAAAAATACGAAATGCCATTATCACGAAGCTTACCAATAAGGGGATCGGACCATTTTTCATACCACGAATTTATTATGTACGAGAAAGAAATCCCGTCACTTAAGAAAATGGTATCAGCCTTATAAGGTCTGAGATTCTTCTGATAATCTCTAAAATACGCATAAACAAATTTGAGATTACCGCTGGCTTTCCTAATTAACACTTTTGGTATTTTAATAATTAAAGGAACAACATTTGTTTTATTGTACAGACTTGGAAACATAAAATAATTTGTCATAATACTCGCAAGGTCTAAACGGATCAAAGGCCATATATGAATTCCATCGATGACCCATTGATCAACCGGGAAGCGTTCTTCAACTTCATTCAAGAGATCCATAATATCGACGATTCTCAAAGCCGGGCCTCTTTATCGTTTTGTTACCATGGCAAGAAGGAGCCTCTTACTGTGAGTGATTAGAAATATGGGATCGCCCCCGCGTAACGAAATTCGGCAAGGGAAAAGAACGAAAAAAGCCAGCGTCTTGATCTCTATCAATGACCATCAGTTCACATGTTTAAAAACAATCAGGGAGAAGGAAAAGGTTGCAAATAGCATGAATATGGAAATGAACTCTCGATCCGGGCATGCCATTATGGCTATAACCATATGATCCAAAATACAAAAGCAACTCACAAAGAAGAGAGTATTTTCTCTAGATTTTCAGATATAAAATCGATATCTCTCTCACTTAGGCTATTATAGAAGGGTAATGCAATTGTTAGGTCAGCGATTTTTTCCGTAATTGGAAACGCACCGTGTCTATAGCCGAACATTCCCACATAATGAGACTGAAGGTGAATGGGGGGAAAATAATTTCTAGCAATAATTCCCCTCTTGTTCAATTCTTGTATAATTCGGTTTCTTTCCTTTAGAGAAAACCGATCAGATTCCAACAGAATTACGTAAACAAACCAACTCACCGTAACATTGGGTGCAACATAAGGGATTCTGATACCTTTTACGTTCCGTAATCTTTCGCTATAGAAGTTAGCCACCCTCTCCCGCTTCTTCAATATTTCATCTATCCTTTCCATTTGAGCAACACCCAGGGCAGCACTCAACTCATTCATCCGATAATTGTAACCCATTCCTATATAAAGGAATTCCGAGTTCGGATCGTCCCCTCTCCCCTGATTCCGCAAACTCATGCACAACTTGGCGATATTTTCATCATTGGTGACAATCATACCCCCTTCCGCTGTAGTAATTTGTTTATTGGGATAGAAAGCGAAAACCGCCGCATTCCCGAAAGAACCGACTTTTCTCCCTATGTACTCAGAACCCAACGCCTCGCAGGCATCTTCAATAACTGACAAATTATATTTCGTCGCGATTTCTCTAATTTTATCCATTTTACATGGATGACCAAAAATATGTACCGGAAGAATTGCCTTCGTTCTTGGAGTAATTTTTTCTTCAATTTTATCAACATCGAGGCATAAGGAATCCTCCTCGATATCAACAAACACGGGTTTCGCTCTCTCGAATAGAATGCAGTTGGATGAAGCAATAAAACTAAATGGAGTTGTAATGACTTCATCCCCGTCCTTAATGCCTAGACTTCTAACGCAAAGATGGAGCCCACTTGTACCACTATTGACGCCTATACCGTATTTAGTTCCGATATAGGTGGATATGTTATTTTCAAATTCTTTAATCTTAGGTCCGATGCTCAAAAAGGGTGTGGATAATACTTGATTAATAATTTCCACTTCTTTATGCGTAATGTCAGGACTTGATAGCGGAATCGTCCGTAGTTCTGAAAATAATGCGATGTCGACGACTCTTCCTTCGCGGTTCACAATAGGAATTTGCAATATATCTTCTGCAAGCATAGTTTCTAATAATTCCGTGGCTGGGGTTCCTTCTAGGGCCGTTATTGGGTTTTTATGCATCACTTCCTTGATCTTGGAGTCCAGCCTTTTTCCTGATAGCAGAGCCCGGCGAATATCTCCATCTGTTGCAACACCGACAAGCCTCCTCGTTTTACCAACAATGACTGCAATCCTCAGGCTTCCTTTATCAATGCCTGCCATCACTTCTTTAATTGTACTATTTTCTTGAAATGTTATTAATTCGATCTTCTTATCCATCAGTCGCAATCTCCTTGGCTGTCCGTTTTCGTACAATCCTTACGGGTACCCCAAACGCTACGGTATTTTTCGGAATATTCCGATTCACAAAGCTAAATGCTCCAATAATCGAGTTCTCTCCAATTGCAACTCCGGGCATGATGACCGAGTGGGATCCTATCGTTGCATTCCTCCTGAGGATCACTTCCCCTTCCCTTTTGTCCATAGTTGATACAGAATAAATTGAACAGTGTGAGCCTATTTGAACATAATCCTCGATCACTACGCCATTTTTTGCATTGATATACGTAAATGCTCCGATGTCGGTTTTGTACCCAAGTTTAAGTTTTTTCTTATGTTGAACAAACCACTTATATTTCGTTAGTTTCGATTCCTCTATTCTAGGAAATTCCCAATTCTTGAAACGTTCTTTCATTATTCCCTCTCAATAGATGATTCGTTTCTGCAGTAATTTCTGATCCAATTTTATTCGCCTTAGGATATTGGCTATCTTTCCTCCCGCTCTCCCTTGGCCGTACGGATTCTGACATCTCCGCACCCTCTCCTTAAACGCCTCATCAGACAACGTCTTGCGAATCGCTGTTATTATTTTATTTCTTCTGTATGGGACATCAATGATGTTTTCAGCTCTTTCTCTGCCATCCTGCCGTGTGCCTATATTTATCGCCGGCAGTTTGAAGTAGGGGGCTTCGATAATTCCGCTACTTGAATTTCCGACCAGAGCGCTTGCATTTCTCAAGAGATTAACATAATCCCTATAAGGCAAACTTTTAAATGTTCTAATGAAAGGAAGATGGCGGTACTTCTCAATTTCTCTAATAATCTGCCTACCCCCGGCATCCGCATTCGGATAAATAACGATCGTCTGGTATTTGAGGCTGTTGATTGCTTCCATTGTTTCGATAATCTGTTTTCCCACCTCAGTCAGTTCAAATGTGTTTGGATGTTGGATTAATATCAAGAATGGTTCAGTCAGCCTTAAATGGAATCTTTTGTACAGTTCTTTTTTCGGTATCACTTCCTCATGCTTGATCGAATCTAATCCAGGGGCCCCGACCACTCTCACTCTCCACGGTTCCTCTCCCATTCTGATGATTCTTTTCCTGCTTTGCTCAGTTGCTACCAGATGGAAATGGGATAATTTGGTGATCGCATGTCTGGCAAGTTCATCAACCGTTGAAGTTACCTCTCCACCATGAATATGTACGACGGGGATGTTCAGGTAGACACCGACAATTGCTCCCCCTAACATCTCTGCTCTATCCCCTAACAATAAGATGATGTCAGGCTTTCTCTCTCTTATCTTGACTGTTAATGCTTGAACAAACTTTCCCAAGAAAAGTGACATCGACTCCCTAATGTCTTGACTATAAACAATGTGCATTCTATGAAGCCGGAACTTATCTTTCTCTATTTCCATAACCGTATTGCCAAATTCTGCCATGAGATGCATTCCTGCTGCTACGATCTCTATATCCAAATTAGGGCTTTCTTTTATGCAGCGCAAGGTATGCCTCATCAGACCGTAATCAGCCCTAGTTCCAGAGATATATAGAACCTTTCTTTTCTCCATCTGCCGATTCGATGAAATGTTGCCTACTGTTCTCTACTCAGAATAATAACACTAAAGTTAAAAGAGCCCTAACTAATGAAATAATTTCTCTCTGAAAACCTATGGCCCTGCTCTCCCAGTTCTAATAGTGTGCTAGACTATGTCAGTTACGTAAATTTCGATAATCATTGCATGACATCTCTTTTCATATTCTCTAATGCACCCGTTTTAAAATAAAACTCCCCGATCTCGTTTGGCACCTCCCTACCTTTCCATCTTAATAAAATATCTAGAAGTTCAATAGGTGTATAGGCCAAAAAAGCATGCCCAACTTCGTACAGGGATAAGACACTCTCATGAGTAGCAAAGGGTAAAATGATAGTGGGTACACCTAATCCCAACGCCATTTACCCACTTCTTTGATAAGCTTGAAAGTAGAAATAAAATGCTTTTTCATCTCCTTCGCTGTTTCTTGTGAAAAGTCCATTCGTGGTCACAATATTTATCGCCTCTAACTATCTCATGCATTCTACGAAATTTGACCCCGGGCAGAACTTTCTTACTAAAAGCATAATCAGATAAACAAAATGCACGAGACAAGTCACTCAAATTATACTCAGTCATTACTTCGGCAAATGGGCATCGTTCAAAACGAACTCTCAAAACGTTTGATTTCGAGGCAAGAACTCTTATGTAACCGCTTTTACGAGCATATTCCTCATAATGTTGTTTGAACATATCAAAACGCCGTCGAGAGCCTCTCTTCGTGGAAGATACAATCAGCTCATAATAATTTATCATGTAATTTGCAAAAGCATTGGCTGCTATTTCAAATGCTTTTTTGTGGCCTAAATTACTCTTCAAGACAGTCAGAAAACCCACTGTCATCAAATGTTTTTCTCTACTCGATTGGAAGATTTCGTCCTTCCTGTATTTAGTAATTGAACTCACCCCGTAGCACCTTTCTTGTAATGTTCAACCACTTTTTGAGACATTTTTGCTTCTCTTGGATCTTGCCAAACACATCCTCAATCTCAAAACGTTACTTCAAGTATCACTTATCTTAGAGCTTCTCATCTACAAGGAGTTTTCAACCTCCAAACCCCGTCTCTTTTTTCTACTATATCTCTGTTTGCAAACCTATCCACGACTTTCCAAAAATCTCCTTCGTCGTATTCAAGAAAATCAAGAAAATCTCCGAGCATTCTTCTATCCAATTTGTAATCTTCTTCATTCACTAACTTTACTGCTTCCTCTCGCTTCATCCTTCCTTCTCTGATCCAAAGGCTCGCGACCTCTGTAACTCGCTGATGTCCAAATTTAGGAAACTTAAACCAGGTATGTGTTAAATAACCTACCGTATCTATCTGGTCGTATTGCTCAATGTATCCTTCTCTTTTCCATTCTCCCGTATCGTCGAGGGTTTTGAATCCTCTGCTTCTAGCGAACTTCATATTCTCGTAACCGCTCCAGGGGACATAATAGCTCAGGAAGATCGGATTCAGTTTTGCTTTCTTCATTTGCTCCTCAGTCGGATATACGGCCGGATTTACATCTTTCAAAGTAATTTGATTGTCTAAGTAGAAGTCCCATGGTACAGGTTTGACAACATCATTGTTGATTTGCTTCATCGCACTTGGACTCTCTTCTGCGAGTGCCCCGCCATAGAGATAATTAGTGTCTTCCCCATATATGATTAAGGGAATACCCAGTTTCATGGCTATTTGAAGGGGGTAGGCATAAATGGCTTTATCGAAATACCATGTGGGTGAGCCAAGCTTTTCGAGCGCCTTCCGAAAGAGGTTCTTACATACTCGGGGATTCAGTGACAATATGTGTGCATCGACCCCAAATGCCGCACGAAGGTTCTTCCAATTATGTTTACCTGTTTCCGTCCAACTAAAGTTATCAACCATCACCAGAAGAGGGTTCATACCAAGTTTTTCCTTCATAATATGTGTTTGATAGTAGCTATCTTTTCCGGCACTCACAGTTACAATACAATCATAAAAATCGCTGTTTGACCCTCGATATTTGTCTGCCAAATCTTCTAATTCTTTCCATCTCTTATCCCAGTTTGTCTGTTTTATCTTCTCTGCAGTCCTACAGGGATAACAAATACCCTCGTCGTCAAATCTAATACCTGGCCTTGTGTCTGGCATTACGCATCTCTTGCAATATCGCATCGCAACTCTCCTTTCCTTGTTTAATGCACGTCCTTCCCACGAATTTTAAGCAGGTGCCAACCCCCTTCTCCCCGATTTGTCCTTGAATCATTCCCTCAATCAATGAAGAACCACATTTCATGCCGTTATTCTTGCAGAATACTATCTGATAATTCTCCTTGCTTACAAAGTTTCGTACGTTGTCCGTAGATATCGATAAGTAACGGAAATACTTTGTTTCGTCTAAAACTATTTTTCACCTGACAGTCCGCGTTGCTCAATTAATTGATCAAATAATTGCAATATACGTTCGGCAGCGCAACCATCGAATCGGCCCCAGCTCGCTGAACTCGCCTTCTGGCGCGCAACTATATCAGCATAGAACTCTTGATCACCTGTCAAACGGCTCATTTCTGACCGAAATTCGTTTTTTTCTTCTACGGTGATTACGCCATCCACTTCGGCAAAATCAGTATATTTATAACGATACACATCGTAATTTACCACCGGCTTCCCACACGCTATGGCCCAGCGAATTGTCGCTGATGCACTTGCTATAAAGATATCACAGAGGGGAATCAGATCAGCAGTATCCTTTTGTGCGATCTTGACCCCCCATTGTTCTACATATCTCATGTCTTCATATTTCACCCTCGGATGCAACGCAATCACTGTATTATAGCCATCAATAGCAGATAGTGATTGTACCCAGAAACGTACCAGTTCATGGTAGGTAGCAAAGTCACATTCGTGGCGTGGGAACTGGTTTGGTGGCAAAGCGCCTAAAATCATAGGTCGTCCAACGGGAAACCCCAATTCCCCATAGAGAGTAGCCCGCCGTACACTCAGATGTTGTAAGTTTTCCTTAAACACATCATGATACAATGATCCAGTCACAATAAGCCTATCGGCAGGTAACCCCTCTCGGCGGTAATACTCAAACATACAGTCGCTCTCGACAACAATGGCATCTGCAGAGCCACTATTCATGATCCAAGGCAGGGGGGGAGCCAGTCCCAATAATTCGATAGCCAAAGCTTGACCGGCCGGCAGCCTTAGAAGCTTTCGGCCTTTGTGTTCATAGACCCAATGGGGATATAGCGCGCCGAATAAGCGATTGCTCCACCTTCTCAAGGTGCATGCCGGATTATAAAAAAGTGCTTCTGCTGGTTCAAGGGCATTCGTTATGGTGTAAGGAATTATAACGGATGGTACGCCGCGTTCGTGGCCGGCTTTTATAAAAACACCAAGACTTCCGGCATATCCGACATTGTCCTCAGCCAATACTAAGATGTCTGGATTTTGTTTTTTTACCAAGCGACTGGCCTTGTACATGTAATATATGTAATAAAGTAAGAAAAATATCAATTTTAACGGTTCAGGAGCATAATGTCTCAGACGAAAAAATTGTTGCTTCAATACCACTCTAAAACCTCCTCCCCTCCTAGATTTGGCTGGCGCTTTTGTCGGCGGGGGAGGAAGCATTGGTTTTTCAGTTGGTCCAAAAGAAATTATACGCTCCGCATCACAAACGGCCAGATCCCTGTCAATAGTTGGGTAGTATTTAGAGAAAAATATTATTGGCATATATTTTCCAGATAGCTTGCGCATGCACGCAACACGTGCCAGCTCTTTAAATTGGGCACTATGGCCAATTACGAAGAGCACTCGTTTCAATTTATGACTCGCTGCTACCATAACAACTAGGCCGCCTATTTCACCATTGTGATTTTGATTAAATCTAATAATCCCCGCAGAGCATTACCAAAATCTCAACAGCGGAATGGAGAAAAGATCTCCAAGCCTTTCTCCCTCCTCTCGCAAAAAGTCTCCCAAACTTTCACCCCGGCAGAAGGCGGAGTCCAGAACCAGCTAAAAAAGCTGGATTTCTGTTTTCACCGGAATGACAAATTGAAGTAGTTCCGGAGGACCTTTTGCGAGCGCGTCAAGGATCATTGCCTCAAGTTTATACCCTTAATCCAGCGATAAGAGTGCAAAAAGAAAAATTATTCGTTTAAAGTGAACTATGGGTGGAATTGAGACGTCTGAAAAGATATTCATTCACTCTGTGATTCCTTTCTGTGACCCGGGAGGTTCCTTCCCTCAAAAAGATGGGAGGATAGGCACTGATGGAACGGCACTTCAGCCTTGGCTGCCCTCCTTTCGCTGCCTTGTACAGATCCCAATGCAAAGCTCTGTCCACCTAACCAGCTCCAATGGCAGCCTTCAACTCTGGAATCCTCTGCCACCCATAAACAAAGTCTCGCCACCACCGATGAAGCACCGAGATCTTCAAACGAACCTGATGCCCTCCATGAGTCACCTTCGAAGCAATCAATCCGATGGTTCGCCGTATCCGCTTGATGTGTTTCTTCCGATAAAACGGGGGCAACACCAAGTCCCGTATCCAGAGCGACAGATTGTAGGCCAATTGAGCACAAAGCAGATACACCCAGTTACTCATAAACCTCTCCATGGGGAGATGAAAGAGAAACTCATTGCTAAACTGGGCAATCCTTCTTTCGCTCATCCCTCGCTTGTCGTGAAGTTCCAGAACCTCTTTAACTTCATCCTCCCGGTTCGTGACCACCACATAATACGAATAGCTCATCACATCGAAGAGCGCCGACTGCCCGCTTTTCTCAGGCTTCTTCTCACGCCGGACCAAATATCGGTAGGGGCGAACCCATTTAACCGGCTGATACCACACTTCCCCATAGCTCAGCGAATCATCCTCGGGATCACTCTGCCATTCCGACTCTGGCAAAGCCTCAATCTGTTTCATCAAGGGACCCGTCTGATCCGCCGTGATCGTAAAGCTCCATCCCTCCTCTTCACAAAACTCAATCACCTTCTTGGTATAAAGTGCCGAGTCACTTCGAAGATGGACCTCCTTGACCCTTCCGGGTATTTTCCTTTTCAATCGTCGCAGAAATCCCGCCCCTCCCGCTCCCGGATGCGTATTGCCCGAACGAAGCTCGCAGTGGATCATCTCATCCGTCTCATGGACAAACCCGTACAGCGGTTGAAGAGAATAGATGCCGTTATAGCTCTTCGAGGCCCCTTGTTTTTTCTCCCCATAAACCTCATGCACCTTCGCATCCACATCGATCGTCCAACGGGTTACCTCTGGACGATGCTCATAAACCCTTTGCTCAATATCTGCAAAAGCTCGATTCAATTGCAGCAAATGACCCAACGTAAACCGACGGCAAAAATCCCCCGCTGTCGTCGGATCTGGAAGATCCTTCCGGCCAATGACCCGCTGAATCGCTACATCCTCACGAAGCGCCTCCAGATCCTCCAAATAATCGCCCCCAACAAAAGCATTGGCCGCCAAGGCCAGGATATGCTCCGACTCCGGATATCCCGACTCCCGCTGCTTGACCTTTATCCGTTCATCCAGAGCCCGGGGAATCTCCAGGGCCTCGGCCATGGCGTAAAACAACGACAGCCCCGTATGGACTGTCAGTGCTTCATCTGTAACTTCCAGTCGAACCGTATGGTTTGGACCCGTTACA
>Ga0299912_10004454_pt1 | contig 11479 bp, 3 predicted proteins | sample RVTome_2_FD_207667 | JGI IMG/M metagenome (GOLD analysis project Ga0299912, IMG submission 207667) | Soil microbial communities from uranium-contaminated site in the Upper Colorado River Basin, Wyoming, United States - RVT95D214 (version 2) ... | reverse complement strand
TTTCACAAAAGTCAATTCCTTTTAGGAGATTCTCCTCCGCTTCCTCAAATGATCCCTTATAGAAACAACAAGCCCCATGATAAGTATAGGCCTCCGCTTTGGAAAGGATATCGCCACTCTCTTCAGATATGGCTACGGCCTCACGGCTGGTCTGATCGGCCAACCCAATATCCCCCCGTAAGCAATAGACATTAAAAGCAATACAGGCTTTGTGCGTCGCAATACTCCAGGGGATATTGACGCTTTCTACTATCTTTAGCGCCTTCCCTATATAAAAAAGGCCTTTTTCGAAGTTGCAATTATCAACAAAAACATGTCCTAAATAATGTTGGGCAAATATCAAAGAAATGAGGTCAACCGTATCTTCGGCCATCTTTATGGCCTTATCCAAATATTCAATGGCCTTGGGGTAGTCCTCCTCGATCCGGTGGCTATGAATACCAAGCACCGTATAAACCTGAGCCAGTCTTCGCTTGTTTTCATGCTTTAAGGTTAACTCGACAATGGGGTCTATGATATTCTTGGCTGTATCAAAATGCTGGAGCTGTATAAAATAAAGTCCAAGGGTCGTCCTGGCGTCGATTATCTTTCGTTCCACCTCTTCTGTTCGAGGCAGCTTCTCCAGGCAGATCACCCATTTCTCCCCTAAAGAAACAGCATTGGCAAAAGAAACCGCCTTCACCGCTTTTCTGGCGGCTAACTGGTAATTATGCGAGGCTTTCCCATAATTTCCATTCGCCTGAAAGTGTTCGGCTAACGTCCCGTAGTACTCATCTATATTGTCGTTATATAATTCCTCAATGGCCCGCCCGATCTCTCCATGGATTTCTTTTCTTTTCCGGGCCAAGAGGGTATCAGAGACCACCTCACGGGTCAGGGCGTGTTTGAAAATCAGAGTAGAATCAGGAAATAAGCCCCGCTCGTAGAGCAGCTCCGCATCCTTAAGGAAAGAGAGGCGACGGAGGAGGTCCTCCTCGGGCAAGTGCATGGCAACTTTGATGAGCTTATAGGGAAACTCCCGCTCGATCAGGGAGCCCACCTGGAGGAGCTCCTTGGCCCCCTCGGGCAGGGCGTCCACCCGGGCCATGATGATGTCCTGTATGGTGGAGGGGATGCGGATCATCTGAAGTTCTTTTGAGATACGGTAGGTATGATCTTTGCGCTCGATGAAGCCGAGATCCTTCATGGACTTGATGAACTCCTCGACGAAGAAGGGGATGCCTTCCGTCTTCTCCAGGATAATCTCTTCCAGGGCGGTTTCCAGGTCCTCCGTTTCCAGGATATGAGTGGCCATAAATAGGCTCTCCCGGTTGGAGAGGCGATTGAGCAGGAGCTGGTTGTGGTACGACCGGGCCCCCCAGGTGGGGATGAACTCCGGGCGGTAGGTGAGGATCAGGAGCACCCGGGCCCCGGTGATGCTTTCTAAGAGATACTTCATGGCCTCTTCCGAGGTCTTGTCGATCCAGTGGAGGTCCTCGATGGCCAAGATAAGAGGCCGCATCTCAGAGCCTTTCAAAACGATCTTTTTGATGGTCTCGAAGGTCTTTTCTTTCTTCCCTTCGGGGCTGAGTTGGATCTTCTCAATGCCGCTGTCCTTGACGGAGAGGAGTTCCAGAAGATAGGGCCGGGCCGGGCCTTCTTCCACGGAGAGGGCTTGGAGACCCTGGGTAACCTTCTTTCTGATCACCGGGTCCCAATCCTCCTCCCGGATATCGAAGTTCGACTTCAATACATCGGCAATGGGCTGGTAGGCGACGGAGCGGCTGAAGGAGAGGCATTTGCCTTCTAAGAAGGTGATGTCCTCGTTGAGTACGGCCTTGCGGAACTCATAGAGCAGGCGCGATTTGCCCATACCCGCTTCGGATACGATAGATACTGCTTGGCCTCTTCCCTGCCTGGCGCGCTCAAAGGCATCCAGCAAAAGCTCACGCTCACGCTCCCGACCAACAAAGGGAGTCAGGCCCCGCTCGGCGGAGACATCAAACCGGGTGCGGCTGGTGCTGGGGGCGATCACCCGGTAGATGCGGATAGGCTTCTCCTTGCCCTTGATGGCTTTTTCTCCCAGACCCTCAAAGCGGAACAGGCCCTCGGTCAGCTTGAAGGTGTCTTCCGTCAGATAGGTGCTCCCCGGCTCAGCCAGGCCTTCCATACGGGAAGCCAGGTTCACCGTATCGCCGGCTACCTTGAGCTCCACCCGCAGGTCGTTGCCCAAAGTGCCTACCACCACCGGTCCGGTGTTGATCCCGGCCCGCATCCGCAAGACAGGCAGACCGGCCTTTTCCCGCCGCATCTTGTCGTTGAACTGCACCATCTCCCGGTGGATGGCAAGCGATGCCCGGATGGCCCGCTGGGGCGCATCCTCCAAAGCGATAGGGGCGCCGAACAGGGCCATGACCCCGTCACCGGTCAGCTCGTTCACCGTTCCCCCGTACTCATTGACCGTCCGGATTAAAATCTCATAGACCTGTTCCATCAGGCCGAAGGCCTCTTCCGCATCGAGCTTCTCCGACATAGCAGTGTAGCCGGCCATGTCAATGAACAACACCGTCACCTGTTTGCGCTCCCCTTCGATCCGCTCCCGCTGAGCCAGGATCTTTTCGGCCAGTTCCCGGGGCAGATAATGCTGGACCCTGGCAATTCTTTCATCAAAGGAGGGGGAGGGTTTGGGGATGGGCTGGACAGGGGCTGACACAGGGGCGGTTAATTGGGTCCCGCACTCGCCGCAGAATTTATCTCCAGGTAAATTTTCATGCTGACAATTAGGACAGACCAACAAAAGTTTTGTTCCGCATTCTTTACAGAATTTTCTCACTTCCGGATTTTCAGTCCGGCAAGTTGGACACTGCATAGTTTCCTCTCAGATGAAAAGGTTGATAAAAAATCACCGATGAAGCTATTTTATAATAAATTCATATCGATTAGGGTGTTAATATTTCGACACTCCCCTTGTCCTCAAAATATCAAATCGGCATTCCTGAAATCATTCGAGAGAATTTACAAATTCAGCCCGGAAAAAAATTCTTGTAATCCAATATAAAAGGCTGATTGAACTGATTTCGAAAAGGAATATCCTTGATTTAAGCGGTTTCATTAAGTGTATTGATACGGAATTAGAACGGGAGCAGGATCGAGCATGAATATCGTCGATTCCTCCGGTTTCCCAAAAAATAACTATTTGCCCGTCTGTACCCACTCCAGTTGCTCCAGATCCCATTCGAGGTCCATGTCCTTGAAAAGGGATTCGGCTTTCTCCAGATATTCTCTGGCGCTGAGTCCGTTTAGTTCCTTGAATTTGCTGCGCGGTTCCAGCAGGCGTTTGCCCACCTCCATGTAGGTCCGCGAGAGTTCGGGCCGGGCCCCGAGGCGCTCGCCTTCTTTGATGGACTTATCCCACCATTTAAAAGCATTTCTTTGCTGGTCGATAAGCCAGTAATAGAGGCCCATCAATCTGAAAATTTTGGTTCTGTAAGGGGCATATTTGCGTGAATTCCGAACCGCCGCTTTTCCGGCCTGGTAGGCCTGCTTCCGGATAAGGGCTGCGTTCAAGGAGATTTCGGAACAGTTTTCCTGCTTTAATAGATGGACATTCGCCACCAGACGAGCCAAAAGATAAGGAGCACCAAAAAATATCAGAATCAGCTTCTGCCGGTCAAAGATCTCTCTGGCCTGGCTCAGGGTTTCCTTGGCCCTTTCCAGTTCGTTAAGGTGTATCTCGGCTTCTGTCTTTAAGGCCAAAAATACTATTTCATGAAGTTCAGTGCTTTTCTCTTGTGTATACGAAATCCCTTGATCGGCTTCAACCAGGCCATCACTAATGGAGCGCGTGGTAACGAGATAATAGGTCTTAAGGACGCGTGCATAGACAGAGGCGGGACTGTAGTCATAATCCTCACCGATGTCGAATAAAACTTCTATTACCTTTTGGAGTTCTTCGAAATCCCCTTGTTCCGCTTTCACTAAACCTAAGAACCATAAATAGGCTGAGGAGTGCCAGAAATCACCTATTTTAATTGAAGACTTCAAAAGATCATCGTCCAGTTTCTTGATCTTTGCCCAGGTTCCCTGGCAATGGTCATTAATGGTACTTATACAGGCATATTGAATTCGACCGCCAATCGTGTCCGGGCCCCTCATAATCTGAGAGGCCTCCAGCAATTTATTGCTCAGTTTGAAGGAAAGGCCTCCGCCGGAAAAAAAACCGGACAGACCAACCCAGAGGTTCCATCCTGTGGGTAATGTCGCATGGCCAGTTTTTATAACTCTCCTTACTGCGGCCATAGCGACAATAAACTGCCTCAGGTTGTCTATGTAGGAAAGCCCCATTACGGTTCTATAATATAAATCCAATATTTCGTTATCCGTCTCGTCGGTGGCTTTCATCGACTTGAAATGTCCCCAATAAAGCCCCTTAATCATAATTAGTAAATCACCAATGAGTCTTGCTATCGCCATTGGCCCCTTTTTAGGCAGGGGTGCCCCCAAACGAATCAAAACGTTTTCGAAGTATTTAACCGCCTCACTCCAGTGTGCTTTGTTATGCAGGGCAATGGCGATGTTTTTCTCGAAATTAGCTAATTTTGATGATTCGGCAGCCTGGCCAAACCTGTCCAAATAAAGTCTCAACCCCTCCTGATAGTAATACAGGGCTTCGCTGGAAGCGGATGCGCGGAATGCTTCCTCGCCTGCCTTCACCATGTATTCCTCGGCTTTCTCCAGATCCTCGCCTTTGCCGTAATGGTAAGCGAGCATCCCATAGAATTCGTAAAGTTTTTTTTGGAAGACCCATTCAATGGACTGGGCCACTTTAAGATGAAGGGTCCGGCGTTGCTGGATCAAGATAGACTCGTAGGCGGCTTCTTGCGCCAGGGCATGCTTAAAAACGTATTCGAGTTCCTCCATCCGTATTCGGTCTTTAATGATCTGGAGGCCTTTGAGGTGAGTAAGTTTTTTATCAATGTCGTCTATCGCGGCGGCGACATCTTTAAGGACCCGGTCGAAGAAATTCCTGCCGATTACCGAAGCCATTTTGACCAGATCCCGGGTTCGCTCCTCCAGGCGATCGATCCGGGCGACCAACACATCATTGATCGTCGGGGGAATCACCACCGTGTTGATTTTTTCGGTCACTGTAAATGACCCGCCTTCCCGGATGATGGCCCCTTCGTCGATTAGGGAGCGGACCACTTCTTCAATAAAAAAGGGATTGCCGCCGCTTCGTTCGACAATCTGCAGGCGTAAACTCTGGGGCAGTCCCTTGATATCGAGCATATTGCCAATGAGGGCCTGACTCGCTTGGTTGTCGAGGGGTTGAATGACGATCTCGTTATATTGATGGGGCAGCAACTCGCTGATCTTCTCTACGGTCCGTTCTCCCCCTTCCCAATATCCAGGACGAAACACGTTGATAAAAAGTAACCGATGTTTCTCGACGAGGCGATAGAGCGACTCTAAGAGCGCCAGAGAACTTGCGTCGGCCCAATGGAGGTCTTCCATTACGAAGACAAGGGGCCTCTGTTCGCTCACCTTAATGATCAGCTCTTTTACATTCTTGAAAATGAGTTTTTCGAGCGCTTCTCCCTCTATCCCTTCGACCCGTTTGGCATGTTTACTCTTCAACTTCATCCCCATGAGGGTGGCCACGAAAGGCAGAATTTCATCGGCCTCCTTCGGATGGATTTCCTTGATGGCCCGGTCCAGCTTTTCAAACCCGACGCCATCTGAATCCTCCTCGAGTATGCTCGCCCACTGTTTCAACAGGTCGATGACGGGATGGAAACTAAAGTTCTTACCGATGGAGATGGCCCGGCCTTCCAGCAAGGTGACCTTTTTCATCACCTCGCCGCGGCGCAGCTCGGCCAGGAGACGGGATTTGCCGATGCCGGCCTCGCCGATGACATTGATCACCGATCCTTCCCCATTGATAACCTTGATTACCTGCAATTCGAGCCGGTTCAGCTCCTGTTCCCGGCCTACCATTATGGAAGAGACCTGGCGATCAAGGCCCGCTGGTAAGGCCTTGTCTGAAATCAATTTATAAACAGAGATCAGTTCGGCCTTCCCTTTAACCCGTTTTCGCCCCAGGTCCTGAAAGTCGAATAGTCCACGGGACCTACGGGCCGTTTCCTCGCCAAAGAGTATTTCGCCGGATCCGGCCAGGCCGCTTAAGCGAGAGGCCAGATTGACCGCCTCGCCCGTAACCCCCTGAGACCCTTTCTCCAGGTCCACCTCGGCGGTCACCACCAGGCCGGTGTTGATGCCGCTGTGCATTGCCAGGGGCGCGCCAATTCGGGTCTCATACTTGGGGCTCAGTCCCTGGACGAATTGATGGATCTCCAGGGCGGCGCGGATGGCCCGGATCGGGTCATCCTCATGGGCTCGGGGGAGGCCGAAGAAGACCAGCACCCCGTCGCCAAGCAACCGGTCAATAAACCCCTCATACTTGGCTACGATCTCTTTGACCCCGGCAAAGACCCGCCCGGTGATCTCCTTCACCTGCTCAGGGTCCAGTCTTTCGGTCATAGCGGTGTAACCGCTGAGGTCCGAGAACATAGCAGTGACATGTTTCCGCTCCGCCTCGGAGACACCTTTGGTTTTTGTCAGTTCAGATTTAAAATCAAACGGGGATTGGGTGGATTGAAGGTCGGTGCCGCATTCTTCACAAAACTTGGCTGTTTCGCGTGTTTCATGTCCGCATTTGGAGCATTTCATAGTGTTCCCCCGGGAAAAGAAAAATGAAATCGCGAAAAGGTTGCCGGTTCTTTAAATGGCTGGTCAGGATCAGTCAAGGCTTCCGGGTATCCAGTCTTTTTATCCGTTTTCGGGATGAGCGCTTTCGGCTGTCAGCATTCACCGATCAGAAAGATCTTTTTAAATACCATCGATTATATTATTTTTGGCAGCTCTTTCCGGGAATTTTTCAGATTTATGTATGAACATTAATTGAGGCAGTTTCCTCGGCCTTCTTACTCGTCACCTTCGCATATTCGATGGACAGGAAAAGGGTGCCCCATCTATTTTATCCCGGCCAGCTCTTCCTCATACTTCTTTACCCAGCCGTCGGCGCCGATGCTGCGCATCAGGTCGATGGCCTTGGTGAGTTTTTCTTTGGCTTGCGGCGGATCACCCTTCTTTTTGAAGAATTCGGAGTAGAGGGCATAAGCCCTGGCCAGATCCCAGGGCATCTTGTGTTGCTCATCCACTTCAATGGCCTTCCTGATCCAAGCCTCGGCTTCATCCATGTGCTTATCGTCCATATAAAGATAAATTTCTCCCATGACCTGAGCCGCCGAGCCCCGATCAATCCTCATTTTTATTTCCTGCAAGTCAAAATTAAGCACCGGATCGAGCGGCGGATCGAGGCGTCCCCGAACCCCGGCCGCAACTTTCATAATTTGCACTGATCGGGCAGCAGAAGGCGCAATCCTCGAATGTTCGAGCCCTGCAAGTATAGCGTCACCGCTTTCCTGCGCCTCTCGATATCGACCCATCTCAAATTGGAGGTTAGATAAAGATTTAAGGCTATTAAGCTGCCCACCGATAAAGCCTGTCTTCTGGGTTATTTCTATTGCCCGCATCAAGTTTTCTTCCGCCTCCGGGAATAAGCCTTTCGTGAAAAAGACCATACCGCAAGCCATGTATGCCCCACCTTTCGCAATCAAGTCGTCGAGCTGGTGGGCAATTTGCAACGCCTCTTGAGCGCACCTCAAAGCGTCATCGATCCGTCCACTTATCGCATACAGGGGCGCTAAGTTGTATTTTACCATTGCCACCCCCGGCACGTACCCTGCCGCTTCGAAATATTCCATGTTGCGAAGTAAACAGGTTTCTCCTTCTGCAAACTCGCAGTTATATAAATGTGCTACACCTTCGTGATATTGCATACTCGATAGAGCTTGGAAATCATTCTCATCCATGGCGAGCTTTTGTCCTTCCCTCATATACTGGCGCGCCTCATTATCGTTGTATCTTTCTTCAACCAGATAGTGATAAGTTGCCATGATTTCATAAATAGCGGGTAGTCTTTTCCGGTAATCGAGCTCTTGGATGAGATCGATAATGGGAGCGACAGCATCCCTTGCCTCGGCATAATAGTTGAGGCTCATGCAGTTCCTGGCCAGGGCGACACGGGCATCGATGACTTCTTTCTGCACCTCAACAGTGCTGGGGAGTTTTTCCAGACAGGCGACTCTTTTCTTACTAAAAGTAATGGCATCGATGCGTGCCGACGTGCGCCTTGCCCGGCTCGCTGCCCAGCGGTAATACTGCGGCGCCTTCTCGTAATCCCCGCCCTGCTCGAAGTGTTCCGCCAGGACACCGTATTGCTCATCAAGATTGTCTTTGTGCACCTCCTCGATGGCTTTTCCGATATCTATGTGGAGCTCTTTCTTCTTTCTCTCGAGGAGGGTGTCGTAGACCACCTCACGGGTCAGGGCGTGTTTAAAGACGAAGGTGGAATCAGGAAATAAGCCCCGCTCGTAGAGCAGCTCCGCATCCTTAAGGAAAGAGAGGCGCCTGAGGAGGTCCTCCTCCGGGAGATGTATGGCCGCCTTGATGAGTTTGTAGCTGAACTCCCGCTCAATGAGGGAACCCATCTGGAGCAGTTCCTTGGCCCCTTCGGGCAGGGAGTCCACACGGGCCATGATGATGTCCTGGATGGTCGAAGGGATGCGGACGGTCTGGAGCTCCTTAGCGATGCGGTAGGTGGCGTCCTTCCGTTCAATGTAACCCAGGTCTTTAAGGGACTTAATGAATTCCTCGACGAAGAAGGGGATGCCTTCGGTCTTCTCCAGGATCACCTCTTCCAGGGCGCTTTCCAGGTCCTCCGTATCCAGGATGTGGGAGGCCATGAATAAGCTCTCCCGGTTGGAGAGGCGATTGAGCAGGAGCTGGTTGTGGTACGACCGGGCACCCCAAGTGGGGATAAACTCCGGGCGGTAGGTGAGGATCAGGAGCACCCGAGCCCCGGCAATGCTTTCCAGGAGATACCTCATGGCCTCTTCCGAGGTTTTGTCTATCCAGTGGAGGTCCTCGATAGCGATGACGAGAGGTCTTGCTTCCGAGCCCTTTAGGATGAGCTTCTTGATGGTCTCGATGGTCTTGTCCTTCTTCCCCTCAGGGGACATGGCGATCTGCTCGATGCCGCTGTCCTTTACGGAGAGAAGCTCCAGGATGTAGGGCAGGGCGAGTCCTTCCTCCACGGCGAGGGTCTTAAGTCCCTGCTTGACTTTTTTCCGTACGGCAAAGTCCGAATCGCCGTCCCGGATATCGAAGTTCGACTTCAATACATCGGCAATGGGCTGGTAGGCGACAGATCGGCTGAAGGACAGGCATTTGCCTTCCAGAAAGGTCACATCCTCATTGAGCACGGCCTTGCGGAATTCATAGAGCAGGCGCGATTTGCCCATACCCGCCTCGGATACGATGGAGACCGCCTGACCTCTGCCTGAACGGGAGCGCTCGAAAGCATCCAGAAGCAGTTCACGCTCTCGCTCGCGGCCCACGAAGGGGGTGAGTCCGCGCTCAGCACTGACGTCAAAGCGTGTCCGGCTGGTACTGGGAGCGATCACCCGGTAGATACGGAGGGGCTTTTCCTTGCCCTTGATGGTTTTTTCACCCAGACCCTCAAAGCGGAACAAGCCTTCGGTCAGCTTGAAGGTATCTTCCGTCAGATAGGTGCTCCCCGGCTCGGCCAGGCCTTCCATACGCGAGGCCAAGTTCACCGTATCGCCCGCTACCTTGAGCTCCACCCGCAGGTCATTGCCCAGGGTGCCAACCACTACCGGTCCGGTGTTGATCCCGGCCCGCATACGCAAGACAGGGAGACCGGCTTTCTCCCGCCGCATCTTGTCGTTGAACTGGACCATCTCCCGGTGGATGGTAAGCGATGCCCGGATGGCCCGCTGGGGTGCGTCCTCCAGGGCGATCGGGGCGCCGAAAAGGGCCATGACCCCGTCACCGGTCAGCTCGTTCACCGTTCCCCCGTATTCATTGACCGTCCGGATGAGGATCTCATAGACCTGTTCCATCAGGCCGAAGGCCTCTTCCGCATCGAGCTTTTCCGACATAGCAGTGTAGCCGGCCATATCAATGAACAGCACCGTCACCTGTTTGCGCTCCCCCTCGATCCGCTCCCGCTGGGCCAGGATTTTTTCAGCCAGTTCCTTAGGCAGATAATGCTGGACCTTGGCGATCTTTTCATCAAAGGATGGGGATGGTTTGGGGATGGGCTCGGGAGGGGCGGTCAGATTGGAGGCGCATTCATTGCAGAACTTGCTTCCCGGAGGATTCACCTGGCCGCATTGGGGACAGGCGAGCTCAAGTTTTGCTGCGCATTCGTTACAAAATTTGGCGCCCTCGGGATTGTCGAACCGACACTTGGGACACTGCATTTTTCCAACTCCTTACAAGGGTTGGTTAACAGCAAGCATTTGTTTCTTAATCAGGAGAGTATAAAATGGGGGGAAGAAAGAATCAAGGAGAAAAAAGGAGGAGAAAGAGAGGTAGATAAGGAATCATGAGGGGTTGCGTTTATTTCCCAAATTCATTTTTTCCAGAAAGTTCAATTTATTCAGGGAAGGGTAGTGGGTCAGGTCAAAATGGATCGGGGTCAGGGTGACATACCCGGCCGACAGAAGAGCATGATCGGTATCCGGGGCCTCTTCCGGCGGGGGGAGAATTCCAGCCTGCCAGTAGTAGACGTTTTCTCTGGGGTCGATGCGCCGTTCAAAGCGTTCCCTAAATCGAAAAGTCCCTTGTTTGACCAGGCGAACCCCTTTTATTTTGGAAAGGGGCAGGGCCGGGATATTGATATTGAGGGAAACCCCGGTTGGAAGCGGTGTTTTGAACAAAAGATCCACTAACGTTGAAACGATTCGAGCGGCGGTTTTAAAATTACGGGTCTGATAGGAATCAATGGAGACGGCTATGGAAGTCAAGCCCATCATAGCCCCTTCGGTGGCGGCCGAAACCGTGCCGGAGTAGATAACATTAATCCCCACATTAGGACCCAAATTAATGCCCGAAATGAGCAGGGTAGGGGAGGGAGTAATCAATTCATGGAGGGCAATTTTGACACAGTCGGCCGGGGTTCCGCTGACCCCATAACCGAAAAAGTCCCCATTCTTAAAAATTTTTTTGACCCTCAGGGGCTGAGTCAGGGTCAGGGCATGACCTACCGCACTCTGTTCGGACTCCGGGGCCACTACCCAAACCGGATATTTTTTTTTCAAAACGGTTACCAGACTCTCCAGACCCTTGGCAAAGATGCCGTCATCATTGGTCAGGAGGATGGAGGGGGGTGGGGTTTTTAATTTGGTTTTCAAGGGTGTTGGCACTGTGTCTTAAGAGGTATATGAAAATACCGTTCGTCGTTTATCGTTCGGCGTTCGTCGATAAGAAATACAATAGACCAATTGCGAATTCATCTCTTATAAAAATTTTCCGTTGCGGGTTAAGGGTGCGGGGTTAACAACCGGGACTG
>Ga0299912_10004453_pt1 | contig 11481 bp, 8 predicted proteins | sample RVTome_2_FD_207667 | JGI IMG/M metagenome (GOLD analysis project Ga0299912, IMG submission 207667) | Soil microbial communities from uranium-contaminated site in the Upper Colorado River Basin, Wyoming, United States - RVT95D214 (version 2) ... | reverse complement strand
TCGTTTGGTGAACTTGGAGGAATCCTGGTTCTCCTTCACGTCTCGAGCCAATTCTATACCACTAAAAGCTGGATCGTTACTCTTCAGAGAAGCAACACTGATCTGCTGTTCCGATTTAAGCACCTGATTGGAATTATGGTCGATTAGCTTAAAACTCAACTTGTACTCTCCAGCTGGAACTGATAAATTAACCTGGTTAATCAAGAAATTTGAAGGTGATTGAGTTTCCTGATAACTCTTAACCATATATTCTTCCTCATGGGAGCTGGCAGTAAACTGCTCATTTTTACTGAAAAGCACAATCTCGACCTCATAGCTGGCTTTGAACTTATCCTGTTCCTTTATGAAGGTGAATTTGTGGTTGAAAACCTTATAATAGATCTCTAATCTCCAGTTCTCCTCTTGTCCTTCTTTTCCTGTGGATCCGTTATCGAAGAAACAGGCATAATCCAAGAAAATCCCTTTCTCTTCCGGTTCTTCTAAATATCCGAAATCGGTTTGTGAAAAAGCCCTGGGGATGAAAAACAAAGAAAGGCTCAAAATCAGTCCAAAACGGATACATCTAGAAAATGTGACCTTAGTTTTCATACTCTTCATTTTATAATATACCTGAATTTATGAGAAATATCCATAAAAAATTTTGCCCAGCTTTCTCTTATAATTACTCTGAACCCCACTTTTATATTTGATGCTGCCTTTTTAGGGACTGTTGAAAAAGTGTTTTTGGAGTGCAAAAGCTTGTTTTTGCGATTTTTTAGAAATTTAGATCTCTTTAGATTTCAACTACTTAGATTTTTGATAAAAACAGCACCAGCCTCAAGGTCGACTTCGACAAGCTGGTGCACTCCGATTCAGGGTTTTTCAACACATCCTTTTATTCGTACCTTAAGGAGATAATCGGGTCCACTTTGGCTGCCCGGTAAGCTGGATAGATGCCGAATATAAGCCCAACTCCGACAGCGACTGAGAAACCTATGATTACCCAGGGTAGGGAGATGCTGGCAGGCAAAGGGGTAGCTAATGCTATAAGCTGGCTCAAAAGAAGTCCTATAGCTATACCCAGAACCCCGCCTGTTCCACTCAGGGTCATGGCCTCAATCAAAAACTGCCAGATGATATCCTTTTTTTTGGCTCCAATGGCTTTCCTTATCCCTATTTCCCTCGTTCTCTCCGTAACCGAGACCAGCATTATGTTCATCACCCCTACCCCCCCGACTAAAAGACCAATGGAGGAGATCACCACCATTACCATATAAATAGCACTGGTGATCTGATGATAGACATTCATCAGGTCATCCTGAGTGGAGACGGCGAAATCATCCGGTTTATCGTAAGGGACAGCTCTCCTTCTTCTCATTAGTTCAGTTATTTCGCCAATGGCTTTAGATATCAGCTCCGGTGATCTAGGCCTGGCAATTAAAAGCAGCTCCTTTTCCTCAGGGTAAAGTATATGGTAAGTGTCATAAGGTAGAAGGACGAAATTGTTCATGCTTTCGCCCAATAGATTAGGCCTTTTCTCCATTACTCCTACAACTGTAAACTTCTTAGGTGAAAAGTTTGCCCCTCCCATTAATATCTCTTTGCCAATCGGGTCCTGAAAAGGAAATAGTTTCTCTTTCACATCTGGCCCCAGGACAATAACCTCAGCTTTATATTTTATGTCCGAATCGGTGAAAAACCTTCCCTCCGCTACAAAATTGTTATTGACCATCTCATATTCCGGGGTAACGCCGATTAGCTGGAAACCGGTTACCTCTTCTTTCCTGAATTTTATGATTTTGGATCCGGGTCCCCAATTCTGGGGAGAAACCTCGCTTATCGAAGGACAGCATTCCCTTACAGCCATAGCATCCTCAAAAGTGATTGGTTTGCGATTCCTTTCCTCCTCCGGCGTTCTTCCCATGCGGATTCCAATCTTCTCTTTAGTAACATAAATTACATTGGAGCCTAAGGACTCTATCTGGGCAGCCATACTGTTATTCAAACCCTGGATAATCGAGACCATTCCGATAACTGCAGTCACCCCGATTAGAACCCCCAAGATAGTTAATAAAGAACGCATCTTGTTAGCCTTAAGCGCCGCCCAGGCCATCAACATACCTTCTCTTATCTCAAATAGATTCATCGTCAACCTATTCTTTATTCCTATTTGAATTCTACTAAAAAATCAAATCCGCCTGAGGTGGATAGCTTTACCTTTATTCAAGTTAAAAGAATCATTCTGATAGACCTAAAGGTTTATACTCCAATCTCTCTCTAAAACTACTTTTTCAATACTTTCTCTCTTATCTCTTATCTTTTTCTATTCATATCTCAGGCAAGCTATCGGATCCAGCTTGGCGGCCTTCATCGCCGGAAATATTCCGAAGAAAAGCCCTACTGAGGTAGCGATGATTAACCCGGTAATAACTGACCAGGCTTCAATCGCGGCTGGAAGTGGAGTAGTTACAGCAATGATCTTAGCTATAAGGCTACCTAAGCTAACCCCGATTAAACCTCCAACTAAGGCTAAAGTAACCGCTTCAACTAAAAACTGCCAGAGTATATTTTTCTTCTTCGCACCTACTGCCTTACGGATACCGATCTCCTTGGTTCTCTCTGTTACTGAGACCAGCATTATATTCATAATGACAATACCTCCAACCACCAGAGCAATTGACGAAACCCCGATCATAACTAAGAAAGCGGTAGAGGTGAAAGTCCGATATAAATCCATAAAGGTATCAGAGGTCATAATGGCGAAATCATCCGGCTTATCATAGGAAACATTTCTTCTGGCTCTGAGAACTAAGCGGACTTGATCTTGAGCTTCCTGCATTGAGCCAAAATTCTCCACCTTGATAAAGATAGACATAAACCTTTTGGTTCCGAAAAGTTTACTGAAGGTGGTAATGGGGATTAAGACGAAATCGTCCTGATTCTCTCCCAAGAAAGTCCCTCTTTTCGTAGCTACTCCTACAACTCTGAAGTAATAATTCCCTATCTTGAGGTCTCTACCTAAGGGATCCTGGTTAGGAAATAGATTGTCCGCAATCTCCCATCCGATAAGAACTACCCTTCTATTATGCTCATTTTCAAATTCAGAAGGGTACCTTCCGCTGCTCAAATTTATGTCTGAGATCTCAGTTATGTTAGCAGTTGCTCCAGCTACAGCTATGTCACTAACATATTTCTCTCTATATTTAATTTTTTTAAAGGCAACCGCCCGAGCTCCAACCTTCCAGCACAACGGGCATCTTTCCTTTATCGCCTCCATATCCTGCAGGGCAAAGTCTTTTCTTTTCAGCGCTTTTAAGTAGTCTTCTTCGCTCATAGTTATGCCGAACTTGTTCACAAAGAACGTGGATGAGCCTAAAGCGTTGATCTGGTCAGCTACATATTTATTCATTCCGGCTATGATCGAGACCACGGCGATCACGGTCATAACCCCGATTATCACTCCGATCAGGGTGAGAATAGACCTGAGCTTATTTGAGATCAAAGACCTCAATGCCATCCCCACACTTTCTAAAAACTGCAATCTTTTCCTCCATCAGAGAATAAATTTATTTTAACCTTTCATCCTTCTCGATCATTCCGTCCCGGATATGAACAACTCTATCAGCATATTTGGCTATGTCCGGCTCATGGGTAACAATGATTACCGTATTCCCATCCGTATGAAGCCGGTCAAAGAGTTTCATAATATCTGCTCCGGTGACTGTATCCAGATTACCAGTCGGCTCATCTGCTAAGATTAAAGAAGGGTTGTTCACTATTGCCCGGGCTATTGCAACCCTCTGTCTTTCCCCTCCAGAAAGCTCATTCGGTTTATGGGTAATCCTGACTTCTAAGTCAACCATCTTCAGGGCTTTTCTTGCTTTCTCTAACCTTTCTTTTGATTCGGTTCCGTTATAGATCAACGGAAGCTCCACATTATGCAATGCAGTTGCTCTGGGTAAAAGGTTAAAAGTCTGGAACACAAACCCGATCTCCTTATTGCGGATATAGGCTAATTCATCATCGTTCATCTGGCTCACCAGTCTGCTGTTGAGATAATATTTCCCCTGGGTGGGCGTATCCAAACACCCGATTAGATTCATAAGAGTCGACTTCCCGGAACCAGACGGTCCCATTATCGCCAGATACTCCCCTTTTTTTACTTCTAAATCAATCCCTCTTAAGGCCTGGACTTGAACCTTTTCGTTCCCGATCTCATATACCTTCCAGAGATTCTCAGTTTTAATCAGCACTTTAACTTCCCTCTTTTTTCTCTATTTTTTTCTCAATCTTGATCCTATCCCCATCTTTTAAGGTTCTTAAGATCTTATAACTGCCAGTGATTATCTGGTCATTTTCCTTTAAACCGGTAACTACTTCTATATTCTGCTGATCGGAAATTCCGCTTTTAATAGGAATGAATTTTGCCTTGCTTTTCTCAACCAAAAAGACCCCATCCAGCTCTTTTTTCTTCTTATTATTATTTTTTTCTTCTTCCGAGGAAGAGGCTAAGGCAGTAGCTTTACCTTCTTTGGATTTGGTATTCAGTGTATCTTTTTTCTCCTCTCGCATCACCACTGCGGCAATCGGGATCTGCAAAACGTCTTTATGAGAAGCGGTGGTAATATCCACTGAGGCTGACATACCGGGTTTTACCCCATTCACCTCATCTAAGAGCAAAACCTTAACCAGAAAATTGACCACCTGATCCTGGGTGCCATAACCGGTGATTTTAGCGGTATTGCCTATCTCTGAAACCTCTCCGTTAAAAACCGTATCCGGGAAAGCATCTATCTTTATTTTTGATTCCTGCCCCAATTTCACCTCTGCGATATCGGTCTCGTCTACTTCTACTTCTACCTCGAAAAGAGATATGTCAGATATGGTCATGATCTCAGTTGGATTGTAAGTAGCACCGGTTACCATCTCCCCTTCTTTTTTCATCAACTCTGTAATCTTTCCATCCATTGGAGCGGTAATGGTGGTTTTAGCTAAGAGATCGTTAGCTTGCCTAAGAGAAGCTGAGCTTTGATCATATTGAGCCTTAGCTATATTATACTCGGTCATGCTTGCATCGTACTGTTCTTTGGAGGTAAGATTTTTTTCAAATAATTTCTTCTGGCGTTCAAAAACCAGTTCAGTCTGCTCAAAATTAGCTTTGGCAGAGTTTAATTGGGCAGTAGCTTGAGCAGCAGCAGATTTATATTCAGATGGGTCGATCTGAACCAGAAGCTGTCCTCTTTTAACCCAATCCCCATCCTTAACCGGAAGACTTATTATCACTCCCGGGACAGTAGCGCTGATCTTTACATCCTTTTTCGCTTGAACCTTTCCACTCCCTGTGACTATAGAGGCTATATCTCCTTTTTTGACTTTATCAACCTCCACCTTATAGACTTTTTCGCCGGATCGGGATAGATTGAGTAAAACGATAATCAATATTACAGCTATTACCACTACCCCGATTATGATCTTACTTCTCTTCTTCATAAATCTCCTCCAGTTTTTCTAATCCACTTATTTGTCTATAGCTTTTTCAAATTGAGCTAAAGCTAAATTATAGTCATACAGGGCTTGAACCTGGTTACTTTTGGCAGTTTTGTAGGAAACATTAGCATCCAAAAGCTCTAAGATGGATGCCGCACCTAAGTTGTATTTTTCCTGGGTCAGCTTCAAATCCTCTTCGGCTGATTTCAAAGCATCATCCGTCAGTTGAATTTTTTGCTCTGCTTCTTTCACTGATAAAAATGCCTGTTTTATCTCTAATGCTAAATCCCTTTTACTCTGCTTTAAATTCTCCTTTGCCAGATTAAGTTTAGCCTTAGCACTTCTCACGTTGGCAGTAGTTAGAAAACCTTCAAATAAATTCATACTAATATTTACCCCTACACCCCAGGAATCGCTCCTTTCTATATCCCTACTTGAAGGAAATCCATAGTTTTTCCAGGAATAACTGCCCGAGAAAGATATCTTGGGGAAATTAGCACTACGTGCGGCTGTTAGACTGGAATGAGCCTGGTTCACTCCCATCTTAGCTTTATCTACCTGGGGATGTTTCTCCAATGCTTTTTTAGTCTCATCCTCTAAGTTGGCTTCTAACTTTTTATATTCTAACTTGGCATCGATCTCCAAGGGGGTGTTAATGTCTAAACCTAATAAACTATTTAATGAAGCTTCAGTTAATTTAACGTTATTAGCGTAAGTAATTAAATTCAGGCTGTCGTTCCCTAATTGAACTTTAGCCTTAAGATAATCGGAAAGCGAAGCTGAGCCTAAATCATACCTGGCCCTTGCCATATTAAGCTGTTCGATACTTTTCTTCACTGCATCTATTTGTACTTCATACAACATCTGGGCTTTTAAAAGATTATAACAGCCCTCTTTAACGCTTAAAGCCACAGATTTTTCTGCTAATTTCAAGTCGTCCCAGGCTGATATTTTGCCAGCCCTCTTCAAATTGTAGTTGGCAAAATTTGCCCCCCCATTGAAAATGGTCTGATTAATCCCCAGATTAAAGCTGTAATTATCATTATCTAATTTTTTCGGAAATTCGTTTCCGATCGTCCAGCCTGAAGAAAGACCAATCGTGGGCAGAAAACCTGACCAGCCACCTAAAAACTCCCATCTGGCGGATTTATAATTCTCCTGGGCAGAACGAGCTTCAAAGTTGTTTTTCAGGGCAATCTGCACACAATCATCGATGGTGAGAACTTTTGGGGGAACCTCCTGTGCCTGTGCTAAAAAAACGGTCCAGAAGAAAACTATTACCCATAATGTAAAAAATACTCCTTTTTTCATTTATACTCCTTTTAAAAGTTTTTTACCAGCTAACCGGCACCCCGGAAATTGACATCCCCATCACACCCAAACCAATTCCCAGACATACCAATATTATCCAGCTTATAAAAACTGCAATGAAGGCTTTGGTCATAGAGAATTTATATAGAACAGTCATACCCAAGGTTATCAAGATTATCTCCCAGATAGAGAAGATATCAAAAGCTGAGAGGAGCATATATCTGATCTTGGTAAAATCACCTTCGGGCATCAACAATGCCAGACCTGTTTGCACATCTGCTGAATTTTTCGCTAAAATCAAAGGGGTTTTAAGGATTCCCCCTAAGACAGTTATAAAAGATGTATAGGTTACAACCGATAAGACCTTTTTGTAACTGCTGTCTCCACCGAGAATGATATTGCAGAAAAAATAAACCAGGGAGGTGAGAAGAAAAAGCCCGATCAAAGTCTTTATGATCTCACCTACAGCTGTGCTTATCCTCGCTGTTATAGTAACCTCAGTCATTTTCTCCAACAATTCCGGAGAAGAAGAAAACCTGGGTATATTGGAAACAATCTCCTTCTGTTGAAGAAGACTCTGTGGTAAAATTATCTCCGCTATAATTATGCCAATTATCAAAATGAGAATAAAGGCAAAAAACCAGGAAGGCTTGTTGTTCAAAAAACTGAAAACCTTTTTCGGTTCAAAAAAGACCCCAAAAATCCTCGACAAAAACCCCATCTTCTCCTCTATTTCAGGTTCTTGTGATTTTAGTTCCTCTTCCATTCTTCCTCCTTAAAAATAGATTATACAATTATTTTAACGTAATAAAACCTAAAAAGTTTCAAAAATCAACTGAAATCGGAGTTTGATATAAGTATTGTTTTTGCGGGAGATAAAGGATGTAAATAGTGCTTATTTTTCTCTGCTCTTCGTTGGTGTCCTCACTAACGAAGAAATAGTCTTTGGTGAAGAAACCAATGACCAGCGGAAAAGTCTAAAAATCTTGAGATATTTTTAAAATCTCAATCTTTGATAATTCCTCTTCTTTTACTTACTACCAATGCTATCAGAAGGATAACAAAACCCAATAAGGCTAAGGGAGCTTTAAGTCCAGAAGAAAGCTGGCTTTTCCCGATTAGTAGAGGTAAGATCAGGATGGAGACTAAATTCATCACTTTGATCAAAGGGTTGAGTGATGGACCTGCAGTGTCTTTAAAAGGGTCACCCACTGTATCACCGATAATTGCAGCCTTATGAGCCTCAGATCCTTTGCCACCATAAAGCCCGGCTTCAATCGTCTTTTTGGCATTATCCCAGGTTCCACCAGAATTTGAAAGCATAACAGCAAGAAGCTGGCCGGTTAAGATTGTTCCCGCTAAAAATCCGCCCAGACCATCCACTCCCAAGAGAAATCCAACTATCAGAGGAGAAAGGATAGCTAAAAGCCCCGGGGTGATAAGCTCTTTTTGAGCCGCTGCAGTTGAGATATTTACGCATCTGAAATATTCGGGTTTACCAGTCCCTTCCATCAATCCGGGTATTTCTCTGAACTGTCTCCTGACCTCTTCTACGACCTGAAAGGCAGCTCTTCCTACAGCTCTTATAGCTAAAGAGCTGAAAAGAAAAGGCATCGCTCCACCGATAAGAAGACCTACAAAAACCCTGGGCATATTAATCTGGATACCTTTTTCGAAGAACTTTAAGGCTGGATCAAGTAGATTAATATCGGAACCATAAGACCTGAACAGGGAGACTGCGGCTACCACGGCTGAAGCTATGGCAAAGCCTTTGGTCACTGCTTTGGTGGTATTTCCAACCGCATCTAATTTGTGCACTATCAGATGGGCATTCGGATTATTATCTTCCTCCAAGACTTTGGACATCTCGAAGATACCATTAGCATTATCCGATACTGGCCCATAAGAATCCATTGAGACTATAAACCCGGTTGTAGTAAGCATTCCCATACCGCATAAAGCGATTCCATAGGCAGCTAAGGCTATATCTCCAGCGAAGATAATATTTGAAACTATTATAGCCAAGGAGATGGCTATAATGGCTAAGACAGTCGACTCCATCCCTTCAGAAAACCCTGCCAGGATCGTAGTTGCCGGACCAGTTTTAGTAGCTCTGGCAGTTTCCTTTACCGGACTGTATTCCACTGCAGTATAGTATTCAGTCAGATAGCTGATCAAAATTGCTAAGACAATTCCTGAGAAGGTTGCCAAGAAAAATCTCATATCCGGAGCACCATAAGAAGTTTTTACATAGAAATAGTTTATCAACCCGAAACCGATGGTGGAAGATAAGGCTGAGATCACAAATCCATTCTGGATAGGTCTCATCGGGTTGAAATCTTTTGTATCTTTACCTTTTACGCTCCAGGTTCCCAGGATAGAAGCGAATACTCCCACTGCCCTGACTAAAAGTGGGAAGATTATCAATTTTAAAGCTAAGTCCCTGCCAAAAATAGTCGGATTAATAACCGCATAGGAAGCTCCTAAGATCATTGCTGCCACTAAGGTAACCTCATAAGATTCAAAAAGGTCTGCGGCCATTCCCGCACAATCTCCCACATTATCTCCCACATTATCCGCTATCACTGCCGCATTCCTGGGGTCATCCTCTGGAATGCCAGCTTCAATTTTACCCACCAGATCCGCACCCACATCCGCCGCTTTGGTATAGATTCCACCACCTACTCTCATAAATAAAGCTACCAGGCTTCCTCCAAAACCAAAGCCGATCAAAACCATCATAGCCTGCTCTTTGAAAATCATAAATATAACGGTTGCCCCAACCAATCCCATTCCGATAGTAAACATCCCGGTAACAGTTCCCGATTGAAAAGCGGTCTCTAAGGCATTTTTAAAGGAGGTCCTGGCTGCATGAGCTACCCTGACGTTACCCCGGACTGCTACTGACATCCCGATAAGACCGGTCATAGCTGACAAAGTCGAGCCAGCTAAAAACGATAAGGCGATTCCCCACACTAATTTCCAGTTCGGAGTTCCATCTGAAAGCAGATAGATATTTTTATAAACAAAAAATAACAGAAGGGTTAAAGCGATGATGAAAAGGAATAAAACTCTGAACTGACGGATAAGGTAAGCTTTAGCCCCTTCCTGAATAGCCTTTGCCACCTCTATCATTTTAGGGGTTCCCTGATCTTTCTTTATCACCTTGAAAGCTAAATAAACCCCATAGGCTAACCCTAAGATGGCAGAAAGCAGAACAAAATACAGAGCATTATTTACTGTCTGGTCAAAGGGAGGTAAAAGCACGTTGTTCTCTCCAGCTAAAAGATTACCGGGGAGAAGCGATAAAAAGAAAATGAAGATAAAAAAAATTAGTTTAAAGCTAAAAATTTTTGGCATTCCTACCTCACTTTCATATTTCTCCAGATTTAAAAAACAAAGGCAGTTTGATATAAACTGCCTTATGAATTTCCTATATAAAAAGCATCCTGCTGCTATTTCCCCTCTCCATTATTTCAGGGTAAACTCCACTTTATACTGCACCCAGACCGCTACCGGCTCTTTATTGCTGATGGCTGGCTTATATTCATTCTGCATAGCGGCTTTAGTGGCTGACTCGCAGAAAATATCCTGGTTAACAGTGCCCGGTCCTTTAATACATTTCGCATCCCTGACTTTGCCATGTTTATCCACCAGGGCTTGCACCCAAACCACCCCTTCAACACTTGCCTTTCGAGCTAAATCCGGAAAGGGTGGTTTAATCCATTTTATTGGCACGGGAGCCTCTTCATACGGAACAAATTCATCCGCAGAAGGGAGATAGTCTTCTGCTGGTATTTCTATGGATAATGACTCTTTGCCCGTTCCCTCCGTTGAAGCTGTAGGGTTCTGCAAAACACTTAATTCATTCTGGCTGGCTATGGTAACGCTTTCCTTAACCTGATCGTCCGGAACGGCTTCGGGAATACCTACAGATGGTGCTGCTGCTGCAGCTGGCGCTGCTACTGCAACCTGCTGAGCCATACTCTGGCTTAGAGATGGTGGTGCTCCTAATTCAGCCACACTCTTTATCCTGATCACTCTGGTAGCCACTGGCTTCTGCGCTTTGATATGGATGAAAAGCAGAAAAGAGCCTATCAGAATGATGTGTATCAACCCGGCAATAATCACTGCTAAGCCTAAATTTCTCTGATAAACTCTCTTGAGCTCAAAAGCTCCATAAGGTGTAGCGACTCTCATCTTTTCTTCCCTCCTTTCGGCTGGATCTTCCCGGTGATAAGCCCTTCATCTTCATCCGTAAAGGGTGCAAGGCTGAAACGATAGCTGAATTTATCGTTCTTTTCCTTTATCTGCCTTTCGATCAACTGAATCTCATCGATTATATCGACCATTTTGTAATATTTTGCATCTTTATGAATCTTGATCAAGGTCACAAGCTTTGGCTTTTCAAGATTCTTTCTATAAAGGAGAGACCTCAAAGAATCCGCAGGTAAAGGCTCTGGTCTATCCACCCCCATGCTCCAGAATATTTTCCCATCTGTATCCACTCTTAAGGTCAAAAGGTTAGATTCCGCAATCGGAACTGGAACATCCTCTGGAGGGAGGTTAATCTCCATAGCCTGGGGCATACTGAAAATTGTGGTCACCATGTAGAAAATCAACAGCAGAAATGCTATATCCACCATAGGGGTCATATCAATTCGGATCCCTATCCTTCTCTTGGGTCTTCTTAAGCCTGTGCCT
>Ga0299912_10004452_pt1 | contig 11481 bp, 16 predicted proteins | sample RVTome_2_FD_207667 | JGI IMG/M metagenome (GOLD analysis project Ga0299912, IMG submission 207667) | Soil microbial communities from uranium-contaminated site in the Upper Colorado River Basin, Wyoming, United States - RVT95D214 (version 2) ... | reverse complement strand
TAGAACAGTTGGACAAATTGGTTTGTAAAAATGTATTGGCTGCTGAGGTCCAGAATGGATGTGGAAATTGTGGAAGTTCGGCTAATATCGCTAATGGTGTTACAGGAGTTGTTTTTTCTATGAAGTTGGACTATGAACTCCCTGATGTTGTTTGGCAGCCACCGGTAACCCATTCAAATTTTGCTTTGAAAAATGGAAGTACACTACCCCTGAAGTTCAAACTTTATACACAGGACGGCGTTTTGATTACTAACAAGCAGGAGATATACCTGGCAATACATAAAGGTACATTTGTTGAGCCTCTTGGAGATATTGTTGCCGGATGGGTATTAGGAAAGAGCGTTAGGTATCTCAGGTTTGATAAGGGTGCGGGGCAATACATAGCCAACTTCCAGACAAAAAAGATGGGTTTAGAAGATGGCTGGTACACGGCTGTTGTGCATGATGGTTGTACTGAGGAGGCGTTGGGCTATATAGATTTTGAATTAAGTTTTCAGAAAAAAACCAATAGGGGCAACAGGTAACAAATCTCCTAAATCCCCTAAGAGATGATTTCAAGGGGCAGGGTCAGAAATGGCTCTGCCTTTGTTGTTTCCGAAGAGTACTTCCTGAAATCGTGATCTATAGATCTTTATTCAGAATAGAATATTTCAATCTAAAATCAATGAGTAATGAGGGAAACTTTTTACATTTTTAGGGGAAGCAATTAGGGACTCCTGTGAAAATCAATTCCACTCTTGGGTTTGGGTAAGATATTGAAGTTTAAGAAAAAAGATCTCATTACAAGAGCTTATGCCGAAAGAGGAAACCTGGCATAAGAAATGCTTAAAACTCTAATGGAATATTGTATTTGTGTATTGGTAAATTCATTACTTCTTCTGGGTTCTGGTCTAATTATTTTTTTGGGGATTGAGGAGGAAGTTTAAAAAAGAAGGGGAAAATGAAAAAGAATTTCTTGTTATTGGTAGCAATGGTAATCAGTATGATTGTCCCTGTAGCCATTTATGCAAACAATATCTCTCAGGCAGAAGTTTCAGACATAGAAACCAAAGTATCCTACTTTGGACTAAATGGTAGTGCTTTCCCTGCTGAACCTGTGACCGGATTACCAGCAGGATGGAACAGCGATCCAAATTTTGATGACAGTTTATGGTCTTTGGCATTTCTGTTCCAAGATCCAGCATATCTTGATCCAACCACGATCCCCCTGTTTAATGAAACCGGTGCAAATTGGATTTCAATTTTAGATGACGGATTAGGAGAAGATTCTGATCAGAGCGATGGGTCACGAGGGGTTTATCTATACAGGAAGACATTCCAGGTACCTGTCACTGCCCGTAATCTTAGTGCAGAGGTTGGAATTGCAGCGGATAATTATGGTTGGCTTTATGTAAATGGGGTAGAAGCTTTAGAGCCCGTAGATGTAAGTGAAAATGACCGCAACTTCGAGGGAACTCCGAGTTCGGGTTCTGTTTTGCCTAAGCTATTGGTTTGTAATAACGTAATTGCAGTTGAGATTCAAAATGGATGTGGAAATTGCGGAAAAGGGGAAAATACTCCAAATGGATCCACCGCTACTATATTTGCAATGCAGTTGAATTATGAACTTCCGGATGTGGTTTGGCGGCCTCCAATCACCCACTCAGGATCTATTCATAAGAATGGAAGCACCATACCAATAAAGTTCAGGCTGTTCACTCAGGGAGGGAAGTTGATCAAAGGTATGCAGGATGTTTATATAGCAGTCCATGAAGGTGGGTTTTCCGATCCGTTAGGAAACATTGTAATTCAATGGCAATAGTGTTCGACATATGAGATTTAGTAAAGGAGGAGCTCAATATATTGTTAATTTCCAAACACAAAAACTTAAATTGGCGAGTGGTGAATATATAGCTGTGGTCCATGATGGCTGCACGCAAGAAGCCCTGGGCTATATAGAGTTTCAAATAGGTTCTCCGAAAGATAAGGGGAAACTTCCTACCTCTTAAAGAAAATAACCAATTCTAATAGGGTTATTTAAAAAAATCCGTGAAGAACAAAGGCAGGTTTAGAGAAGAAATTTATAAATTACCAGACCTTCTTTGGAGTAAAGATTGTTATAAATTTTACACGATTTGATACCAATTTCCACATTGCATAAAATCTAAAAAATATTTTCACAATTTGATTTTAAATATTGACAAGAAATACATTTCTGATATTATTAATTTGTTTTCATAACACAAAAGTACAATTCTCCTGATAAAGCCATACCTACCGTAAGGTAGGGACGGAAAGCGGCGGGTCTTTAGGTAAGAGAGATAGCCGAGCTGCCAAAGGATGGATCTTTGGTAAGTTCGGCTTTCTTATTTAAGGGGTAAGGAGGTGATGTACTATGATATGAGTGGCCAGTACTGTTTACTATGGGGCTTTATTTGTATGGTTACAATAAGAGTATCTGAAGGAGACATATGAGATAAGGGGACAATCCAAAATGTTGGTATACGCTTAGTGGTTGTTAATAACTAAGGGAATGAGAGGAGGAGCAATATGGAGAAAATAATGTTGAAGTTCTGCGGGGTTTTGATGATTATTCTTTGTGTTGCGTTGGTAATTTCTTTGTTACCGACTCAAGTGAAAGCTTGTGATTATTTAATTGACGGGTGCAGAGTTACAGGGGGAGGAAATAACACAGCGGGTATTGCAGCAGATGGCGTGAGTTGGGATGGCACTTTAGCGAATGGCAAATTTAGGCTGGGGGCAGCAAATTATGATCGGTATACCTTTGGAGGACAAGCTGGTGCAAACACTGCCTTACCACCTCAACCCAAGGGAGAGTGGACCCATCACCAACAAAGCGGGTATCATGGAGATTTTGTTTTCCATGCAGGGACAGCAAGTGCTCCGCCAGGGACTAAGATTTCCCATATCCTTTGCAGTGACTCTGGCTATTGTGATCCGGCCCGTCCAGCTCCATTCAAACAAATTGATTTTGATGGTGTGGGAACATTTAAGAACATTAAAGATCCAAATGAAACCCTTCCAGGTGTGATACCAGGTATCACATATCATTATTTCGTAGTTCATATCGAGGATTTGGGAGAGCCTGGAAAGGTAGGTAAGAAGAACTTGGGTGGTATCTGTCCAGCCGGGGGATCGGGAACAGATGTTTTAGCAATGACATTCGCTACAGCCGATTGTAATTGTGCTGATTTTTATTGGATAAGAATCTTTGAAGGAGGAGTGGAAGAACCGATATTTGATCCAAATACAGGAATGGTGACTAACCTAAACACAGAAAACATTATTTATGAAGTTTATGGATACATCGATGGTGGGAACTTACAAATTCATCCGTTAACCGGTTATGACCAGTAAGTTTTAAGGCTCAAGTGACCGTTAACAATTTGGGGCAGAGTCAGAAATGGCTCTGCCTCTATCCCTTCCACATTTCCCTTGGTAATCATCAACCTCCATATCATCCTGCTATTGTGGACTTGTAGGTGTAAGTTGCAAGAAAGGTTATCTTGACACTGTCCGTCAACCTAAATGATGGCCAGGACAGTTAAGCTATTTTCTTACCAGTATGGCTATCCTATTCCATCTTCTTCACGATTAATCCAAAAATTTTGTCAGACAACAAACGTACCTGTACTGCCCTTACTAATGATCAGTCCCTCTTTCTTTAATTTGGAAAATGCCTTGGATACAACCGTTTCACTGACATCAAAGATTTGGACAAGTTCCCTCCGTAGTAACCTCCGCCCTTTCTTGAATTTGCCTGAGAGGATCATGCTCTTCACGTAAGAATAAACTTGTTCTGACGCCAAACTCCTCTTGAGTTTTGTGGGAAAGATTTCTTTGAGAACTTCGTTAGGTATTCTATCTTTGGATTTCTTCATTCCTTCCGCCTTGACCTTGACGGTTTTAATCGGTTTCACCTTCTTTCGTTTACGCAATTTTTTCTAAAGTCTTCTCAAGTAATTTGTTTAACTTTAAATTCAATTTGATAGCTTCTCTTGAAAAGTCTTTAAGTTCGTCTTTGACTGATTCAGCAGATTCAAAATCTATGAATAATCGATGAGTGAAAGAGTTTCTCCTTTTATTCAGTTCAATAAGACTTTTTGAAATTTCGTTTTTCGGAATAATTAAACTGAAAAATGTTATCAAATGGAAAAAACTCTGCTCCCTATTTATTTCACTAATAGCTGTTTCATTAACCTCCGCCTTTTTAGCAAAATAAAACGTGACAAAACGCAAAATAATTTCAAGCCTTTGAAAAAATATTACTGCCGACTGAAAATAATGGTTAGCTTTAAAAGCCTCCATTGCAATAGTTTGGAGTTCATTTATTAAATCAAGATTGTATTTTTCCCATTCCATTCTTATCTCACTTCCTTTCTTTTCTTCTTCATTATCCCATCTACCACTCCCACCATCTCCAAAAACTCCTCTTTGCTGAATATCCCTTTCTCATCACTTTAACAAAGCCTCGAAGTTGCGAAGGGCTTTTTGGTAATCCTCTTTGAAAAGGCTTATGAATTCTTTCTGTTTTTCCAATGCTTCTGGTAAAGTAGAGGCTGTCCATGCTAAGGGAGGATTCTCAGGTCTTATTTTCAGGATTTCTTTTAATACGTCTGATGAGATTTTAGGGTCAACATACGTTTGAGTAAGGATATCAGCAAGACTTGCAAAACGGCAAGACGATAGAAACTCTACATACTTGGTCATTAGTTTTGGGTCTGCTAAATATCCATACTGTTCCATTACCCTGTAGACTTTGTAAAAAGGAATATCACTGGTCATTGAGAAATTTCCATTCGCTGTAGCTATCATTATTGGTTGGTAAAGCAAAGACAATCTTTGCTCGGTTATCTGGAAATTACGTTGCTGTTTGTCCCTTTTGGGCATAACCCATAAATTTGTTGCAAACGATACAACTAAAGATACGAAGGCTCCAACAAGGGCTCCAACAAGAGATGCTACTATTATGTCCCGTAGTTTTGTGTTAGTGTTCATGCTTACCCCCTCTTCATCTTCCGATTCACTACCTTCACCATATCAGGAAGTTTCTTATCTCGATAACTTTCGAGGCTTCATCTTGGAAACAATCCCATAAGTGCTCTTATATATATGCATCCAGTGATTCCTAAATTTATCGTAATTTAGAGTCTCATCTTTTTCTGCTTTAAGTAGTTCAAGAACTAAGTAACAAGAAGTAAGATTTGAAGAAATAATAACATTTCTCAATTCATTGAGTTCTGGTGACAAGGGTTTTAGCTCCATATCGAACCTCCTTTATTTATTTCATTGGCCCTCTCTTCCTCTTAGTATCCCGATCCACCACTCTCACTATCTCCAAATACTCCTCCTTTGTGAATATCCCCTTCTTACCAAAATATGTGATTCTCAATCCCAACATCCATTTTCTTCTAATAGTCTTTTTAACTTTCCGTATAAATTATTATGACATCTCTCTGAATCAGGAATGCTGTTGACAGTAGTATGGAGATATTTCTCTTTTGGTGCTGTAATATGAATATTTTCTCCGTCTCTCCATATTCCTATGTGAACATAAACAGTTTTCCCTTCTGGAGTCCTATAACCCTTTTGGCTTTTCTGAGTTTTTTGTAAAACCATATTTATCCTCCTTAAAATAATAGTTTATTTTTAATCAGATACCTTCTTTCTTTTTGTTTCAGAGTTTACCATCCTCACCATCTCCAAAAACTCCTCTCTGGTGAATATCCCTTTCTCCATAAGCAACCTGGTAAGAGCTTCCTGTTGGACTACCTGGGACATCAAGAGTTCTTCAAAGTAAACGACTTGGTTTGGGTCAAGGAGGATTGCCATGACTTTTGTTCCTTTTAGGTAATCACCCTTAACCCACAAATCCACCTTAGCCGTCTAAGTGCTTTCCCGTCTCCCTGGGCTGCCTTGGTTATGAGGTTTGCCTGATCTTTATAGGTTTCTCTGAATTTCTGAATCAATTCCTCGTTAGACCCTTCTATTCCAACGTCCTTTTCCTTACAGAGGGATAAAATCAGTTCATCCTCTGTCACGTTTCTTACCTCCCTCTCCCTCTATACACCTCCGAATGTCTCTCATGCTCCTGCCAATTCTTTATATAGAGAGAAGCTAATTTCTTATTCCTAATTACAAGGAGTTTTTCAACGTTGCTCTCCTCAGCATTCTTTGTGTTAATAGATTTTTACATATTGAATTACTTTTATGTATTGGCTTTGCATTTATCGCATGGACATTCTGAGTCATGAAATCCAATTTCCATAATCAACATGTCCCAAAATAACATAGCCCATAAGTGGAAATTGTCTTTTTGAACGAAATTAGCATATTTATAATCAAATACCTCAGGATATTTTCGTCTCGAAGGAGTATTTCTAACAAATTCAAATTCTATCCCTGGTTTCTCATCCAAAAAAATTTTAAAAACATTGGGTATATTTTCTGGAAGAAACTTTCCATACTCCTTTAAATATAGACCCCTTGTTATTTTCCAAACAACCCTCCAAATCCTTTCACCGTTAAACCTTTTTACAACTTTCCTAAGAGGCAAAACGATTCCAGAGGGTCTTTTATCAAATTCATTTAATATCATTTGACCGATTATCCGACCTTGGGGTCTTTTGTACTGTTTTGATATGTCCGACCAAATTGCATTACCTGAGTAAGTTCCCATAGAGAGAGGACCTAACGAATGAACAAAATAATCTTCATCCTTTTGATACGGAGTGTGGCATGATTTATGAGTAGGTAACCGCAATAAATTAGGGCTATGAATTTTTCTTATGCTTTTTGCATAAATCTGTTTAGGTGGAACATGGTCAAAATCAACGTTCTTTTCTAACTTCTGTCCACATAAATAGCAAATATCAATTTTATCTGTCATAAGAAAACAAAACCCCATTCCCTTTTCAGAAATGGGGTCCTAAATTTATCTCCAAGCCATATACCCACCTTCATAAATAATGGAGTTTAATAATTGGGTCTCCACTATTTTACAACTTTATTGCTAATCCATCCTTCTTGCCCATTCTCCAACTGCACATTAAACCATTCCCCAGATTCTCCTATTACAATTAGCTTATCACCTTGCTTCACAGTAGCAACTGCGGGATAATTATCTCCAGCACCTGCCCGAATATTTGCAAAAGTCCAAGTAACAATAACAATATATACTGAAACTGAAGAAGGGATAACTGGGGCTGATTTTATAGGTTTTTCAGGTGCAGTTACTTGAGGTTTGGGTATTTGGTCACTGGGTTTACTTTCTAACTTCTCCATTTCAAAAGTGTACTCAGTTGGGAAGTCTGCACCCCACAGAAGTAAAGGGTAAAAAACTAATGCTCCTATAATAACCGTAACCCAATTGACGTGGTCCTTTTTAATTTGCTGGACTGATTCTTTATAATCTTCTTTCTTCAGCACAACCATTTTCTTTGTTCCCCATATGCCTGCACTGGTGTAAGTGTAAGGAGTCTCCCCTTTAATCTCTCCATTCAGATAGACTTTTGCCCTTGATGGTTTGGATTTGATAACCGTCGTAGAAGAACACCCCAATAGGAAAAAGAAAACTGCGGTTAAAAGTACAAGTTTTTTCATAGAGTACCTCCTTGATTTTATTACATTTAGTAAAATAGAATTAATTAAACAAAAAACCCCATTCCCTTTTTGCAGAAATGGGGTCTATATTTATCTCCAAGCCATATCTCCACCTTATGGTTAGAGGTTAACAGTGGACAACTTCAGCCTGATTGAAATGTACTAAATAATGAACTGGATGTCAATTAGAATTGGAAGGGACCCTTAATTGGATGGGAGAGAAGTGTTTTATTGGGGGGTTTACCTAATCCACCCCCCGAAGGTGTTCAGAAAGGAGGGTAATATGAGATGGCAGAGTTCACCATCAACATTTTTATTCAGCATATTGTATGCCAAGTATTAAAAACTATAAATGATTGATGTCACCTGGATTTTATTTTGAGGTTATTGTCAAATTGACAATTTTGTAACCGTTTAGGATAAATTTACCTTGCCCTCGCTATCAACACAATTTCAAAGAGGCATAGCCTTGATTGGATGGGAGAGATGAAGATATTTGGAGAGAGCTTAAATGGAGGAGGTCGGCTGCAAAGAGTGGAGATTGGTGCTCTGTAAAAATGCAGAGTTTCAAGTTAGAAGAAGTGTCCAATTACACATTCCTGTTTTCTTAACCATCCTCATTGTTAAATGCATGATTTTTTGGAATTGGTCTAAAGTCTTTTTTCATTTCATGAAACCAATTCCATACAATCATTATTGAGAATCCTACGACAAAAACAGTAAAAGCAGCGTTCCAATAAGTATAAGGTAATGTTTTAATTGCTAAGAGGGCTGATGAAATAGCTGGTAATGCCACAAAAACCTTAAACATATTTTGTGAAATATATGTCCTTTGAAAAACTCCAAACAGTGTACCAGGGGCTGGATAATTCTTTGATAGTTTAGCTTCGTATTGAAAGAGCCAAAAATAAGCAAGTGAAAAAATCAAACCAAGTTGAATAAAATAGGTTGCAGAAAAAGTCTCAACTGGCATCCCCAATGAAGGTAAATTAAAGTAAGCAAGTTCTCTCCTTAAAGGGTCAATATCACTTAATTCAAGCAATTCATAGTTACTTAAATCCCTTATATCATCTAATGTCAAATATTTTGTAAGCTCCTCACGTGGAATACTGGGTTCTTCCTTCAATTTTTTTTCAGGGGGTCTACTTATTACTGGTATTTTCCTGTTATTCGATATCATTCGCTTTCGTAAAATCTCCCATCGGTAAATTGATATACTGAACCGAGGGGAATAGGAACGTGCAAGTGTAAGAAGTTTACCACTACCTAAGTCAGTCAAAATTTCAGCAATTCGTTGAAAATGCCATAGTTTATAAGAAATGCGTAGTGTTGGAGGTGCGGGGGGTATTTTATCTCGTTCTAAATTTTGAAAATTTTTTTGGGTTTTCTTATTTTCTTGAGATTTATTAAGAGTTGATGGGTAAATTATTTTTGGTTTATCGGTTTGTGGAGGTTCAAAATAAATTTCCAATAGTACTGAAAGAAGCCAACTTGATACTTGATTACCTTCTTTAGTTATAAAGACCTTCCAACATGGCTCTGCTTCAAGTTGATCCAATGTATCTTTCAATTGATATCGGAAGTAAACATAATCGGCAAGTGCATTAAATTGTTTTACTTTTTCCAAAGGCAACAACATAGCAATAGCAAGTGCAGAAAACAGGAGTATAGTCAAACCAGCACGGGTGCATGAGCTCGAACAACGAACATCTAACTGTGAAGATTGATTATTTTCTTCGGTTTCCATAGTGGAAATGAACTTAGGAAATGGAAATCACCTATTTGTAGGAAATGTATGCTTTTTAGAAAAACTTGTCAATTATTAATACAACAAGAACCCAATCCCACCTCCTTGACCATTAATCCTTTTAGATGGTCCTCAATTCCGTCATGGTAAACAGCCTATGGAAGGAGGGTATCTGAACTGGAAATAGATAACTTTTCTCCAATCCTCTTTTGAGATAGAATAAAGTGGATGGCCAGTTTAAAGGAAATTGAAGAAGATTGTTTCTAAGAACTTGGAAAACCATTTAAAGTTTCAATTTCCATGGGGGACGATGCAGGTCAGGTTGTTTGATATCTGGAAACAAAGAGCAAAGCAGCTAAAAACAGAAGTCCATGCTATTTACCTGGCTTATAGGGACCCTCGGACCCCTTGGTATGCAAAACTTTTTATTGGCTGTGTTGTAGGTTACGCATTAAGTCCTATTGACCTTATTCCTGATTTCATTCCGGTGTTAGGATATGTGGACGACCTGATTATAGTCCCTTTAGGCGTTGCTATTGCTCTGAAAATGATTCCCCAAGGTGTTTTAGCTGATTGTCGGAAGAAAGTTTCTCAAGCAGCAGGGCAGACAATACCAGTCATTTGGATAGGAGTTGTTGTTATTATCGGAGTCTGGATATTTTTTGCTGTAGTTGTTGTTATTTTCTTCAAGTTATGGAAAATATAATTATTCTTTTTAGCAAACATTAAGACCTAACTTGAGAGTATCTGTAAGGTCAAATCTCGGTTTCTACACTTAAATCTAAATAGCTCCACCTTGATCATATCTTGCTGTTTCCTTCACTGTAGACTCTTTCAGACTGAGCAAGACAATATACTCTTGCCCACCCGATTTAGTGCCCTCAGAAGAGGTGTGTACGATCAAAACAGCCTATGGATGGAGGGTATCTGAGGAGGGAGAAGTAAAGAGTGTGAGAAAGAGGCAGGGAATTGTTCCCCACCTCTTCCCCCTACTACCTTTGTGAACCTCCACATATTGTCTATTCAATTTCTTTACCGCATTCATCACAAAGGAAGATACTATCTTCGGTATCTTCTGAATGAATTACACCTGTGACGTTCTCCTTGCCTTCCTCTTTCATTTCACTATAACACTCTTCATGATACACCTGTTGACCTACCCAATAACCAATTACCTCTTCCCTCTTGTAGACCGGCATATACCTCACCTCCTTTCCTCTGGATTAGTCGAGTCACACTCCTTCCCATGCTTGAATTTTAATCCTTGATTTCCCTGCTGCTGTAGATTCAATAATCTCTACGGCCTCCTTACCGCTAACTGTGCGTTTTCGGATGAGGACATCTGCTAAAGCCTCCACTGCCAACCATTTTGATTTTAGAAGCTCCACCATTTCTTTGAAGGTAGTATCTATTATTTCATCTAAGGGGACCTTCACCTCTTTATTTGCGTTGGGTGCACTTGATAAAACTCCAAAAGTCTCATGTAGAAAATCTTCTCCATACTTCACATCTAATTCAGACCCAACCTCAACTTTCATTTCTTTTGATTCCCCACAATGGATATATTCGGCTGCCAAACCGCTTAATATTGTGCAGAGCGGAAATGCAATGGACCGTATAACACCATTCTTCAATTGGTCATCAGACATTCCGGCATGTGGTTTTTCCCAATTCCATTCTTGTTCTACTCTTCCCAGGCTTCTACTTTCGGAATGGGGTTCTATGGAAACTACTTTTATCGTAGCCTCAAAATAATGGGCAATCACCGCATGTCCAGCCTCATGGTAGGCAACTCTTTTTATTAATTCATCAGCTTCATTCTTTGATTGTCCATCTACAGCTTTATTTTCCATGGTGTTCTCTCCATCTTGAAACCTTGACCTTAACCACATTTTCATTTACAACTTCTCCAAGTCCTTCTACTCTATCTAAGCTTATGGTGCACAGATGGTACACATTGAAAGGAGAAATCCATGACCGCACTTAAAATCCTTGAAATCTTTAGTGATTATGTTTGACCCTGGTGCTATTTCAGTACCGTGCGTATTGAGCAATTGCGAAAGCATTATAAAATGGAGACTCGTTGGACTGCTTTTCCTCTCCATCCAGAAACACCAGAAGAAGGACTTACC
>Ga0299912_10004450_pt1 | contig 11484 bp, 7 predicted proteins | sample RVTome_2_FD_207667 | JGI IMG/M metagenome (GOLD analysis project Ga0299912, IMG submission 207667) | Soil microbial communities from uranium-contaminated site in the Upper Colorado River Basin, Wyoming, United States - RVT95D214 (version 2) ... | reverse complement strand
CCCAGCATTTCGGGGTCGACAGCGACTTCTTTTTCAAGCGGTTCGTCTTCCTTTACAGTGAAATTGTAGCGGTCAAAAACATCCAAAATTCCGGTGCCAACGTCACCCTGTTTTGTTTTTTCCTTGTTTGAGAAAAGCTTATTTGGCAAAAATATATCGGTATGAACCCAGTCATAGTTATTGATAGGGTCAAACAAGCCTCCATTCAGGAATGGAACTTTACATTTGAATTTGCTGTAATAATCAGCTTCTCGCTCCGACGCTAGGGCCTCATAGAAAAGCGATTCCAAAGTATCATTGAAAAAATTATCGTAATCGGCCAGCTTTCGTTCATATAGCAATCGGAGAAAATTCTTTGGACCGGTTCCCCAGGACGCGTTTCTTGAGACACCAAACCAGCCCTTTTTCTGCAGGAAGTAAAGGAAAACGATCTGGCCAAGGAGCTTCTTGGCAAAGTCAATCGTTTCTACACCCTTTGACGCGAAATCTGCTTTTATGGCCTTATCTTTTTTAACTAGATTATCCAAAGCCTCTTTGATCTCCAAGAATAATTCCCTGTATTTTTCGAAGAATTCCTTGGTAACCTTTTCGACGCTGAACTTATCCTCAATTTCCTTCAAAGTAGGATTATGTTCGGTATCCTGAAGGATAGGAAGCAGTTGACCCTGGGCTGTGTGGCTGTTCTCATTTTTCCCGACAAGGAATGAATAGCGCTTGGCGGGCGTAAACTCCTCTTTTGCTCTCACTCGTCCTTTATCAGTTGTCTCAATTTTATATTCCATTTTAACGAATGAAAAACGCCAGTCTTCTTCATCCGGGGAAACAAATGCTACGAGTGCGGCGTCTTTCATCTGCCCGCCACGACCTTCCTTGAGATACTTTGCTATAAAAGTCCTTTGTGCGCTACGAGCTCTCTCCAAAGTAGTATTTTTTGCCAAATGAACAATTAAGACATCCAACCTATGACCTTCGGAGTCTTCATATTTCCCTACCCTATTGTAGGAACTTATATAGTCACGATAATCAGCATATATAAATTGTCCGGATTGCGGGCGGGGGAAAGGAGCTGGTTCTAATTTATTTAAAAAATTTGTAATGAAGGTTCTGAACTGATCTTCATTAAATGGTCTTTCAAACGTATCTTGAATCAGTTTTCTTGCAGCGTCTGTTTGCATGTTAATCGCCTATGAAATATTCTGATAATATTACTTCTCGCGGGCCACCGATCTTTGCCGATGATTCAGCCAGGTGGCTCTGAAGAAACTTGGCTGGTATATTCTTTTGCAGTATACCAAGCATCTTGAGAGGATTCAACCCCTCTTTAACCGCGGCGTTCATTTCTTGAAGCACGGTCTTCGCGGTTTGCTTTGGTAAACCACCTTCCTCAAGCTGGATTGATACTTTGCGAATGTATTCCTCTTGTTCTTCGGTGAACTGACGGTAGTCGCGTATCGCACGAAGTATTTTTAGAAGCTGGGTTGCGGTATCCCGGCCACCTTTGAGCTTAGTTTCGGGCAAATCATCTGTGGTAGCGAAAATGAATGCCTCTTTATTCTTATCAAGAAACTCGTAAAAATCATCACCGAGCTTCTCTCGCTTGTTCGTTGCTTCAGTTTCCAACAAACCGGCGGCAGAAATGAAATCCAACTCCTGCGATTGACTTGATTCTTCAACAACAAAGAATTTCTGGAGTTTGCCTTTTCTGAAATAGGTTAAAAGCCGATTGGGACTATCAGATTCTTTTCTGGCCGTCCGTGCTTTTTTGGGTAGCCGCTTAATCTGTTCAAACAGATCCGCATCATTATCTCGGATATCGCGTATGAGTTTCAAATACTTCAAGGCAGTATCGGTGTCCTCATCCTCGCCGGTTAATGTTTTTCTTGAAATCAAGCGATCAAATAACTCATGATGTTCAATTGGCTCGCCTTCCGTTAGTAGCTTAGCATCGGCACCCAGTAAAGTTATAAAGGCGTGAATTTTGGCTTCAGCGGCTTCTTTCAGTTTGATCTGGTCGTTTGATTGCTTCGTGGGGAAAAAGTTAAATGTATATATCTTATCATATTTCGTATCTACCCGGTTTATGCGACCGACACGCTGCATCAGCCGTGTAGGATTCCAAGGGATATCATAATTAACAACAATATTAGCCCGATGAAGGTTGACGCCCTCAGAAAGCACCTCGGTTGCGACTAAAATGCGATAGTCATCTTTGGGAAAGCGGGCCCGGGCATCGAAATTTTCAATAACTTTTTCGCGGACGTTTGCGCTTGAACCACCGGTATAACTTAAAATTTGGTCTCCCAATTTGGCTTTCAGATTCTTTGTTAAGTAGTCCGCGGTTTCCTTGGATTCCGTAAAGACAATCAGCTTATTATCCTTCAACACCGCACGCTTGGTCAACATTTCTATGAATTTCAATAGCTTTGGATCACGTTTTACTTCCGCCCATAAGGACTTAATCTTTCGAAGCAAATCAAGATCATGAGCCAAATCCTGGCGAAATGTCTTTTCAAAATCCTTAGCCGCATATTTATTCGCCTTGCTCTGATCAATTAGCTCTTGTACCCTTTCATCCTCACCATTATCGAGCAATTCAAAAATCTTGTTTGAATACTCTTTACTGACATAAACAGAGCCTTTGTCATACTGATCGATGAAAGACTCATACGATGCAATAAAACGGTCAATGGTATTGCGGAAGGCGAAAAAACTGCTTTCAAGTCGTTTTACTAGAAGTATTTTCATGAACCTGCCCATATTTGTCTGGGCCAATTTCTCCGGCTGCTCTACAACGCTATTAAAATATAGCAAAGGCATATACCTTGCATATTTGAAGCTCTGAGCAACAAGATGAATGGTTTCATTAAATATCCGGTCTTCATCAGCATTTAATTCGTAATAAGCAGGTTCGGGATCAATAACCTCTGGAAATTTTAGACCTTGCTTGCTTAGATCGTCAGGAAAGAAATCTTCAATTTCCTTTCTGGTTCTCCTGACCATAAGATATTTTAATACCTTGTCCCTGATTTCGCGGGCATTCTCTTTGGTAACCTGAATGTATTTAGTGTTGTCTTTTTGTCGATCAAGGTCTTTCAGCCTGTTCATAAGCTTACCAAAAAAGCTCTCTAAGTCTGGCAATCCAGGAATCGTACTTTTTTTTGATTTTTGGAACAGCTTGATCTGGCTTAAAATATCCTTTGGCGAATTATTGAATGGCGTAGCGGTCACCAATATCACCCGCTTGCCTCGGCATATCTCCGCCAGCTTTTCATAAGTGATATTAGTTTCCGTACGGAATCGATGCGCTTCATCTATAAAAATATTCGTATATTTGTCGGTGCCGCGTTTAATGAGAGCATCTAATTTCCCCAACGATTCAGTATCAGCGCTGACTCGAAAATCAGACAAAACGTTCGGCCAAGAGCCGGGATTATTTTTTTCCAGCATGACAGGTGGGGCAATTACCAACGTACGTCCATCGAGCTGGCTGGCTAGGATGGCGGCCATGTAAGTCTTTCCCAGACCAACAACATCAGAAATGAAAACGCCGCCATACTCCTCAAGAATTTTCTTGGCATTCAGGACGGCCTGCTCCTGATATTCGAGCCTCATGAATTCGACAGGAACATATTTAAAGAATACTTCCTCAACCTGGCTGATTTCGTCTTTAAAGTATTCATATAGGAATTTCAGATATAGCTGATAAGGTGTAATCGTGTCATTGAGCCAAGTCTTGGTTTGAATCGTATCAATATATTTATCTTTTACATCAACGGCATCACGCCAAAGTTTTTCAAACTGATCCTTGGCGTACTGGTAATCGCTCGGGTCTTTTAGCTCAACATTGAATTCAAGATTATCAATTAAGCCGGCATGAGTGAAATTACTAGAACCAGTAATGACGCGGCCTATATCTCTATCCCCTTCTGCAAAAGTCATAATATATAGCTTGGCGTGGATATTCTCTGTGGGATATGCCCTGATTTCGAGTTTTCCGGATCGCAGCCATTCCAGAAACTTATGAACCCCGGTTTCAATTTCTTTTTTATCGTCAGATGAACTTAATTCGTCGGCAACTGAACTAGCAAAATGCTCCTTTGCTTCCGCATGAGAAAACGGTAGCGATTCCTGCCTGGCGTTGTTAATCAGGTCAATGGTTTGCCTGCCGGTACCGATGCCGATAAGGATTCGGACTTTTTCAGTTTTTTCAAGTGATTTGTATATTGCGTGAAAGCCGCTGGTATAGAAATAGCCGACAAGGACGTCAAAAAAACGGGTATCATTGATTAAGACGTTGAAACGATCCAGGAGCCGGCGATTTTTCTCATTGGTTATGAATGTTAGATCAGTTTGCATAATTTAATCTATTGGTTATCAAATGATTTTATTAAGAATATTTCTTAGTTCACTGACCACAATTTTGAAATCCGTAAGATTCGACAATTGATGTGCCAAGCCTCGCTCCCAATATCTGGCCGCTTCCTCGATTCGCTCCGGCTGGAAAAAATCATCTATGGTCGGGGCATCTATGCTTTTATCATGGCACTTTTTCTGCATAATTTCAATCATTTGTTTAGCAGAGAAATCCTGGCCATGGTTTTTTAAGAGAATCCATATATCATAGTAATCGCGGCTCTTGCCACGCTGTAGGATACTTCGTAATTTTTCTGCGATAATCTCCTCAAGGGAATATGTCAGAATAGAGGCATCGATGTCATCGTTATAATTTTTGATTATGGCTTTCTTGATAGGATCCTTATAGATATTTTCATCAAGTGAGATATCAACCCGGATGTTATTTTTCTGACCGCTGGCTTTGCGGAGTGGACCATCATAGGCAAGTTTTAATTGGGCGGTAACCAGGTCATTTCCCGTCTTCGGGTACTGAGAGTATTCCATAATCCGCATGGGAACACCGAAAAGTTCAGCTTCATGTTCAACTGATTGCTGGAATATGGATTTAATATCTTTCGGCTTCATTTTTATGGTAGCCGTGAGGTCAATATCTTCGGAAAATCTCCATTGCGGATAATAGCATTTTTTTAGTGCTGTACCGCCTTTGAATATAAAAGACTCCTGAAAATCCTTATTCTGCGATAAGGCCATAAGAGCCTTCGAGAGGACGTAATTTTTCTCAACAATTCCGGGGTCGACTTTGGATTGAGCGGCGATGGTTTTGATTTGTGCGGGATCAATCATAGATTAGTGCGTTTTCCACTCCGTTAAGTTGGCCGGATTAACGTTAATGTACAGATTCCATCGTTTTGAAATTTCGGCGGTTTTAAATTCCTTAGAAGGATCCAAAGCCATGATTCCCGGCGTCACATATTTCTTCAACTCATTGATAACCCTAAGATTCTCTATATTTAGAATTTCCATCAGATATCCAAGGCGCTTGATAACAGTGCCATTCTTCATCTTAAGAGCATAGTTAAGCAACTTGGGAAAGTCGAATGTACTCCTGCCATTCCACAAACCCTTGGCAATTTCCACAATTTCGCCGGCATATCTCGGCTGGTCAAGACAATCGATGATGGCTTTTTCCCTTTCGGCAACCGCTACTTTCTGATTGCCCACCCACTGTTCGGAAAAACCAAAGAATCGCTCAGATCTGAGTCGGATAAACTTGAAAGTCGTGCCCTGAACTGAGAGCTGGTTTTTACGTTTGCTTGCCGCTATAAATATTGTTTTGGATGGCTGCTCTGTCCAGCCATAATAAGATAGGGCAGTCCAGTAGCTCAAGTAATATGATTTAACCAGCTGCGAAGCAATGATGATGCCTTCCTCAGTGTATGTTCCTGCATTCCAGGCTTCGGGCGGGATCAAAAGGTATTTGCCTTTTTCGATACGAATTAGCTTCTTCTTGGCCAAGAGTCTGAGCACCATATCAGAAGCGGAAACTCGCGTAATATTGAGCATTTCGGCGGCTTCTGCGACGGTAAACACCCTCAATCCTTTGCCGCTTACTGCTGCTATTAGAGATGCCTCTTTTGGTCCTATTCCTGTCATATTTGTCCGAGTTTTAATTCCTGTTTTTCACACAGGAATAATACATCGATATTATGGCTAATGTCAAGGGGAAAATAAAAAAAGAGGGTATGATTCAAAATCAATCAGAACCCTCTCTTTGTGTGCCCTTTCCAATAAAATTAATGATTCAATTGAGCAATGCCCCGGCTCTCCGCTCCAGACTCACCCGCTTGTCGATGTGGGGCATATTCCGGGCATAGGCCGTCAGACCTTGCACGATACCCCAGGTCGTGCGAACGTCTTCGCCTTCGGCAATACCGTAATTCCAGGCCTTCTCGATTTCGCTCTTAGTAAATTGATTTGGCTGGAGCCGCTTGAAAGCGTCTTCTTGTGAATCACCAATATGCTCCTCCATAGCCCTTGCCACCGCGTCCTTGATCGTATCATCAAGGCTGCGGTTTTCGATGAAGCGATTCATCAAGGGAATGGCATCAGCGTAGAAGCGATTCAGAGCGTGATTACGATGAACAATCCGGATTTCTTCGACCTGCTCGGCTCCCCAGACGATATGGTTGCCGCAGACGTAGTTGTAGAGAAACGTGGTCAGGCCAAATGTGGCGGCGCCGGTTTCAGAGTTCCAGCAAAAGAAACCTCTGCCAAGCCTGGCATTACCGACTTCAACCGGATTCTCATCAGTAACCAAGAAGACAAACATGTCCCGGTCGGAAGCATAGAGGCCACTGTTATCCGCGCTGTCCGATGGCGGTGTGTGCCATGGACTGCCTTCAATGGCTTGCATTATGGCCTCAACCGCATCGTAGTCCCAGATTCTGCCGTAGTTCAGGCTGGTAAAGGCGGAGACCATGTTTTGAGGCTTGTTTTCCCGAAGCGTGTTGTTTTTGCGAATCAGGATTTTGGATTCAACGCCATTCAGGTTAATGCCATATTCCAAACATTGCGCTGTTATTTCGGGTGTCAATGTTTTCAAGTATCCCGCTGGCGCGCCGACTTGCTGACACAGCTGGCTAAACGCCCAGTTGGTCAAAAGAGATGTTTGAATAGAGCCATTCAATGTCAAGGCTCCGCCCATAGTGGCGTAAAAGCGCAATCCTTTAAGCGATCTGACATCTTCAATCGATGCCTGCTTTCGTTTGCCAGTGAACTCCAGCAAATCATTAAGACTTGTGAATCGTTCATCCGGGGGTCTGGATGCCCATTGCTTATGAGCATCATACAGGTTTCTGGACATAATCTTTTTTCCTCTCTTTCTTCAAATCTGTTTTTCTTGGTTGTTCATTACGATTCCGCCATTTCTGACAGACCTCGAAATACTCGCAATTCGGGCACTGCCAGCCTTCGTTAGGGTAGAAGTGGCTTTCTTGAATAGCCCGCAGAACGCCTTTGGCAATGTGGAAGAATCTGACCAATGAATCCTTGTCCCGATTGACCTCAAATGAATGCAAGGTTGGAGTTTTCCCCTTGGTCAGAATGTCAATGCGCAGATTCGGCTTTCTCTTGTAAAGCCAGCCAAAGGCATACGCGTAGGCGGACAGTTGCAGGTGTTGGACAATAGTGGTCGCGTCATAAATCTTGGCGGCGGTCTTAAGCTCCACAACGGTGTCATCAGCCTCAATCAGGTCGATGTAGCCATCAAGTGGCAGGTCAAGCGATTCACCGGTCTCAAGGTCAATAAGAGGAACACGGAATGGCAGTTCGACAGCCCGGATTCCAGAGCCGATATAGTCGCGCATGTAGACAGCCAGGAGTTGTTTGCCCTTTTCAAGATAGGATTCCAGAGAATCTCCGTCCTTGAATTTGAGAGTCTCCATAGCCTGCGCCTGCATATCGGCCTCGAATATCCGCACCACGTTCTGCCACTCCGGTCCCGTCCCGTTTGTTTTGTTTTTATGCCACCATTCCACCGCCGCGTGAATCGCACTGCCGAATGCCAGGTCAATCGACTTGAAAGGCTTGGGAAGTTCATCAATGTAGTTGAAACGGTATTTCAGCGGACACATCAGGTACTGGTTGATCTGGCTTACCGAAATGTGATCGCGCATCAGGCTGTCACTCCTGCCTCGATTTCCTCGCCATTGAGGATGGAATTGATGAGGTCGGAGGCATCTTGCTTGGTGGCCTCTTTGAGGTTTTCCACGGCAAGCCGCTCGACAAGCCAGTCATGGGCGGCATCGTTGGTGACACGCCGTTCGGCCAGAAGCCTGAATAGAAATCGCCGCTGGTTTTCGGTCATGAGGTCATCGCCGGCGCCATTGTTTTCCGGCGGTGGATTGTCGCGCTCCGAGTGGCGGGTATGCTTCGGTTTTTCAGTAGTGGTTGATCTTCCGTTGTTGGTATCACTGCTGGTCTCGTCGGTCGTCGTCTCATTGCCCCGATTACTCGGTTGTTGACTGGCGTTATCCACAACTCCGTTAGCGAATTCGGCACCGAGTTCTTCCAGTGCCACGACGCCGATGTTGACCGCATCCCGAAACGCTCTCGCTTTGGCTCTGGTGGAAGCCATCCTGATGATGTGCGGGACTATCATGGACGAGACATTCCCAGGGCTGGCGTCTCCATAGTCTCTGAAGACCCCCATGTCTGTAACTACTTCTGCCATACAAATCGCGGTCATTTGGTTGGCCTCCGAGGGCAGCTGAATTAGCTCAGTGTAGACCTTTTTCAAGTTGTCCTGGGTGGCTCGATTAAGCAAGCCAGCGTAAGTGACAACCTCTTTGGTGTCAACGACCCGCCCGTGGCGATCCTTGATTTCGATAGTTGTTACCAGGTTTCCGTTTTTCATGAATTACTCCTTTTACTTGGTTTATGGGTGATAGTTTGGGAAAGGGCATAGGGTATCCTCCAAACCACTGGATTGATACCCTCACACCTGGAGGGTAAAGGAGTGGCAAAGGCAGTCAATTGTCGGAAAGAGCAACTTTTCCTCCCTGACAAAAAGCGCCTTTATTTGATAGGCTAATTTTACCTATGGAAAACGATCAACTCATCATTTTAGGGCAAACTAATTTCCGCAATCAGAAGCGGACGTTTGGCATAAGGAAAGAAGATAGACGAAGGCACACCTACGTTATCGGTAAAACCGGCATGGGGAAATCGACCCTGCTTTTGAATATGATTGTGCAGGATATAAGACTAGGCAATGGGGTAGCCGTCTTTGACCCGCATGGGGATTTGGTGGAACGGATATTAGACTATATCCCGTCGCGAAGAATCAATGATACTATCTATTTCAACCCGGCTGATACGGAATATCCGATAGCTTTCAATCCCCTGTATAACCCAAATATTATCCCAAAGCATCTGGTGGCATCCGGTATCGTGCAGGTCTTCAAGAAAATCTGGATTGATTCCTGGGGGCCAAGGCTGGAGTACATTTTGAGGAATGCCATTCTGGCTCTTTTGGAGCAACCTGGTAGCACGCTATTGGCTATCCCCAGGCTTCTCATCGATGATAGATACCGCAATAAAATCATCAAACAAGTCAAGGATCCGATAATCAGGAATTTTTGGGCTGTGGAGTATGAGCAGTATCCGAAAGTTTTCAAGACGGAGACAATCTCGCCCATTCAAAATAAAGTTGGGCAGTTCCTGTCAACTTCAATGATGCGGAATATTCTCGGCCAGACCAAAACGAAATTTGATCTGCTGGATGTAATGGATTCTGGCAAGATTCTACTACTCAACTTAGCCAAGGGGAAAATCGGGGAAGATAATTCATCGCTATTGGGTTCACTCATGCTTTCCCAAATTTGGCTCGCAGCGCAAAGGCGGGTAAACGTGCCGGAAATTAAAAGGCGGGATTTCTATTTATTCATCGATGAATTACAATCATTCGCCACAGACGAATTTCCTTCTTTGCTGGCAGAGGCCAGAAAATATAGATTAAATATCGGGGGCATGGCCAATCAGTTCATCAGCCAATTGCCGGAAAGTCTGGCTTCCGCGATTCTCGGTAATGTCGGCACGCTCATATCGTTCTGTCTCGGATCAGAAGACGCGGAGATAATCGCAAGAGAAATGTTTCCCGTATTCACTTCTGAACATCTCCTAAATCTGCCGACTTATAATTCCTATCTGAAACTTTCGATTAGCGGATCAACTTCAGAGCCATTTAGCGCGTTGACCATAGCTCCTTTTCAACCGCCGCAAACAATGAATATTAATAGGATAGTTGAGCAAACGAGGCAGCGGTATTGCAAAGAAAGGAAAATTATACAACTAAAGCATGAACGGTGGATTCGGCAATAATGTAATTAGTTATTTAATCAGGTTATTCCAGCATTCGACCTAGTTATATCTATGGCGTTTTTCTTTGTTTGGTTGAGTACTTCATAATGTCCCGCAATACTACGAATAGAGATATCGTATCCGGCCAAAAATGTCTTCTGAGTAGGCGTATGCGCAACTTTCCCGAGGGGGATGTACCAGTGTTTTCCTTGAGAAATTTTGCTTCCGCCTTGGCAAAATCGGCTTCTGAATTGGTAATGATCGCTTTTATAGACTCCACATAAGCAAGGTGGCCATCCTGTCTAGTCAATTGAAACATATCTGCGATTTCTTGAAGCTTGGCAATCATAGTTGACAGTTCTAGTCGATCACCGGCAATCAATTCTGCTTCGACACTTCGTACATAAAAGTACTCCCAATCAAGGACAGGATATCGTCCTAATGTATAGTCATATCGCTTTGCAATACTTCGAAATACTTTATGAATGAGATTATTGGCGAACCGATTGTTAAATGGTAGAAGGAGATAGCCCCAGTTGTGTAATAAATCGACTTGATAATAGGCAGCTAATGCCTCCTGCAAATCGGCGGCCTTTTCACTCCAAGTATTTGTTTCTGGCGATGCCTTCACTTTTAGAACAATTCGGCGGAGCAACTGTCGGACCTTGTATGCCTTTAATAAGTCAATTGGCCATCGAGGATTTAGATACGGGCGTTTGGCGGCGGATATATATTCATAATAGAGGGTCCTCAGGTCATTGAGGTAAACCAGATCGCTCGCTATAGAATGAGGTCGCGGTTCCTGAACTAATCGCCGGTGGATATTAACCGCTCTGCGAATATTTCTCTCATGAATATGGCTAAACCATGATTCCATCCTTATCCAGTAATTATGCAAAACATCATCTTCGGTCAATGAAGGGATTGTTTTCAATCGCGGAAATAGGTTTATATACAATTCTTTATTGGTTCCATCAAGTAATCGTATTGTGGCGACAGCTGATCGCGCGGGTTTCGCTAATAAAAAAGAGGCATCCGGTATGCGTTGCGGTTCTTCTCGCCAAATATGGAGTGCATTCCTATCTCCCAGGATACTGCTAAGTAATGTCCGAACATCACCGTACAAGAGAAATGATGAGTTATTGGGGCGGCTTTCCAACCAATTAAAAATTCGTTTGCATGGCCGTTTTGAAGGTGTTGCGAAAGGCTGGGTCGGTTCCACATACTCGCACCAATATACTTGTGACCATGGCGCGGCGGTTAGTAGTG
>Ga0299912_10004448_pt1 | contig 11485 bp, 10 predicted proteins | sample RVTome_2_FD_207667 | JGI IMG/M metagenome (GOLD analysis project Ga0299912, IMG submission 207667) | Soil microbial communities from uranium-contaminated site in the Upper Colorado River Basin, Wyoming, United States - RVT95D214 (version 2) ... | reverse complement strand
CGCCTCAAGAAAGAAGTACGGCCATCAGGGTGAGATTGAAGTCCACTATAACGAGGAGGTTGGTGAAGTAGAGTTGTTTCAATTCAAACAGGTCGTGGAGGAGGTGACGAATCCATCGACGGAGATTTCCTTTGAGGAAGCGAGAGAGCTTGATAATGAGGCTCAGGTCGGAGACAGCTTGGGAGTTAAACTCGATACCGATTTCGGCCGTATAGGCGCCCAAACAGCAAAGCAGGTGATCATCCAAAAAGTTCGCGACGCCGAACGTGAAAATGTCTACAATGAATTCAAAGACCGAAAAGGAGACGTGGTCAGCGGAACAGTTCAACGATTGGAGAAGGGAAACGTTTATATCAATATCGGGAGGGCAGAGGCCGTCCTTTTCTCAAAGGAACAAATTCCTGGGGAGGTATATCGACAGGGGGAACGACTTCGGGCCTATATTCTTGATGTCCAGAAGAATTCAAAGGGCCCACAAATCTTTCTTTCGAGAACCCATCCGGGCTTTTTGAGCAAATTGTTCGAGATGGAGGTACCGGAGATTTCAGAAGGGGTGATCAAGATCATCAGCGCAGCCCGGGAGCCTGGCGAGAGAGCAAAGATTTCTGTCTATAGTTCAAGTCGGGACGTCGATCCCGTGGGGGCGTGTGTAGGGATGAAAGGCTCGAGGGTGCAAAGTGTGGTCCAGGAACTTCGAGGTGAGAGGATTGACATCATCCCGTGGAATCAAGATCAAGCCAAATATGTTTGTAATGCGCAAGCACCGGCAAAAATCTCCAGGGTCTATATCGACGAGGAAAATCGGCATATGGAGGTGGTGGTAGCAGATGACCAACTTTCCTTAGCGATTGGGAAGAAGGGCCAGAATGTTCGATTGGCATCTAAATTGACCGGTTGGAAGATCGATATCAAGAGCGAGTCCAGGATGGAGAAGATCTCCGGCGAGATTTTGGAAAGGTTTAAGGATCTTCCACATATTGGAGATGTGACCAGCCGTATTCTTTACAATGAAGGGTTCCGTTCGATCAAGGAGGTCGCGGAGATGGATCCAGAAGAATTAGCCAAAGTCTTGGAGATAGAGAATGAGAAGGCTGTTGAGATTGTAGAAGGGGCACTCCGGCTGATTCAAAAGGAAAAAGGCCCTGATGTTGGCCCAGGAGGCGCTCCGCCTTCCGCAGAGCCTTCCCTTGATCCGGTAGATCGCATGGAAGGGGTAGGGGAAAAGACCGCTGCAATATTGAAAGCCAATGGATTTCAAACCGTTCAAGATATTCTGAAAACGAACGTGGAGAGTCTATCCGCCCTTCCAGGGATTGGTGTCAAGAAGGCAGAAAAATTGATCCAGTCAGCGCGGCGTTATGCCGAGGGAACGACGAGATGAGTAAGAAGGGGCATGTCCCCATGCGGATGTGTGTCGGATGTCGAAAGAGGAGAGAGAAGGAAGAAATGGTTCGATTTAAACAAGGTGAAGGCGGGATTCTATTCATGGATGAGAAGAAGAAGCTTAACGGACGGGGATTCTATCTCTGCCCAGATGTGACGTGTTTAAGATTGGCACAGAAAAAAATTCAGATGGGTCGGGTCCATAGGATCGGTGGATCAGCGGTATCCTTCGATTCGAGGTTCCCTCAGAAAGGTTTGGCATAGAGGAGGAAAGAGAATGGCGAAGGTAAAAGTCCTCGATCTTGCGGCCTCAGTCGGGATGGAGGATGATAAGCTGCTTCTGAAATTGAGACGGATGGGAGTGAAGGTAAAGGACAAAAAGCCCGTAGAGCCTGAAAAGGTATTCCCATCTGATGAGAAGGTCATTGAAAGGGATTCTGGGAAAGAAGTCATAGAGAAACGGGTCAAACCCACCCTCATCCGGAGAAGGACGAGGAGCCTGGAGTTGCAGGTGGAGGCACCGGCCCCACCGCCTCCGACGGTAACAGCAGAGCTCGGGGTCGTTGAAGAGAAAGTGTCGAAGGCTATAGAGGAAGAAGCCAAGCGGGAGGTGATGGCGCCGAAAGAATCGGTAGAGAAAAAAGGTTTGAGGAAGGAAGAAGAGCCTTCCGCAAAGCTGACGAGGGGCACGAAGGAGGCCGAAGTCGCCTTAGAGCCTGCTATACCTGTTGAGGTGAGATTGGGAGAGAAGGAGCTCATTCCTCCCAAACCCGTCGAGGTCGCAAAGCCGTCCCAGGTCACCCTAGGAGCAGCGGGAAAGAGGGTGGAGGCGAAGAGAGAAGTTGAGGCACCCAAACTAAAAGAGGTTCCCGTAAAAACGGGGGAGGCTAAATTTCCAAGCAAGGAAGAGCTGATAGAAAAAGAAAAATTAGCTGGAAAGAAAAAGGGGTTTATAAAAAGGAGAAGAGTGATTGAAGAAAGGATGGTGCAGGAGGATGAACTCGAGGGGGAGGGACGAGTGGAGAGAGATTTAGGAATCGGGTTCAGATCGTACAGACCCGTCAAGAAGAAAGTGGTAGTGAAGGCTCCGAAGAAGACAGAGGTCACCGTCCCAAAACCTATCAAGAGGATCATTCGGATTTCCGAGGTCATCGCCGTCGGGGATCTTGCAAAAAGGATGGGAGTCAAAGGGGGGGAATTGATCAAAAAACTGATGGACCTTGGGGTCCTCGTCAATATCAACCAGATGATCGATGCCGACGTAGCCTCGCTGGTGGCAAGTGAATTTGGCTATGAAGTGGAGAAACTCTCCTTAGAAAAGCAGGATCTATTGGAACGAAAAGAGGACCTACCCGAACAGTTGCAGCCGAGGCCGCCGGTCGTTACGATTATGGGTCATGTGGATCATGGGAAGACAACACTACTGGATGCCATTCGAAAGACGAATGTCGTAGGAGGGGAGGCTGGGGGCATCACCCAGCACATCGGAGCCTACGATGTCCAATTAGAGAATGGTCATGTCGTCTTTATTGATACCCCTGGCCATGAGGCGTTTACCGCCATGAGAGCGAGAGGGGCTCAGGTGACAGATATCGTCGTTTTGGTGGTCGCTGCAGATGACGGGATGATGCCCCAGACCAAGGAAGCGATCGATCATGCTCGAGCCGCAAAGGTTCCGATTGTAGTGGCGGTCAACAAGATTGATAAGCCGAATGCGAATCCTGAGAAGGTGAAGAAGGAACTGGCGGATTATGGGCTGGTCCCCGAAAAGTGGGGAGGGAATACTCTCTTTGCAGAGGTATCGGCGAAACAGAAAACAGGGATGAAAGAACTATTGGAGTTGATCCTCCTTCAAGCGGAGGTTTTGGAATTGAAGGCCAACCCGGATAAATCTGCTCGAGGGGTCATCATCGAATCCAAATTGGACAAGGGGAGGGGACCCGTGGCGACTCTTCTTGTGCAGGAAGGGGCACTGAAAACCGGGGATGTCTTTATCGCAGGTTCTCACTATGGCAGGGTAAGGGCGATGTTAAACGATAAAGGACACAAGATGATAGAGGCGCGGCCTTCTATCCCTGTCGAGGTGGTGGGTTTCACCGATGTCCCGGAGGCAGGCCAGACCTTTATCGCTGTTGCCGATGAAAGGATGGCCAAACAGATCACGCTCTACCGACAAGAAAAGATACGAGAGAAGGAGCTCTCCAAGTTGAGCAAAGTCTCATTGGAAGAACTCTATGAGCAAATTAAGAAGGGAGAGGTGAAGGAGCTCAATGTGATCATCAAGGCCGATGTGCAGGGGTCGATCGAAGCGGTGAAAGAGGCCTTTAAAAAAGTCTCTACGGATTTGGTGAAAGTGAACATCCTCCACGATGCGGTCGGTGGAATTACAGAAACTGATGTGAACTTAGCATCCGCTTCAAATGCCATCATCATCGGTTTCAATGTGAGGCCCGTTCCGAAAGCTCAGTCCCTTGCGGAGTTGGAACACGTGGATATGCGAACCTACGCTGTGATCTACGATGCCATCAATGATATCAAGAAGGCATTAGAGGGGTTGCTCGAGCCAACCTACAAAGAGCGGTTTCTCGGAAGGGCACAGGTGATACAGGTCTTTAACATCCATAAAGTGGGTACGGTAGCGGGCAGTTTGATCGTGGACGGGAAAGTGATAAGAGGGTCTCATGCAAGGCTCCTGCGGGACAATGTGGTCGTCTACGATGGTCGCATCGCCTCTCTGAGAAGATTCAAGGATGACATGAAGGATTGTGGTCAGGGGCTCGAATGCGGCATCAAAATCGAAAACTTCAATGACGTCAAATTGGGAGATATTATTGAGTCCTACGAAATCGAAGAGGTTCAACCACAATTAGCCTGAAGGCCCCGGAGTGTCGCACATCGTCATAGGTATGTTTCGTAGGCTATTATTAGCATCAGGGGCAGGGGGAGTAAAATGGTGGTCGGAATTTGCCAACTTGACCTCCGGATTGCAGAAAACCATTCGCTGAAAGGAAAGCGCCATGTGATCCGAAAACTGATCGATCGGGTGAAACATCGTTTCAATGTGGCCATCTCCGAGGTCGGGGATAACGACCTTTGGCAACGGGCAAAGATTGGTATCTGTACGGTGGGCAATGATCGCCGACACATCAATTCCAGTTTAGACAAAGTCGTCGATTTCATCGATAAGATGCAACTTGTTGAGATGATCCACACGGAAATGGAGATTCTCTCCGTTTAAACCCTGCTCTTATGGGAAGAGTCAAAAGACAGGGCGCCGATGGTTTGATATTTGATAAAAGATGGCAGAAGGAAAACGCTCAGAAAAAGTGGCAGACCTCATCCAGAAAGAGATCTCGGAAATGCTTCTCAAATCTCTCAAAGATCCTCGAATCGGGTTCGTTACGATCACGAGGGTTGCGGTTTCTGACGATTGCCGGTATGCAAAAATCTATTTCAGTGTGATGGGGTCTCTTGCAGAAAGAGAGAAATCGGCAACGGGACTGAACAGTGCTAAAGGCTATATTCGAAAAGAGTTGGCAAGACGGATGAGTCTGAGGTATACACCCGAAATTATGTTCCAGTTCGATCCCTCCATCGAATATGCAATTCATATTGGAGAGGTTATCGAGCATCTCCATCAGGAAGAGGAGAAAGACGACCATGAGAACTGAGATTGATGGTCTCCTCGTTGTGGATAAACCTGAAGGGATAACCTCTCTCGCAGTGGTGAAAGAGGTGAAGCGCAGGCTTCGGGTGAAGAAGGCAGGGCATATCGGGACACTCGACCCCTTTGCCACAGGAGTCTTACCCGTTGTGATCAATGAGGGGACCAAATTGGTTCCGTTTTTGAGAGAAGAACCCAAGGAGTATGAGGCCGTCCTGAAATTAGGGGAGGAGACGGCAACAGATGACTTGACCGGAGAGGTTCTCCATAGAAAAGAATGGGAGGGAATCACCCCTGGAATGATTCAGGGGGTCTTTCAGACATTTTTAGGAAGGATTCAGCAGATCCCTCCCATGTTTTCGGCGATCAAAATTCAAGGGAAGCCTCTTTATCAATTGGCCAGAAAAGGGGTTGAGATCGAGCGAAAAGAGAGGGAGGTGCAGATTTTCGATATCCAGGTTCAGGAGAGTGCCCTCCCCCAGGTTCGCTTCAAAGTCTCGTGTTCAAAGGGGACTTACATCCGTGCCTTAGGAAGGGATATCGGAAGGAAGCTCGGGTGCGGTGCACACCTCCTCCATTTAAGACGGGTCCGGAGTGGTTCTTTTACGATCAAACGAGCAATCCCGTGGGAGAGTTTGAAGGATCTCTCCGAAGCCCAGGATCTTTCCCCGTGGTTGATTTCCTTGGGGGAGGGCTTGGCCAGTTTACCCGAGGTGATCGGGGACGAGCATTTGATAAGGATGGTCCGAAATGGACAGGGGATGGCTGTTCGAGATCTCTCACCTCACACCCTTCCAGCCTTTGAAAAAGGCGAGTGGTTAAAGATGTCCTCCCCTGAAGATGGGCTGGTTGCCATTTTGAAATCAGAGGTGAGAGATACGGATATTCGAGTGGCGAGTCCAGAGATGATCGCCCTTCGTGCATTGAGAGTATTTCGGCCGAATAGAACGATCAGGAAGTTACAACTACCTTTAGCTTGAAGGAGGGTTTCATGGCGCTTGTTCAGGAGAAGAAAAAAGAGATCATCGAACAGTTTAAAACCCATGAGCGGGACACAGGTTCACCGGAGGTGCAGATCGCTCTGCTCAGCGAACGGATCCGATATCTCACAGAACATTTTAAGTTTCACAAGGGGGATCATCATTCCCGAAGGGGTCTCCTGAAGTTGGTGGGCCAGAGGAGGAGACTCCTCAACTACCTCAAAGAAAATAGAGTGGACCAATATCGAATGATCATCGATAAGTTAGGTCTTCGGAAGTAGCAGCCATGCTATTTTCGAGAGAGACAAGTTCATAAAAAGGAGTGGAAAAAATCTTATGGTTCAGAAATTACAAATCGATTTTGGCGGAAGGCCATTTTCTATTGAAACGGGAAAGGTGGCAAAACAGGCGAATGGTGCTGTACTGGTTCAGTATGGGGATACCGTTGTTTTAGTCACTGCTGTGACATCTGACAAGAGACGAGAGGGGATCGATTTCCTTCCTCTCACTGTCAATTATTTGGAGATGACTTATGCAGCCGGGAGGATCCCAGGGGGGTTTTTTAAGAGGGAAGGAAGGCCCACAGATCGCGAAATCCTGATCTCCCGATTCATCGACCGCCCCCTGAGGCCTCTTTTTCCAAAAGGGTTCCAGAATGAAACCCAGATTATCGCTACGGTCCTTTCAGCCGATGCAGATAACGATCCTTCCATTTTAGGAATGATTGGAGCCTCTGCCGCTCTTTCCCTCTCCGATGTCCCCTTCGGTGGTCCGATTGCAGGAGCGAAGGTAGGTCGGATCGATGGGGAGTATGTCCTCAATCCTACCCATGAGGAATTAGAATTGAGCGACATCGATCTCTTTGTTGCGGGGAGTGAAGAGGCGATCATCATGGTGGAGGGAAGCGCAAAAGAGGTCAAGGAGAGGGAAATTCTGGAGGCGATACTATTTGGTCATCAATCCCTCAAACCGGTCATCGACCTACAAAAGCAGATCAGGTTGATCTCCGGGGTCAAGCCAAGGGAATTTGACCTCCAAAGACCGGAGAATACCCTTCATCAAAAAGTGGAATCCATCGCTCAAGAAAAACTGGGAGAGGCTTACCGTATTCCAGAGAAGACAAAGAGACGAGAGCGGTTAGAGGAGATCTTTGAGCATATCCTTCGGGAATGCGAGGCCGAAGATGAGACTTCTCAGAAGATGGTGAAAATTGCTTTTGAAGAAATCGACCGTAAACTGGTGAGAAGGATGATCATGGAGAAAAAGGAGAGGATCGATGGGAGGGGACTTTCGGAGATCCGTCCCATCTCGTGTGAAGTCGGTATCCTTCCCAGGACCCATGGCTCTGCCCTCTTCACTCGCGGAGAGACCCAGGTTCTGGCGGTTGTCACTTTTGGCACTTCTGAGGATGAGCAGAAGATTAACTCCCTGATGGGAGAGACCTATAAATCCTTTATGCTGCACTACAACTTCCCTCCTTTTTGCACAGGAGAAGTTTCTCCCTTGAGGTCTCCGAGCCGAAGAGAGATCGGACATGGGGCGTTGGCAGAAAGGGCAATTTTACCCATCCTTCCTTCCAATGAGAATTTCCCCTATACGATTCGAATTGTTTCAGAAGTGCTTGAATCGAACGGCTCCTCGTCGATGGCCACCGTATGTGGAGCGAGCCTCTCCTTAATGGATGCAGGTGTTCCAATAAAGGCACCTGTGGCCGGAATCGCAATGGGTTTTATCTTGGAAGGAGGCGAGTTCGCTGTCCTCTCCGACATACTTGGCGATGAGGATCATATTGGTGATATGGATTTTAAGGTCGCGGGAACGGCCGAAGGCGTGACCGCTATCCAGATGGATATCAAGATTCGGGGTGTGTCCAAAGAGGTGATGGAACGGGTTCTCGATCAGGCACGAGAGGGAAGACTTCACATTCTGGAAAAGATGAAAGCGACCATCGCAGAGCCCCGGAAGGATCTCTCAAGGCATGCACCGAGGATTGTCACGATCCAGGTCAAACAGGAGAAGATCCGTGATGTCATTGGCCCAGGGGGAAAGAATATTCGAAGCATTGTAGATCAGACCGGGGTAAAAGTAGACGTGGAGGATTCGGGGCTGGTGAAGCTGGCCTCCCCGAATTATGAAGCCATCGAAAAAGCCATTTATATGATCAAAAGGCTTACACAGGAAGTGGAAGTGGGTGGCTTCTATACGGGGAAGGTCATGCGGATTTTGAGTTTCGGTGCCATTGTTGAACTCTTCCCGGGAACAGATGGTCTGATCCATATCTCCCAATTGGCAGAAAGTCGAGTCAATGAGGTCTCGGATGTCCTGAAGGAAGGGGATGAAGTTCCGGTAAAGGTCATCGATATCGATCCCCAGGGCCGCATTCGACTGAGTCGGAAGGCAGCCTTGAAAGAGATGGGGCAACCGGTAGGAGGCAAGGCTTAAGAGGAAGGCAGAAAGAAGAGGCCAGAAAGCAGAAGGCAGGGGCAAGCCAGGAAAAGAAGATGAGCCGAGTGAGTAAAAAAACTCGTGATCCTTTGAATCATTCGTGGATCACAAGCGGGTCGGGTTATCAGAAAACTGTTCTCGAGAACGGTATCAAAGTGATCACGGAAGAGATACCCTATCTCCAATCGGTCTCCATCGGGGTGTGGGTCATTACCGGATCTCGAGATGAACAACCCAATGAGAATGGAATCTCCCATTTCATCGAACACCTCCTCTTCAAAGGGACGGAGCGGAGGACCGCTTTCGACATCGCCAAGGAGATTGATTCCGTAGGGGGGACACTGAATGCCTTCACCGGAAGGGAATATACCTGTTTCTATGCCAAGGTCATCGATAAGAATCTGCCTTTAGCGATCGATCTCCTTTCGGATATCTTCTTACATTCCCTAATGGATCCGAAAGATGTGGAGAAAGAGAGAATGGTCATTCTTCAAGAGATCAAGATGGTGGAGGATACCCCGGACGATTATATCCACGACCTTTTCAACCGAGTCTGTTGGGGGGACCATCCGTTAGGCTTCCCGATTTTCGGAACCACCGAACTGGTTCAATCTTTCAAACAGGATCAGATCCATCAATACTTCAAAGAGAACTACCAGCCCAATCGAATTATCGTCTGCGCCGCGGGGAACCTCGAGCACCAGGAGGTGGTTGATCTGATCGGAACAACCTTTGGTCAGATCGCAAAGTCGGATAAGGCAAAGGAAAGGTCGAAACCCCATTCGATTTGCACGACGAGTATCTGGAAACGGGAGTTGGAACAGGTCCACTTCTGCCTCGGCACGAAAGGGCTTCAATACAACCACTCCCTCCGGTTCGGTTCGTACGTTTTAAATACCATTTTGGGTGGCGGGATGAGCTCAAGGCTTTTCCAAGAGATACGCGAGAATCGCGGATTGGCCTATTCTGTTTACTCTTACCTCCCTGCTTACATCGATAGCGGACTCGTCGTCGTTTATGCGGGAACAAGTGAGAGTTCTTTTCAACAGGTCATCGAACTGGTCTTCAAGGAGTTCAGCCGCCTCAAGACAGAACCCTTTAAGGACGGTGAAATCGAGACCGCCAAAGAACAATTAAAGGGGAATCTTCTGCTCAGCCTCGAGAGCTCCGACAACCTAATGACCCGACTGGCGAAGAATGAAATCTATTTTGGATTCTACCTTCCTACGGAAAAGATTCTTAAGGGCATTGACGAGGTAAAGCAAGAGGAGGTACGCAGCTTGGCCCGCGATTGCTTCAATGAACAATCCTTCTGCCTGACCATTTTGGGACCTGTCGATGGGAAGGGTTTTAAGCAGAACCTATTGACCTTGACCGCAACATAACCAAGACCCGCCCAGCCCGCGAAATTAGGAGGAAGGCATGGGAAGCGGCTTACATGTGGATGGAGCAAGTAAAAATTCAGATCAAGCGCTTAATAAAGGATCGTCCCATACACATGCCTCGATACATGACTGAAGGATCCTCGGGGATGGACCTCTTCGCGTTCTTGGAAGAGGACGTGACATTGGAACCAGGGGACAGGAGGCTTGTTCCCACTGGGATTTCGGTGGCGATCCCTGAAGGGTTTGAAGGTCAAATCAGACCACGGAGTGGGTTAGCTATTCAGAAAGGAATAGGAATTGTCAACGGCCCTGGAACGATCGATGCCGATTACCGTGGCGAGATTGGTGTTCTCCTGATCAACCTTGGCAAGGAACCTTTTACGATTCGTAGCGGTGAGAGGATTGCCCAGATGGTCATCTCCCCGGTATTCCGTGCGATTTTGGAAGAGGTTGACGAACTCCCGCCCACCGGGAGGCAAGGGGGAGGATTTGGCCATACAGGCATCTGAGAAGGGCCCAAGCCGATTTCATGCTACGATCAAAGCAGAGGTCAACCCTTCCCTCTGCTTTTTTATTGAGGATTCAAGGATTCGAGGGGTCAAGGGTCCGAGAGTGGAATGTAGAGAGTAGAAAGTGGTTAGAACCACACTCCACCTTCCACTTTCCACATTCAAATCCTTGAACCCTTTAAGAATTTTTATGCAACTGGGGGAATGATGGATCAGATGTTGGATCAATATCTCCATTATCTCATCATTGAAAAAGGTCTTTCCAAGAATACCATCGAAGCTTATCGTCATGGTTTGAATCGATTCTTCGATCACCTGAGAAAAAAGGGGGTTCACGAGATAGGGAGCGTCGGGAAATTTGATATCAGGGCGTTTCTCCTCGCTCTGAAGAGGAAGGGCCTTTCGACCAAGACGTTGGCGAGAGATCTGTCCGCCATTCGAACCTTCTTCCAATTCTTGATTCAAGAGGAAATCCTCGATGTCAATCCAGTTGAAGAGATTGAATCTCCCAAGATGGCGAAGACCTTACCGGAGATTCTGACGTTGAAGGAGGTGGAGCAATTACTGGAACAACCCGACCTCCGGACGCCTTTAGGGGTCAGAGACCGGGCGATGCTGGAGGTGCTCTATGCGACTGGGACGAGGGTTTCTGAGCTGATTCAGCTCCCGGTCAATCAGGTGAACTTGGAGAGCGGTTACGTCGTCATCTACGGAAAAGGTTCAAAAGAGAGGGTCGTTCCCCTCGGAAGCGAGGCGATGAAGTGGGTGAATCTCTATTTGCAGACGGCTCGAGAAAGACTTGCCAAAGGCAAGGAAAGCCATTTCTTATTCATCAATCGCTCAGGGAGGGGGATGAGCCGACAGCGGTTCTGGAAGAATCTTAAGGCCTACGGTCTGAGGGCTAGCCTTCGGAAGAGGGTTACCCCCCATCTTCTCCGTCACTCCTTCGCAAGCCATCTCTTGGAAGGGGGGGCGGACCTTCGCTCTGTTCAGATGATGCTCGGCCATGTGGATATCTCAACTACTCAAATATATACGCATGTGACAGGGGAGAGATTGAAGAAGATTCATCAACGGTATCACCCGAGAGGCTAAATAGGATTTGAAACAAATTCCAAA
>Ga0299912_10004446_pt1 | contig 11490 bp, 6 predicted proteins | sample RVTome_2_FD_207667 | JGI IMG/M metagenome (GOLD analysis project Ga0299912, IMG submission 207667) | Soil microbial communities from uranium-contaminated site in the Upper Colorado River Basin, Wyoming, United States - RVT95D214 (version 2) ... | reverse complement strand
TTTTGCCATCCTTGGCCTCCCATGAAATTGTTTAACCTGACATAGGAAACATCGGCAAAAACAGCCCAAATTCAGCAATTAAGATGCGTTTGCCCTGCTGATTTCGCAGATGAGCATGTATAAGAGAATTGATTTTTGTTAAGATAAGGTTTTTGGAAGGCCCAATACATGCTTGCTGATTGACAACTGGTTTCATGGTGTATATGAAAATTGATTTCAATATCATTTTTTTGTGATAGGAGCAGAATAGTGAAAGGCAGACGAAATGGTTGGTCCTGCACGTCTTTATGTTTGATTCTCGCTGCAACCGGCCTGTCTATGGCAAAAGATGCCGGCCTCGGACAATATGAAAGGCCTGCGAGTCACCGTATTGTTAAAACAATTAACAGGCACTGGACATTCAACTATTTCCCGGCCGAAAACGCCGATGCTGCAGGCTGCCAGACGCCGGATTATGACGATTCGAGCTGGCCCGAAGTGGCTGTCCCGCACACGTGGAGCACCTATGAGACGACGGGCGAACTACATCCGTTTATTCGCAATCCGGCGGAAAATGACAGCTCCTACTGGTGGCACGGCTGGGGCTGGTATAGAAAACACTTTTCAATAGACGCCGGGCAGAAAGATAAGAAGGTCTTTGTCGAGTTCGAGGGCGTCCAGAAATACTGCAAAGTCTGGGTGAACGGCCAATACCTCGGCGACCACAAAGGCGGATACTCCGGCTTTTATTTCGATATCACAAATGCAGTCGAGTTCGGTAAGGACAATGTCCTTGCCGTGGCCGTCTACAACCGCCGTGACGACAAAATGCGAATCCCGCCGATGAAGGCCGGAAACTTCAACGTCTACGGCGGAATCTTCCGAGACGTTTCGCTCGTAATCAAGGACCGTCTCTATATTCCCTTTCAGGGCTCTTACAAACACGAAGGCGGAACTTTCGTGACAACTCCCGAAGTTTCAAACACGAAAGCAAACGTCCGCATCAGAACCTGGATTAAGAACGACTACGAAAGCGCCAGGGAATGTCATTTGACGAGCGTTATTGTCGATGCGGAAAACAACATCGTCCGGGCATTAAAAGAAACAAGGACCATCAGGCCAGGCGAGCTTGCAGAATTCGACCAGACGAGAGACTTCATCAGCGAGCCGCACCTCTGGTCTGACGACGATCCTTATCTTTACAGGGTTTACTCCGAAGTTCGTTATGGCGATGCTGTCACGGACAGCTATGAAAGCCCGCTCGGTTTCAGATGGTTCCACTGGGACTACGAAGAAGATTATCTCTATCTCAACGGCAAAAAAGTAGTCGTTCACGGCGGCAACCGCCACCAGGAATATCCCTGGCTTGGTGACGCTATTCCGAAATGGCTAACCGAGCAGGAGATGAAGGATATGGGTATCAACATGAATTATAATTTCATGCGCACCGCCCATTATCCGAATGACAAGATTGTTTACGGCCTTGCGGATCAAATGGGCATTATCATCAATGAGGAAGTGCCCAATATCAAGAACCAGGTCTTTTCGAGAGAGGTGCAGAAGCAGAATCTGATAGAGATGATCCGCCGGGACCGCAACTATCCGAGCGTTATGTTCTGGAGTATGGGCAACGAGACGGACCACGCAGCCGATTCGGCCTGGGCCGTCCAGGAAGACCCCACGAGAATCCTGACCGCCCGCCGATGCCTCAATGTCTCGGAAGGAAAATACGTCAAGCACGGCAATGACAACATGGGAATGGAAGGTCTGCTCCGCTGTACGGTGCGCGGATGGTACGACACGGACGAAAAGAACTTCGAGCCTTCCGACAGTCAGCATACCGGCACGAATCAGCACCAGTACAACGAGCATGTCGGCAGCAAACGCGTTGGCTCGGACGGGAACCTTTGCACCTGGCTTTACGCAGACCACGGCTGCGACCGCGAGTACGTCAACAGCACGCTGCTGCACATCAATCCGAAGGGCTGGGTCGACCTCTACAGAATTCCGAAATATACGTACTATCTCTGGCGCGCAAACTATGCGAAAAACCCGATGGTTTTCATTCACCCGCATTTCTGGAGGGCTCAATATATCGGGCAGAAGAAGGATATCTTTGTCGATTCCAACTGCGATATGGTCGAGTTGAAAGTCAACGGAAGAACGATAGGCCGACTTAAGCCGGCAGCGGAAAAGTCTAATTCGATAAAGTTCACTGATGTCACAATCGGACGCGGCACAATTACCGCCGAGGCCATGATTGGCGGTAAAATCGTGGCGACCGATTCGGTTGTCATGGCGGGCGAACCGGCGAAAGTCGTCCTGACAACCTCACACAATAATGTTGAAGCCGCTCTCGATTCGGTCGCGATCATCAAGGCCGACATTGTCGATGCCGACGGCATTCATGTTTACGGTGCCCGCAATACTCTCAACTGGTCGATCACGGGCCCGGCAACATTGGTCGGACCTGAAATCTATGAATCGGACTTCGATAAGCACATGGGCATGGACGGCACGATGTACATCGACACGCCGGTAATAAATATCGTCCGCTCATCAGGAAAGCCCGGCGAGATTACGGTCACCGTCAGGGCGGGCAGTCTTGCCACTGGCTCTGTTATCATCGATGCTCGCCCGGCCGGGGAAGTCGCTTCGGCAATTTCTGAACCACCGGTCTCTGTCGGCAATCGCAAACCTGTCGCCCGAAACATGGCGTCGACTCCATCTGTCGCTCCGCCCGTCGAATTGAAGCCATCTATAGATGAGCCGACTTTAGGTGCAAAATGCATCGACGAATACGCCGCATTCATAAAAGAATATATTGTCAAACACAATCCTGATATAGCCACACAATCCGCCGAATTCGAAGCCATCGTAACGCTCTTTGCGAATCACTTTGTTAACACGAAAGGCCTTCTCATTGCCGACGATTATAATTTCGCCGCAGAGCACTATAATCAGTGCCGGCAGATTACCCGGTATGTTGATGTGACAAATCTGCCCGAAATCTTCAAAGAGGGCTTAAGGCGGTATTACGCCGACGAGATTATTACAAAAGGCGACGAGAAACGCTTCCCCGCTGAAAAGCAATGGCTCAGCAGCATCCCGGCCGACGGCAAAATCGTAATAGTCGCAAATTCGGACCGAGCGAAAAATGACATCATCTACGCGAGCGAAAGCCAGCTCGATGAATTGGTTTCTATCATACAGCCCGATTTCAGGCGGTTCTCGGAAGAGAATAAAGAAGCAGTCCTTAATTATCTCAGCCGGATTAATCCGTATGTCCGGCGAAAAGTTTTCAAGATAAGCAGTCCGAGAATCGACGGCAAGAGGCCGAATCCCCTCGAATCCGTGAGCTATGAAGTCCAAAAAGGCAAGCCCGTTCTTATTCCGGAGTTTACAAAGATACCATCCGGGGGCGATGACAAGAAGCAGTCTGAAGCATCTTCGGCACCTGCCAACCATGATGTCATTGTGTATCCACCCGCTGCTACGGCGGTAAAAAGTCAATCTTATTCTGTCGAAGTGAACCAAGCCGGCGTCTTTACAGAAAAATACAAAGACGTCAGCTACGCCCATTTTGCCTTCAGCGGGAAAGCCGAGATAACGATAGCCGCCAACGAGGATATAAGATCATACAGTTTGAGCCCCGAAAGTTACAGTATCCCGGCAACCGTTCAGGCAGACAAGCTGACCTTCAGTATCGACCGGCCCCGTAAACTGGTCGTTCGTATTAATGGCAGCGAAAGACTGTTTATCTTTGCCGATCCCATGGAGACAAATCCACCCAAATTAGGCGACTCAAAGGTCGTCAACATTATGGACTTCGGCATAGATAACACGGGTAAAATCCTTGAGACGGAAAAAATACAGAAAGCGATCGATAACCTTGAGAAGGACGGTGTGCTTTATTTGCCGCCGTGCATTTATCAAACGGCGGCGCTTCGCCTCAAGAGCGATATGACACTATATCTCGCCGGCGGTGCCGTCCTGAAAGGCGCCCCCAGCTATATCCATTACCCTTTGGATAAGATCGGCAGACGTATGCTAATGATCTCAGACTGCGCCAATGTTACCGTCAAAGGTCGGGGCATCATCGACGGAAACGGAGCCGCCGTGCGTGCCAGCGGCCAGAAAGCTCATCTCGTGACTATCAAGAGCAGCAAAGACATTCTCGTCGAAGACGTATTCTTAAGAGAATCCGGCTCATGGAACACCCACATCCTCTACTGTGACAGGGTGACGTTCAGAAATATAAAAATGATTAACGATGTAGCGCTAACAAACACCGATGGCTTCGATCCGGACTCTTCGAACGATGTCCTGATAGAGGACAGCTTTATTTACACCGGCGATGATGCCGTGGCGGTCAAAACTTCCGGCAGGGGAGGACTGCTCAGAGACCTGACAAACAACACCTTCCGAAATAATGTGGTCCTTACCCGGAAGTCCGCCTTGAAAATCGGCACCGAGACAAGGGCAAAAAATATGAATAACATCAGGTTCATGCACAATCAGGTCCTTCAGTCCGACAGGGCGATGGCTATCTATTGCAGCGATGGTGCGGACATCAGCAATATTTCATTCACAGACAATCATTTCGAACAGAATTATCCCGACAACAAAAGACGCATGATACATTTTCAGATCTCGAACAGGAAAGGTGCGGGACATATACGAGACATCCTTATTAAAAACTGTACCTTCAAAAAACCGTTCCCGCAGAACTCGACGGTTGAAGGTCTCGACAGCAACCACACAATTACGGGTGTCAAATTCGAAAACTTCTCTATTGACGGCAGACTTTGCCGGAACGCTAACGAAGCCAACCTTGAAGCCGAGGACTACGCCGAAAATGTGACTTTTGAAGTTTACTGAATCGATAGTAATCCACCGGCTTTGCCGGTGATAATTAAAAAGGCTTTGCCATTTCTTGTGTTCCTTTGACAAAATGGTTCTCTAATGAGGAAGGCGGAAAGGCCAGGATTAACCAGACTACGCTCTACAAATAGCTCAAGGACCCGGAGTTCAAACACAATAAAAGGAAAAACTATGACAAGAAAATGCTATCGACCAGATAGTGTTAGTTATCCTTCCCACGAGCTGCAAAACGTCAGAATTCTTCGAAAATTCTTGTCTCCAAGATGACACTACAGATACTAATTTTGCTCAGATCTACCGCAAACAAACATGAGTATTTTGCCTAAAAATGCAGATTAAAATATAATTTTATACCAATAACGGATTCAATGCACGGCGTCAAAAAAAGAGAGATGACAACCCTTTCAAGCTGATAGCCCTTCTTATGTAGAAAGCATTTAATCTACTGCGTCGTCCTCATCTTCATTTTGATCTATGTATTCCCACATTTCATTTTGGTGTAACCAGATAGGATTAGCATTTCTTCGTATGAACTCTTCTGCATCCATGCCCTTGATTGTGGGTGGTTGCTTGATCTGCCTCTGCTTGCCGTTTATGAAAACGGTCATGTATTCTTCTCGCCGCTTTTTTCTTGTGGCTTTTTGTTCTGGAGTAAGCTTCTTCTTTGGTCTTGTCATTTGCGTTCTTATCGCTGCACTAACATTGATTATGCAGCAAAAATGCTTGATATTATTTTATATTAAAACCAGCAAAACCAGCAGATGTTAACATTGTGTCGCTCATATTGTGTCATAATCAAACAGGGATTTCAATATTTGACTTTGAACTCTTTATCGGTGAACGTCTCCATGAAGCACGCGTTGTGGTTTTCCCTGTCCTCACAATGGTCTATTTGTTATCATAGAATCGTTGAGTTGTAAATAGGTTCGGGCGAAATCAGACTTTATTTGAAAAAATCCACAGTTGTATTCACTCCATACACAATGCTTGAACTCTTAGCACATATTAGCTATCCTGACCGTAAATGAGGCTCACGTTCATAGCTGGGCGGGGATCGATAGAAAGGTCTGTATGATGCATCGTTTACTGGTTCTGATTCTGGCCGGGATATTATTATCTTCCGGCCTGTCTCACGCTGAGTTACTGACCGCTGAAAAGCAGGAATCGCTTCGATCGGAAATTCGCGAGAACTTTTTTGTGCCGGATCCGCTGCCGCCGTTGAATCCTGTTACGCACCGGCGATTCGAACCGGCGCCCGGTGTGGCAGCCGAAGCAGTAACCTACGCTACGCAGCTTGGCACGCGAGTCCCGGCCATCCTGTATATGCCCAAACCAATACCGAAAACCGTTACAGGCCGTATCCCCGCTTTTATTATCGTTAACGGACACGGAGGCGACAAGTATAGCTGGTATTCGTACTACGGCGGTATACTCTATGCACGAGCAGGCGCCGCGGTGCTGACTTACGACCAGGCGGGGGAAGGCGAGAGAAACGCGAAACGCAAATCCGGCACCCGAACGCACGATCGGCTCAAAGGGAACGCTGTGCTGGCTCGCCGTCTGGCGGGACTGATGATTACCGATGTCACGCAGGCGGTTTCCTATCTCGCCTCGCGAGACGAAGTCGATGCCGGCCGGATCGGCACGACGGGCTATTCCATGGGCTTGTTCGTGCTGGCACTGACCGGCGCCGTGGAGCCGCGATTGAAGGCCTGCGTGCTGATCGGAGGCGGGAACCTCGACGGCGTTGACGGTTACTGGGACAGCTCCAGCAAGACCATGTGCCAATCGCTGCCCTATCGTTCACTGTATTTTCTCGGAGACCGCGGGGCTATAATCTATGCCCTTCACGCCTCTCGCGGCCCGACAATTATCTACAACGGCCTGGCCGATTCCGTCGTGGCGATTGACAAACATGGCGAGTCCTTTTTCGCCGATCTGCGGCAGCGAACCATAAAGCTGCACGGCGGGGACGAGAGCGTCTTCGATACCGGTTTTCTCGCCCAGGCAAGTCACCGCCCCTACTTTATTACGTGGCCCGTGGCACTGTGGCTGGAGAAACACCTGGACATGCCGAACTGGACAGCCGAATCCCTGGCTGCCATGCCGACTACGCACATCACAGAATGGGCACAAAAGCACAATATATATATGGACAAACTCTACGCAACCGAGCAGCGAGAAGGTGGAACCGACGCCCTTGGGGACGACATTCCCGGCTATCAGCGGGAAAACCTGAGCGTTTTTACGCCTGAGCAATGGCTCCAATATAAGAACGAGTTCATCTTCGAAACATGGGCAGACGCGGCCCGCTCGAAGAGCCAATAACCGCAACTCATACCGAGAGAAATCGAGTATAAAAAGCATGCTTAAATAAGAGGGCTATATTACGTCTACCCGACGCGCCGACTCAGGAAAATGAGGACATTTTTGGTGTGCTTGCATTGTCCATGGGCGCCCTCCAGAAATATTGGTTTACTTTAGCACCGAATCATCGCAAAACAACGCTAAATCATCGATGGCCAAATACCACACTTGTTACCAGAAGATGATGTAGATGGCGATATAGGCTCCGGCAACAAGACCCCACCAGAGAAGGAGGCTCTTGTACCATGGATTGTAGCCGACTTTCTCCTCGGTCGGCAGAAAGAGCATGTGTCGCTTCCAGATCCATTGACTTACCCTGGCCGGCTCGGGGGCGGCTCGCATGTAACTGGTTGCCACATGGAATGCGACAACGGGAACCAGGAGGATACCCGCCAAGACGAATGAGTTGACATCGACGCGCAGCATTTTCAGTACGGCCGGCAACAAGGTCATAGGGATGCATAGTAGCAGGGTGGCAGTGGCGGAGAAGTTATTCGAACGAGGCCACAGCAGGGCCGAGACAAACACCACGACGATAGGAACAGCCATAAAGAACCAACATTCCTGGAAATAGCCAAACAGCGTTTCCCATCGGCCGACGACTGGAGTCCACAAGACGCCTATGGTCAGGACCGCCGCAGCAGTATAACGGCCGATGCGAATCATTTCCCGCTCGGTAGCGGACGGCTTCCATAATCGCTGGTAGAAGTCGATGGTCAGAACGGTCGCACACGAGTTGACCAGCGAATCGATGGTGGACATGATCGCGCCGATGAGAGCGGCAAAGACGAGGCCTCGGATCCCGAAGCCGAGTGAGCCGATCAGGTGACTTACGACCTGGGGATAGGCCTGATCGGGATTCTCCAAATTTGGGAAGAGCCGGTATGCGATCACGCCGGGGAAGCAGACGGCCAGGGTTAGAAAGATTCCGAGAAAGCCGGCGAAGATGACGCCGGCGCGAGCATCCCACTCGCTCTTGGCGCCGAGGACCCGCTGATTGATGTATTGGTTTGTGGCGTAGTACCAAAGATGCGTCGAAACGGTTAGTACGAGTATGCCGGTCCAGGGCAGTTCGGGGTGGTCGGCCGAGAGGATAAGATGTGCACGGTCGCCGGTACCGCGCATCGCCTCCCAGCCTCCGACTTCGTGCAGGCCGAGAAAGAAGACGAGCAGACCGCCGCCCAAGAGCAGGATTGCCTGAAACAGATCAGTCCAGACGACCGAGGCCAGACCGCCTGCAACGGTGTATGCGCCGGCAACGACTGCAAGTACGATGACTGCGAGCCAGAGGTTGACGCCAAAAATGGTGTGTAGGGCCAAGCCGCCTGCAAACAGAACGCCGGCCAGGTTGATGAAGATGTAGGACAGAATGGTGATGATGCCGAACGTGAATCGACTGGACGGTCCGAAGCGGTGCTCCAGCCATTCGGGCATCGTGCTGATATGTTTTCGAAGGTAGAATGGCACGAAAAAGACGATCATGACGGTCATGGCCGGGAAGACGCTCCACTCCCAGTTCGCCACGGCGATGCCGTAACGGTACGCAAATCCAACTTCGCCAATAAACTGCTCTGTAGAGACGCTCGAAGCGATCAGCGACATACCGATGGCGTACCATGGCAATCGGTTGCCGGAACGCACATACTTTTGGAAAGAGAAAAACTTCTCTTTCGATTCTGCAAAAATTCAGTAAGGAGTAGAGCCGTGCCCAATAATAATATAACCAAGGAGTCTGACCGAACATCACTGAAGCCCGACCGACATGCCTGAAATGCTAAAGCTCTATCACGAAGTTGGTTTCCGCGGGCCAATACGTCCGGGCCACGCACCGACTTTAGCGGATGAAAGCAACGAGCGGCCGGGCTATGCAATGCAGGGAAAAGTTTTTGCGATTGGCTACATGAAGGGTATCACCGAAGCGCTGAATATCCCTGTGATGTGAACTCACAAACCAGAGGGGATGGACCTTCCTATGTGGAAGCGGACTATTTTATCAATATGGCCAACTTGAAATCAAATTGGGGCGGCGGCATAACACTGTGCGGTAAGAACAACTTGGTTCTCTTATTCGGATGCCCGATGCACCGGGCTACTACGATTTGCATGTAAGTATTTCCAATCCTGAACTCGGCGTCTATCGAACTCAAGAAGGCCGAGGCCGAACGGCTTGCGCAGTATAGTTGGGGCACGTTCCGCGGCGGATTCTGGGGCCCGGGGAAAGCTTGCTGGATTGCCGGGGCTTACAACCGAGGTGTGCGGGATTTCGACGCCGAAGCTGCCTACGAAGCGCTGCGTCGTAGTGCCACAGAACCCAAACGAGGCTGGACACAGTTGGCGGACTACATGCGCCTTGGATATATCAAGCCTACAGATTACCAACGGGGTCGACCGGATGGCTCGTGGGCTGAACCTTTCGATCCAACGGAGGCTTTCGGATGCACGATAACGTTGTAATCGAATTTCAGAAAATAAGAAAAAAAGAACTAAGGAATACTTATGACACTCGGTGACATAAAGGTATGTCAGGATGAATCTTATCCGATAATTTTAACAGTCACAGCCGGTCGAAAATAATAGAATTATCATCAAAACCTTGCGTTTCTTAGAGAGCCTACTAAAATAACGGCGTGCAGTATCGGCGGCCTGCTGAGCGGGCCCCTCAGTGCTGGAATACTTATGGGAGTTAAGGGAAATATTGATGAACAGAAGAGAAGTGCTTTTTTCGATCGGAGGTGGCATAGCCGCATCGATGCTTAGGGGCCCGGCATGGGCAACCGAACTTGAAATACTTAAGAGGACAAAACTGGGCATTGACGATTTCTCCTATAACATTCGCAGCCGAGCCGAAAAAGCCGGATACACACCCAGGGTGACGCATGATCCCCTGACCTTCCTCAAGTACTGCCATTCAATCGGGGCCGGCGGCCTTCAGTGCGTCATCGGAAAGCGCGATGAAGCGTATGCAAAAGAGCTCCGCGCCTACGTGGAAGACAATGATCTGTTCATAGAAGATTCAGTATGGCTGGGCGGCAAGGTGGACCTGGAACGCTTTGAGGCAGGCGTTCGCAGCGTCAAGGCGGCAGGCGCCAGAGCAATCCGCGGTTTTTGCGGCGGCCGACGCTACGAGCAATTCGACAAACGCGAACAGTTCGACGAGTTCGCCAATAGCTCATGGAAAGCGATCGAGTCAGTTGTGCCCATCGTCGAAAAATACCGAATTTCCCTGGCGATTGAGAACCACAAAGACTGGCTCATTCCTCACATGTTAAAGATGCTAAAGCAAATTGACAGCGAGTATGTGGGCGTTTGCATTGATACAGGTAACAGTTTCGCCCTCCTGGAAGACCCGATGGATTTAGTGGAAGCCTATGCTCCGTGGGCGCACTCGGTCCATCTGAAAGACATGGCAGTTTGCGAATACGAAGATGGATTTCTATTGGCTGATGTCGCATTCGGTGAAGGTACACTCGACTTGCCCAGGATAGTCGAGGTCATAAGAAAGGCCAGGCCCGGGATGAAGTTCAGCGTGGAAATGTCCACACGCAATCCTCTCAAAGTACCTTGTCTTGGCGAGAAATACTGGACCACCTTAGGCGATGTCCCCGGCGTGAATCTGGCGTGCGCCATGCGATATGTGCGGGCCCACGCAAGCGATAAAGAGACCTTGCCGAATATCGACAATCTTTCGGTCGATGAGCAGGTGAAGCTGGAAGAGCAAAACATCAGAAAGTGCCTGCACTACGCAGCAGAGCACCTGAATCTCTAACGGCACAGATCCGTTACACTTACGGCAAGCGGCTTCGTTCTATCGATTCGGAGTCATACTGTTTCAGGTACTACAAACGGCGGACGGTAATTCCGGCTTAAAAACATATTCGCATAATAACTGCCCTCACCCGTGAATTTCTCAGTCTCGGTGTCGAAAGTCAGCATCGGACCGATGCCCACGGGATTCTTTTGGAGGTCGATCTCGTTTGCCTGCAAATGCTGCAATAGACGGTCGAAAGACTCCGCCAGCAGGTCGTTGCCTTCGACGGCCTTCTTGATTTCCTCCACAGGCTTGCGGCGGGCAAGGCGATACGAAATGTCAGCCGAGTGAATCATACTGGCGGTAATATGCCCCTCGAGCACGTCGGCTTTCAGATCACTGACTCGGCGGCTGCGCATAATATTGAGGAAATTCGTCATGTGTCCGCTGCCGCCGTCGCCCGCGAACTGCTTGATTTTCTTGCCGTCATTGTCGTAGGTCCAGCCTCCGCC
>Ga0299912_10004444_pt1 | contig 11492 bp, 11 predicted proteins | sample RVTome_2_FD_207667 | JGI IMG/M metagenome (GOLD analysis project Ga0299912, IMG submission 207667) | Soil microbial communities from uranium-contaminated site in the Upper Colorado River Basin, Wyoming, United States - RVT95D214 (version 2) ... | reverse complement strand
GCCCGACTTCTGGGCAGCGATGAAGCCCGCGCCAAACTTCATCTCGCCGTGTGTGACGGTCGGCCCGTCCTCGATGACCAGGACGGTCTTGCCCTTGATCGCCTTCGGGTCCTCGACTGTGACCGGGGAAGCTGCGGTGATGATCTTCGCTTTCGGGTTCAGCTCTTCCACGATCTTCTTGACGAGCTCGACATTCTGCGGGGCCGCGGTGTCGACCTTGTTTATGATGACGATGTCCGCCATCCTGATGTTGGTCTCGCCAGGATAGTAGAGCCGGGCGTGCTCCGCTCTGTGCGGGTCCGCAACCACTATGTGCAGGTCTGAGGCATAGAATGGCGTGTCGTTGTTGCCCCCGTCCCAGAGAATGACATCGGCCTCCTTCTCTGCCTGTCTGAGGATCTTCTCGTAGTCAACGCCCGCGTAGACTATGATCCCCTTGTCTATGTGGGGTTCGTACTCCTCGCGCTCTTCGATCGTGCACTCGTGTTTGTCGAGGTCTGCGTACGTGGCGAACCTCTGCACGGCTTGCTTCTCGAGGTCGCCGTACGGCATCGGGTGCCTAATCGCGACCACGCGCCTGCCCTTGGCCCTTAGTATCGATGCGATGGCTCTCGTCGTCTGGCTCTTTCCAGAGCCGGTCCTGACGGCACAGATGGCGATGACCGGGACCTTCGCCTTCACCTCGGTCTGGTTGGGCCCCATGAGCCTGAAATCCGCACCTGCGGCGTTCACGAGGGACGCCTTGTGCATGACATCCACATGGTTCAAGTCGGAGTACGCCAAGACGACCTGCTCGACGCCGTGCTTCTTGATCAGCTCAGGAAGGTCCTTCTCAGGGTAGATGTCTATTCCCCTCGGGTATAGCTTCCCGGCGAGGCTCGCCGGATACTTCCGGCCTTCGATGTTCGGTATCTGCGTGGCGGTGAATGCCACGACCTCGTAGTTGGCGTTGTCCCGGAAGTACACATTGAAGTTGTGGAAATCCCTGCCGGCAGCACCCATAATGATGACTTTCGCTCGCATGCCCTCATCACCTTGACGCGCGGGTAGCCGCTGCCGTCTTATATTATTTGCCAACTAACGACTCCAAAGGCCCCTCAGAGCCCCTCGGAAAGGTATTCGTAACTGGATGCCGATGCCCTGGTGATGGCCTACCGGAAGCCGTCCGACACGGAGGTCTTGGACGCTATCAAGGATGCCCTTGGCAGGCACGGGATCGTGAGCTCCCAGCGCAAGATGACGGAGCTCGTCTTGAAGGAGCTGCACAGGCACGACTCGGACTACACCGTCAGCGAGGAACGGGTCCGGCGGTTGGCTCTGAAGCACGACCTCGCCACCGTTGAGATACACGGACGGGACTCCAAGGAGAAGACCAAGGCCGGCGCGTGCCCAGTCTGCGGTGGGAAGACGAAGCGGCTGAGGAACATGACCGTATACGGAGGCACGGTCACGTTCGGCTACAAGTGCTCTTCGTGCGGCTACTGGACTGGGCTGAAGCACAGGGTGCCCACATTGTACATTTTCGCACCTAAGTAGCTCCCTCAACATCTTTATCTGCGCGATGCGCTTTTGGTGAATTCACTGAGGGGAGACAGGTGAAGCTCTGGGATTTCGGACGGATGGAGAACGGGAAGATCAAGATCAGCCAGAAGGTCGGCGAGCCCTTGGGCCTCGTCGATGGAAGCGAGGTCTTCAGCTCGATGTTCAAGTACGAGATTGACGGCAAGAGCAGCTTCGAGATAGTGTTGTCACCGTTCGGTCCGGAGAATTACAGGGAGATCGCGTACGTCACATTCCAGGTCAGGGACGAGCCCGGAGCGCTCGCTCAGGCCGCACTGTTCCTCAAGACGAGGAACGTGGACATCCTGAACTCCGAGACCGTCAGTTCGGTCCCCAACGTGATGATGGCCTGGGAGATGCTCGTTGACCTGTCCTTCTTCGGCGACTCCCTGTCCCTCAAGCGGGAGTTCGACGAGGCGAAGGCCGGGAACGACCAGGGCCTCTCCATGGTGGACTGCCTCTGCGTGGAGGCCTCCGACCTCGCGACGAGGTACACGAGGGGCGCAGCGGTCGAGAACGCCAAGATCAAGACCAAGGCCCTGAGGAAGACGGAGAAGAAGGCGAGCCTCATCAAGGATGGTGTCTTCGAGCTGCCTCAGGCGTATGCCAACTTCCTGGGCAAGAGCTCGTCCCCAATCATGCTCATCGGCGAGCCCGATTCCTGGATTCTGTCGATCGCATTCCTTAACGACGACGCGAAGCTGATGAAGCTGTCCATCGACCTGCCCGACAGGCCAGGGGCGATTCACGAGATAATGAGGGCGATAAGTGAGGAGGACATCAACGTGCTCGCTGGCTACACGAACGTCCTTGTCTACTTCGAACACATGACCTGCGACCTAGTCATCGACGTCAGGTCGGCCGCGAGCAAGGGCAAGGACCTTTCAGAAGCGTTGAAGAGCAAGATTGGGTCCCTGGGGCCGTCGTTCAAGCTTCAGGAGATGGGTTCGATCAAGCTTTGAGCGACTCCTCTTCGAGCTTGAAACCCAGCTCCTCCTTGCGGCTGCAGAAGTACTTCCCGCCCTGCTCGATGACCTTGACAGGGTCGTCGACCTCCAGGGTCTTCGATGTCCAGCAGACCAGCTTCGGCCCCCTCTCGATCTCAACGAGGGCCATGTTGTAGGGCTCAGCCAATCCCTCGGGTATGACCTGGAGCCTTTCGAACGAGAGGACGTGGCCCTCGTCTAGCCACTCCTTTGCCCTCATGGTCCCCCCGCATCTGGGACAGACGTTTCGGTTCGAAACCGTCGCGAATCCACACCTGCATTTCGAACCTTTCATCGACCTTCACGACCGAGAACGGAGAGTCTACTGCCAAGCCATGCATTTAATCTTTCTGAGGCGGGGCTAACAAAATCATCCAGCCACATCGAAAGGCTATTAAACGCCACTCGCTTATTCCGTTCTCACAGCCGATAAGACCATTGTTCGCATTTCGCTGTCTCTCCCCGAGACCGGATTCAGAGCCCCCAGCAGCGAGATGAAGACACAACGGAGGCAAACGGGTTGGACCCTCTCGAGGCATCTCGTCTAATAATGGACACGTACGCCGCCAAGATACTGGTTGCGTGTTCCCGAAAGCCAAAGCATGCCCTTGAGCTGAGCGCCAAGTTGAACATACCGATAGCCGCCTGCTATAGGCGCATACATGTGCTCGAGAAGGCAGGCCTTCTGAAGCCGGTCGAGAGGGCGTTGACCCAGCAGGGCAAGAGGATAGTCCTATACCTGTCCCAGCTAAAGAACGCCTACATATTCTTCGAGGGTGGCAAACTCAGGGTCAGGTTCCAGATGGTCACTGGACAGATCCAGGACTTCGGCGGGGAGTGGAAGGAGATCAAGCTCATTGAACAGGAAGAGGAAGAGGCATTGGCCGGAGGCCTGCTCAGGCCAAAGGAGCGTATCAACACTCAGGAGTTGAGACAAGATGGCGGATAAGAAGGATGTGAAGGCTGCAGGGACCGCGATGTTCCCGAAGGAGATGATCAAGTTCCTATCGAGCCCCGGAGGTCATTCGATGATACTCAGGGGAATGGCGGGCACGGGGAAGACCACTCTCGCGCTGCAGACGATCGAGGAGCTCGCAGCCGTTCAGCAGAGCTATTACATGTCAACGAGGGTTTCCGACCAGTCGCTGTTCAACCAGTTCCCGTGGCTGTACGACAAGGTCCGGGAAGGTGAGGTACTCAAGGCCAGGAAGAAGATCAAGAAGAAGGGCGAGTCGGAGCAGCAGGTCGAGAAGATTCTGCTCGGGCTGGCGTCCATCAAGGGCGAGCTCAAGGGCGAGAAGATCAAGGCCCCCAGGAAGGAGCTCGGGAGGCTCCAGGGCCTCATCGAGAGCGGAGGCGAGGACCAGGTCGCCGAGCCTGGCGAGGAAGGGGAACTCGTTGTGTCCGTTGGCGCGATGATGCCCGAGATAGAGATGGCATACGACGTAGTTGACAAGGCCCTTCCTGAGAGGACCCTCGTCGTCATCGACAGCATCGACGCGCTCGCTGAGAAGTACGGCGTGCCTCCTTCGAGGCTGATCAACGCGATGCAGAAGGACCTTGTGGAAGGGTGCGGATCCAACATCGTCTATGTGCTGGAGACGCCCGACCCGCTGCTCGACTATCTCGGGGACGGGGTCGTCTACCTGAGTCTGAACCATTCGACTGGCCGCAGGATCAGGGAGTTGGATATACTGAAGCTCAGGGGCTGCGAGATACGTCAGTCCAAGTACGTGTACACTCTCCTCGGCGGAAGGGTCAGGACATTCGAATACTCGAGATACACCAAGCCGGAGAGGCCAAAGAGGATCGAGGCAATCGACGACCCGGCCGCGCAGCATGTGTCCACGGGCAACGCGGATCTCGACAGCATGATCGAGGGTGGATTGATGAAGGGTACCATCACGTTGATAGAGCTGAGCCCCGGAGTCCCAGTGGTAGCATCCTCGCAGATCGAGAACGCGATAATTAGCAACTTCATTGCACAGAACAGAGGGGTGGCTTGGATCCCGACGAAGAAGACCGGTGCCGACACCGCTAGGGAAGAACTGCTAGGGTTCGTGTCTGCCGACGCCTTCGACAAGAACGTGAGGATACTGGAGCCCCATGCCCCGGCGGGCGCTCCGAAGCCCTACTCGATGACCCTGGAGGGCGAAGACGTGCGAGTCGACATGAAGTGGCAGGATGTCCAGTACGCCCTCCGCGCGACTGGCAGCCCGGTACTTGCGATGGTAGGCTTCGACTCGCTCGAGTCGATCTACGGCCCGAGCGTGCTCGACGGTATGATGGAGTTCCTGACATCGCTCCTCAACAACGATGGCGTGTTCGTTGCTACAGTCACGCCTTCGGTCAAGTCGACCAGTAGGTTGTCGGACCTGGCGCATACGCACCTCAGAATCGACAAGACATCCGGCGTGACGCTGATCAGGGGCGAGGAGCCATTCACTGCTCCGCATGCGATGACCGACCCCGACCCTGGCGATTTCAGGCCGAAGCTCGTGCCGATACTGTGAGTGAGCATCGCCTCGAGAGTCACCGGAGACCCTTGCGATGTTCCCTGACAACTTCTCAATCCTAGTGATTGGAGACCAGAGCACAGGGATGTTCGAGTTCTGCTGCTACCTCGGGGCAGCGTACCTGAAGGCAGGCGAGAGGGTTGTCTTCGTCAACACGAGCACGCCTCCGGATTCCGTGAGGCGGCAGATGACCGAGTTCGGTGTCAACGCATTCGACCTCGAGTTGCAGGACAAGCTCGTGATGGTCGACTGCTACACCCGAGGCCAGGTCCAAATGACGGACATTACCATCCGCGTGAGGGACATCGACAACCTCGAAGAGATAATCCAGAGGGTGACGGAAGGCATAATCAAGGTGGGCGGATCACCCGTCAAAGTCATCTTCCATTCGGTGACTCCGCTCCACGTCGAACACGAGGATGAGGTCATGCAGGAGTTCATGGAGGCCTTGTCCTCGTTGGTGAAGATCAGTGGCAGCATGACGTGCTCGGTTCACAGGGGCGCCTTGTCCGACGAGCAGATCGCAGGCCTCGCCGAAGCTGCCGATGGCGTCCTCGAGATGATGGTCGACAACTCATTCAAGCGATATGTCCGGATAAAGAAGCTCAAGGGCGCTAGGGTTTCGCCCAAGTGGGTGTCGTTCGAGTTCGAGAGGGAAGAGGCCCTTGACGGAACCTCTCTCATCTGGAAGGGTTCTCGCTGAGATTCCGAGAAATGAGTTGTGGGAAGAGGTTTGGTTGCGTTCTGTGCCGCTAGTGCTTGAACAGCCTCAGCCCGCTGAACACCATGGAGATGTTGTGCTCGTCCGCAGCCTGGATCGCCTCTGCGTCGTTCACTGACCCTCCTGGCTGGATGATGGCCGCGACGCCGACTGTGGCCGCCGCGTCGACTCCGTCCCTGAACGGGAAGAACGCATCAGAGACGAGGATGCTTCCCTTCGCCTCCGCGCCTGCCTTCATCCCCGCGATCTTGGCAGAATCGACCCTGCTCATCTGTCCCGCACCGACACCGACAGTCCGCTCTCCCTTGACCAACAGAATCGTGTTCGATTTGATGTGCCTGCAGACCTTCACGCCGAAGATCATCGCATCGATATCTTCCTCGGTCGGCTTCCTCTTGGTGACCACCTTCAGCTTCGACCGGTCGACTTCGGCGTAGGCATCTGTCTGGACGAGTATCCCGCCCTTCACCTTAGTCATGTACAGTCTGCCAGGGTCTCGGGTTATTGGGACGTTCGTCCTCAATAGCCTAATGTTCTTCTTCTTCTCGAGGTGGTCCTCCGCGTCAGGGTCGTATCCCGGGGCGATGACCGCTTCGACGAAATGGCTCCCGATCTCCCGAGCCGTCTCCAGGTCAACCTGCCTGTTCAGCCCGACGACGCACCCGAACGCGCTCAGCGAGTCTGCGTTGAACGCTGTCCTGAAGGCATCGCCGATCGTCGCTGCGCAGGCAACACCGGACGGATTGGTGTGCTTGATGACAGCTGCGGTGGGTTTCTGGAAATCAGAGACGATGGCGAGTGCCGCATCTAGGTCGATGACGTTGCAGTACGATATCTCCTTCCCGTGCATCTTCTCAGCCGCAGCGACGCTCAACGAGGTCCAGTCGAACAGGTCCTTGTAGAAGGCCGCCTTCTGGTGCGGGTTCTCTCCGTACCTCAGGTCCCCGAGTTTCTCGAAAGAGAGAGTCATGTCCTTCGGGAACAACTCCTCCGGTGCGAATTTCTTGCCCAGGTACTGCGCTATCGCAGCGTCGTACCTCGCCGTGGATCGGAAGGCCTCGAGCGCCAGCTTGTGCCTTGTCTCGTTGGACAGATGGCAGTCGTTGTCCTTCAGCTCGGCCAAGACCGCACCGTACATCGCCGGGTTGGTGATCACTGCGACCGCGGAGTTGTTCTTCGCAGCAGACCTGATCATCGATGGCCCTCCGATGTCGATGTTCTCGATGGCGTCCTCCAGGTGCACCCCGGGCTTCGCAACCGTTGCCTCGAATGGATACAGGTTGACGACGACCATGTCTATCGGTTCGATCCCGTGTTTCCTAATGGCTTCCATGTGCTCAGGCTTGTCTCGGATTGCGAGGAGTCCGCCGTGGATTGCCGGGTGGAGCGTCTTCACGCGTCCGTCCAGCATCTCCGGGAACTTCGTGACATCTGAGACTCCTATGACTGGAACCCCTCCCTTCTCGAGAGCGGCCATCGTGCCACCCGTAGAGAGTATCTCTACTCCGAGCTCTGACAACCCCTTGGCGAATTCGACCAAGCCGGTCTTGTCAGAAACGCTAACCAATGCTCTCTTGACCTTGCTCATACACCATACTCTCCATGAATTGCGCTAGCATCCCTCCCCTCTTTTCGAAAGGTATGCCACCACACAAATCTCGTGATTGCATATAACGGTTTTCGTGCGCGGAGAACGTGCTAGACATGGCGCAAGCCAGCAACACCTTCGTCGTTGACCTACTCGACGGCCGGCCTCGGCAATAGCCCTGCCATCTCGACGATCTTCGGGACCATCTCCTCCCACTGGACGGCCATGATATGCACTCCATGGACTCCCTTGACGTTCTTGAGGTGCTCTATCTGCTCGACGCACAGCTTGATGCCCTCGTCCTTCGGGTCTTTCGCATTCTTCATCCGGTCCACGATGTGGTTGGGGACGATCATTCCCGGCACCTTGTTCTTCATGTACCTTGCCGCTCCGGCGGACTTCATCGGGATGACCCCTGCCAGGATGTGTATCCTCTTGTCAAGCCCTCTGGATCTGACCTCGTCCATCCACTTCTCGAACATGTCCATGTCGAAGATGGCTTGTGTCTGGCAGAAGTCCGCGCCCGCCGCGACCTTCTTCCCCAGCCTGGACACCCTGAACTCGTAGGGGGTTGCGAATGGGTTCTCGGCGCATCCGAGGTATGCTTTGGGAGGATCCTTGATGACCTCGCCTCCGACCTGCTTCCCCTCTCGTCTCAGCTGGTCGAAGACCTGAAGTTCGACGATCGAGTCGAAGTCGAACACGTTCTTCGCTCCCTTCTCGTTCCCGAAGATCTGATGGTCGCCGGTGAGGCACAGGACGTTCTTCACTCCCAGGGCGGCAGCTCCGAGGAGATCGCTCTGAAGAGCGATCCTGTTCCTGTCCCTGCAGGTCATCTGTATGACGGGCTCGACCCCTTCACGCATGATTATCACTGCGCTCGCGATGCTCGACAGCCGGACCACTGCGGTCTGGTTGTCTGTGAGGTTGAACGCCTCCGCAAACCCCTTGAGCAGCCTCGCATGGTGGGTGAGAGGCGCGGGATTGGCTGACTGTGGAGGTCCTATCTCGGCCGTGACCGCGAACTTCCCGGTCTCTAGAACCTTCTCGAGGTTGCTTCCAGACTTCATTGGACTCCCTCCCTGCCCTTCTTCTGGTGCGGTGTGAGCTTCGCGTCCTCACGCACGTAGACTCTGCGTCCTCCAGAATGGCTCGTGGACCAGTCCTTGGCCGGCGTGACCTTCTCTATGAGATCCAGTCTGTTCTGTATCTTCAGACGGTCGTAGATGGCAGCCCATGCGCAGTCCACCTCGAGGTTGACCTCGCACTTCCTGTCGGCGGAGCCTCCGCAGGGACCGTTCAGCATGCTCTTGGCGCATCTGGCGATGGGACAGATGCCGCCCGTGGTGTGTATGATGCAGTTGCCACACCCGACGCACTTTTCGGACCAGACTCCTTGCTCCTCGGGCACTCCGAACATGCCGGTGTTGAGTCCTGGGAATGTGAGATGAGACGGGTACATGTCGCCGATAGTCTGTGCCCCGAGCGAGCAGGCCATAGAGAGCGTCACGTCGGATTCGAGGACCTTGTCCTCGACCTCCTTGATCCACTCCTTCTCGCACTGTCTCTCGACGACGAAGCCTTCGATATGCTGCTTCCTGCCGTCCTTCTTGTTCTTGACCTTGAGGGCGGAGACGAGCATCTTGACCTCCTTCTCGCCGCCTGCCAAGCAGATGGCCACGCAGCTCCTGCAGCCGATCACTGTGACCTTCTTGTAGGGAGCCAGCATCTCTGCTATTTCGTTGATGGGCTTTCTCTTGGCCACTATCATTGCCTCTCACCCCCGCCGATCGGTCCCAGCTTGCGTGCGACCTCGACCATCTTCGCGACCGCCTCAGGGAACGCCCAGGCGTTGGTCGAAGCCGCGTTGAACATCTCGACGCGCTCCTTCTCGATGCCGGCTTCCGAGAGCATCTGCTTCACGTACCCTACTCTCTTCCGCCCCTCTATCGAGCCCGTGTCGTAGTAGCAGTTCTTTTCGAGACAGCCCAGGACGAAGACCGCATCGGCGCCATCTTCGAGAGCCTTCAGAATGTGCAGTCCGTCCACCCTACCGGTGCATGGTACCTGTACCAGGCGAACGCTTGCATCGGATTGCTTCCCGGACCTTGCTGCCAGCACGACCGCATCCATCCCGTGCCTCTCGCAACAGAACCCGACTATCTTCGGCTTTTGTTCTGTCATCAGAAATCGCCCCCTAGGAGCGTCCGTGCCTCCTCGCCGATGATGTCATCCGTGAAATTCAGCAGTTCAATGGCCTTGCTCGGGCAGATCCCAACGCACATCCCGCACCCCTGGCACGCCTGGACCCGGATCTCGGCCTTGCTAGCGACTCCGATGAAGGGCGCTTCGTACGGACAGGTCCTGACGCATGTGAGGCACGCGGAGCACTTCTCGGAAGTGATTTGTGCAACTACTCCACCGTATTCTATGCGCCCCTTCTTGACGAACTCCCCAGCGAGCGCCCCCGCAGCTTCCCCCTCCTCCTTCGCGACGTCCCTGGTTTTGGGGAAAAGGGCGGACCCGCAGACGAATATGCCCGGCCTCGGGGTCGAGACGGGCCCTCTCTGGATGCTCCCGCGTCTGATACCTCCGTCAGTTGACATTGGAATTCTCAGCGCGTCCGCGATAGCCTTGTTGTCCTCGTTCATCGGGTTCGACGCGAACACCATCGTCCCGAATCTAAGGTTGAGAAGCTGATCCTGTGATGCGTCCTTGACAGTGACCACGCCTGGGTTCTTCTGGTCGACCTTGGGCATGCCTGTCCTGTCGTAGCGCACGAATCTAACGCCCAACTCGGCGGCTTCCTTGTATGCCAGCTCGGTGAGGCCCATCGCCCTCATCTCCTGGAAAACGACGTATACCTCGACGGCCGGGTGCTTCTTCTTCAGCTCGAGCGCGGTCTCCAGAGTCTCGTCCCATGTGAAGTCTCGTACTTTGAGCGCCTTTCCGGCCGGATCGGGGGTGTCGATGAACACCACCGGCCCCTTCGGGGCCGCACCTGACTGCATCTGTTCGTGGAACTTGTAGAGTGGTAGGGCTTCCTTAACGGCCTTCGCGAGGGATCCCTTCAGTGTGGTCCATCCGCCGCCGGTGGCGACGATCACTGCGGCTGCGCCTAGCTCCTCCACCTTCTCTCCAGCCTTGATCTTCAGCTGGAAGTTGCCACCATATCCGCTCGCGGCAATGAGCTGTGAGTTCGTTAGTATGACTCCTGGAGCTTTGTACGATCTCCCCGACTTCTCGAGGAGAACCGTGTGAGCACCGGCCTTCGCGGCCTCCTCGGCCGCAGCCCTGCCCGCGACACCTGCACCGATGATGACGACGTTCTTGGTCTTCATATCCTCTGACTGCCGCTGCAGAGGCGACCTCGTCACGACTCTGTCAATCGCAGCCTTGAGCATCGTCTCTGCCTTGGCCTGCGCTCGCTCGGGTTGACTAGCGTGTGGGAGGACAGCCTCCTCGCGCAGGTTCACGACGTCTACGAGGAACTCGTTGATGCCAGCTCGTTTGTAGGCTTCGAGAAGAGCTGGGTTGAAATCCTTCTTACTGCAGGCAAGTATGACTGCCCTGTCAACTTCCTTGTTCTTGGCCTCTGCAACCACCCGCTTGACGTCCTTGCCGTCGCAAACCGCATCTGCAGTAACGACAGATACGACCAGGTTCGTGGCAGTCGCCTGCTTGGTGAGCTTCTCCATGCTGAGCAGCGGGGGAACCTCGGTGCAGCACTTGCAGAACACCACCTGAACCGCGGCCTTCATGGTCGTGCCTCCTTCGGGCCGGCGATGCGAGACGCGGCTGCAATCGCCCTCGATGCTGCTTCCTCTATGTCCATGGGCTCGGTGACCGCCCCGCAAACGAAAACGCCCTGAGCCTCCAGTTCCTTGCGCGAGGGAGCGAAGCCCATCCTGTCCGGAGCCACTCCGAGTGATTTCGCAAGGTCCGAATCCGCGCCCTGTGGCCTCATCCCAACAGATAGTATCACGAGGTCGTACTCAGTCTCGGTGATCTCAAGGTCGGTCTCGCCGCTGGACCTCACGACGGGCTTCCCGCTGCCTCCCAACGTGACGGTGGCAGGCATGCTTCTGATTAGCTTCACGTTCTTCTTCGTCTTGGCCCAT
>Ga0299912_10004442_pt1 | contig 11495 bp, 11 predicted proteins | sample RVTome_2_FD_207667 | JGI IMG/M metagenome (GOLD analysis project Ga0299912, IMG submission 207667) | Soil microbial communities from uranium-contaminated site in the Upper Colorado River Basin, Wyoming, United States - RVT95D214 (version 2) ... | reverse complement strand
TCGACCCCCCCGAGGGTCTTTTGGACTTGAATGAGATTTGATATAATCACCATCTTTCCCGAGATGTTCACCAGCGTGTTCTCGGGAGGGATCATCAAAAAAGCTCAGGAGAAAGGCTTGCTCCAGGTGGTCGTGCACAACCTGCGGGATTTCACCGCGGATAAACACCGGCAGGTGGATGACCGTCCTTTCGGCGGCGGGGAGGGGATGGTCTTCAAGCCGGAGCCCATCTTCGCCGCCGTGGAGAGCATCCGCCGGACATCCCAGGCCCCGGCCTATCTCCTGTCGCCCCAAGGCCGGAAGTTCGACGACCGGCTGGCCCGGGACATGGCCCGCCGCCGACAGGTCATTCTGATCTGCGGCCGCTACGAGGGCGTGGACGAGAGGGTCGGCCAGTCGCTGGTGGCCGAGGAAGTGTCCATCGGCGACTATGTCCTGACCGGCGGAGAGCCGGCGGCGGTCGTCATCCTGGATGCCGTTTCGCGTTTCGTCCCGGGCGTGGTGGGAAAGAAAGGCTCGGTCGAGCATGATTCCTTCAGCCGCGGCCTTCTCGACTTTCCCCATTACACCCGGCCCCGTGATTTTCGGGGGATGAAAGCCCCCCAGGCGCTTTTCTCCGGAGACCACCGCAAGATCGCGGCCTGGAGGAGGAGGAAAGCCCTGGAGAAGACCTGGCTCAAGCGGCCCGACCTGATGTCGGCCGTGGAGCTCAGTCCGGAGGAGGCCGCCGTCCTGGATGAGATCCGCCAAGAACAGAAAGAAAGGAACAAGTCATGAGCAGCATCGCCACCTACGAAGAAAAGTATCTCAAGAAGGATATGGAGGAGTTCAAGGTCGGCGACACGGTCAAGGTCCACATCATCATCAAAGAGGCCGACAACAAGGAACGCATCCAGGTTTTTCAGGGGGATGTCATCTCCCGGCGGGGAATAGGCCTGGGTCAGACCTTCACTGTGCGGAAAGTGTCTTTCGGCGTCGGCGTGGAGAAGATTTTCCCGCGTCACTCCCAATCCATCAAAAAAGTGGAGTTGATCAAGCGCGGCAAGGTTCGCCGGGCCAAGTTGTACTACCTCCGCAAGTTGAAGGGCAAAGCCGCCCGCCTCAAGGAAAACAGGGCCTGAGAGGGCCGCCCGCCGCCGGGCTTTCCGTCCATCCGGTCCGGGGCGGCTTCCGGATAGAGAACCGTGCCTGATTTTTCCATCGAGCGGAGCTATCTGGACCGGGGATTGGAAAGGATTGCCGGTCTGGATGAGGCCGGCCGGGGTTCGCTCTTCGGCCCGGTGGTGGCCGCCGCGGTCGTCCTTCCCCCGTCCTGGATAAGGGGCCGCTTTCCCCAATGGCTGGCCGGAGTGGATGATTCCAAGCGACTGAGTCCGACTAAAAGGGAGGCTCTGGCCCGATTCCTCCTCCAGGAGGCCTGGGGGGTGGGGGTGGGCCTGGCCTCCAGCCGGGAGGTCGACCGATTGAACGTCCACCGGGCTTCATTGACGGCCATGAAAAGGGCGGCGGCCGGGCTGGAGGCCGCTCCGGATGTTCTTTTAGTTGACGGTTTTGCGCTGAACGATGTACATTATGTCCAGGAGCGCGTCAAACAGGGTGACCAAAGGAGTATTTCCATCGCGGCCGCTTCGATCGTAGCCAAAGTCCTCCGGGACCGGATGATGGTCAGCCTGGACGGTTTGTTTGAGGGCTGGGGATTGGCCCGGCACAAGGGCTACGGCACGCGGGAGCATTTCCTGGCCCTGGCCAAGAGCGGGGCGACGCCGCTTCACCGGAAGAGTTTTAACCTGAGGTCGGACAAGTGGATAAGGTGATTTCCAAGAAGGAAAGACAGGTCAGCCTGGAAGCCGCCGATAAATTTGTCAAGGCCGGAAAATATCTGGAGGCCATCCGCGAGTATGAAAAAGTCCAGGAAGAAGACAACCTGGACGTCAACCTGACCAACCTCATCGGCGACCTCTACCTCCGGCTGGGCAAGGGGGAAAAGGCTATCCAGACCTTCCAGAGCATCGCCAACCATTACGAGGCCAAGGGGCAGTATTCTCAATCCCTGGCCATCTACAAGAAAATCACCAAGATCAACCCCAACGACATCCCGGCCGCCATCAAGATGGCCGACTTGTACGGTCAGCTGGGATTCTCCTCGGAAGCCAAGGCGGGGTACCTCAAGGTGGCCGAGCGGCTGGAAAAAGATCATCACACCAAAGGCCTGATCTTCATCTATGAGAAGCTGAGCAAACTGGACCGGACGGACTTCAGGTCCAAGGTGCGTCTGGCCGATCTGTACGCCAAGGAGGGCGCTGCGGAGGAGGCCGTGGAAATGCTCAATGAGGCGGCCGAATCCCTGCTGGAAAGCCCGGACCCGAGCGAAGCCGAGCGTCTGCTCAGCCGGGCCAATACCCTGAAAAAAGGCCATCTCCGCACGGCCCAGAATTACATCGAACTGATGAAAAAACGGAACCGCCGCGCGGAAGCCGTCGTCCTGGCCGAGGAAAGCCTTCGTCATCACCCCGACAACCTCAACCTCCTCTCCCAGCTGGGCGGTCTCTATATGGAAGAGGAGCTGTACCGCAAGGCGGAAGAGATTTTTTCCCGGTTGTATGCCAAGGACCCCAATGACATCAATGCCCGGGTCCGCCTGGGCTATACCCTGATCAACCTCCGCAAGCTCGATCAGGCTTATGACCTCTATGAACCGCTGGTCAACACCCTGCTCAGTAAGAACAGGGAGGACAAGGCTGTCGGCCTGCTGGGCATTCTGGTCATGGGCCGGGAGGTCTATCTGCCGGCTTTGGAGAAACTGGCCGTCATCTATAAGTCCAAGAATCAGAGGGAAAACCTGGAGACGGCCCTCCGGGTTCTTCTCCAGGAATACAAAAAAAAGGGCCTGCGGCAGAAGATCATGGTTGTCCTCCGCGAGCTGGTCGAACTCCGGCCCGACGATTCCGCCCTGGCCGACGAGTTCGCCCATGTCGGCAGCGAGGTCCGGCCTCCCCTGGAGGAAGTCCGGCCCGAGCCGGGCACGGCCCAAACCTCCCGCCAGGACAAGGAGGTAATCCGGGTCAACCTGGCCAAGGCCGACCTCTGCCTGCAGCAAGGGCTAGGCCGCAACGCCAAACGGATCCTGGAAAACCTGCTGTTGCTCTATCCCCATGAGCAAGCCGTTGTGCGAAAACTGGAAGCTTTGAAAAAAGTCCAGGCCCAACTTGCCCAAGAAAACATCCCCGACCTGGTGGAGAAGGTCGCCGCCTTGGAACGGAGACCGGAAAAAACTCGCCGTCCGGCCGCCAAGCCTGAAGAGGATAAGATCGGCGCCGAGTTGAGCGCCAAGGAAAAAGTCACCTCGGCCGAGCTGTTCGGCGGCCTGGACATCCTGTCCGGCCCGCTGGCCTTTGACGAGAAGCTTTACCCGGACGTGGCCGAACGCATCGTCGAGGAGCTGGCCATGATAGAGGCCATCACCTTCCAGCAGCAGAAAAAAGACACGGCCGTTGTGGAGAAAGAGCTGGCCGACATCATCCGTGATTTTCGCCGGGATGTGGACAAGAAAATCGGCCCCTCCAACCAGGATGTCCGCTACAGCTTGGGCATGGCCTTCTACGATCAGGGTCTGTTCGAGGAAGCGGTCGAGGAGTTCAAGCTGGCCGCGGCCGACGAACGACGCAAGGCCGACTGTTTCAGCCTGATCAGCCTTTGCTTCCGCCGTCGAAAGGACTATGTCCGGGCTTTGGACTGGCTCAACCAGGCTCTGGCCCTGGTCAAAGAGGGGTCAAGCCAGTCCTTCGTCTTGAAATATGAGCTGGCCGCGCTATTCGAAGAGATGGAGCAGAAAGACAAGGCCCTCGGCCTTTTTTCCGAGGTCAAGGGCTGGAATTCCCGGTTCCGCGACGTTACCCGACGCATCAAAACGCTCAAGATGTCGGCCGGCTGATCGGCCGGACCCTCCCTAATGGTCTCTGCACAGTCCTAACCGTATCCCTATTGATAATAGCTCATTAAGGGGAGACGGCCGGGACGGCCTTGCTCCCGGGAAGGTTTTTAACGCCGTTCCCTTCGCCGTCTTCTCAGCGCCTGCGGAACTCGCACCTAAGATTGCAGCTAAGCGCATATCCTCTGGGATTCTCGACATTTTTCTCGATGACCAAGAGGCTCAAACATCCTCGGCGCCCCGAAGAGCGGGGTTCCTTCGAAGCCGCCTCGGGAAGGCTAAACCTTCCCTCATGGTCGCTGCGACCGTCCCGGCCGTCTCCCTTTTTAATAATGAATCATCAGAGTGGATATGCACCGTGCTGCCCCGCCCCTTGATTCACGGAAACGGAGATGCTTTCCTATGGTTTCGGTTTTAAAGAGAAAAAGCTGGCCCACGGTAGAGATGTTATTTCACAACTTTGCCTGAAATGATCAGGATCAAGCCCTTGTCGCCGCCGCCCATCTTGGACACGCCCACCACGGTTCTCTCGCCGGGCTTGAGGGACAGGTTGCCTTCGATGAGGCTTTTCACGGACCTGTCGGCGCCGCCCTCAGGCTTGATGAACTCCGTCCTTTGGGAAAGATCTACATTGACCCGGAGAAGGTCCCCCTTTTCCTCGAGGATGTAAGACGGATTAAGGATGAGGACAAACTCGGTTTCCTTGGTCCCCAGCGTGATCCTGGACCTCTGCCTGTCCACAGCCCTGACGAGCGAGGTGTCGAGCAGGGCGAAATTCTTGTAGCGGAGGAATGACCTTAATTCTTTGAGGATGGGGTCCCCGGCCAGGGCTTCGTCCGTCTTGATGTCGTCCGCGGCCGAGGCCAGAATAAGCTGGACGGTGAACGCCAGGTCGGCCGGCTTAACGTCTATCTTTTTAATAAAAGCAAGGACTTTTTCCACATTCTCGGGATAATCTTTAAGAGTTACGAGCATATGATAGATATGGGAGTTTATCCTCCCTTCCGGGCTGAGGAAGCTGTAGAGAACTCTTAGGACCATATCTTCGTCGGCGTAGTTCAGCTTGATGATCTCTTCACGCAGGGGTGGCTTTTTAGCCTCCTGAGCTGGGAGGGAGGAGGCGGCTAAGAAAAGCAAAATGGTCAAGATCGCCAGAATGCTTTTTTTCATATTATTTCTCCTTCCATTCGAATTCGCTGTTGAAAACCCAGTGGATGGTCAAGCCCGACTCGGGCGAGACAAAGACCATGTTCACCACATCTTGCTTTTTCGGGGATCGAGCCTGAAGAGCCTGGCCGGCGGGCATTTTTTCGGTTTCAAGCGGCCGCCGGCCTTCGGCTTTCGGCCGAGGGGAGGGCGTTATGAGTTCCGGCGAAGATAGGGGGGCAGGCCCGGTCTTGGGAGAGAACGTCCGTTCCTTCGATTTAGCAACGGCGGCCGCGGAAGGAGGCTGCTGGATTTCCTTCTCCGCCCTATTCCGCAAGATGAGGAGAGACCCCACGGCCAAAATCAGAACGATCGCCGAACTCATCGTCCAGGCCAACCGTCTGGGGAATGGCCCGGCGACGGGCCTTGTTTTCTCCAGGCCCTGGCTGGTGGCCAGTTTCAGGACAGACCGCCACTCGGACTCCGGCCAGTCGGGCTGTATTTCCACCGAGGCCAATGACCTCATTTCTGAGAGTGCAGCCTGATAGGCTCGAAGCTCTTCCCGGCAGCCGGCGCACTTTTTCAGATGAGATGCGAGCCAGCCGGATTTTCGACCGGGCAGGTCGCCGCCGGCCGCCAAGGGCAGGAGGTGCCTGGCCCTGCGGCAATTCATGGGGCGATCTCCTTTTTTCCGGACAGGGCGGGGCTCAGTCGTTCTTTAATCTTTCTCCGGGCTGAAGACAGGCGGACCCGGACGGAGAGGGACGAACAGCCGAGAATCCGGCTTGTCTCCCGGATGGTTTGTTCTTCGATGTCCCTCAATAGGAAGACCTCCCGCTCCCCGCGGGATAGGACATTCAGGCAGTCCATGATTTGCCCGCGCAGCTCTTTCTGCTGATGGAGGACGACGGGGTTGCCCGGGTGGAGCGGATCGGCGGCGAAATGAGTGGAGTCGAGCGAAGTCGCCTCTCTCCTTTTTTTAAATTGGCTGCGGCAGACGTTGACCAGAATCGCTAGCAGCCAGTTCTTGAAGCTTTGTTGCCGGCTGAAAGACCGAAGATAGCGGAAGGCTTTGAGCAGCGTTTCCTGACTGGCTTCTTTGGCCTCCTCGATATTTCCGGTCAAGCGATGGGCCAAGCCGAGGAGGGATGAGCGGTATGGCGTGACCAAGGCCTCGAAGGCCTCAGGATGGCCCGTCAGGACAAGCTCCACCAGCCCGTTCTCCTTTTCATCCATCTTCTACCCGTTATACCAAGGCTGGAGTAAAAATGTTAAGGATCAAACTCCCTGGGCGTCCCGCAAAGCGGGGTACCTTCAAAGCCGGCTAGGGAAGGCTAGGCCTTCCCTGAGGATCGTTGCGGCCCTCCCGGCCTTGGCCCGGGGGGACGGTCTTATGAATACCGAAGCCGAGGCTAGAATGCGGTGACCAGGCCGGCCGTCAGGCGGACATGATTTCCGTAGGGGCTCTGCTGATAATAGGTCGCCTCGGCCGTCAGGCGCAAGTTGCGGCGGAGCAGGAATCCGCCGCCCGCCGTGAAGGAGAAACGCTCGAATCCGGGTTCATCGGAAGAGACCCAGTTGACCAGCCCCGCTCCGTACCAGCGCGAATCGTCGCCTTTGGGCAGGTAGATCAGCTCGGCGAAGGCGCCCCGGGTGGCGATTCCCACGTCCGTGACGTCTTCGGGGAAGAACAGGGGATTGTTGTCATGGCGCTCGATAAACTGAAAATTGAACTCGAAGGGCGGACTCTTGACCGCAGCGTCGGCTCCGAACATCCAGACGCCGTTGCGGCCGTCCCCCAGCCTCTCCTTGCCCAGGTAGGCGAAGGCGCCCACCCGGAGTTGTTTGCTGAAATTTTGCGAAGCGCGGAACATGAGGTTCTTATAGGCATCGGAATCGAAGTTCTTGGCCGCATCGGTCGCTCCGATGCCGGAACCGTTGACCAGGGTGACCGTCAGGTCGGTGCCCGTCCGCAGCCCGGCGTTGAGCATCACACCCCGGTCGTAGGTCAGGTCGATGCGCGACAGGCCGGGCCGGATGCCGTAGATCTGGTAATCCTCCAGGGTCAGCCGAAGCTCCCGCTTAAACAGAGGGTCGGAGACCTGGAACTGGCCCACCACCAGGTCCAACCCCGTGCTCAACAGATCGTTGAACATGAGGAAGGCGTCCTCCAGGCCGGCCACTTCGCCCTGTTCGCTGAAGAAAAAGTAGAAATAATAGGACACCTTCTTGAACAGCTCGCCGCCGGACAGGAACTTGAGGAGGTAGGGAGAAGAGAACTGGAGCCGCCCCGTGCCGGCGTTATTGAAGCTGGCGAAACCGTCGAGCCGCAGGGCGATAGGCAGTTCGCGCAGCAAAGATAAAAGATCGTCGCCGCTGTCGATGAAGGTGCGGGGTGTCTCCTTATCGGCGATGACGAATCCGTTGGCGGCAAACTCCTCGCCGTAGGGCTTGAGGTGTGGAAAGGGCGCGTGGCAGGTCTTGCAGGTCATACTGTAGCGGCGGGCGAAAGCGGGCATGGCCGCCGCAGAGACAGCCAGTGTCTGGACCAAAGCCAGCCCCAGCAGGCTAGGAATAAGAATTCTTTTCATGGCCGCTCCTCCTCTAATCCATTACGGTGATGACGGTGGAATGCTCGTTGACCTGGACCGGCTCGGCCTCGTCGGCCGGGACTCCCAGGAAATCGGCCACCGGCTTGACCAGCTTCTGATAGTACAGCCTGGCGGTCACGGTCAGGGGGCCGGCCGGCAAGGTGTCGGGCAGCCGGAAGGTGCAGGTTTCGATCTTGGACTCCCGCGGCCCGAAGCGGTAGTCCGCCCCGAAGGATTTTGTGTTCCACTGCTGGATGGTCATCCGGCCCTGGGGGTCGAAGTAAGCCATGCGGAATATCCGGTCACCCACCGGGATGCCGTCCCGGGGCAGGCCGGCGAAAGTCGGGTTGTTGAGGGCCACTCCCATATCCTGGTAGGCCAGGGCTTCGCTGCCGATGGTGTATTCCTCCCCGGCGAAACCCTTCTTGTCCACGGGCAAATGATAGGTCCGGCCCTTAGCGTCCTTGGCCTCGACGTGCATCCAGACGATGCGGTCCTCGACCGAGCCGGTGGGAAACTTGTGGCCGGTTTTCTGGTTGAAGAGGACAACGGTGAACTTGACTTTGTCTCCGGGCACCGCCTCCCGGGTGTCGGGATGGACGCGGAGCTCGATCGTGCCCCGGACCTTGCCCGGGTCGTGGGCGCCGTGGAAGAGATGCTGCCGAACGTCGGGGTAGGAGTTGCCCATGGCCGCGCTCTTTCCGGGAGCGGTGGTCATGTGACAGTCGTGGCAGCGGACTCCCTCCCGGAAATAGGGGCCTTCCTTGAACTCGAGGTGAGTGGCCTTGACCCAGGCGCCGTAGGGGCTCTTTTCGTTATGGCAGGTACCGCAGAAATCGATGGTTTTCAAGAATTCGGACTGGACCAAGTCGTGTTCGGGCGAGTTGGCGCCCTGCCGGGGTCCAACCTTTATCCGGCCCGGCTGAGAAATCCAGTTGAAATTGTAGGGCACCTCGCCGGCGAATCCGGTCACGGTGTGGCACAGGTCGCAGGATACGGACTCGTTGGCCCGGCTGTTCAGGGCCGGCCGGGGAGGGGGGACGTCGCCGGCCAGGAAAGAGAGGGGAGCGTGGCAGCCGTTGCAGCCGGCCTTGACCCCGGCCACGGCCGCATCCTTCTCAGCCTGGGGGACGGCCAGCTTGAAGTATTCGATCTCGTCCCAAGCGTGGGTGTAGGCCTGGGACATCATGGCTTGGCTCCACTGCTGGAATATATCGGTGTGGCAGGACGCGCCGCAGAATTTGGGCTTCTTATAATCGTCATATTTGCGGGAGCCTAAGGCGCTGTCGCCGGCTTTGACCGCCTGGCCGGGCAAGGAGGCCAGCAGGAAAAAAGGCAGGATGCTGAGGAGGACGACCAAAAGGACTTTTCTCACTTTCCCTCCTTTTTCAGTGAATCAAAAAAATTGTACGGCAAAGAAGGACGATATTCAACCTCGCCCAGGTCTTGTTCGCGGTTGATGAAGGTCAGCTCTGAAGTGCTGGGCTGGTAGGCCCATAGTCGGGGGTGGAGGAAATCGCGGTCGGCGAGCTCAAAGGATTTGAAAAAGGGAAAGTCAGGAATGGGTCACTACATCCTTTGTTGTTTCCAGTAGGGGTGTTCCCGTTCCGAGGAGCGGATGAAGGAGTAGACACATTGAACATCAAGGCTGTGAAACTTCCAAAATTTCTGCATCCACATCTCCCGGTCGCCCGGGGAGAAGCCGTCCACGAGCGATTCGTGTTCAAAGTGTTTGAAGACGGAATCGAAATCCTCAATCCAGGACTTGTCGCAGCGCTTGACCCTCCGGACCTGGTCGTTGTAGAGGACGCCGTCAATTTCAAAGTCCCCGCGCATCTCCTCAGGCTCGCGGCCCTCAACGCGGAGGGGGCCGACGAAAACATGGGTCATCTCATCCAGGCGGAGCCAGCGGCCGTCTTCCATCAGAACCCGGTGGTTGCAGACCCCCCAGCGAAACTCGGTCTCCAGCTCGGGGTGAGCCCTTCCGGCCGGCGGTGTGATGATCTGGCCGTGAACGAAGACGTTGTCGGATTCGCTCTGGCTATAGGATATTTCCGTCTTGGATTTCTTGCCCTTGCATTTCGTGTCCAGGTAGTAGGTGTAAGCCGACCGCCAGGCCGCCGCCCGGACAAGAGCCAGGATGGTCCCCTCCAATCGGCCTCTGCTGGAGCGGGCCAGCTCCGCTTCTTCCGGGTAGGCTTTTTCCTTGGGCATTTCCACCATGGTGGCCCACAGCCATTCTCGGGCCTGGGTGCCGTTGATATTGGCCACTAGGGTGATGTGCCAGTAGGTCTTGGGCTCCGGCCGGATAAGGGGCGGGGCGGCCCAGACGAGGAATAAGAAAGAGAGGAGAAGAGGCCTGAGACACTTTTTCAGCTTGGCCATCTGTTTCCTTCGATTTCGGTCGGATGGATTTAAATATTCTAGCAGAAATATCTTGGTTCCATCAACCGGTTCGGGACGATACATTTAAATTCGCCCGCGGACACGGATATGGTCCATCCCACAATATATTCCTGGAATATTTGATCCTATTACATCATCTATTTCGCGATTTGCCTGCAACGGGCTATGACTGGGACAACTATGATTTTATCGTCGGCTACTGAGATATTCTCCGGGCGAGGGACGTTTATCACAACTGGGCACAATGGAGCGTAGGAATGGAATTGACGGTGGCCGTCCCCCCTGCCGATCTTTTGGAGCTGCGGATCATCGGCCGCAGCGAGGCCATCCGCCGCGTGCGTTCTCTCATAAGGAAAGTCGCGGAGGGGGATGTTCCCATTCTGATCCAGGGCGAAAGCGGCACGGGCAAGGAGCTGGTGGCCCGGGCCGTCCATGAGACCGGCCGCAGAACATCCGGGCGGTTTGTGGCCGTGAACGGAGGGGCCATTCCCGAAACGCTCCTGGAGAGCGAACTGTTCGGCCACGGACGCGGCGCTTTTACCGGCGCTTGGCGGGAGAAGCCGGGCTTGATCGAGGAGGCGGCGGGGGGGACTTTCTTTCTCGATGAGGTGAGCGACCTTTCTCTGAACCTGCAGGCCAAGCTGCTTCGCCTTCTTCAGGAAAAGGAATTCCGTCGGGTTGGAGAGAACCGTCTTCGCCGGGCCGAGGCGCGGTTCATCGGCGCCTCCAACAGGGATTTGGCGGCGGAGATGAAGGACGGCCGATTCCGCCAGGACCTGTACTACCGCTTGGACGTGGTCAGGCTCACCCTGGCTCCCCTTCGCGAGCGCGCGGAAGACATTCCGCTTCTCATCGACCATTTTCTCAACCTGCATGGCCTGGAGATGGAACGGGAAGCCGTCTCCTTCACGGAGGCCGCCCGGGAGCGTTTGTTGGCCCATCCCTGGCCGGGAAACATCCGCGAGCTAAGCAACGAGATCCAGCGCTGCCTTGTCTTGTCGCCGCCGGGCCGGCCGATCGGCGAGGAAAGCCTCTCGGACGGAATTGGGCCGTCGGGGGAAAAGAAGGCCCCCGGAGAGCCGCTCGGCTATTTTGAAGCGCGGGCCGATTTTGAAAAGCGTTTCCTGCATCAAGCCCTGAGCCGGTACGGTTTCAACAAGACCAGGACGGCCGAGGAGATCGGGCTGAGCCGCCAGGGCCTATTCAAGCTCTTGCGCCGGCATAAAATGTGATAAATTATTTTTATGAGCGAAAAGAACGATGTTTTCGAAGTCGTCTGCCCCTGCTGCCGGGCCGCCCTGTGGGTTGACGCCGCCTCGCGGACGGTGGTCCAGTCAGAAAAGGGGGCCTGTAAAGAAAAATCCTCCCTGGACGACCTTTTGGTCAAGGAGAAGCAGCGCCGGGACGGCTTTGAGCGCAAGTTC
>Ga0299912_10004440_pt1 | contig 11497 bp, 3 predicted proteins | sample RVTome_2_FD_207667 | JGI IMG/M metagenome (GOLD analysis project Ga0299912, IMG submission 207667) | Soil microbial communities from uranium-contaminated site in the Upper Colorado River Basin, Wyoming, United States - RVT95D214 (version 2) ... | reverse complement strand
AGCACTCCCGCGCCGGCCTGGAGGTCTCCGCCTCCGACCTGTCCCCCGGCGCCGAGGAGGTGTTCCACCTCAACTGCCGGCGCCTCCTGGGCCGCGAGCTGCCCTTTCACCGCTCCGACTTATTGAAGCAGGTGCCCGGTCCCTATGACCTGATCACGGCCAATCCGCCCTACCTGCGGGACGGGGAGGTGGAGGACATGCGGAAGGTCGGCTGGCCCGAGCCCCGGGAGGCCCTGGCCGGCGGCCGGGACGGCACGGCCCTGCTGGCCGCGCTCATCCGCCAGGCCCCCGCCCGCCTGGCCCCCCGCGGTTTGCTGCTGCTGGAGGCCGACCCCTCCCAGGCAGCCTTCGTCCGCCAGCGCCTGCTCGCCTGGGGCTTCCAGGAGGTGGAGGTGGTGCCGGATTTGGGCGGAAGGCCGCGCGTGATCCGCGGGAGGCTCCCGTGAGCGATCTGGTCCCCCTGAAACAGGGCTTCACCGGGAAGCTGGAGCGCTACTCCGAGGAGGACCGGGCGCGCATCCTTTCCGCCCTGCGCTGGGCTGACGGCCTGCACCACGAGCAGAAGCGGGCCTCCGGTGAGCCTTTCTTCGTGCACCCCCTGTCCGTGGCCGAGATCCTGGTGGACGCCCACATGGACGCCCAGACGGTGATCGCCGCGCTCCTGCACGACACCCTGGAGGACACGGGCCTGACCCGCCGCGAGCTGCGCCGGGAGTACGGCAAGGAGGTGGAGGCCCTGGTCGGCGGGGTGACCAAGATCTCCCAGATCCGGGGCATGAGCAAGACCGCCCAGCAGGCCGAGACCATCCGCAAGATGCTCTTCGCCATGGTCAAGGACATCCGGGTGATCATGATCAAGCTGGCCGACAAGCTGCACAACATGCGCACCCTGGAGTACCTGGAGGAGGCCAGCCGCAAGCGCATCGCCACCGAGTGCCTGGAGATTTACGCGCCGCTGGCCGGGCGCCTGGGCATGTCGCGGATGAAGGACGAGCTGGAGGACCTTTCCTTCCGCGTCCTCAACCCCCGGGCCTGGGAGCAGATCCAGCGCTGGGTGGACGAGGGGGAGAGCGAGAGGAGCGGCTTCCTGCAGGCCATGGAACAGGCGGTGCGCCGGGAGGCCGAAGCGGCGGGCATCCCGATCCAGGTGGAAAGCCGCATCAAGCACTTCTACTCGATCTACCGCAAGATGAGGAAAAAGGGGCGGGCCCTGGACGAGATGTACGACCTGGTGGGCATGCGCCTGCTGTGCGACACCACGGGGCAGTGCTACGAGCTGCTGGGCCTGGTGCACAGCCTGTGGATGCCCATCGAGGGCCGTTTCAAGGACTACATCGCCATGCCCAAGTCCAACCTCTACCAGAGCCTGCACACCACGGTCATGGGGAACGAGGGCAAGATGCTGGAAATCCAGATCCGCACCCAGGCCATGCACCGCACCGCCGAGGAGGGCATCGCCGCCCACTGGCTGTACAAGCCGGATTCCGCCGGGCGGGCCATCAAGGCCGAGCAGCTCACGATCATCAACATGCTGAAAAGCTGGGACTCCAGCGCCGTAGCCTCCCCCGACTTTCTAGAAGAAATCAAGCGCGAGCTGCTGAAGGACTCCATCTACGTGTTCACCCCCAAGGGGGACGTGATCGAGATGCCCAAGGGGGCCACCGCCCTGGACTTCGCCTACCACATCCACACCGAGGTGGGCAACCACTGTGCGGGGGCCAAGGCGGACGGGGTGCCCGTCCAGCTGAAAGAGGAGCTGGCCAACACCCAGGTCATCGAGGTCCTGACCGCCCAGAACGCGCGCCCGCACCTGAACTGGCTGCGCTTCGCCAAGACGCACCGGGCCCGGGGCAAGATCCGGCACTGGCTGGCCCTGCACGAGCCGGACCTGATCTTCGACCGCAACATCGTGGCCCGCAAGAAGGCGGAAGCCCCCCCGCCCGCCCCGCCCAAGCCCGCGGAGAAGCCCGCCGAGCCGGAAACCCGCATCCTGGACCAGAGCAAGGTCGGCGTGCGCATCGGGGAGGAGCGCAACCTCATGATCCACATCGCCGGCTGCTGCCAGCCGGCCTCCGGCGACCGGATCATCGGCTACGTGTCGCGCGGGCGGGGGATCATCGTGCACCGCGCCGACTGCCCGAACGTGCGGCATATCCCCGACATCCAGGAACGCCACGTGGAGGTGCAGTGGGAGACGGTTTCCCCCAAAGCCACCCGGCGCTTCCAGGTCACCGCTCGCGTCGGCGGCAACCTGTTCTCGGAAGTGGAAGGGGCGCTCAAGAAGTTCCGCGGCCACCTAATAGAAGGAAAGCTCGAGGACGGCGGCCTGGACGTCTTAGAGGGTTTCTTCACCGTGGAGCTGGACAACGCCGGGGACTTCAGCAAGGTGATGAAGAGCCTGCGCACCGTGCCATCAGTAGTCAACATCCGCACCGCCGGGTAGCTCGCGGGCGGGAATAAATCGTTACTCCGTTCACGTTTTCTTCAAAAAGAACCGAAAAACAAAATAAGAAGCGCTACTATTAAGGGGAAGGCCATAGCTATCTCTCTTTAGGTTCGCTGGAAGGAGTGCAAGGTATGTTAAAAAAACGGGCCGTGCTGGTCGGGATGCTGCTGTCGTGCGTCGTTTTCTGGGTTGCCGCCCAGACCCTGGACGTGCGAAGCCACATTTCGATCGCTCCTCTGTCGATCCCTATCCACCCGACGACCGGGGCCTCCGGTATCGGAATGGTCCGCTTGGGCGTTAAACCGGAAACCAGCGTTGAGACCACCAGCATTTCGCAGATCACCGTGAGTCTGACCAGCGACGGGGGTTTCGATCCGGTCGATATCAGCGACATCCGCGTCTATTTTGAGATTCCTGGCAACTCCGAGTACGATAACGGGGCAGCCATCGACGACGTCGAAGTGGATACCGGGGGCCTGCACATCTTCACCGGGACCTCGGCCACCATCCCGATAAACCCTATCGGCGCCACCTTTGGTTTTACAGGCGGCGACAAGTGGCTATACGTGGTTTTCGATTTTTCCAGCGGTGCTGACACCACGACCAATGTGGGCTGCGAGGTGACCAGCGTCACCTATGGCGCAGCCGGGGTTGGCACGGGGACCACCCTGGCCGTCGGTGGCGCGGATCCGCAATTCATCCTTCACAACCAGAGGCGGAACGCGGATACCCTGGAGGCCACTATGGACGCCTCCTGGATCGGCCAGGCCACGGCCGCGGCCAACGCCTCCAAGGTCGGACTGCTCCGGCTGGACTTCGACGCCCTGGACTCCACGGTCAACGCCACCACCGCGCCCGTGCAATTGGACAAGGTCCGGGTGCACCTGACTTTCGGCCAGGACAACTGGGTGGGAACCGCAGGGGTGCTGTTGTACGCAGACGACGGCGACGGGCTTTTCGAACCGGACGCGGATGACGGCACCTATGTCGCCTCGGCCACCCTGAGCGGGGGCTACGCCCTGCTGGACCCGGCCAATATCCCTATCACCTCCGCGGGCAAGACCTACTTCGTGGCGGTCAACCTGAACGGCGCCGCCGCCCAGGTGGGGCAGAGCTTCGGGCTGAACATCAACGATCCGTCCGTGGACATCATCTTCGCCGATGAGATCGACGATGACGCCATCGGCAATGCCGCGGACCCGGAGTATGCCTACCTGGTCTACACCGCGGCCGGCACTTGGGAGTACGTACAGAAGGGCTACGCGGTTTCCACCACCGCCGATCCGGCGGCGATCGCGGGCAACACCTTCCTGATCAACCCCGCGGACGACGGCAACCCACCGTCGGTGGCCACCACGGTGCCCGAACCCCTCCAACCCAACGTGCTGCGAAACGCGGACATCAGCGTGATATTCAACGAATACATGACTGAATCCTCGGTTGAGGACCCGGCCAACTTCACGCTCACCGGGGGGGTCACCCCGATCACCAAGACCTTCACCTACACCGCCGCGACCCAGACCCTGGTCATCGTTCTGTCGACCCTGGACTGGGACGCCACCTACACGGCCACGATCAAGGGCACGGTCCAGGACTTCTACGGCAATGCCATGGGCAGCGACTACACCTGGACCTTCACGGTGGAAGCGGCCGTCAACCCAACGGTGCTGGCCGTGGTGCCGGACGAGGACGCGGTGGACGTGGCCGTCGAGAGCGCCACGACCACGATCCGGGCCACCTTCTCGGAGCCGCTGAAGGCCGCCTCCGTGGGTGCCGGAGACCTGACTTTGGCCCTGGCCAACGCTCCGTTCACCGCGGTTCCAGGCACTGTTTCCTACGATCCCGGCACGCAGACCGTCATGCTCACGCTGGGCGCCGACCTGCAGAATGACATGCTTTACCGGGCCACCGTTCCCGCTGGCTCGGTGACCGACGAGGACGACCTGCCGCTCCTGGCGGAAAAGACCTGGACCTTCCTCACCATTCGTCTCTACCCCCCCTTCACGGAGCCGGTGATCATCAAGAACCGTATCGTGACAGGAGGCAACCAGCAGGCCCTGGTGTTCGTGACCCAGCCGCCCGCCGGCCCGGCGGACAGGGTGAGCGTGCAGGTGTTCACCAACACCGGAAGGCGGGTGGCTACCCTGGTGGACAACCTGCCCTTCACCAGCATCAGCAGCCCCATCCTGTGGGACGGCACCAACGGTAAGGGACAGCCGCTGGGACCGGGACTGTACTACGTGCAGATACGGGCCACGAACTACAAGCGCGTGCTCAAAGTCCTGATCGTGCGGTAAGGAGCCAAATGCGATGAAGAGCCGAAAACTGTCAGTTGCCGTATCGGTGATCGCCTGGTTCGCAGCGCTGGGCGCCGCCGCCCAGGAGAGCGGCGGCACGACCGCCGCGGACTTTCTGATCGCCCCGCCGGCCGCCCGCTCCGACTCCATGGGCGGGGTCCTGGACGCCCTGGGCACCCAACTGGAAGGCATTTACTACAACCCGGCCGTGCTCGCCGCGGTGCCTGAGCCGCGGCTGCTGCTCAACATGAGCCCGCTGCCCAACGAGGTGACCCACAGCTCGCTGGCCATGGGCTTCCCGCTGCTCGGGGGCACGGCGGCGGCGGCCGTGCAGCTGCTGAACACCGGCGGCTTCACCTACGTGAACGAGCTCGGCGTGCCGGAGGCGAACGTCAGCGTCTACGACGCGGCCGCGACCCTGAGCTATTCCCGGTACATATGGAAGAGCATCTCCGTGGGCCTGAGCGCCAAGGGCATCTACAGCACCCTGGGCGACTACAATGCCTTCGCCTTCGCCGGCGATGCCGGGGCGGCCGCTTGGTTTGAGACCCCGCACATCGGCCAGCGCCCCAAGCCGCCGACCCTCAAACAGCTGGAGGCCGACTTCGAGAGGGACAAGAAGGGCATCGAAGCGGAAGAGGCGAAACGCATTGCTGCGGCCGCCAAGCAGCCCGCGGAGGTGCAAAAGGCGGTTGCCGCCCTGGAGAAGACTGCCAGCGACCTGGCCGCCCAGCTTGAAAAGGCCGACGAAGCCAGGAAAGCAGCCCTGGAGGCGAAGCAGAGCGAAAACGAGGCGGCTCTCGAGCAGAAACGGCAGGAGTTGGCCGCAACCCGTGAGCAGCAGCAGGCCGCCCTGGCCGAGTTCGAGCAGTGGTTCCAGGCGACAGTCGCCGAGGCCGAGGCCCGCTTCGCTGATAGGGTGAAAGACCAGGACTGGATCCAACAGGAGCGGCAGCGGCTGTTCGCGGTGATCGACGACCCGGCGCAGGAGCTCACCGAGGAGATAATCGGCGTCAACGCGGACTCCAGCATCGACAGGACGCGGGAACTGCTGGAGGAACGAACGGCCGCGGTACAGGCGCGAAACGAGGCCTACGATCAGCGCCGCAATGCCCGCATCGAGGGCGCTCGTCAGGCCATCGCCGGCTATGAGGAGAAAATCGCCGGCGAAGTGGGGCCGCGCCGCGTCGAATTGTCCGGCCAGATTGAGGTGATGAGGGTGGAGAAGGCTTCCCTGGAGCAGGCCGACCCCAAGGCCAACAAGGCGCGGATCGCGGAGCTGGACAAGCAGATCGCAGCCAAAGACAAGGAGCTGCAGGGGCTCCTGACCGACCCCTACTTGAAGCGCATGGGGTATCGCGTCACTGTCAAGAACGCCGAGATCAAACAGACCGAGGCGGACATGGCCGCCATGGACCAGGCCATGGAAAAGGAAATCCAGGAGGCCGGAGGACGGACGGAGAAGGACATCCAGGGCTTCGAAGAGCTGCGCGCGGAGCTCGCCCGGGAGCTGAAGAAGGCCAAGCTCAAGCGGGAGTTGGACGTCTTGAGCGCCCGCAAGCAGAAGAGGCAGGACAAGGCCCAGGCCGACTATAAGGAAAAGGAGAAGCGCCTGTATCTACGGCTGCTGGCAGCCATGTACGGCAATGAGGAGAAGATCTTCCAGAGGCGGGCCGCAGCGGCCCGCGAGGATGCGGAATTGCGCCGGCTGGACTTCGAGGCCGAGCAGCAGAAGACCCGCGAGACACTGGATGACGACCAGGCCTTCGACCAGCGCCTGCTGGCCCGCGGGCTGCGGGAATCCCCCGACGACCCCGCCCTCAAGGAGGAGCAGAAGCAGAAAGAGGCGGCCTACAAGCAGGCCCTGGTGGACCTGGACGAGCAGGCCGCGGAGTTCTTCGAAATGCAAGCGGAGGGCCTGGAGCGTAATCTTGCGGACATCAAGGAGGAGCGGCGCAAGATGCGCCTGGTCTACCTGCAGACCGACAAGCCCTACCTGAACACTTCGGTGAACCTGGGGGTGCGCAACGGCGGATCGCCCATGACCTTCGTCAGCGAGGCCTACCCGCTGCCGGCTTCCTTCAGCACCGCGTTGAGCTACGCCCTGTTGAACCTGCAGAACCACAACCTGAAGCTGGCCGGCCAGCTCAACCTGCCGTTCTATGACGCGCTGTCGGTGGGAGCGGGCCTGGAATACGTGTTCGCCGACCTGGCCTACGCGCGCCTGGGATACACCTTCGGCGCGGTGGACCGCAGCTTCTCCGCCGGGGCGGGGATCCGCCTGGCTCTGGGATTCACCGAGTACACGGTGGATTATTCCTTCCGACCGCTGCCGGACTACGGGCTGCAGCACACCATCGGGGTTTCGATCAGCTTCTGAAAGCCCGGACTTTGCTGGCGGCCGCGGCGCTGTGCGCCGCGGCCTTCCTCCCCGCCGCGGCCGAGGAGGGGGAGGCGGGATTGGCCTCCGCGTCCCTGGGGATCATCGAGCTGGACCTGGGCTACGGCTTCGGCGTTCCCGCGGGTTCCGGCTTCCTGGCCGCCGACCCCACCGAGGGCATCCTGGAAGGCCTGGACCTGAACCACCTGATCCGGCGCGTGCTGCTGCAGAGGGCGCTGCATGAGCGCCTCGTGGCCGAGATCGACTTCGACGCGGCGCGCAATGACAACTTCTCGCTCCTGGGCGGCAACCTCTATTCCCTGCGCTATCGGGGCGAGGAAGGGGAGCTGCTGCGCGAGGTAACCATCGGCAACAAGTACCTCTCCATACCGGGCACCCGCTTCGTGCCCATCGACGCGGGCAACCCGCAGACTTTCGCGCTGCGGGCCAGCCTGGCCAAAGGGAGGTTCAGCGGGGACGCGCTGCTGCGCTACGGGGTATCCCAGGAGGGGCACAAGAGCTTCCGCGGCAGCCGCCGGGTGCTGGAAACCCGGCTGCTGGACGTGGACTACGCCCGGGCGCGCTTCTTCCTCCTGCCGGATGCGGGGCTGGATGAGGCCAGCCTGCGGGTGTACCGCAGCAGCCCCACCGGGATTCCCGATGCGCTGATCGACGGCAAGCCCTTCGCCCTGCTGGCCCGCCAGACTGATTACTTTTTCGACAACGCCACCGCGCGCCTTTCGCTGCAGCGCTCCCTGGCCGCGTCCGAGGAGCTGGCCGTGACCTACACCAAGGGCGGGGTGGGCGTCGGCGATCCCGCGCTGGGACAGGAGGCGATCATCGATCCCGCCGGCACGCGCGCCGATTTCAGCTCCACCAGCCACCCGCAGTATTTCGACGCCGGGATCCCGCCCCTGTTCCTGTACCTGAAAAAGAACGACCTGAACAGCTACTGGGAAATGCGCAACGCCTACTTCCTGGGGGAGCTGGCCGGAGGGGGAGCGCCCGCGGACCTCACGGTGAGCCTCTCCTTCACCGGAACCGGCGCGGCCAATGAGAACTACGACGGACTGCTGGCGGACTTCACGGTGGACCCGTACCTCGGGGCATTGCTGTTCGCCTTCCGCGACGCCGCGGGTTTCTATCCGCGTCCCTTCCCGGGGGAGTTTCCTTTCTACAATCCGGCGGATCCGCCGGCTGTGCCGGGAAACCCTTTCTCACCGGACAACCCGGTCTACGGCGGCCTGGGCTACCCGGCGGAGTCCGCCTCGGTGAACACCCTGCTTCTGCGATACACGGCGAGTGCGGACAGCTTTTTCCTGGAATTCGACCTGGTCGAAGGCAGCCTGAAGGTGACCGTCGACGGGGTGCCCGCCGGTCCTTCCGCCTACACGGTGGACTACGCCGCGGGCATCCTTTCCTTCCACCCGGGCGTGCTCGGGCCGGCCAGCGAGGTGGAGGTGACCTATCGCTACGCCCCCACCGGGGAGGGCGACGGGGAGCTGTTCGCCGCCGTGCGGGTGGGGTACGACCGCGACTGGCTGCAGGCGGCCAACCTGACGACCTACACGCTCCCGGTGCGCGACCCGGTCGCCCCCCAGTTGGGCGAGGAGCGGGCCAGCGACCTGTCCAACAGCACGGACTTGAGCCTGCGCTTCGGGCCGGCCGAGGGCCGGGGTCCGGAGGGGGAGCTGCGCGCCGGGGCCGCGCTTTCCCTGGCCACGACCAACAGCCGCGGGGAGGCCGTCGTGGCCGACATGGAGGACGGGCGCCGGTACACGGTAAGTATCCGGGAAAGCGGCTGGATCCTAGGCTCGCGATCCGGGCTGCTGCCCGCCGCGGCTGTGCCGTTGGACAGCCGGGGGGAGCTGCGCTACGAGAACCTCTGGGAGCGCCGGCTGCTGGGGGGGGACCTGCTGCACGAGGTATCCTGGGACAACTCGGGCAATCCGCAGTTGGACTATTTCCGCAAGGCGGGACCGTACAATAGCGCGGACCAGACCACGGGGGGGGAGGACCGTTCCCTGGTGCTGGACTTCCGCATCCCGGCAGCCGCCCCCGAGGGTTACGTCACCGCCACCACCGGGCTGCCCGCGGTGAACCTCCAGGACTACACCCACCTCAACATGCTGCTGTGCGGCCGCGGCCTGACCGGGGACGCCGTGCTGCTGTACGCGGAGCTGCTCCAGGTGTACCAGGAGGACCTGGACGGGGACGACGCGCTGGACGGGGAATCCTCCAGCGCCCAGGCGGGCTTCGCGATCACCCCGCTGGACGGGTCGGCTACGGTGCTGGGCAGCGACCGCCTCGGGGAGGCCGACGGGCGCCTGGACTCCGAGGACCTGGACGACAGCGCGACCCTGGACCCGGTAGGGCCGTTCGCCCTGGACCAGGAAAAAGGAGCCGTGCTGGCCCCGCCGTCAGGGCCCCCGGAGCTTCGCTCGGTGGCGCTCGGCGACAACGACTGGAGGCTGGTCAGCCTGGACTTAAGCGAGTTGATCGCCGATCCCACCAAGGCCGCGGCCTTCCAGCGGGCCAAGGCCCTGCGGCTGACGGTGAAGCCCGCCTCCTCGGGGGGGGCTGAAGTGACGGGCAAGCTGCTGGTGAACGGCATCTGGTTTTCCGCGGCCGGCCCGGAAAGCACCGTCACTGCCCGGCTGGCGCTGGCCGAGAAGGACAGCACCTCCTTCTCGCAGCATTACCCCGAGGTGTACGCGGAGCTGCACGGGCGGGCGGCCTACCGCGAGGAGCAGGGGTATGTAGAGAAGAGCCTGGCGGCGGTTTTCACCCCGACGCTGGCCGCTGGGCAGTCGGTGAGCGTCCGCCGCCGCTTCCCGGTGCCGGCCGATTTCTCCCCCTACCGCGAGTTCCGCATGTACGTGTACCTGCCGGCGGGGCAGAGCTTTCCCGCCGCCGCGGAGCTCCGCCTGGAGTTCCTGGCCAGCGCCCTGGAAAGAGCTTCGGCGTCCTTCAGCCCGACGGATTTCCAGGAAGGGTGGAACGAGGTGCGCGTCCGTCTGGAGGAGCCCTACGAAGTACGCGTCGCGGGCACCCTGACCGGCACCGTGCAGCGCACCGGCAGCCTGGAAGTCTGGCGCACGGTCACGGAGGTCCTTTTCACGATCGCCGCGCCGGCGGGAGTCCCCTTGGGCGCCGGCACCGATTTCGAGTTCTGGCTGGACGAATGGCACCTGCGGGAGAGCCGCTGGGGCCTGGAGGCGGGCGTCTACGGACAGGGCCGGATCGGCTTCCGCGGCGACCTGCTGTCGGCGGGCAAGGTGCCGCTGCTCAGCGATGCGTACCTGAGCGGCGCCTATGAGCGGGCGGGGGGCAGCCTGGCCGATCAGCCCGGCCGGAGCCAGGAGAGGTACTCCGGCGGCCTGGAGGCTCGGTTCCTGGGGGTGATGCCGGTATCCCTGCAGCTTTCCGGCGCCGAGTCCCGCTCCGAGCAAAGCGGCACGCAGACCGGCACCTTTTCCCAGCGCCTGGGGCTGGAAACGGGCATCGCCTGGCTGCCCGCGCTGGAGCACTCCTACCAGCGCACGCAGGACACCGACGACCGCCTGGCATTGACCCAGGCGGAATACGTGTACCGGCAGGCCCGGACGGTGAGCGAGACCCTGGCCCTTTCCGCCGACTACCGGTTCCCCGAGTCCCTGGTGCAGTCCTACTCCTATTCCCGCACCTGGCGCTACGAGGGCGAAAGCGAGCAGGCCGAGGGAGGGCCCGTGGTTTCGACCGGCCAATCCCAGAGCCTCACCCAGCGCCTGCAGGGCAGCGCCAGCCTGGCCCTGGGGGCGGGGGCACTGGCGGTGGAGGCGCTGCGGGAGGACCTGTTGGTCACGGACAGCCCCGTGCCGCCTCCGGGGGTGGGGGAGTCCTACGCGGACAAGCTGGCTTCGCTGTTCCTCCCGGCGGCAGAGGCGCTCCCGGGCGCCTGGCGCAGCGGCCGCTCGGACAAGGCCAGTTTCCGGCTGGAGCTGCCGCGCCGGCGGTACCTGGGGGCAAACCTGAGCCTGGAGGGCTCCTACGGGGAGTGGAACGCGGACCGGGCGGCGGGCGCGCGGGATGCGAGCGTGCAAGGCGCCCTCAGCCTGGCCTTGCCGTTCAGCCCCGGCGGGCAGGGGCTGCTGGAGCTCACGCCCAAGGCTTCGCGGAATCTCAGCGGCAGCTACCGCCGCGTGGACCAGGGGCTGGGCGAGGCGCCGCTGCTGGCGGAGGGCCTCCTGCCCCTCTTCCGCCCGCCACTGTACTACCTGAGCCCCCGGCTGGACCTGGGGCGCCTGCACGAGCATGAGGCCGTCGATGCCCTGGCCGGCAGCAGCCGGGTGACCGGCGGCTCGTTGGCGGGGTTCCAGGAAACCCTCGGGCTGG
>Ga0299912_10004439_pt1 | contig 11498 bp, 11 predicted proteins | sample RVTome_2_FD_207667 | JGI IMG/M metagenome (GOLD analysis project Ga0299912, IMG submission 207667) | Soil microbial communities from uranium-contaminated site in the Upper Colorado River Basin, Wyoming, United States - RVT95D214 (version 2) ... | reverse complement strand
TTCCCGATGGCCAGATCCTCGTTTTTCGCCTGTCCGTCCTTCAACATCAGACTATATTCGAGGAGAAGGTCTAAAATTTTTGGAATCTTCGCCCGATAATCATCCATATCTTTTGCCTCTGCCAGAACCTCAAGCATTCGAAGTTGAGCCTCCTGAATCAGAGGAGGCGTGTCGCCCCGTCGAAACGCCAATCCCCGTGCTTTGATCTTTCCGTTTTGGAAGAGTCCGAAATAACGGTTGGCCACCGGACTTTCCGGATTCCCCTTGGAGGGGAGAAAAGCGATCCATCGATAAATTCCTTCCAGACTCATCGTAATCCCAGTGGCCTCGCCGATCTTCCGACAGAGATCAAGAACCTCTTCTTCTCTGAATCCTTTCTTACGAATCCAGAGGGAATCGGTAATGGCATGGAGGAGCTCGAACCTCTCATCCTCACAGATCTCCTTGGCTTGAAGAAGGCTTTCCCTCCCAAATGCAGTGACTGCCTCATGGGCTTCAATTCTTCCGAAACGAGCATTTCGATAACCCAAATATCCAAAGCATGTCACAAGCATCCACTTGAGCGCTGTCTGTTTTCGGTTGTAGATTTCTCTTCTCTTCTCTTCATTCCTCATCTCCTCTTCACAATCCTTTGTACTTTCTTTATTTATTCCGCATTCCACCCCCTCACCCTTCCCCTCTCCCCCCAGGGGAGAGGGTGGGGTGAGGGGGGATTTGACCATCTTCTTGAGCCATGTTCTTCTTGTTAAGATGGGCCTGAGTGTCTTGGGAACGATCCCTTCCCTTTTCTCACAGATCGTATAACCCACCTCCGGGACTCTATGGTTTTCGCAACATCCACAGAGTACAGTCTCCGGAGAGATATTGTGAATCGCCATCATGGTGGGATACATCGAGGCGAAGTCAATCTCTGCCACATCTTCAAAGATCCCCAACTTAGGTTGAAAGACAAGACCTCCCTTGTCTGCAACGAGCAGATCCCATGCCGTCTTGAATCGTTCCGGCTCCCCCTTCCTCCAGGGAATGAGGATACCTTCTTGAAAGGCTCGATCGAGTTGCATCGAGGTGATTGCTGTTCCCGGAGAGGTCCGTGCCATCCGTTGAACTGGAATTTTAGCCAATCGCGCCAGCTCGATCACTCCTTCCATTCCCGATTCCCCATAGATGAAGGAGTTTCGGCGATCGATGTGCCACCTTCCAAGAAAGAGATGGGCAGGGGCCCGATAATAGGTCCTGCCATAGGAGAAATAAGAAAAGCCTCTCGGATGAATCTGTCTTTTCACAGGATAAGGCTCCCGATCCCAGGGGATGGAGATTTTCCATCTTTTCTCTGCCGAAAAGAGAAGGGGTAGAAGAGAGGCATCCCCATCATCGCTCATGATCACATCAGGATCGAAATGTTTGAGAAACTTCTCGATCTCTCCGACATCAATCGTCTCCATCTCCACACGATACCCTTCACATTCCAGTATCAGAGATTTCTTCCAAATGGAGTCTCCATCCATTCGAATTTCCATGACCTGAAGGTCAGAAATGTCTTCATTGTTTATCCACACCGACTCGGATGGATCAGGATGAATTTCAAAGATTCGATTTCCTTCGATCTCAACAATACATCGGCCTGTCGGAAAGATTTTTTTTTCATAAAGATACGTCTGCGGCAAAGGGATGTCACAATTGTAGAAGGTAATTTTCTCTTCCCATTGAGGGAGTATTCTTGGAAGTTGGGCATAATGCTCCGAATCTACAACCTCGATCTCCATCACTTCCACTTCATCACCACTCCAGAGATCCTTCTTTCTGTTCCACTGGTATCCTGCTACCCGCTGGCCTCTCTGAAGAGAATGGAAAAGATCGAGAAGATCGCTTTCCTTCCCTTGTGCATAGAATCGAGATCGGAAAGGATCTTCGAATCGGCGAAGCCTTCCATCCTTGCTCTTGATCCAAAGGATCATCGAGGAATCCAGAGGATAAAGATCGAAGAGCCGTCCTTGGATTTGCATGGGTATAAACGTGTCCGTGCCTGCACGCCGGAGTGCAGCGTTTCGCCTGCCTGCGCGAAGCCGCTTCGGCGAAGGCAGGGCACGCAGGCGTGTCCGTGACTTATGTCCGGTTTAAGTCCCCATTCTGTCATTCCCGTGAAAACGGGAATCCAGTTAAAAAGACATAGATTCCTGCTTTCGCAGGAATGACAAACTGATAAATTTTCATGGTTGGTGAGTAACCAACTGCTCTTCTTCTTTTTCCTCTAAGGCCTTTAGTTTTGACCTCAATTCCAGCAAGGCCTTCTCGTGCTCAAGGAGAATAGAGATCAGAATCGTCTCAAAAGGCCAGGGCCTGGAAGCATAGACTCCAGCTTGCACATGAAGCCTCGCCTCTTCAAAGAGCCGGTCGAGAAATTGCTGATCTTCTTTTCTCAGTCCTCTCCGAAATTTTTTCCATTCCTGGACTTCCTGTTCCAGAACCCTGCTAAAAGGAAGAACTGTCCGTCCCATGACACCCCTCAAGGCAAAATGCAAATTTTAAATTGCAAATTACAAAATTTTCCTGTCTACCAACAGGCGGTAAGATCTTCTCTCTCAAAGTTACATTTTTCATTTTGCAATTTACAATTTTCAATGATGTTTAATGCGAAGCCTTTTTCCAAAATTATTTTTGGTCTCTCCTCGTCCAAATCGACCCTCCAAGCTTCATTAGAAAATTGAAAGAGTCTTTTTGTGAAATAGACTCGCTTTGAACTCACAAATCTCCCCTCTCCCCCCTTTCGTAAAGGGGGGTTGGGGGGATTAGACTGGAACAGAAGAAAAGGGACTCCTCTCGCAGCCATCTCTTCTATCTTTTTTAGAGATCTTTCGAAGAGGGGACGAGCTTCTCTTTCCGATACATCCTCGTCTAAAAAAGTAGTGATCGGCCCAAGAAAAATCACCCATGGTTTTTGCGGTAGCTCAGTTTCCCCCTCTCGCCCCAGCAATGAGGTCAATTGCTCTCCCATCAGTGTGGCCATCTGATAGCAAGTGAAGGCCCTTGCGATTCGAATGCTTTTGAGAAGCTTCTCCGGAGGAATCAATACCTTTCTTGCGAAGGATGAGGCCATGTAAGGGTCGAAACGATTGGCCCCGTCCACGACGATGACCGCTATCCCTTTACCTGCCAGCCATCCCGCCACATAGGATGAAATTTCTCCTATCCTCTCCCCCCAGAAGAGAACTTTTCTCGGAGAGACGGGTTGAGCGGGTAGCCCGACCCGTATCAGTTGTAACAACATTTCATCAAACGAATCCTTCCTCCGGAAGACAGTTCGGAGTTCGGAGTTAGGAGTTCGGAGTTTAGAATTCATAGTTCGGAGTTTAGAGTTCGGAGCTTTTTTCAAACCTTTTTAGAGATTTGATCAATCCATTAATCATTCTTGAGAGCTCAGAGCAGAGGCTTCTCGATTGCTGTTTAACTTTGTCACCGATAAACTTCTGCCTACAAGAAATTTCAGTGATTGCAACACATTCTCTTATAGATCTCCTGGCTATTTTAAGAAACCGATTAAATTCTACCTTGCTCCCTCCACTCCCTTCTGCAATATTCAGGCATATAGATATCGAAGCTCTTTTAAATTGATCTATTAAAGAAAAAATTTCTGTCTTAGGAAAATGTTTGGTATTCTCATACACAAAATCGACATACTCCAGGGCCTTTTGGTAAACCTTCAAATTTTCAAAATCAAATCTTTCCTCATCCATAAATCCCTCCCCTTTTAGTTTAAAGTTTTCAGTTTTAAGTTTTTTTGCTCCGAACTCTGAACTCCGAACTAAATTACTGTGCTTTTTAGCACTTCCTGAACACCCCGATGACTTTCCCGAGAATTTGAACTTCTCCTGATCCCTCCTCAACCTGAATCGTCTCCCAGCGCTCGTTGTCCGGTTTCAAATCGATTTTCCTCCCCTTTTTGAAAAACCGCTTCACCGTTGCCTCCTCCCCCATTAGGGTTACCACCACATCGCCATTCTCTGCCGAAGGTTGGGAGCGAACGACGACATAGTCATCGGGAAGGATATAGGGGGACATACTGTCGCCCTTTACTTTTAGAAGGAAGACCTCTTTTCCCTTCACCCATTCAATAGGAAGCGGAATCGTTCCTTCCACATGTTCTACGGCTAAGGTGGGCTTCCCTGCGGCCACCCTGCCTAAGATTGGAATCTCCCGACTCAATGGCCTTCCCTCTTTTTTCAGGTGTTCTCCAGATGGTCCAGCCCGCTGGTATGAGCCACGCGATTCATATCCTTGAAAGACAAGGACCTCGAGGCCTCTGGACACCGAACCCCTCCGTTTCAAATAACCCTTTCTCTCCAGCGCCTTGAGGTGGTCGAAGACCGCTCTGGGGTAGATATTGAAATGCTCGCCGATCTCCCTTACTGAAGGGGGATAACCTCTCTCTTTGATAAATCCTCTAATAAAATTGAAAATCTCGTTCTGCCGGGATGTCAACTCCATGGCCCCTCCTTATCCAATTGAGGAATTCAGGGATTGAGGGATTAATACCAAAATTCCTTAATTCCTAAATTCGCAATTCCAAAATGGGATATACTATACATTTGTTTAGTTGTCAAGAAAATCTTATGAGATTTCTGAAAAAGTCCAGAAATCTCTGATTGCATCGATTAGGAACCGATTACACAGATATGAAACGCAAGAAAGCCTTCGGCGTAAAACCTCGACCTGCTATCGAGTCGAAGGCTCAGTCAAACGCTCAGGCCGGATGCAAACCATTGTTTCCAGGCTGGGGAGTCGAAGGGTTATTTGATATTGGGGTTAGATTTCGTCTTTGACACGTTCCGTTAGGGTTTTATAAACAGCCTCCGTCTCAGGGGAGGGCACGGTCCCAAGATTTGCAGAAAGTATTTTTCGACAGCGATTGTAGACCTTTATGGCCTCAGCCCAGTGACCAAGTTTCTGATGACAAATCATAAGATCCCGATAAAAATCTTCGGTAAGGTCATCGATCTCAATCGCTTTCCGATAGTATTCTACCGCCTTCCTCCATTGTTTAGTTTCCCCAAAATATTCACCTACCCTGGTCACAAGGCGAATGAACTTACTGCTCAAACGTTCCCTGTAGGAGACAGTCCAAGCATATTCCTCATCTGCTGATAGAAAGTGTCCTTTGTATAGACCGATTGCGTTTTTCGCCATCTCTTCAAACTCTAATGAATGCTCTCTGGATCGGATATCTTTCCAAGAGGTCTCCATCTGTTCAAGAATTCGTTCAAATGCCCATGCATCCACCCAGCAGATGAAGGGATCAAGAGTTGCCCTCCCTTCTTGCATCCTGATGGCCTTTCCGAAGCCCAAAAGCTGTCGAAGGCGGGAAAGCGTGGTCTTAAAGACGCTATGAGCGGCATCTCCATCTGCCTCGGCCCAGAGCAACTCGGTTATCTCCTCTTCTCCCACATCTTTGCTTCCAAGGGCAATAAGAGTTTTGAGCAAAAGCAAAGGCTTTTGTTGAACCTTCCTCGAAAACCTGATAGGCTCTCCGTCTCTTACTAATTTAAATTGCCCAAAAGTATAGATTTTCAACGGCCACGACCAGTTCTCCGGGTGGTGCGGCCAAGCATCAGAAAAGAGATTAGGTTTCAAAATGAGGTGTCTCCATCCCGGGAAATGATCGTATTTCAGAACATCCTCCAGGAAGGGAACAACCTCCCCTAATTTTTCTTTGGGCAAGTAAGCTCGGGCCATCGATTCAAAAGAGCGTTCCAGGGCTTCAGGTGATAGAGCGTGGGCGGTGAGTATAACCACCTTAAAGTGGCGGGTCACAGCTTGACTCAAGAGGTCGAATCCACGGACTCCCATAATATCCAGGATGACCATGTCGTAGATGTGAGCATTCAACCTCTCGGCGGCTGCCTCGTAGGAAGTGGCCTTATCGAACTGACAATTTGGACAGGCCTCCAAAATTTCTTCTTCTAATACTTCTAAGACATCCGGTTCGTCATCTACAGCCAGGATCCTCTTGCCACTTAGAATGGACTGGGCCATAGCACATCCTCTTTAGCTCTGACGAGACTGAAGATCAAAAGGGAGGAATTTGGACTGTGAAACGGGTTCCCAGGCCTTCACGGCTCACCAATGTAATTTTGCCCCCCATTGCCTCCACCAAAGCTTTAACGCCAGTAAGACCGAACCCAAGCCCTGGCACATTGGTGCGTTTTTTATTGTTCAGCCGAACAAAACATTCGAAGATATTCTTCTGCTCTGTCAGAGGGATCCCTAATCCATCGTCCTCGACTGAGATGAGCAGATCTGTCTCACCGCTAATGGAGACGTTTATCCGTTTTCTGCGATGTTTCAAGGCGTTGCTCAGAAGATTTCGGAGGATTTGTCGGATTTTCTTTTGATCATGGCAAAAAGGCGATGTAGCATACTTTCCGCGAAGCTCGATAAGAATCCCCTGTGTCTTGAGCATCCGCTGAAACTTGTCACCGTTCTCGACACGAAAGAGCTTTTCAGCCTTATTGGGAGAGATCATCTCCAGCACATCCAAAACCGATTCCCTGAGGATCTTCTCCATCAGGAAAGGTTCCTTTTGAAACAATCCTTCTGCGGAGTGGGAAATCTCTATCATCTCTTGAAGGAGGGACTGAGCTTTTTGAATATTCCTTGACACACGCTCTATGATGTATCTGTGTTTATCTGCGAGAGGCCCGTACCGATCCGCTTTATGGAGAAGGTTGGCCACACTGGTCGAAGCGATGGACAGAGGTCCTCTGAGGTCGTGGATGAGGAGACCCAACAAACGTTCTCTCTCCCTCATCCGCTCACTAACTTGAAGCTTCTCCTTCTTGTTTCTCCCATGATCAAATCTTTTCAGAAACCATCACCTCGCAATCGGAAAGGACAAGTAAAATATGCTTCCTCCAGAAGTCAGACAATCTTCAAGCGTCTGACAATGCTTACATAATGAGATTTTCCCCGGGCAAAAATCCCGGTCTGTGGGGAGATAGGTGCATCGCTGGCTCTCCACCCTCAGGTCGAAATCAAAGCATTGGCCATATATCTTCATTTGAAGAAGGTGAAGACCCTTGCCTCCTGCATTGAAGTCATAGGGCCTCTTCGAAGCATACAGTTCGGTTTCTTGGGCATGAAAAAGGCCATCGAAGATGTACCTTTGATTCTCCTCGGTGATCCCAATACCAAAATCCTGAACCTTGAGGAGCAATTTCTGGTTCTCCCGTTCCCATTGAATCCGAATCATCCCCTCATCAGGAGTATTCTCGATGGCGTTCTTCAGGAGTCCCTCCAGAACATCTTGGAGAATCTCAGAGTCCATGAGCACCAAGAGATCCCTTGGCCCCTCCACATGGAAATGAATATCCCTATGGGCGGCACGTTGCTTTATATCCTCTAAGATTCGCTCGGCAAAGATATACAGAGATACGGGTTCTAAAGAAGGAATAGTAAGCCGGTCGGATTCATCAGAGGAAGTCTTTCTTTCCAATTCCTGGTAATATCGAATGATCTTATCAGCCTCTTTCTGAATATTGCACAGCCGAGTCAGTTGCTTGTCAATAGCTTCAAAGAATCTTCCTCCTTCAACAGAAGAGGTATGGGATAAGAGCATGCGCCTCAAGATAAGGAGGCTTCCCTTAATCACGGATAAAGGGGTCCTGAGTTCGTGGGAGAGATGGTCGAGAGCCTTGCTTTTAACTTTGTTCAGACGCTCGAGCTCCTCTCGAGCAGCCTGCTCTATGGAGCGAAAATGTAGGCTCACGGCAATGGTCAAGAAGATTGAGAGCCAAAGGGAGGCGAACCACAAGATATGGTCCTTATATAAGACAGCCACTCCCGCGACCCTCAGTGAGTCATGGAGAGCACCCAAGAACCAAATAAAGAGCCCGATGCCAACTAGCATTATGTAGACTGGACGCCGGCCTTTGAATCGCCACCGTCTTAATATGATTATTAAGAGATAAATAATACAGGCTACCAGGCAGAAGGATTGGATTAGGGGTTTAAGGAGCGTGGACTGGGGCCGCATTACATCCAAATCAATCGGGTCTGGTTTCAAGGGAAGTCCAAAAAGATAGGCCCCTTTCCCTAAAAGAGCTAAAGCGGCCAGAATGAGACTGATTCCGGTTATAACCCAAAGCAGTCTTCCCAACCTCTTATCGAAAAGGGCAGACATGAACCATCCCCAACAGGCTGGTAAGAGGGCTAATGAAGCATAAAGGATTCTATTCCCTAAGAGGATGGATTCTGGCGACTTCTGAAGCCCGTAGACAACCCAGCCGAAGAAGGCTAAGGCTATGAAAAAATAGAAGAAAAATAGGCTCCGCAAAGGGCGGTAACGGGGGCAAAGAGACACGGTAACTAAGCATAAGATAGCGATAACCCCATTAGCCGCTAAGCCTATCAAAGGCCCTACCGTAAAATGTGTAATAAACTCTGGCACTTACCTTCTCAAACGTTATAGGATTGTGGATTTTTTAATGAAAAAGCTTTGGTTGAATACTATAGAAACAGTGCAAAATAGTCAATATGAAAAGAGAATTACTAATCCCTAAACCTGTAATTCCATAATCTCTGAATCCCCAGTATTTCCATTCCTCAATTCAGGGGAGTATTTTTTTTAAAATTTTTTTGAATCTGTTACCAATCTGTAACCTCCGCTGTGTTATGGAGATTAATGCATGATGATAAGCGAAGTCATGAAAGCACCCATTCTATGCGGCAAGAGGAAGCTTGTTGTAAGTAAGGAACTACCAAAAACAAATGTCCAGGCCTTTCAATCAACTCACGATAGCAGGATACAATCATGGATGAATTCACCCTGAACAGCAAAAGGGTTTTAGTTATAAACAGCGATCAGGATGCTTTGACTACTCTCGAGAAAAAACTTTTAGATGCTTACCCGAACTGTAAGTTTGACAAGGCCACGAGCTATGGAGAGGCGGTTGAGAGGTTGGGATCATGGACTTATGATCTAATTATCTTGGATATCACGAAGGTCTGGAGCATTGATTTATTGAACCTGGCTCTGAGGCGCAACTTTCCAGTCGTGATCTTTACATCGCTCCTCCAACTCCCGAAGTTTTCAGTCGTTCTAACAAAGTAAGGAGAAAGGGATAGAGCGAACATCCTCACGGCGCTAAAGAGGTGGTCGGAAGATATGGAAGCTGGGATGGATACCCACAAAATCAAAGTTAAGGGGCGTGTAAACATTTAAGGAATCCGTTGAATTCGCCTTCTGCAATTCGAATGCAATGTACAAGGGGGACGAAATGCCAATCAGTACTTTTTTCATTCAGCAGAGTTGTGATCGATGCGGCGGTGAGCTTGGTGAAGAAAGGGCAATTTCCTTTTTCACCGGAGAGGTGCTCTGTAAGTATTGTTCAGCAAATGAGGAAGCGATCAGGGAGAAGATCAGGGAACAGGATGGGGACCCGAATGCCGACCGAAAGACCTAACAACACAAGGTTGATGAGATAGATACCTATGTCAGCACGAAGAGCATTGGCAAGAATAAAGAGCCCGTTGGATAGCCTGAATGTGAGAGAAGGGGTGGGTGGGTTACGCAATTTGTCGAGGAAGGGAAATTTCTGGGCGCTTTTAACCAACATCAGCATATCCGAACTACTCCGGATATACCACCTGCCGGGGAGTATTTCCGAATTTTTTTTCTATAATAAATATTAGGCGCCATTTTGCTTGGCAACCAGTAGAAACGCATTTAATAAATTGACATTCGCCCCCTTCCCCACTCCCCCATTGGGGGAGTGGGCGGGGTGAGGGGGAAATCGGGGGAATGGAAAAAGAATAACCACCTCTGTGTTAGCACGTAGATTGAGGAGGAGGTTCAAAATGTGACGAGAAAACCTCCATCTTTAAAGCGGTGAAGAGGAAACTAAAATGGAAAAGAAGGCTTTAGGTGAAAGGTTTAATCCGGACAGATATGGTATGACTTTTTGCCCCCAGTGTAACGGTCGAGGTAAGATTTTCAAAACCGTTAAAGCATTCGAAGTCTCATGGCCTGTGGAGGGTTCGGACTAATCAAGACTCCGAGAGAAGAACCGATCAATGGAAGAAATAACGGGGGCAGGCTTAACGATTGACTGGTAAATGCCACACCATCGTTTACGCTGATCCTACAGGTCATTCAAATCTCAAGAGATTCTACCATTCACCCCCTTGCATACATTGTCTTTCATGCCCTTCAGAGAAGGAAGCATCCCTAATTCCGAGATAAATGCTCTATCCCTCTCCCCCAGGGGGAGAGGGGGGCGTTTCATGGTGGTCACGGAAAAAAAGAAGCTTACTTTAGAGAATAATATTTTGATATTGTTATTGGATTTAGTGTAATCTCTGGGTTAAAATTATAATTTAATAGTAGTCGTTAGAAGGGAAATACTTCCATGTGGGAGGGCTTTAAGGAAGACATCCGAACCATTAAAGACAGAGATCCTGCAGCGAAAAACGCTGTAGAAGTTTTTCTCTGTTATCCGGGCCTCCATGCCATCTGGCTCCACCGTATTGCCCATGCCCTCTATCAAAGGGGATGGTTTACGACTGCCCGTTTGGTTTCCCATTTCAGCCGTGGGTTCACAGGTATTGAGATCCATCCCGGTGCAAAAATCGGCAGGCGACTCTTCATCGACCATGGAATGGGTGTGGTAATTGGGGAGACCACCGAGATCGGCGACGACTGCCTGATTTATAAAGGCGTTGTGCTGGGCGGAACCACGCTTGAAAGAAAAAAACGTCATCCCACCCTGGGAAACCGCGTCATTATAGGCTCCAATTCCACTGTCTTAGGAGCGATCACTATTGGCGATGGGGCAAGAATTGGTTCAGGCTCTGTGGTGGTTAAACCCGTTCCAGCGGGTGCCACCGTCGTGGGTGTCCCCGGCCGCATTGTGGAATCCCTGACTCCCGAAAAGGAAGAACTCGATTTCGAACACGGAAATCTTCCAGACCCATTGTCTGATATCATGAAGATGCTTCTCCAGCTTCACTCTAAATTAGAAGATAGAGTCAAGCGATTGGAGAACCAAGAGAAAAAAGATTAACAATACAAGGTTAAGGGTGAGGTTAAGATTTGAAGTTTACCCCGTTAGAAATTCCAACGGGGCATTGAACCCCGCCGGAATTATTCAGAATGTAACCCCGTTATAGCGGGACATTATTTCTAACGGGGTAAACCCTAATTCAATTGAGTAGGTGCGAAACATGGCCAAATATCCAAAATTTTTAATGGAACATTTTCAAAATCCACAAAATGTAGGGGAGATTTCTGACCCGGATGGTGTCGGTACGGTCGGGAACGCCTCTTGCGGGGATATCATGCAGATGTTCATCAAAGTCAATGGCGATAAGATTATCGAGGCAAAGTTTAAGACCTTTGGCTGCGGCGCTGCGATCGCCACCAGTTCTATCCTGACAGAACGGATCAAAGGGGCCACGCTGGATGAGGCCCTGAAGATATCGGAGGAGACTTCCAGGGAGGTCCTTGC
>Ga0299912_10004438_pt1 | contig 11499 bp, 9 predicted proteins | sample RVTome_2_FD_207667 | JGI IMG/M metagenome (GOLD analysis project Ga0299912, IMG submission 207667) | Soil microbial communities from uranium-contaminated site in the Upper Colorado River Basin, Wyoming, United States - RVT95D214 (version 2) ... | reverse complement strand
CTACAACCAGATCACGTTCGAGCACGAGACGGAGAACATGATCTACGATCCCAATTTCTTCGGCCTGCCGCGAAGCGAGAAGATGATTTTGATCTCGATGAGCTTCAATCATCGCTCGCCGGAACTGAAGCAGACGCTGTTCGAGACCATCGCTCGCAACCTCGTCGAGGCCGTCGATTTGCGGATCGAGGACGTGATGATGAACATCGTCGAGGTCGCCAGGGAGAACTGGTGGGCCCACGGCCGGACCGTCAACCCGGAGACCGGCTTCGATTCGCGGATGGTCAACGCGCCTACGTGACGTTAATCGACGAGCCATGAAGGAGACCGCTTCCGAGGGCCCGGCGCGTGTCCGCCGCATCGATGCGCGCCGGAACAGCGCCCGCAACTTCTTGGCCGCCAAGCGCTGCTTCGCGGAGCAGGGCTCGGCGGCCAGAATGGAAGATATTGCGAGCCTCGCCGGCGTGGGCGTCGGTTCGCTCTATCGCTCCTTTGGAAGTCGTGCGGGACTAGCCGAGGCGATCTTTCGTGAAGCGCTCGGTGATCTGGTCGCAATGGCGAACCGATCCAGCGAGGCGTGCGACGCAAGCACCGCGCTAAGGATCTGGTTGCGAACCTACATCGACGAGATCCACGCCAAGCGATTGATGCTGAGCGACCTGACGTCCCTGTTCGATTCCGACCCGCAACTGCTCGCGGACGCGCGCGCCGACGCGGCTGCGGCGTTGGAGACAGTTCTGACCAAGGCACAAGGGTCCGGTGCGGTACGGACGGACATCGGCGCGGAAGCATTGATGCAGCTCGTCAACGGCCTGACAGCGCCTGCGGATGGAGATCCAGAACGAGCGCGCATGCTGCTGGATATCGTGCTGGACGGGTTGGCGGTCACAGGAGCGCGCTGTCAAGTTAACCGGCCTGGGCCGCAACGATCCCCACCCCGCCGAAATCTAGGCACACGTCGCCTGTGACCACGCCTCAAACGCTTCGGCGCGGAGCACCTTGAGTGTTCGCCGCCGAGTCAGATGCCGTGCCGTGTAGAAGGTGTTGTAAACAGCAGCATGGACGGTCAGGAACCGCTGGGCCGACGCCTGCGACTTGAAACCTTGCTGCTTGCGCTCTCGTCGTCGGATCGGCAGGTGGCCATTCTCGGCGCGATTGTTCTCACGCAACCGACCGGGTCGATGAACGTCGAGGAGATCGAGTTGCGCCAGGGCGGCGGGATAGGACGCGAGGCCGTCCGTCACGACCGCGGTAGGCCTGGAGCGTTGGCTTCGCAGCAGCCGCTTGATCAGCGTGAGAGCAGCCTCAGCGTCGCGTTTCCGTTGCATCACAAGGTCCAGGACCTCGCCCTCATCGTCAACGGCGCGCCACAGGTACATGCGGCGGCCACCGACGGTGCAGACCATTTCATCAAGATGCCAACGCGGCGTCGGGGGCGGCCGCAGTCTCTTCAGCCGCCTTGCGAACTGTGGTCCGAACTTCTTCGTCCAGCATCGAATGGTCTCATAGCTGACATCAATCCCACGCTCGGATAGCAGTTCCTCCACGTCGCGAAGGCTCAGGGTGAACCTGAAATACAGCCATACCGCATGTCGAATGACGTCAGCCGGAAACCGATGCCGCTTGAACGAAACGCCCATCTAACCCCTTCTCCACAACGACTTGGCGCGTCAAAAGTGGAGACGAGTGCGCGTTAGACTGACAGCACCGACCGAACAACGGATCACGGCCGGCGGGAACCGATGCCGTTTGAATGAGATCGGCCGCATGGTCCCTCCCCGGTCGGCCTCATCGTAGGGCCCCAAAGTGGAGAAAGGTTGGCGTTAGCCTGCCTGCACCGCCACCGACCCGGCTCGTCGATCTCTGTGACAGAGCCGCCGTCAAGTCCCGGAACCCGGTCGTCACCTCCCTCGCCGCACCTCGATCTCGACGCCGGCGGCGCGGAGGAAGTCGGTGGGCAGGACGCCGCCGGCGCAGATGATCACCGCGTCATTGGCCAGGACCAGGCTCTGGCCGGCGGTGGTCAGTTCGACGGCGTCGACCCCGATGAGCGCCACGTCGGTGTCGAGCAGCACGCGCAGGCGGCCGGCGGCCTCGGCGGCGCGGACGCGGTCGCGGTTCTTGGTCTTGGCGCGGGCGAAGGCCTGGCCGCGATAGGCCAGGGCCACCTGGGCGTCGGTCTCCTCGGCCAGGGTGGCGGCGGCCTCCAGGGCGCTGTCGCCGCCGCCGACCACCAGCACCTTGCGGCCCTGATACTGCCCGGGGTCGATCATCCGGTAGACCACCTTGGCCAGGTCCTCGCCCGGCGCGCCCAGCCGGCGCGGCGTGCCCCGGCGGCCGATGGCCAGCAGCACCGTCGGCGCGCGAAGGGTCCGGCGCGTGGTGCGCAGTTCGAAGCCCTCGCTGGTCCGGCTCAACGCCTCGACCCGCTCGCCGTAATCGATACGCAGGCCAGCTTTGGCGATGACCCCGGTCCAGAAGTCCAGCAGCGCCTCCTTACCGACCTCGTGAAAGCGCATCCTGCCATGGCCCGGCAACTCGGCCGGGGCGGTCATCACCAGCTTGCCGCGCGGATAGTGGGCCACCGTGCCGCCCAGCTCCTCCTGCTCGAGGGTCACCGCCCGCAGGCCGAGCACCTTGGCCGCCAGACTGGCCGAGATGCCGGCCGGCCCCGCCCCGACGATGACCACCTCGGCGTCTCCGCCCCCGCGGCCGCCCTCGTGTTTCAGGCGTTTGGCGATCTCCTCCATGGCCTGGCGGCCCTGTTCGATGGCGTTACGGATCAGGCCCATGCCGCCCAGTTCGCCGGCGATGTAGAGGCCGGGGACATTGGTCTGGAAGTCGGGCCGCACATGCGGCAGCTCCACGCCCCGGCGCTCGGTGCCGAACACCAGGGTGATGGCCCCCACCGGACAGGCCGCGCGGCAGGCGCCGTGGCCGATGCACTCGCTGGGCGCGACCAACGTCGCCTTGCCGCGGATCAGGCCCAGCACGTCGCCTTCGGGGCAGGCCTTCACGCAGGCGCCGCAGCCGATACAGAGTACCGGATCGATCACCGGATGCAGCGACACCGGCTCGTCGAGCCCGCTGATCCGCGCTTCACTCAGGCGCGCGAGACTCTGGCGTTCCGACCTGCGACGCAGGAGCAGGTGGATGGCGATGACCAGGATGAGCGGCGCGAGGTAGAACAGCCAGCGCCCGTCGAGAACCATGATCGCGTCAGCTCACGCCCAGCTCAAGGGCGGCGGCCGACAGGCGCGCCCGCGCCGCCGCGTCGTCGCCGAACACCGCCATCGCCTTGTCCCGCGCCGCCCTGGCCTGATCGTCCTGGCCCAGCGTCTTGCGCGAGCGCATCAGCATGATCCAGCCGTCGACGTCGCGCGGCGAGGCGGCGAGGCGAGCTTCCAGACGGCCGACCATGCCCCCGATCATCGCCTGCTGATCGTCGGCGGGCATCTGCCGGGCCGCCGCCACGTCGTCGGCCGTGGGACCGGCGGGCGCGGCCGGCTCGGGCGGCAGCCGGCCGGAAATATCGATACCGTTGTCGGCGGCGACCTTGCGGATCGCCGCCCGAACCGCCGGCGCCATGCGGGAATCGGCGGCGGCGGTCTCGAGAATGGCGAACAGGTCGGCGATCGCCCCCTTGCCGTCCCCCTTGGCGGCCTTCAGCCGGGCCATGTAGAGCCGGGCGCGTTCGTCCTTCGGATCAGCCGCCAGCGAGGCGCGGAAGGCCTTCTCGGCGGCGGGCGTGATGCTGTCGCCGGCCGCCTTGACCTGGGCCTCGCCATAGGCGGACTGGAAACCGGCGTCGCCCGCCGCCAGGGCCACGGCCCTGGCATAGGCCTTGACCGACTCCGCGTAGCGCTGGGTCTCGAAGTAGGACCAGCCCAGCATCCGCCAGCCCTCGGGATCGTTGGGCGAGGCCTCCAGGCGCTTGGCCAGGCGCTCGATCATCGTGTCGACGTCGGGAAGACCGGCGCCGGCCGTCGGCCCCGCCCCGGGCAGCGTCGCCAGCGGCGGGGGCGGCGGCTTGTCGCCAGTGGCCAGGTAGAGCGCCACCGCCGCCGCCAGGACCGCGACGACGCCGCCCAGGGTGAGCAGCCGGCCGCGGGTCAGCCCGAATGGCAGGCCCGGCGGTTTCGGCGCGCCGGGCGCCGCCGGATCGGCCGGATCGGCCGCCGCCCCGGCCGACGCGCCCTTCCACTTCAGCAGCGGCAGGGCGATCACCGCGACAGCCAGGACGGCCAGCAACAGGTAGACAATCCACACAGGCATCAGAGGCTTTCCATGTTGTCGGCGTCGGCCTCCGGATCTCCGTCCTCGACGGCGCCGCTGCGCGCCGCCACCAGCAGTCCCCCGGCGGCCACCAGCAGGATCAGCAGCGGCCCCAGCCACAACAGAATGGTGTTGGCCTGGAACGGCGGCTTGAGCAGTACGAAGTTGCCATAGCGTTCGACCAGATAGGTCCGGGCCTGGGCGTCGCTGTCGCCGGCGGCGATCCTTTCGCGGACCAGCAGCCGCATGTCGCGGGCCAGGGGCGCGGAGGAGTCGTCGATGCTCTGGTTCTGGCAGACGACGCAGCGCAGCTCCTTGCTGACCGCCTGGGCCCGCGCCTCCAGCGCCGGGTCGGCGAGCATCTCGTCCGGCTCGACCGCCAGGGCGGCGAAAGGCAGGGCCAGCATCAGTCCGGCCAGCAGGGCGGCGAAAAGGGCTCCCGGCGACCGGTTCATCCTCCGACCTCCAGCCGGGCCATCAGCGGGGCGATCTCGTCACGCCAGATCTCGGGCGTGATCGGACCCACCTGCTTGTGGCGGATGCGGCCCGTCTTATCGATGACGAAGGTCTCGGGCGCCCCGGAGACCCCGAGGTCCAGGCCCAGCCGGCCGATCTCGTCATTGCCGACGCGGACGTAGGGGTCGCCATATTTCTTCAACCAGGCGGCGCCATCGGCCGGCGCGTCCTTCCAGTCGATGCCGTGGATCGGCACGCCGCTGGCGGCCAGCTCCATCAGCATCGGATGCTCGAGCCGGCAGGCCGAACACCAGGAGCCAAAGACATTGATCAACACCACCCTGCCCTCGATGTCCGCGCGGGAGAAGCCGACGTCCCCTTCCCGAACCGGTCCCAGGGCGAAGGCCGGCGCCGGCTTGCCGATCAGCACCGAGGGCAGCGCGGCGGGATCGTTCCTCAGACCCAGGGCCAGGGCGATGGCCAGAACGACGAAGACCGCGACAGGCGCGACCGCTGCGGCGATCAGGGCGGGACGGGGCAGCTTCATTCGGCCGGGCTCGCGGCTGTCTGGATATCGGGCGTGGACTGGCGTTCGGGCGCGGCCCAGGTGCGCCTGTCGAACAGGGAGACCATCCCGCCCAGGGCCATCACCGCGCCGCCGAGCCAGATCCACACCGCCAGCGGATGACTGAAGAAGCGGACCGTCCAGCGACCGTCGGTCGCCTGGTCGCCCAGCGCCACATAGAGATTGCCCAGCGGCGTCACCCGCACGCTGGCCTCGGTCGTGTCCGACTGGCGCTCGGGATAGAAGCGTCGCTCCGGCGTCAACAGGATCGGCTCGCCGCCGCCCCGGCGGGCTTCGACCCGCCCGCGGACGAACTCGTAGTTGGCCTCGCGGCCGGGCGTCACGTCGACCAGCCGGATCTCGCGGCCGGCGAAGGGGGCGCTCTGGCCGGGGCCGAGTTGCGCCACGCCCTCCTGCTTGAAGATCGATGCGCCGGCCAGGCCGGCCACCAGCAGCCCGACGCCCAGGTGGGCCAGAACCAGCCCGTGGGTCGCCGCCGGCAACGCCCGCAGCAGGCGGAGGGAGTCGGCGGGGGACACTTCGCCGACGCGCGCGCGGCGGACCAGGATCAGCAGGGATCCGGCGACCAGCCAGGCGGCCATCGCCAGCCAGGCCGCGGCCAGCAGCGCCTTGCCATGCGTGGCGGCGCCAACCAGCAGCAGCGCGGCGAAGGCCACGAACAGGGCCGGTCCCAGGCGGCGCATCAGCCCCTGGCCGCTGTCCCGCCGCCAGTTCAGCAGGGGCCCGATGACCATCACCAACAGCAGGGGCGCGGCCAGCGGCACGAAGGTCATGGCGTAGTAGGGCGCGCCGACGGAGATCTTGTCCTCGGTCAGGAGATCGATGAGCAACGGATAGAAGGTGCCGAGAAAGACCGTGCCGGTGATCGTCACCAGCAGGATGTTGTTGAGCACCAGGCTGCCTTCACGGCTGACCAGGCTGAACACCCGGCCGGCGCCCAGGACCGGCGAGCGGATGGCGTAGAGGGTGAGCCCGCCGCCGGTGGCCAGCACCAGCAGGGCGAGAATGAATGAACCCCGGGCGGGATCGACGGCGAAGGCGTGGACGCTGGTCAGGATGCCCGAGCGGACCACGAAGGTGCCCAGCAGGCTCATCGAAAAGGTCAGGATGCCCAGCAGGATCGTCCAGCGCACCAGGGCGAACCGGCGCTCGACCACCAGGGCCGAATGGACCAGGGCCGTGCCCAGCAGCCAGGGCATCAGCGAGGCGTTCTCGACCGGATCCCAGAACCACCAGCCGCCCCAGCCCAGCTCGTAATAGGCCCACAGCGATCCCAGGGTGACGCCGATGGTCAGGCAGATCCAGGCGATGATGATCCAGGGCCGGGCGTAGCGCACCCACACCGTGTCGGAACGCCCTTCGATCAGGGCGGCGATGGCGAAGGAGAAGGCCGTCGAGAAGCCGACATAGCCCAGGTAGAGCAGGGGCGGATGGGCGGCCAGGCCGGGATCCTGCAGCAGCGGATTGAAGCCCGCGCCCTCCAGCGGAACCGGGAACAGGCGGGCGAACGGGCTGGAGGTGAAGATGATGAAGGCCAGGAAGCCGACGCCGATCAGGCCCTGCACCGCCAGCACCCTGGCCCGGAAGGCGGCGGGCATGGTCCGTCCCAGATAGCCGACCGCCGCCCCGAAGACGGCGAGAATCAGCACCCACAGCAGCATCGAGCCCTCGTGGTTCCCCCAGGCCGCGGTGATCTTGTAGAACAGCGGCTTGATGGTGGCCGAGTTGGCGGCGACCACCATCACCGAGAAGTCCGAGACGGCGAACAGCCGGATCAGCAGGGCGAACGCCAGGCCGACGAACAACAGCTGCCCCCCGGCCGCCGAGGTCGCCACCGCCATCAGCCGGGCGTCGCCGCGCCGGGCCCCGACCAGCCCCGCGAAGACCTGGACCAGGGCGATAATGAAGGCCAGGATCAAACAAAACCGGCCGATCTCGGCGGTCATGAACACCATCTCCGGTTGCGACGACCCGTCGTCGCGTCGGCCGCGATCACCCGAAGCGGGTTATCGAGGCCCATCAATTGCCATTAACATCCGTATGGCTACTTCCTGCTGCCGGCAACGTGAGGCGATTCTGTGTCGAGCACCGTCACGGGAGAGGCCGGATCGAAGTGGTGGCAAGCGTGTCGCCGTCGAGTCAAGGGCCGGGAGTCGTCGTGAAGCAAGCCAGGAGATCCAGCGATCGGGGGCGCCTGGCCACGGCGGCCTTCCTGCTGTCCATCCTCGCCGCGCTCGGCTGGGCCTGGCTGCGGCGGAAGGAGAACCTGCTCGTCCCCGAGGACGGCCCGGGTTACCTGATCGGGATTACCGGCGCGCTGATGATGCTGGCCCTGCTGACCTACCCCATGCGCAAGCGGTTCGGGTTCATGCGCGGCTGGGGCCCGGCCTCGACCTGGTTCCGCTGGCACATGATCCTGGGCGTGCTCGGCCCGGCGCTGATCATCGTCCATTCCGACTTCAATCTTCAGTCGACCAACGCCACCGTGGCCTTCATCTCGATGCTGACCGTGGCAGGCAGCGGCTTGATCGGACGCTATCTCTACGGACAGGTGCATCGCGGACTTTATGGTCAGCGGCTGGAGGCCCGGGCCCTGCGCGACGAGGCCATCGGGTCCCGCGAACAGCTGGGCGGCGACCTGGCCGCGTCGGCCGACTGGAGGGACGATCTGACTGACTTCGAAAGCCGCGCCCTGTCGCCGACGCCGACCCTTGGCGCGGCTCTGGCCCGGGGCCTGTCGATCGGCCGACTCATCCGCCGCAGCCGCAAGACGATGGGCGCGCGGATCGACGGCGAACTGACCCGCCAGGCGGCCGCCCTGGGCTGGGACGCGCGGACGCTCCGCCAGCGACGCGCCGGGGAGAGACAACGGCTGGCCACCTACCACGGCGCCGTCCGTCGCGCCGCGACGTTGGGCTTCTACGAGCGGCTGTTCGCCCTGTGGCACGTCCTGCACGTGCCGCTGTTCATCATTCTGGTCCTCACCGCGATCATCCATGTGGTCGCGGTGAATTTCTACTGAGCCCATGCAGCGCGCCGCCCGCCTTGCCTGTCTGCTGGGTCTGCTGGCGACGCTATGGCTGGCCCTGGCGACGGGATCGTCGGCCCAGACGGTGATCGAGAAGCTGGTGTCGCCGGGGCCGCTGGCGGCGCCGCACGCCCGCTACGAAAGCCGCTGCCAGTCCTGCCACCAGGCCTTCGACAAGGAGGCCCAGAACAGGCTCTGCCTCGACTGCCACAAGCCCGTCGCGGCCGACCTTCGCGCCCGGACCGGTTTCCACGGACGCAGCCGCGACATCGCCGGCGTTCACTGCCACAGCTGCCACACCGACCACGCCGGACGCGGCGCGCGACTGGTCCGGCTGGACCCCGCCACCTTCAACCACACCCTGACCGACTACCCGCTGAAGGGGGCCCACACTCGCGTCGCCTGCGCCAAATGCCACGCGCCGGGCGCCAAATTCCGGGCGGCGCCGGTCGCCTGCGCCAGCTGTCACGGCAAGACAGACCCCCACAAGGGCAAGCTTGGATCCGCCTGCGCCAATTGCCACACCGAGGCCAACTGGCGGGACGTCCGCTTCGATCACGCCACGACCCGCTTCCCGCTGATCGGCGGCCACGCCCGCGCCGCCTGCAAGGCCTGCCATGCCGACAAGACCTTCCAGGGCGCGCCGACCGCCTGCGCCTCTTGCCACACGAAGGACGACGCCCATCGCGGGGCGATGGGTCCGGCCTGCGGGACCTGTCACGCCGCCACGGGCTGGACGCCCGCCCGCTTCGATCACGCCCGCACCGGCTTCCCCCTCGTCGGGGCGCACGCCCGGGCCGGCTGCGCGGACTGCCACGCCCAGGGTCGCTACCGGGGAACCCAGCCGGGCTGCATCGGCTGCCACCGCGACGATGACGTCCACAAGGCTCGCTACGGGACCGCCTGCGCCGACTGCCACAACGCCGGCAGCTGGCGGGTCAGCCGCTTTGATCACGGCCGCACGGGCTTCGCGCTCGTCGGCGGGCACGCGGCGCTGGCCTGCGGCGCCTGCCACGGCCCCTCGCCAGCCCGCGCCCCGGCGCTCGCAACCACCTGCGTCAGCTGTCACGTGGCCGATGACCCTCACAAGGGCGGCAACGGGACGGCCTGCGAGCAATGCCACACCGCCGCCAGCTGGAAGGCGGCCACCTTCGATCACGCGCGCCAGACGCGCTTCCCGCTCACGGGGGGGCATGCCCGCGTCGTCTGCGCCCAGTGCCACAAACAGCCGCCGCGGGAGGTGAAGCTGAGCACGGCCTGCGTCGATTGCCACCGGCCAGATGACCCGCACGGCGGCCAGCTGGGCCCCGACTGCGCCAGCTGCCACAACGACCGGGGCTGGACCACGGCCGTGCGCTTCGACCACGGGCTCGCTTCTTTCCCGCTGGTCGGCAAACATGCCGCCGTGGCCTGCGCCTCCTGCCACCAGACCCGCCGCTACAGGGACGCGCCGGCCGATTGCGCCGGCTGTCACCGCGAGGACGACCCGCACAAGGGCGCGTACAGCGCCGACTGCGCCAGCTGCCACAATCCCAGCGACTGGACGCACTGGGCGTTCGACCACGGCAAGACCCGCTTCCCGCTCGACGGGCGGCACACCGAGCTCGCCTGCGAGTCCTGTCACCGGCCGGGACGGCCGCGCCCGAGCAGCTCATGCGGTGGTTGCCATCAGGCCGACGACGTCCACAGGGGCGCCTTCGGCCCCGGCTGCGAGCAATGCCACACCACCCAGGGCTTCGAGGGCGTGCGAAACCCATTCTGAGCGATGCTTTTCGTCGCATTCACAGAAAGTCCATTTTCAAATCATGGATTTTCCCGATAAGCGGGTTCGTGAGGGGGAGGGGTTAGTCTGAGGCGTCTATGGTGCGGAGGCGTGCGCGCGGCGGTTTGACGGCGATCGTTCGTCGATGGCTGGCGCTTGCCTTCGCCTTCCTGCTGCTGGCGACGGGCGCTGCACTCGCCTGGCAGGCCGGAGCCGCCCCTGCCCCGCCCCCCAGGCCCGCCGCCAGCGTGCCGTCGGGCTTCGACCATCTGAAGACCGGTTTTCCGCTCACCGACGCCCACAAGCTGGTCGCCTGCGAGGGCTGTCACGCCGGGGGCGTGTTCAAGTCCACGCCCCGCGACTGCGCCGCCTGCCACGACGGCAAGCGGGCGCCGGGCAAGCCGGCGAACCATCTGCCCACCTCGAACCAGTGCGAGGACTGCCACGCCACGGTCGCCTGGGCCTCGGCCACCTTCAATCACGCCGACGCGCTGGGAACCTGCGCCAGTTGCCATGACGGGCAACGCGCGCCCGGCAAGCCCGCCGGCCATATCAAGACCTCCGCCGACTGCGGCGACTGTCATACCAGCGGCAACTGGTCCGCCGCGCGGTTCGACCACACCGGGATCACCACCGGCTGCGCCAGCTGTCACAACGGAACCACCGCGCCCGGCAAGCCGGCCAACCACATCGCCACCACCGCCGCCTGCGAGGACTGCCACGTCACCACCGGCTGGGCGGGCGCGAAGTTCGATCATGCCGGCGTGACCTCGGGCTGCTCGGGCTGCCATGACGGGACCAAGGCCGCCGGCAAGTCGGCCAGCCACCTGCCCACGACCAACAGCTGCAACGACTGTCACGTCACGACCAGCTGGTCGTCGGTACGGTTCAACCACGCGGCCGCGACCGGCGCCTGTTCGACCTGCCACGATGGAACCAGGGTCGCCGGCAAGACCTCGAAGCACCCATCGACCACCAACGTCTGCGGCGACTGCCATGTGACGTCGAGCTGGTCGTCAGTGAAGTTCAACCACGCGGCGGCGCTGGGAACCTGCGCCAGCTGCCACAATGGCTCGACGGCGCGAGGCAAACCCTCGGGCCACGTGACCACCACCGCCGCCTGCGACGACTGCCACGTCACCGCCGGCTGGTCGGCCGTGACCTTCAAGCACAGCGGCGTCACCGGAACCTGCGCCAGCTGCCACAACGGAACCAAGGCGACTGGCAAATCAACCGGTCACCTGACGACCACCAACGTCTGCGAGGACTGTCACGTCTCGACCGGCTGGGCGAGCGTCACCTTCAAGCACAGCGCCGCCACCGGAACCTGCGCCAGCTGCCACAACGGAACCAAGGCTCCCGGCAAGCCATCAGGTCACGTCACCACCAGCG
>Ga0299912_10004437_pt1 | contig 11500 bp, 8 predicted proteins | sample RVTome_2_FD_207667 | JGI IMG/M metagenome (GOLD analysis project Ga0299912, IMG submission 207667) | Soil microbial communities from uranium-contaminated site in the Upper Colorado River Basin, Wyoming, United States - RVT95D214 (version 2) ... | reverse complement strand
CAAGCTCCGCCACTTTCAGGCCCGAGGCCATTTGTCGCAGCCCTGCCGCCACAAGTCCCGAGATCCACGCGTGATGCAAAACCATCTTGCGGTGTCCGGCGTCCCGCGCCGCGTCCGGGGCCATACCAACTGGATTGTAGTCTCGCGTCAGCGCTGCCATCCTAAGTATCATTTCGGCCGTAATGGGACCCAGAGTCAACACCACAGGCATGCTACCTCCATTTCCTACGCGCATGCGAAGAACCATCGGACTATTCTCTGACATAATGACGGGATTGCCCGCAAATGAAACACGGCTGGGAAAGCCAGCACCGGCACCCAAACATAATACTCTCTTGTTAGGGTCCAACCCCAACAAACGCTCCACTGTTGAGAACTATTATAACATGGTCCTGGCTGGCGCCATGGCCCCTCTACCGCGAACCGCAAGCCTGACTTCCTCCCGGAGGCACAGCCGCAATTGTCTGAAGTTGTCCATAATATGCTCTTCCAGCGCGTCCCACCACAATCGTGGCGATCCGGCCACTGTTGACAAAGACCATCGCGCGTCGTATAAGCGTAAGAAAACATGCAAATATCCATGAAAAGGGCGCGCGCATGGAAAAAAGAGACCTTGATCTGATCTCCAGACATCAAGAGCTGGATCCCGAATTGAAGAGGCTTTATCAAGAGCATCTCGAATTCGAGGAACAACTGGAAGTGTTCAACAAACGCGTCTACCTTTCACCCACAGAGGAACTCGAACGCAAGACTCTACAGAAAAAGAAGCTGAAGGGGCGGGATCTGATCGAGCGGATCCTGGTCAAACTTCGCCACAAAGAAAGAGAGAGCGTTAATCCGGGGCCTTAGAATGCCCGGACGCTCACCCGGTCGTAAATACAGTGAAAATAAGCGGTTCTCAGATCCTCCTCCGTTCCCTCAAGGAACAGGGGGTGGACACTATATTCGGTTACCCCGGCGGAGCTGTCATTGACATCTTTGATGCCTTGGTGACCAAATTCCAACGAGATTTCAATTTCATACTGGTGCGCCACGAGCAGGCGGCAGTCCACGCCGCAGACGGTTACGCCAGAGCCACGGGAAAGCCCGGCGTCTGCCTCGTCACCTCCGGTCCCGGAGGCACAAACACGGTCACAGGACTTGCTACCGCGTACATGGACTCGATACCGGTGGTCGTGTTCACTGGACAGGTGCCTACTCCGCTGATAGGCAACGACGCGTTCCAGGAAGCGGATATTGTGGGGATCACGCGGCCGTGCACCAAACACAATTACCTGGTGAGCCACGTCAATGAACTTGCCAGAACAGTCAAGGAAGCGTTCATCATTGCGGGTACAGGCCGTCCCGGGCCGGTCCTGGTCGATCTGCCCAAGGATGTTGCTCAGGCAAAGGCCAATTTCGAGTACCCTCGCTCAGTTGATATCCCCACCTACAAGCCCACGCTAAAGCCGCACATTCCCTCGATCAAGAGGGCCGCCGACCTGATAGCTCAAGCCAGGCGCCCCGTCATTTACGCGGGAGGGGGAGTCATAACCTCGGGCGCTCACCGGGAACTCAAGACTCTCGCAGAAATGGTGGGATCCCCGGTTACTATGACTCTGATGGGACTCGGTTGCTTCCCCGGAACACATCCCTTGTCCCTGGGTATGTTGGGAATGCATGGGACCTATCGGGCCAACATGGCCGTGGACAATTGCGATCTCCTGCTGGCGATCGGCGCGCGCTTCGACGACCGCGTTACCGGAAAGGTCGAAGATTTCGCCAAGGGCGCAAAGATAGTCCATGTGGACATAGACCCCACTTCCATTCAGAAAAACATAAAGGTCGAGGTTCCCATAGTAGCTGATGCCAGACAAGCCCTGGCAAAACTCATCGAGGCTCTCAACAAGCGAGGTTATGAGGCAGCAGACCGAGAAAAACTCAAGCAGTGGCATGCTACATTAACCGTCTGGCGGAATGAGCAACGGTTGCGGTTCGACCGGACCACCGAAATCATAAAGCCGCAATATGTGGTTGAGAAGCTGTACGAACTAACCGAAGGAAATGCCATTATAACCACCGAAGTGGGTCAGAACCAGATGTGGGCCGCGCAATACTATTTGTTTGACAGGCCCAGGACTTTTCTCTCCTCGGGCGGACTGGGGACAATGGGCTACGGCTTTCCCGCTGCCATCGGCGCCCAGGTGGCCTTTCCCGACAAACTGGTGATCGACATCGCGGGCGATGGATCGATCCAGATGAATATCCAGGAGCTTGCCACAGTGGCAACCTATGAACTGCCGGTCAAAATAGCCATTCTCAACAACGGCTATCTAGGCATGGTGCGCCAGTGGCAGGAACGTTTTTACGACAGAGTTTACGCCCACACAGATATAATGGCTCCCCCTGATTTCGTGAAGCTCGCTGAGGCTTACGGCGCGGTGGGGCTGCGCGCCCGAACGGCCCGTGAAGTGGAACCTGTCATCAGGCAGGGCCTGGAAACCAAAGGCCCTGTCGTAATGGACTTCATCGTCGAGCGAGAAGAGGGGGTCTACCCGATGGTCCCAGCCGGGGGCTCGGTCAAGGACATAATTTTGGTTTGAATGATGCATGATCGTCACGTCATATCTGTGCTCGTCGAGAACAAGCCCGGCGTGCTGGCAAGGATCGCCGGAATGTTCTCAGGTCGCGCCTTCAATATTCACTCGCTGGCTGTGGCGCCCACACTGGACACCAACTACTCGCGCATGACCATAGTTACCCACGGTAGCGAGCAAATCATGGAACAAATCGTCAAACAGCTAAGGAAGCTCATCAATGTGGCCAAGGTCCAGGATCTCACCGCGGGAGACTACGTGGACAGAGAAATGATCCTGATTCGGATGAGAGCCGCGGCTGCAAAGAGGGCGGAGGTACTCAGGATCACGGATATTTTCAGAGGGAAGGTTGTGGACGTATCGCACGACACCATAACCCTGGAGGTCTCAGGCACGGAGAGCAAGGTCGAAGCAATTATCGAGCTTCTTTCGCCGCTGGGAATAACCGAACTGATTCGAACCGGCACCGTGGCTATTCCCAGGGCCAAGAAAACCATTAAATCACCAGGAAGTTACGAATGATCTGCAAAGCGGGGCACTACGAACCAATAGCCCGCGAGGGATTTGTCTTCATAATTCCCATGATGGCTATTTCATTTATATTGTGGTGGACCGGATACTTGTGGGGCTCTTTTGCCGTCCTGCTCCTGTCCGTTGCAATTGCCCTTTTTTTTCGCAATCCTGAAAGGATACCGCCACCCGGGGACGGGATCGTTCTTTCCCCCGCGGACGGCCGGGTCGTAGAAATTGTGCAACAGGTGGGGTCCGCGAACATGCCTGGAGTCCAATTGAAACGCGTCAGCATATTCATGTCGATCTTCGATGTGCACGTCAACCGCTGGCCGATCTCAGGAACTGTTGTCAAGATCAGACATGTTCCCGGTCGCTTCTTGGACGCGCGTGAACCTGCCGCGTCCGAAATCAATGAACACAATTCCGTCGTTCTGCAGGGACAGGGCAATTCCATCGAGGTGGTTCAGGTTGCAGGGAAGATCGCCCGGAGAATTGCTTGCTGGGTCGAGGAAGGGGACCAGGTCGCCCAGGGAGAGCGGTTCGGATTGATCCGGTTCGGCTCGCGCTTGGACGTTTACCTGCCGGACGACTATTCTATTGTGGTGGGGCCCTCGGACGTTGTCAGAGCCGGATTGTCGATCATCGCGCGCAAGCAATAAGAGGCTGGCTGAAATCTGAGGACGCTCTATTCCATTGCAACAAAAAAGGATGTTTCGTGGCTCCTGTTTTTCATGTACAATATTGCCTCAGGACTATTTCCATAAACGGACCCGGAAAATAACCGCTTTAACCTAAACTCATGGCGACACGACCTCGTAGAAAAAGGCCTTTCTTCAGACGCCGCAGACAGCTGCAGGACGGGGAGGGGTTTCCCGAAAGATCGCGGGAAAAGCGGCTCCACATCAATAAAATGAAGAAGGGAATCTTCATCCTGCCTTCCCTTCTGACGCTAAGTAGCATATTCCTCAGCTTCTACTCCATGGTCGCGGCAATAAAGGGCGAGTTTGTCCTGGCTGGGGCGCTCATCCTGGGCGCGGGTTTCTTTGATGGAATAGACGGCAAAGTTGCCCGACTTACCAAGACGACTACGCGGTTTGGCCTGGAGCTTGACTCTCTCGCAGATGTAATCTCCTTCGGCGTGGCGCCTGCTATTCTTATCTATGTGTGGTCTTTGGCCCCGCACGGCCGTATCGGATGGGTCAGCGCGTTCCTCTTTGTCGCTTGCGGGGCCCTTCGTTTGGCACGGTTTAACGTTCAGTCAGGAAGCATAGATCCCAAGCGCTTCAATGGCCTCCCCATTCCCGCGGCTGCGGTCATGGTAGCGACAACGGTTCTCTTCTTTCATAAGGCGGGATTGAATCCCGAGGATTTCGACATCTACCTTCTGACCCTGACGCTGGCCCTTTCCTTTCTCATGGTAAGCTCTGTCAAATTCCATGCATTCAAAGACCTGACGCTGGTAAAACAAAAGCCTTTCAGCTCTACGGTCGCTTTCGTTCTCCTTCTCGCGCTCATTGCGGCCTCTCCGTACGTCGTTCTCTTCCTGCTCAGCGCAGGTTACGTCATTTCCGGGCCCCTCCTAACCATTTGGTTGTACGCCAACAGGAAAAAAATCCAGGCCAAAATCCTGGAAGAGCTCCCTCCCAGCCCGGAGATGCCCGCAGTGGAACAGAACACCAAAGTTCCATGACAGCGGCCTGGCCTCTTATACCAATGTGCTGACCAACGAGTAACTTTGCCCTGCCCGGAGCCATGCCGTCCGTCTTACTTCGTGGAAGGCACATTCCTTCTAGACCGGTTGCCAGAATTTTTGATCGATTGCACAGCCCGCGATCTACGAAAACCGGTAGGGCCCGGCGTCCCTGCCGGCCCGAACTTGTTGATTTATATGCGTAAAATGTGCCGGCACAGAGGCCGGCACCTACCAATTGCCAAGGGGCGTTTTTCGTAATCGGACATTATTTTTGACACTTGCTATAGACCCTTCGAATCCCCCGTTCATTGAAATTCATCCCAATGCAGTGTAAATCATGAGTTGTATTGACGATGGAAACTTCTTTTGGAGGATGCCATGTCTGAGCGCGTACTGATATTCGATACCACTCTCCGGGACGGTGAACAATCGCCGGGAGCAACGATGAACAAACAGGAGAAGCTCCAACTCGCCAGACAGCTCGAAAAGCTCGGTGTGGACATTATCGAAGCCGGGTTTCCAGCCAGCTCCGAGGGAGATAAGGAGGCTGTGAGCCGAATTGCCGCGGAAATCAAAGCCTCCAGGATTGTGGGCTTGGCCAGGACTGTCGCCGAAGATATCGAAGCCGCGTGGCATGCCGTGGAAAACGCCGCAAAGCCCGGCATCCACACTTTCATTGCCACGAGCGATATCCACCTGGAGCACAAGCTCAGGATGTCGCGGGAAGAAGTGCTCGAGAGAACCGGTCAGGCAGTAACGCTGGCCCGATCCTTATCCGATTGGGTGGAGTTTTCCTGCGAAGATGCCACTCGGAGCGACCCGGATTTTATGTGCAGGGTGATACAGACTGCAGTGGATGCCGGGGCCGGCACCATCAATATACCCGACACCGTGGGTTATTCGTACCCGGAGGAAATGGCCGAGCGCGTAAGAACCGTCCGTGAGAATGTGCGGGGGATAGAAAACGTCATTATATCAGTCCACTGTCATAACGACCTCGGATTGGCCGTGGCCAACTCTCTCGCAGCGATCAATGCCGGAGCCAGGCAAGTCGAGTGTACGGTCAACGGCATTGGGGAACGGGCAGGAAACGCCGCACTGGAAGAGATCGCCATGATCCTCAGGACTCGCAAAGATTTCTGCAACGCGCACACCGGAATAGTAACCGAGCAGATCTTCCATACCAGTCGCTTGGTCACGGCCATCACCGGCATCCCTGTTCAACCCAACAAGGCCATAGTCGGCGCTAATGCATTCGCGCATGAGTCAGGGATACATCAAGACGGTGTCATCAAAGAGCGGACCACGTACGAAATAATCGATCCGGCAGAGGTGGGAATAGGCAAATCTTCCCTTGTTTTGGGCAAGCATTCCGGCCGCCACGCTTTCCGTGAGCGAGCGAAATCCCTGGGGTACGACCTGACCGAGGACGAGGTAAATCGGGCGTTCAAACGCTTCAAAGCCCTCGCGGACCACAAGAAGACCATCTTCGACGAGGACATAGAAGCCATCATAGCAGACGAGGTTCTCCGGATCGCGGAGACCTACAAGCTTCTCTCTGTTACAATCATGTCCGGCACAGATGTAGTGCCCACCGCGACGGTTCGCATGGAAGTGGAAGGAACTGAATACCATGGAGCTGAGCTGGGCAACGGCCCTGTTGATGCTACTTACAACACCATCCTGAAGCTCACGGGCCGCCACGCCAAGTTTCTTCGTTTTTCCGTATCCGCGATCACCGGTGGAACCGACGCTCTTGGAGAAGCTACAATCCGCCTTGAAGAAGACGGAAACGTTGCAACAGGAAAGGGGGCCCATGAGGACATACTTGTGGCCTCAGCCAAAGCAATGGTTAACGCCCTCAACCGGTTGGACTACCTCTCGAAAAGGGCCAAGCCTTCGGTAAGGCTGTAGCTGATGGCGACTGAAACTAGTGCATAAGATAAGGTTCGCCCTTACGTCAGTACGGTGCATTGATTTCCTGCTTGTTTATCGTTACAATAATGGGGCGCGTACCGGGGGAATGAGGTAAGCGCGCGTCTTTTAGCAATTCGTACTATTTGCCGCAAAAGCCAAAAAAAATATTGCGGTTGAGGCCCTTGTCCTTCATAATAACATGGCTTACCCATCGCAAACCCGGAGTCTCGGGAAAAGTAAGTCCCTTGGCAATATTTTGCCTTTATGATCCAAATGCTCGACCATTGAGAGGAGTTCCACTATGGCCGCAGACAAGTACGAGGAAAAAGAAAGATTTGATGGGCAAAAGGTCAAGATCCTGCTGCCCACATACGCTGAAGGAACGGACCAGGACCGTTACCAATGGCGCACCAACATCAACACTGTCAATATTGGCGAAGAATCCAACCCAATAAAGAAATACCTGACCACAGCGGAAAGGTATTTTTACTCCAACGACTGGTTCGGTAGCGAGAAAAGAAAAAATCCCGCCTGATACGGTCATTCTCAATCCCTCGTTTTATAGATCAACTCGGTTAAGGAAGGTGGCAAATGGCTGAACTGCCAAAGGTAAAGTATTCCGGAAAAATTCGTGAAATCAAGATTGGAAAGCCGGGATGTGAACTCGTTCTGGGCGGACAGACCGGGTACAATTTTTACTCCTTTGAAGGGAAAATGCCCAATGCGCCGAAACTGGCCCTTCAGGTCCTTGACATTCAGCCTGAAGAATGGGCGCAGGCGGCGTTGGAGCCTTTCAAAGACGTGGTGGGCGATCCGGTTAAATGGGCCAAGAAATGCGTCGATGAATACAAGGCCGATATAGTCTGCTTGTGGCTTGCAGGAACTGACCCCAACGGGAAGAACCTCCCGGCAGAGCACGCGGCCGAAACGGCCAAGAAGGTTGCCGAGGCAATCAACGTGCCTCTCATAGTCTGGGGCACATCCAACGATGAGAAGAACACTGAGGTCCTCAAGGCAGTTGCAGAGGCGTGCGCGGGCCTCAATCTGGTGATCGGACCGGTTACCGAGGGTAATTACAAACAAGTGGGAGCTGCTGCCATAGCTTACAAACATGTTGTCGCGGCAAACTCTCCCATCGACATCAACCTCGCCAAACAGCTCAATATCCTTCTGGAAAACCTAGGCGTACCGAACGACAAGATCTTGATCGACCCGACCACCGGCTCTGTAGGCTACGGCATGGAGTATTGTTACTCGATCATGGAGAGAATACGTCAGGCCGCTTTGACCCAGAACGACGAGAAGCTGCAGTACCCGATCATCAACAACATCGCCGAGGAAGTCTGGAAGACCAAGGAAGCCAAGCTTCCTACAAAAGAAGATCCAAAGCTGGGTGAGGCCGGTGTACGGGCCATAAACCTGGAGGCCATTACAGCCCTCAGCGCCCTTCAAGCCGGGTCGGACGTTCTCATCCTCAGGCATCCCAAGACACTGGCCCACCTCCGCAAGTATGTTTCCGACATTATGGTGGAGACCGATTTGGAATCCATGGGCGTCGACATGTCGCTCGCGCCTGCGGAAGCTGCACCGGCAGCCAAGCCAGCGGCCGCTGCGAAGCCTGCACCGGCAGCGAAGCCCGTTGAAAAGAAGCCCGAACCCGTGATCAAGCCCGCCGCAGCCCCTCTAGAAAAGGCGGCTGAAACAGTCGCGGAAGCGCTGGCGACACCGGCTCCCGCTCCCAAGGAGGAAGCCCCGCCTGCAAAGCCCAAACCTGCTGCAGCCGCAGCAAAGCCTGCAACAGAAGAAGAGGAAGCGCTTATGGGACAATTGACCAAGGACGACATCCAAAGTTTGAAAGAAATGGCGGGCGTTTTCAGATCCGTGAAAAATCTGGCAACCGGGCTTGGAAGCCTCTTGTCCGGACAGGTACCGACAGCCGCACCTCCGGCGGAGAAAGCGGCCGCACCCACGGTTGTGGCTCCACCTCTCAAGAAGAAGGAACTGGAACCCGCCGACTGGACAAAATACACCATTGACCCGGTCACGCTTGAAGGTCTGAAATTGGCCGATGAGGGAGGTTTCTCCACGGCTTTTCATCGAGCGCGCACCATGACCGCGTGCCCCATCGGAAAAGGCGGGACCTGCTGCAAGATATGCAACATGGGTCCGTGCCGAGTTCTGCCACCCAAGGGTCGAGAAGAAACGCCGGAAGAGAGAAAGAAGAGAACAGGCCTCTGCGGCGCCACGCCGGAAACCATAGCGGCCCGTAACTTTGCCAGGATGGTAGCGGCCGGAGCAGCGGCTCACAGCGATCACGGCCGCCACATAGCACATACCTTCCTACATGCGGCAAAGGGCGAACTGGCGGACTATCAAATCAAAGACATACCCAAACTCCTGGCCGTTGCCATGGACTATGGCGTAGAGACCGACGGCAGGGAAATAAAGGATATTGCCATTGAAGTTGGTGAGAAGGCCCTCGCTCAGTACGGGCAACAGGACGGCGAAATCATCAACGTCAAGCGGGCGCCTTTGAAAAGGCAGGAAATCTGGAGAAAGGAAGGCGTTATCCCGGCAGGCATTGACCGTCCGGTCGTGGAAGTGATGCACATGACCCATATGGGCGTGAACCAGGACATGGAGCACATAATTCGCCTGGCCACCAAATGCGCCCTCGCTGATGGATGGGGCGGCTCGATGATTGCCACCGACCTGTCCGACGTACTCTTCGGAACTCCTGTGCCTATTCTCGGCAAAGTCAACCTCGGCGCTTTGAAGGAAGACACGGTAAACATCATTGTCCACGGTCACGAGCCCACCCTTTCCGAGGTTATAGTTCAGGCGGTTCAAGACCCCGAAATGGTTGCCTATGCTAAGAGCAAAGGCGCCGCGGGCGGAATCAGCCTTGGCGGTATTTGCTGCACCTCCAATGAGATCCTGATGCGGCACGGCATCCCGATTGCCGGCAACTATCTCCAGCAAGAGATGGCGGTGATCACCGGCGCGCTGGAAGCCATTGTCGTTGACGTGCAGTGCGTAATGCAGGGTCTTGCGGAGCTGGCCAAGTGCTTCCACACCCAGGTGGTTACGACCAGCCCTATAGCCAAAATGCAGGGGGCTTACAAGCACTATGACTTCAAAGAAGAACATGCCCTGGAAATAGCGAAACAGATAGTCCGCGAAGCAATTGACAACTTCGCGAACCGTGACAAGAGCAGAGTCTCGCTGCCAACCGAACAGCAAGACATGGTCGTGGGATTCAGCCACGAGACGATCAACTACATGCTCGGCGGAATGTTCCGAGCCAGCTATCGGCCGTTGAACGACAACATCATCAACGGTCGCATCAGAGGTCTCGCAGGAATCGTCGGCTGCGGCAACCCCCGCGTCCAACACGACGCCCTCCACGTGAATCTGACTAAGGAACTTATCAAAAATGATGTGCTGGTGCTGACAACAGGTTGTGCGGCCATCGCGCTCGGGAAACAGGGGTTGCTGACTCCGGAAGCCGCGAAGTACTGCGGCGCAGGTTTGGCAGAGGTCTGCGAGACAGTCGGCATCCCGCCTGTGCTTCACATGGGTTCATGTGTAGACAACAGCCGGATCCTTATAGCTGCTACCGCGGTTGTCAAGGACGGCGGTTTGGGTGATGACATCTCAGACGTACCCGCGGTAGGCGTCGCTCCGGAATGGATGAGCGAAAAGGCTGTTTCCATCGGCCAGTACTTCGTCGCCTCAGGCGTGTACGTCCTCTTCGGCGTGGGCTTCCCCACCATCAACGAGGACATCTGCACCAATTACCTGTTCAAAGATATCGAGAAAACCTATGGCGGACGGTGGGATTTCGTCGAGAAAGACCCCATCGAAATGGCCAGACGGTGCATCGCTCAGATAGACGCCAAGAGGGCGGCCCTCGGCATCGACAAGGCCAGAGATCGCGTGCTCATGGATATGGCAATGCGCAGAGAGATGGAAGTATAATTTGTGAGTTTCGGCTCCAACACGGGGAGGGTGCGCAACCCTCCCCACTGATCGGTCCAAAAGTTCCAATTCCCAGAGGAGGAAATAAACCGTGTCCAAGATTATTGCAGCAAACGTCATAGCCGGTGCTCACAAGGTCTACGACAAGACCAGAAAAAAATACGAGAAGGCTGTGAAGAAGTACGGGAAAAAGAAAGAGCTGGCCTTCCCCAATACCGGATATTACCTTCCCGTGATTTACGGGATACTGGGCTTTCCGGTCAAGAACCTCGGGGACGCAGGCGTCGTGCTCGATCGCTCGGAACAGCTTATTCCGCCGTTGGTTCGCGAAAAAACCCATCTGCCCTATCTAGGGCCGGTGCTGGACGCGGGAATGGCGACTCTTTTCAACTATGAAGTTATGGAAGCGATTCGCTATCTGGAAGACCCAGATTTTTACCTGCCGGCAGAGGACCCGACAGAGGACAAACCCTGGCTCGGAGCCGCGGACGACGTCATTCTGAGAAAGCGTGGGGTGGAGTTTGTCGATGGCACGGCGCCAGGCTTTGCTGCTATCGTGGGTTCCGCTCCTACCAAAGAGATAGCGGCCGAGATGGCCCTCGAACTTCAGAAGAAGAACCTGTACGTTTTCATGGCCGCTGAACACAACGGAACCACTTTCTCGCAACAACTGCGGGAGGCCGGCGTTCAGGTCGGTTGGCCGACCCGACTGGTTCCTTTCGGCCCCGACATCTCTTCGGCGATCTTTGCCGTTGGCTTCGCCACTCGAGCTGCTTTGAGTTTTGGCGGTATCGAACCTGGCGATTTCCGAAAAGTGCTT
>Ga0299912_10004436_pt1 | contig 11500 bp, 7 predicted proteins | sample RVTome_2_FD_207667 | JGI IMG/M metagenome (GOLD analysis project Ga0299912, IMG submission 207667) | Soil microbial communities from uranium-contaminated site in the Upper Colorado River Basin, Wyoming, United States - RVT95D214 (version 2) ... | reverse complement strand
TCCACCGCTTCCGACGGGAACTACCTGGCTATCTTTGAAGTGGCGGTGATGGACTCCGAGGGCGGATATACGGACTACTTTGTCATCCTCCGCGTGGAACAAGGCTCTGACCTTCTTTTGATGATCCTCATCATCATAGCCATAATAGGGGGCTTTGCAGTCCTTGCGTATGTGTTGTCTGCCCGCAACCGCTCCCGCAAGGCAAGGTCTGGGGCACAGTATCAGAGTCCCTACGAGACCTCGAGCGAGTCCTCAGGCCAGACGGGATCTGGGTACGCGGCAGCTGGACAAACAACACGGCCCGCGGGCACTCTCCGGAAATTCTGCATCTATTGCGGCCAACCGATTCCACTCGAGGCAATCCAATGTCCCTACTGCAAGGCGAATTTTCCCTCGTCTGATACGTTCTGACCTTGCTCCCTCACTTTCCTATTTTTTCCTTTTACTGATTCTCGATGAAAAGAATGCGCAGTTGAATTTGGAAAAAGAGATTGAAAATTTGAACGCATGGAAAAGGCAAGTTAGGCCTTACCCGCGCTTCCAAGTACGTTTTCGTTCTTCCGCTTGTACAAGTCAATGAGCGCCTGCCGGGCGGGGCCCAAGTATTGGCGGGGGTCAAACCAGTCCGGGTGTTCTGCAAGCGTCTTCCGAATCGCCGCGGTCATGGCAATGCGGCCATCGGTGTCAATGTTAATCTTCGTCACGTTGAGCATGGCCGCCTTGCGAAGCTGATCTTCAGGAACCCCAGCGGTGTCTTCCATTTTCCCACCATATTTGTTGACGATTGCCACCAAATCTTGCGGGACCGATGAAGACCCGTGAAGCACAATAGGAAAGCTCGGCAAGCGTTTCATCACTTCCTGCAAAATGTCCAAGCGGAGCGTGGCGGACTGGCCAGCCTTAATTTTGAACTTATAGGCCCCATGAGACGTGCCAATCGAGATCGCCAAACTATCACACTCTGTCTTGGACACGAAATCTTGGACCTCTTCGGGACGGGTATAATGCGCTACATCGTGAGTCACGGCATCCTCCTTCCCCTTCAGCACTCCGAGCTCGCATTCCACGCTGACATCGCGGGCGCGGGCGTATTCCACGACCTGCTTGGAAATCTTGATGTTTTCTTCAAATGGGAGTGCAGACCCGTCATACATGACCGAGGAAAACCCGAAATCAACGCACGATTTACAGATTTCAAAATTGGCGCCGTGGTCCAAGTGGAGGCAGATGGGGATGGCGTAACCAAGTTCCTTGGCAAAGGCCACCGCGCCTTGGGCCATGTAGCGCAAGAGCGTTTGGTTGGCATACTTGCGGGCGCCTTCGGACACCTGCAAGATGACGGGAGACTTGGTTTCCACGCAAGCAGTGATAATAGCCTGCAGTTGCTCCATATTGTTAAAATTGTAGCCTGGGACAGCATAGTGCCCCTTCAAGGCCTTGCGAAACATCTCTTTCGTGTTCGAAAGGCCTAATTCCTTGAATGAGACCATCAAAAAGCACCTAATTCAGAAAGGGGAATGAAGGGGAATAAAAATTTTTGTTAGAACATCCAAGATAATCTGACATGAAATGTAGTAAAATTCAAAATATCTAACAGGGGAAGTGACGTTCATTCTTCCTCTTCCTGGTTGTCCTCCTCTAGGGTTTCACTCTTGGCTTCCGTGGCGGTTGTTATGTAGTAATACTCGCCCTTTTGCTTTTGAATCTGGTCTAGCCGAGATCCGACCTTGTTCACGCGCGGGCGGCCGGAGTGGGGGTCTCGCCGGAAGGTGATATTCATGTCTTTCAAGAACATATTCATCCCCTGGCGGAGGTCAACGGGCGGGTTGGCTTTGCCGTGGATACCCGGCGTGCCTTCAAAGACGAGCAAGGAGTCCGCGATGAAATCCTGGGTGATGATATCGTGTTCCACGACAAACGCGCACTTCTTATAATCTTCGATGGACCGCCGAATGAGACGCGCGACTTGGAGGCGCATTTCCACGTCAAGGAAAGCGCAAGGCTCATCCAACATATAGATGTCCGCGCTCTGCATGAGACACTGGGCTATGGTAACCCGCTGGAGCTCCCCCCCGCTTAATTGCGTCAAGTGGCGACCCATTAAGGGGAAAATATCGAGCTTAGTTTCAATCCGCTTGAAAAATGAGGAGTCGAGTTCGCTCTTCTTTTTGACGTCCGCGAGAATGATGGCCACGGTGCGGGGGTCGTCCGTGGAAATGTATTGGGGTTTCACTGCCACCCGGAGTTTTTTCAATGGCATTTTCCCCTCGTCCGGTTGTAATTTGCCCGCGATCAAATTCACGAACGTGGTCTTGCCTATGCCGTTGGGGCCGAGGATGCCGATAATTTCTCCCGCGTGGATCTCGCCCCCTTGCGTCTCTAAGGTAAAGTCCCCGAGCTTTTTCTTCATGCCATAGAACGAGAAGATGACATCCCCGCTGTCAAACCCAGACGTGGGCGGCCGCTCGTGGAAGTGGATCGGTTCCTCCCGGATTCGCATATTTTCGTCCTTCAAGTGCCCGTTCAAATAAATGTTGATGCCCACCCGGACGCCTTGGGGGTGGGACACGATACCGAACGCGCCAGGTTTCCCATATAACAAACATACTTGGTCGCTCAAATAGTCAAGGATGGCCAGGTCGTGTTCCACCACGATGACGGTTTTCCCCGCGGTCGTGAGCCCCCGGATCATCTGGGCCATGTTGAGTCGCTCTTTCACGTCCAAGTACGAAGTGGGTTCGTCAAACAGGTAGATGTCACCATTGCGGAGTAAGGTGGCGGCGATAGCAACGCGCTGCAATTCCCCTCCAGAGAGCTGGTCGAGCGTCCGGTCCAAGACTTTTGTAAGGCCCAATTGAGCCACGATGGCTTCGAGGGAATGGGTCTCGTTTATTTTTTCGAAGAGGTCCCGGACGCGTCCCTGGGCAGTCTTTGGCAAGTCCGTAATGTTCTGGGGTTTGTAGAGGAGCTTGACTTCTTTGTTCCGCAGTTTCCCCAGATAGTTTTGGAGTTCTGAACCCCGGAAATGCTTGATGATGTCATCCCACGTTGGTTCCTCCTTCCCAAAGCGCCCCAAGTTCATTTTCATTTCCCCCGCGAGAATTTTGATGCACGTGGATTTTCCCGTGCCGTTCTGTCCAATCAACCCGAGCGTGCTGCCGGCCTTAGGCATGATCATGCGGAAGAGGGCGAATCCATCAGGGGCATAACGGTGGGAGAGGTCTTTCTTCAATTCCTCCGGCACGTTCTCAATGTGAATGGCAGTATAGGGGCATTTTTTCACGCAAATGCCGCACCCGGAACATAGATTCTCCTGAATGCGGACGCACTCCTCATCCTCGATCAGAACGATAGTTTCATCACCCGTGCGAACGCGGGGGCAATATTTAATGCAAGGTTTATGCTCGCTCGGGGCGCAATCGTCCGGTTTACACCGGTCCCGGTCCAGAACGGCAATTCTCATGGGGTCGAACTCTCAGATTTTTCCTCAGGATTTATCTCCGAGGTTTCCTCAGATTTTTTCTCAGAAATTATCTCAGAGTTTTCCTCAGGATTTTTCTTTCTCTTGAAAAACTTGAAAGGATTTAACGACCTCTTGGCAGTAGCGGCGGTTATGCACGCTTCGCTGCAATATTGCTCTGTTTCTGCCATCATAGCGTTACAACGGGGGCAATGTTTGTGGGGAAATATTGGGCCTTCATCTGTAGCGTATTTCTTATACTTGCTCATTCTCTTAACCAACTCTGGTTTTGGGACCAATTTCTCATAGAATAATATTATAATCTCTAGAATACGTGGAGAATTATAATTTTAACCATATAGGAGCAGCTACCCAAAACCCTTTTTTGGCTTTTGGAGCAACTCAACCTTTCCCTGATGTATTCATTGCGGGTATTAGCGGATGGTTTACCAATTCCTGACGAAACAGGAATTTCACACACCGACAAGACTTTTTCATTTATAAGATCTAGTTCGACAGAACGATATGGATGAGATTAACCAGGATGAACACACAAATCTGCCCTTCCGGGGAATGAAACTCGAAGCAATCAAAGCCCAGATCAAAGATATGTATTTTAACACGCCTGCGATCGGTAACTTCCGGGAGATTGTCAAGACCTTAAACCTGTCCGCTGCGACTGTCGAGCACATTATCAAGACCAATCAAAGACGGAGCACTTTAAAACCCCGTCACGTTGAGATCGCGAAAGAACTGCTGGTAGAGGGACTAAGCGCGGAAAAAATTGCCTCTATCCTCTCCGAGATTGAAGGATTTGAAATTACACAGTATCAAATCTATGATAATAACGAAATCTGCCATTGGAAGAAGGAGCATCGCTCTCAATTGCCACACCTTAGTGAATTGGACGCCCAGCAGAAAATCACAAGGGTGGAAGGCAGCGAAATTCACCTCTTTCGAAAAACTTCCGGTGAAAAGGAAGTCCTTTGTGGAACGCTCAATATTCAACACGGTAAAATCGAGACTAGCGACAAAGCTCATCAAAAAATATCCAAGGACGTTCGCAAGCTAATCATCAAAAAGATTTATGAATTCGGCGTGAAACCTAATAAGATTAAAGATATTTTGACTCAAATAACGGGAATCGCCTTTGATACTGATCAAATAATTAACCTCCTCCAATTCATAAAGAGGAAAGAATCCTTGCCTCCGCCGAAAAATATTGACTGCTCCGTATATGTTGGAAAAGACAGCATCATATTTTTCAAGAACGGAGAAGAGGATTCTAAGAATCAAAAAGCAACTGAAGGGTGGGAGGATAAAACGAATTGGATTGCCAGCATCAACATCCAAGATGGACAATGCACCACCTACTTGACACCTCACCAGCTTCACCTTAGAGATATGCCTCACTTTGACCACTTTATTCGGTCACTCTACGAGTCGGGACTCGGATTAAGTCAAATCAAAACAGCACTAAATGATTCGGGTAAAAGATGTAAAAGCACTTTGATCTCCAGCAGAATACAGATAATGTCAAAAAAGGGATTGCTAAAGCACTTCCCCAGGGGTTACTTTCACAGTGCCAACATAAAGGCGGTTAAATACCACATCGAGCACGACCAAATAATAATTTACAAAGATAACAGAGAAAATGAAACGGGGAAAATGACTTGGCAGGACAATTCCAACCGCATTGCATCCTTAAATCTGAACTCTGGGGAGTTAACAAAATACCCCGATCCTGTGACAGGTGAGGAGATTTTTACTCAAACTAAAACCGAAGACACGAAAAAAGCAATCCCTATGGGAAAAAAACCCCGGAACTATTTTGACCTATACGTGCGGTATAAATGGCATGCTGACGAGGAATTGCGGGCGTTAAATGACCTCGCGATGAAACTCGGAGAATCATCTGAAAGAATAAAGAAAATTGTCGTAAACAATCCTTGGGGCATGCTTAAACCCGTTCACGAGTTTCTAATTCTGAAAATGCACACAGCGAGAGTAAGTACGGAAGAAATGCGGAGAGCGTTAACTGAGCTCGAGGGCATAAACCTCTCCTCCTCGGTCATTACCCGGAAATTGGAGAAAATAAAAGCGATGCAACTCCGAAAAGACGCCCCTAATTCAGAGAAAGAATTCGTCATTGTTCCTGATTTAAAAAGGATTATCAAAATTAGCGAAGATGAGCTTTATGTTTGCAACAAGGAAACGGGAGAGATAATAGAGAGGATATCGTTCAAAGATGCGGAAAACGCGGTAAGAGCGGGATATGGAGTCCAATCCTCTAACGCACCCCCATTGCGAAAACAAGGGCAAGCGATCATCGGCCTGACAGTCTTGACAAATTATACCTTGGCCGAGCTTACCAAACAGGCCGGGATCAAAGACCCACACCTTGCTAAAGCTATCCTCTTATATGATTTATTTGATGGGGACGAAGCGAAATTCGATACCCGCTTCCGCACCTCCATCGATCTCGCTATGATCAACAAAATCGTGACTTATACGAAATTTTCCGACCTTTCCCTTAAAGAGATAGCCGTCAAGTGCGGGTGCCACCCAACGACCGCCGGCAGGTACGCCCTGCGAAAGGCATTCTTCGGCAACAAACAACGGTATGATACGCGGTTCAACCCAAATCCCACAAGTGAGACGCAAGTTCGCCAAATCCTCGACTTAACCAAGGACACAGTTCACCCCCGCTCCATAACAGAGATCGCCTCGCTATGCAACGTCCCTTTCCCGATCGCGCGGCGTATCATCTGCGAACAGGTGTTCCATAACGATGAAACTGCATTCGCGCAAGTTTATCCCTTCCTCGCTATAACCCCGAAGCAAGTAGAGGCAGTGAAAACCGCTATACGGACTGGAACCGACTCAGCAGTAAGAATTGCGAAACAGTGCCACGTGGCCGAATATTCTGTGCGGCATATCGCGCTCGTGGAAGTTTATCACGGCGATTACGACCTGTACCGCGCCCGCTTTCCGGAGAGTGGCATTGATGACGCGACCCGAGCGGCTGCCGTTGCCCTGATCCTCGCCCCAATGCCGGGCGCACTAAATTTACATGAGATAACCATCAAACTGGAAACAGACGGGCATCCAATCAGTCTGGGGGCCGTGCACGCGCTCTCCAAAGAACTTATCACTGGCAGAAAGGAACGAGCGCAGCGTTTCCCCGGCGACCAAGCGAAAGGTCTCGGACACGTGACTCACGTGTTGTGTGAAGGGATCTGCAAAATCGCCCTCCAAGAGCGTGGCACTGAATGGTTTTCCGAAGTGACGTGGGTCACGCCAGACCCCGGCCGGTGGCGTCGCGTGCGGATTGACGGCGTGATTCGCTTGTCGCAATCCGAGATGTGCCACCTCTTCGAAAGAGTGGGAGCAGAAGGTCTCCCTCTGGGGGAAGAATTGGGCCTCAACCGGCGCGTGATCGAGGAGGCCGAAGAAATTGGTTTCGATTTTACGGGCAGTATGTTCGATATTGCAGCACAGGAAAAAGCGGATAAGTATGCTCATTCCTCTAAAAAGAAACTCCACCAGAAGCGTATTGTTTTCGTAGTAAACACAGGCCAGTGGTTCTGGGACGGGCGGGTGCGTCCGCCCCCGGGGGACGAAGAAAATGTGAGGATCATCAACCTCGATGTCTTGGCCGACCTGTGCCAGCTCGATGTAGAGGCGCGCCGCCGTCTCGAGGAAGTAACCTGCAATTACCAGTTCGGGGAGCGAGATGCCCAAGAGGCACTGGCCATGCAATGGGGACTACGAGCACAAAGTGACACAGTCCGCTATTATGAGAGCCAGGGAAAGGCAGTCCCAGATTTCGATCGCGCCGCCCGGGGAGGATTCCAAGACCTCCGCGAATATACAAATGCTAACTCCCGTCCCAAACGCAAGAAAACCCACTCCCGGGAACCGATCGAGTTCACACGACTTGGAACTTTTAATCCCGATGGCATCAAAAACATTGAAACTCCCCCCGCGAAAAAGGCCTGCACAGACAAATCCGAGGGAGGACGTAAGCAAGAATCACCCCCGCCCGCAGGCAAACAGACGTCCTTTGACTCCATGCCGCTGGTCGAAACACAAGCATCTGACCGAACCCCACACGAAACCCGGAAAGCTGCGGAAGCTGGAAAAGTGAGTGAGGCAGAGAAAGCGGGAAACGAGGACCAAAAGCATACGGAAAAAGGCTTTGACCCAGAGCGTTTCGCAGAGGCGCAGAAGTTCGCCCGAGTCATCCGAGAAGCGAGGAACGCCGAAGCTGTGAAGGAAAAGAAGGGCATCGATCCTACCCGCCTAGCAGAGGCGCGAAAGTATGCGAAAATCCTCCAAACGGCGCGGGACGCTGATACCACGTGGAGAGCTAAACACCCGGATTCCAATGCAGGGGGAGACGACTCGCACAAATCTACGCGGGAGAGTCCCCGAAAAATGAAACCCCCACTCGATTCCTACTTAACCGATCACCTGGGCGCATTCTAACCCTCCTAATTTTCACCATTCGTGTGATCTTATGCAAGAATATTGAGTTACAACGCCTTGGATAAGTTACTGGCGATGTATAAAGGGTGAGACTAAACCCTCTCTTTATTCCCCATTAATGAGATCTCCGGCAGCTTCCGCGATCTTATGCTCATCGGGGCGGAACCCGTCCTCGAACACCGGAGAGAACCCGACCACCGTGTTCAGACCAGCCACGGTCACAATGGGGGCATCAAGGTACCAGAAGGCTTCCTTGATGATTTGCTTCGTAATTTCCCCGGAGATTCCCCCGAAGTCGCACGCCTCGTGGACGATGATGGCACGCCCCGTCTTCTTCACGGACTCGCCGATGGTCTTGCTGTCAAACGGCACGAGCGTGCGGGGATCGATGACTTCCGCAGAAATACCTTGCTCGTGAAGGATGTCCGCAGCTTTCAATGCCTTGAATACCATGTATGAGGTGGCAATGATCGTGACATCGGACCCCTCCCGCTTCACGTCTGCAACGCCGAAGGGAATCACATATTCCTCCTTGGGCACGAGGCCTTTCTGGCGGTAACACATCTTGTGTTCGCAGAATATGACCGGATTGCCATCGCGGATGGCGGACTTGAGGAGTCCTTTCGCATCGAAAGGAGTGGACGGTTGCACCACCTTCAACCCGGGCACGTGGGCGAACCACGCTTCGAACGATGAGCTGTGGTGCCCGGCATAATTGCCGCCCGCGCCAAAGGGCGCGCGTATGACGAGGGGAACGGACGCCTGGCCGCCGAACATGAACCGCATCTTGGCCGCCTGGTTGACGATTTGGTCCATCGCGAGAGTGACGAGGTCGCCGAACATGATCTCGCACACAGGGCGGAGACCGGTGAGCGCCGCGCCCACACCGCATCCAATGATGGCGTTTTCGGAGATGGGGGTGTCTCTTACCCGATCGGTGCCAAATTCTTCGGCTAAACCATTCGTAATCTTAAACGCCCCGTGCCAGTTCAACCCGATGTCCTCACCCAGCAGGACGACATTGGGATCTCGCTTCATTTCTTCACGCAATGCCTCGTTGAGCGCCTGAACCACCGTTATTTCCCGATCGCCAGCGGGGATATTTCGCTCGAAAATCGGGACTGCAGTTCCGGGAGCGCTCATTTAGTTCCCTCCAGGTAGAGGTCCTTCAAGGCGTCCTCGATGGTCGGCATCGGGCCTGCATCTGCAAATTTGACCGCGTCCTCGAGGTCCTGGTTCACGCGGGATTCGATGCTTTCTATTTGGTCAGCGGGGAGTTTCGCTTCCGTGAGTAGTTTCTCCCGGTACATCTTGATCGCGTCCCGGGCGAGCCACTCTTTAACTTCCGCCTCGGGCCGGTACGTTGCAGGGTCGGACTTGGAATGCCCCTTGGTGCGATAGGTCTTCGCCTCGATGAAATAAGGCCCCTTTCCCGCCCGGCAATATTCTACCGCCGTTTTCGCTCCCTCATAAACGGAAACAACGTCCATACCATCCACGATCTTGGAAGGCATCCCATAGCCTTTAGCCCGGATGGCGATGTCCGGCACGGACGTGGAGTAGCGGACGGAAGTGCCCATGGCGTACATGTTATTTTCGCACACGAAAATGACGGGTAATTTCCATATGGCGGCCAGATTGGCGGGACCGTGGAAATTCGCCCCTTGGTTAGATGCCCCATCGCCAAAAAAGCAAGCGACCACGCGTCCGGGATACTTGAGCTTGCAGGTGAGACCCGCTCCTACCGCAATGGGAATTCCCCCGCCCACGACCCCGTTCGCACCCAGCATCCCAATGGTAAAGTCCGCAATGTGCATCGAACCGCCCTTCCCTTTGCAGTAACCCGTGGTCCGTCCGAAGAGTTCTGCCATCATTTTTTTGACATCGGCTCCCTTGGCGATGGCGTGGCCGTGCCCGCGGTGGGTACTCGTGATGAAATCTTTGTCCGTCAGATTGGCACACACGCCCGTAGCGATGGCTTCCTCGCCGAGGTAGAGGTGCATCGTGCCCGGAATTTTGTTGAGGGCGAAGACTTCGAACGCTTTCGACTCAAACTGGCGAATCTTATACGCGGTCTCGTACATATGGAGGAGGGTTTCTATGTCGATGCTTTGGAGATTCATGAGTGGAGATCATCCCTGCTTTGGTTCTGGTATCAACGCAATTTTAATTCCTTGTTGTGTAGTAATCATCTCAAGGGCCTTTTGCACGTCCCGGAGGGGCATCTCATGAGTAATTAATTCGCTGGTGGGTATTCGGCCATCGCAAATCATTTGGAATGCCCGCTTAATGTAATATGGCGTGTGGTGGAACACGCCGATGAGTTTGAGTTCATCGTAATGAATCCAGGACGTATCCACTTTGATGAAGGTGTCGGAAGGGCACCCGCCAAAAAGACTGATGGTCGCCCCTTTCCGTCCCATCGCAATGGTCTTCTCCCAGATCTCGGGTTTCCCTACCGCTTCGATGGCAACGTCTACGCCCCGGTTACCTTCGGTGAGGTTCTTGACAGCCTTCACGACATCCTTGACTTGCCCAACATTAATGACGTGATCTGCCCCGAGACGCTTGGCCACTTCGAGGCGATCCGGCTGGAGATCGGTCACAATAATTTTAACCCCTTTCAAGCGCGCGAGGATGACGTACATCAACCCGATGGGGCCGGCGCCATTGATAACAATAGTATCTCCCATCTTAAGGTCTGCCCGCTCGATGCCGTGGAGGACGCACGCGAGAGGTTCAGTTAGAGCTGCTTCTTTGTATCCAACATGCTCGGGGATCACGTAGGTATTTTGAGCCACGATGGGCGATGGTATCACGATATACTCTGCAAAAGTGCCCCAAAGCCAAGTCAAGTTTTCGCAGAGGGGATACCGCCCCATCTTGCAATAATAACATTTCTGGCATGGCGCAGAGTTAGCTGACACCACCCGCTGGCCCTTGGAGAAGTTTGTCACTCCCTTGCCTACTTCCGCGATGTCACCTGCATATTCGTGACCAAAAATTTTTACCGCCGCAGCATAGGACTTGCCAGCCCCGCGCAGGTACGTCTTGGCATCCGTGCCACATGTCAAAGCGGCACGAATTTTGACTAGAATTTCCCCAGGACCCGGGCGCGGGATTTCGATATCTTCCAATTTCACGTCTTTGATGCCATGAAATACTGCGGCTTTCATCGTAGGCATAATACTCGGCTCAACGCGTGGGCAATATCTATTAGAGATTAAAAACCAATGTAGACTAAAGTTCAATGAACTCTTGCGGCGTTCTTTAATTTTGTCAAATGACGCCCAATGAGTCGGTCGGGGACATCTCATGGATCCTGCACAATTCAAACGGCACTTTCCCGCATTAGCAGGAGATAAGATCCTGTACCTCGATAATGCCACCGTAAATCCGTTACCGAGCCCAGTGGTCAAACAAGTAACCCAGTTTTTGGAACTTAACCATTATTTTCCCAACAAGGGCATGCATAATTTAACGATAGAAAGCACTCAACTCCACACTCGGGCCAAACGCCAACTAGGACAATTCCTCGCTATTCCCCAT
>Ga0299912_10004435_pt1 | contig 11503 bp, 12 predicted proteins | sample RVTome_2_FD_207667 | JGI IMG/M metagenome (GOLD analysis project Ga0299912, IMG submission 207667) | Soil microbial communities from uranium-contaminated site in the Upper Colorado River Basin, Wyoming, United States - RVT95D214 (version 2) ... | reverse complement strand
GCGGCGGAAATCCGGGAATTTTCAGCTTTATATCGATTTCATAGGGGAAAAATAATCCGGCTCGCCCGAAATACTGCAGGAAATCATATCAATCACAACGGCAGACACCCAGCTTACCCGCCTTTGGCAAAGTCTCACATAAGAGCAGATTATCCGGCTATAGCTTTCCAGCCCTGATTAAGCTCTTCCATTATCGAGATAACCTGATTTATCTTCCGAGGGTCACGTTTTATATTGGCTTCCGAGAGCCGATTGTTCAAAAAACAATAAAGCTTCCGTAAATTACCGGCAATTTCGCCGCCGGCATTCGTATCAAGGACTGCATTCAGCTCGTTGATTATATCCTGAGCCCTGTTTATATACTGACCTTTTGCGTGATAGTTGCCGGCTTCCAGCTCCTTAATCGCCAGCTTCATAAACTTAATCGCGCCATCATAAAGCAGAACAATCAGCCGTCCCTTGCTTTGCGTGCTAACCGCTGTATCCTTGTACACGCCCACTTTATTCATATAACTACTTCCCTTCCTTTGTTCGATGTTTTGAACCTGAGACATAATTTCCCAACCTGTTAAACAGCCGACAGATTTATTTTCCCGCCTGATGAGGATTCATCCATAAGAAGGGAGATGACCGGAGGTTCACACCCTCGGTCATCTCCCAAAAATCATCCATTGATGGTCAAGAATGCTATCACTAACCTAACAGTGTTAATGCCATCTGAGGCATCACATTTGCCTGGGCAAGCATTGCAACACCGGCCTGTGCCAAGACCTGGTTTCTGGTCATAGCGGCCATTTCGGTGGCGACATCAATGTCCGAAATACGTGACTCTGCAGTCAAGAGGTTTTCGGCCTGGACGTCAAGAACGCTGACCGTGTTTTCCAGACGATTCATCTTCGCTCCAAAATCAGCACGAGCAGTAGTAGCATCCGAGATTGCATCATCCAGAGTTGACAAAGCCGTCTGGGCACTGCTTGTGGTGCTGAGACCCAGCGAATCGATATTAAGACCATCCTTAGTCATATCGGCCTTAGAGATGGTCATAGTATCGGATGCCCCATCACCAAAGACAATCGATACGCTGCCGTTAGCACTACTGAGCATTGTGATACCGTTAAATTGCTCAGCTCCTGCGATACGGTCGATTTCGTCAGCCAATTCCTTAAACTCACTGCTCATAATGGTTCTCTGATCATCAGAATACGCACCTGTAGCCGCCTGCATAGCCAGCTGTTTCATACGCACAAGCAAGTCATCGATTGTCTGCATAGAACCTTCCGTTGTCTGCAACAAGCTGATGCCATCCTGAGCGTTACGAGCACCCTGCTGTAGCACAGCTATATCTGCACGCATCAACTCACGAACAGCCAGACCGGCTGCATCGTCTTTTGCGGTGTTGATGCGGAGACCCGACGACAGTCTTTCGACCGACTGTGCTAAGGCATCATAACTTTGCCCCAAATGCCGGGCAGCATTTGCCGCCATAAGATTGTTCTTAATTGCTAACATATTTTTCACTCCTTCTTAAATAACAGTAAAAATTTTGCCTTTGACACCCTGATTACGAATTAAATATGCATTAATTAGTCCATAAAGAGACTCTTTTAAGAAACATTATCGATTAAGATAAAGTGGACTTAAGGGTTTATTTACAGAAATTAGTTACAAAATTACTGGACCTGTAATATTGTTGATGTATGTGCTGATATCAGCGTTTAGATTGTTCTGGTTGCGGAAAAATAAAAAAATTTGCAAACGTCGTGACATGCATGCGAGAAAAATTTCAGACCGATTGACTGTCTATTTTTAGCAGCTGCTGAATTTTATTTGTGATTCCACTGCATCCTGAATATGAAAAAATTACTCGCTCGGGCCGCGGCAGGGCCTGCGCCCTGACGAGTTAGTGAAAGCTGAGATGATTTGAGAATGAACTTGAATAATGACAATAGTCAGACAGAAAAACTGGCGAGATAAATCTGTATAACCGTGACAAACGGCGGGGCTATTAAGATTTACCTATACTAACATATCTATAGAATTATCTGTAAATTGTAATTGTGCTTCAGGATTGTTTTCATAGCTGTTAACATTTACGAACCATTCGTTAGTCCCGGAGCTCTGGTTGTAGCGATTATCATTCCATGCGAAGTGGTGTTGTTGGAACGACTCATTCTGCGGCGATTGGTCTCTGGTGGGTTGCTGGCCGTTCTGGTTTGTGAGTGTGACTTCGAGCTGTTTTAGCTGAATACCGGCATCTCCAAGGTTTCGAATTATCTGAGGCAGTGCCTGCTCAATCTCATGCTTGGTTTGCGTTCTGTCAACTTCCAATATGCCTGTAAGCTGGTCTTGCTGCTGATGGAATTTTATGCAAACCCTGCCAAGCTCGGGTGGATTGAGGCGGACAGTAATTTGCTGTTTGCCGGCTTGTTGGTATAGGGAGTTTTGAATAGATTCCGATATTTGTCGGCTAATTTCATCAACGGTATTTCTGGGCGGCATGTTATTAGAGGCCTTTCCTGCCTCAGTAAAATTGAGAGATTCGTTTGCAAGGTTTGTTTGGGTATTATTTGAAGAAAACAGTCGCTCAAAAATCGGCTTTGAGAAACTATCGGAAGTCACGTTGTTGTGGTTTTTTCTTTGCCAGCCGGATAGCTCTGTTATAATCGGCTCTCGTATAGTAGAGTTGTTTAATAAGTTTTGTTCTTTGTTACCGTCATCGAATGATTCAGCTCGACTAAGCTCACCGAAGTCTGAGAGTTCCTGCGCATCAGGACGACTTTGCTGAAAGAAATCGGGTTCGTTAGCTGTCGGTTTTTCGGGGACATAAGGTGATGTATCCTGACCAGGTTCTGCTTTCTCCTGTGTTTGAAGGAGATTATTTTGAACCGGTAAGGAATCAATACTCAATGTGGATATTTTTTGACCGTCAGAGGCACCCTCTAAACATACAATTGATGTTTTTCCATCGGGAGCTGTTATTTTACCATCTGCATCAATAACTGCCTTTTGGTTTAATAATTCGCTGCTATTGTCTTCTGCAGCAAAAAGTGTTTTATTTGATACCTGTATTTTTTCAACATTCTCCACATTATTAAGCTGGATATCAGGAGTAAGCGGTTGTTCAGACATATTGAGGAGAATGGTTTTCAGCCCAGTCATATTCGGGTTGACAAACGGAGGAGTTTCGTTTTCGGCAGATTTCAAGGCCTGTCCATCTGTTGTAGGAGCCAATTGGTCGGTTAGAAAGTGGACAGGTTTATAACTGACCTCCGGATTTATCAATTCGTCTGTCCCTGCAGTGTCCTGCTGAGCTTGTTGGGCTAAGTATAGTTGGACAATATTGGGGTGCAAAGCCGTATTCGGGCTTGGATTTTGCTCTTCTGGTTTATTGCTAATTTCTAAATTCTGGGGCTTCTCGCTGTCTGTTTTTTTGGCTGTCGTAGAATCAGGGTTCTGAAACGGCTTATTACCGGCTTTATTTTGGGCTTTAATATTGGCATTATCGGACGTTTCTTCAAGAGTATTAGAACTGTAGATACTTCTAAATGTGGTTGGGGAGGTCTGTTTGGTATTTTTCGATGATGCCGGTAAATTATTAGTTGATACTAAATGTGCGCTGGTTGAGCCTGCAAATATACTTTGTAATGTCGGCAAACTGGTGTTCATACATCAGTCCTAATATAACTAAAGTAATTTAAGCAATCGACGTGCCAATAATTGCTTTAGAAGACTTTGTTAGAGCATAACTAATTGAAACATCAGGGTTTACGAAAAAAGACAAATGTTGTTTAGCTAAAAAATCTTCTTTTTTCTTTCAATGTGTGCGGAGAAACATTCCTCAGGACAGGCAAGAATTTCCGTGTTGTTTTATGCGATGGATTAACAAGACCCTGAGCCAAATAGACAATCCTGTAAAAAACACAGCCGGTTGTATAAAAACCTGACGTTTCTGAACGGCTGGATGTGCTTGATTATTTTAAATTAAATGCGGTTTTTGAGCCCAAAGCTGCTTAATAACCGGAAATTAGGCAGAAACAGCTGCCTGGCACGATAATTGCTTATTCTTTTAACAGGCAGAAATTTTATATTGATTTAGGGAAAAATGGATGTCCAAAACAAATAGTATAGTGGAGCTTCTCGAAGCGGGTTTGCGAGCAGAAATCCTTCGCCAAAGGGCAATTGCCAACAATGTTGCCAATCTTGAGACATCGGGATACCGCCGGATTGATGTCAAGTTCGAGGAGTTACTCGCCAAGGCATTGAATTCATCCGGCGGTGTTGACCTTGAAGAGATTGAGCCCCAGATTTATCAGCCGAAAAAGACACCAATGAAGTCAAACGGCAATGACGTAAATCTGGAAACCGAGGTTGGGCAACTGGTCAAAAACACACTTCGCCATAACGCATATATTCGTCTGCTGAACAAAAAGTATAAGCAGATTGAATTGGCGATAGATGTAAATAACCGGCAGATATGAAATTCAAAATCCGCGTTCGTCCACTATAACGAAGCGTCAGGAAAAACCGGGAAAGGGATAAATTAGATGGAAGTAAATAATACATTCGGCCCAATAGATATAGCGATTTCTGGTTTGCGTGCCCAGGGTAAACAGATGGAAGTAATTTCCTCGAATGTCGCCAATGCTCGAACTACCGATGCCGGCAATGGTCAGCCATACCGCAGACTTGAAGCCGTGTTCAAAACCAGCGATGACGATATTGGAGGTGTCAGCTTAGACAGGATTCTCGTTGATAGGAGCGAATTTCCCAGGATTTTCGACCCGGCTAACCCTGAGGCAGATGAGCACGGCTATGTTGCCATGCCTAACGTGAACCTGCCTATTGAAATGATGAACTTAACTGTAGCAACACGAACGTATCAGGCCAATGCTGCTGTTTTGAAACGCTACCAGCAAATGGTAGAAACCACATTGGAATTGCTTCGATAATTAAGGAAGTGACCGATGATTAACCTGAATGCAAATGTAAACACGGTATTACCTAATATTAACTCCCAAATTCCAGTATCAAGAAGTGGTAATGCCGATGCAAAAAAGCTGGACTTTGATAATACCGTAAAAACCATCGAGAAGTATGTATCTAAGGTTGATGAAATTCAACAGGCGTCGGATACATCCATAAAGGATTTATTGGCTGGCAAAAATGAAGATATTATTTCAGTTGTTTCTGCTGTCGCCAAAGCGGATATGAGTTTTAAGCTTCTGATGGGCATTAGAAACAAGTTAATTGAAGCGTATAAACAAACTATGAATATGCCTTTGTAATTGACTACAGATTAACATCTTTTCATCAAAAAAGCAATTAACAAGGAGGTTAAATGAACTTTCTGCAGAAGATAAGGGTGATTTGGCAAAAGATAAGCATAATTCAGCGGGCTTTGCTGCTTGCCGTTGTTCTAACATTTATCTTTATCACAGCACTACTTGTTTATTGGGCTCGTAAACCTGATATGAGGGTGCTGTATCGGGGACTTGCTCCCGAAGAAGCATCTAAGATTACCGAGAAAATCAGTGACAAGGGCATTGTTTATAAATTACGAGACGGAGGGACAAGTATTTATGTTCCGAAGGAAAATGTTTACCAGCTTCGGCTGGATATGGCAAAAGAGGGACTACCTTCCGACCAGCAGAGTGGTTACAAGATATTTGATAAAGAGAAGATCGGCATTAGCCCATTTGTTCAGAATGTTAATCTCAAGCGTGCACTGGAGGAAGAACTGGCCAAGAGCATCCAGATGATAGATGGAGTAATCCATGCCAGAGTTCATATAGTAAGCTCTGAGCAGAATCTTTTTACACCTGGAGCAAGTAATCCCACAGCATCTGTTGTTATCCGGCTAAAACCCGGCTATAGAATAAGTGCCCTGAATATAGCAGCAGTTACCAATCTGGTTGCCAGCAGTGTTGAAGGTTTGTCGCCGGAAAATATAACGCTCATAGACAGTCAAGGCCATCTTCTTTCCACCCAGTCGGACCAAACCTTGGCCAACGGCGCAGGCACTGTTGCTGATTATAGAGAAAGGGTAGAGCAAAACCTGGCACGGAAGGTTGAGGATATGCTTACCACTGTGTTAGGGCCGGGACGGGCAGTAGTAAAAGTTAGCGCTGTTATCGATATGAATAGTATCAATACGGTCAAAGAAATTTACGACCCAGGCACAAAGGTAGCGTCAAAAGAAGAGATTACCAGTGGTTCTGAAATTGGTCCGAGCAGTACCTCAGCTGAAGGTGAGCCGCCAGCACCCGGAAACACAAAGAAAGACGAAAAAGTGATTACCGAATACCAGGTCGGCAAAACGGTGAAGCAGGAAGTCATTTTACCGGGGGAGATAAAAACATTGTCGGTTGCCGCTTTTGTGGACTTATCGGTATCTGATTCTAATGAGACAAGCTCAGGGGGACAGCAAGCTATGATAATGGAATTATCACAGGTCGAAGATATTATTAGAAATGCGCTTGGTCTTAAGGGAACGGACACACTGAAGGTTGTTCATGCCAAGTTTTATCGTCCAGCCGAATCGATAATCGACGAGAAGCCATCCAACTGGTCTGGTTATCTTGCAATCATCAGGCATGCGTCTTTAGGAATAATGGCCATTTGTGCATTACTTGTTCTTAGGATATTCCGCGGAGCCAAGAAAAAAGCAGAGACAATCGCACCAACAGAACAGTTGCCCGGATTTGAAGGTCCTATTGGTTTTTTGCCAGCCAAAACCGGCGGTTCTGAATCGTTGGTGCTTCGCAGGCAAATAGCCAATGCCATGCAGCGCAACCCTGAACAGGTCAAGCAGCTGTTTGCCAGTTGGATTGAAGAAAAAGGATAGTATTGTGGCGTCAACAGGTAAACAAAAAGCTGCCATGCTGTTGATGAGCTTGGACCCTGCAACTGCGGCGGAACTTCTCAGGGGTCTTAATCCTGATGTGGTTCAAGAATTAGCAGTTGAACTGGCATATTTAGATGCGTCCGGAATCGGTAGTAAACAAAGTGCCGAAGTTGCACAGCAGTTCTGTAACTCGCTGAAAACCGATGGAAGGTTCCATCTTAAAAGTTTTCTAAAGCAGATGCTAAAGAATACTGTAAGTGAGGAGAAGGCGGCTCAAATTCAGACACAGATACAAGATTTGGTGCGTAAACGCGACCCATTTATATCTATTCGCTCCATCGACTCACAGGTGATAGCGTCGGCTCTTGAGGGTGAACACCCTCAAGCCGCTGCGGTGGTTTTGTCAGAATTGCCAACAAAGAAAAGCTCCGAGGTTATTGGTCTTTTAGGAGAGGGTATCCGCGTAAGCGTCATCAGCAGGATGACCAGTTGCGAGACAGTGACAGCCGAAGCAAAAGCACGAATAGCAGAAACAGTTTGCAAACGTTTTGGAGCTATTACTGCGGGCAAGGAAGGAACTGCCTTAGCCCGACCTGAGCAATCATTAAGGAAGGTGGCGGTGATTTTGCGAAACTTGGGTAAGGAACTTCGAGACGGCCTGCTCAGAGCTATCCAGGAGAAAGATGATGAGTCAGGTAAAACAGTGGCCAATTTAATGATAGTCTGGGAAGACATCCCGCAGGTGGCTGACAGATCCCTGCAGGAAGCACTGAGAGGGACCGATTCAAAAAAATTAGCGTTAGCTCTGGTTAAGGCCGACGAAACGATTATTAGAAAGATCAGGTCTAATATTTCAGAGCGAGCCGCTGCTACCTTAGATGAGGAAACATCACTTATGTCAGCCCCGAAGCCAAAGGATATTGAAGAGGCCAGAGATGAAGTTGTAAAAACCCTTCGTGAAATGAATGAGAAAGGTGAGCTTGTATTCACAGAAGAATAAACCTATGTCCGGCACAGTTAAAACTAAACTTGATAAACCGATTACAGAGGTAAGAATTTCGGACAACTACAGTGCCGACGCCAGACCGGTTAGGAATAGAACAACAAATTCGTTATCAGATGACGAGCAAACTTTAAGGGGGGATTTAGAAGCACAAAAAGCCGCTTTCCTGCAAACCTGCCAGATACTCGAAGGACTAAGCGCCAAGCTAAAGGAATTTTGCGACAAAATATTTGCAGAACATAAAGAGGAAATTGCCAAGCTTTCGGTAGAAATAGCCAGAAAAATATTGGTTCAAAAAGTAAAAGATGGAGATTACGAGATAGAATCTATCGTTAAAGAAGCACTCAAAAAAGCGCCTACACATCAGGATATGGTAGTGCATTTGAATTCTGATGACCTCAAACAGTTCCAGAAGGCACAGCAGGAAGAGCCAGGTAGTGTCTTATCGGGTATTAAGTTTATTTCTGACCCAAATGTCGGGCGAGCAGAATGTGTGCTTGAGAATCCAAAAGGTATTATCAAGTCATTAATCGATAAAAATCTGGAAATGGTCGGCCAGGCACTTGAAAAGGCAGAATAATTTATGGCTGTGATTAATAATAAAAGCTTAATCGATTTTGAAAAGTTTCATACGGCACTTCGCGGGGTGAGTTTGTTGGATTGTCAAGGTTCCGTGGTGCGGGTTTCCGGCTTGACGGTTGAATCAACAGGCCCGAATTTGGGCGTAGGAGAGCTTTGTGGCATTCACATTCGCGATGGTCGTCGTGTGGTTGCTGAAGTAGTAGGTTTTCGGGAGGGATATCTTATTTTGTTGCCGTTGGAACATATAGAGGGAATTTCACCAGGCGATGCGGTGACTGCCCGAACCACTCCTCGTTACATTAACCTAAGTGAAAATGTTCTGGGCAGGGTAATAAACGGCTTAGGGGAACCAATTGATAATAAGGGACTACTGGTTGGGACAGACAAAAAAGCGTTGGATTCAGGCAGCCCGCCACCTTTGAGCCGGGAAAAGATTACGAAACCTTTGGCTTTAGGAATAAGGTCGATAGATGGAGTATTGACCTGCGGCAAAGGTCAGCGAGTAGGAATATTCTCCGGCAGCGGGGTGGGTAAAAGTGTTTTACTTGGTGATATTGCTAATTCAAGTGAGGCGGAAGTTAATATTGTTGCGCTGATAGGCGAGCGTGGGCGAGAAGTTCGTGAATTTCTCGAAGGAGACCTCGGCGCAGAAGGTTTGAGTCGCAGCGTTGTTGTTATTGCTGCGTCTGATTCGCCGCCGATTCAACGAGTAAAAGCAGCTTTTGTGGCTGTCACCGTAGCCGAGTATTTCAGGGATAAGGGTAAGGATGTCCTTTTTATGATGGATTCACTTACCCGCTTTGCACAGGCTCAGCGTCAAATAGGTCTTGCTGCGGGAGAACCGCCAGCCACGAAGGGCTATTGTCCAAGCGTTTTCTCACTGATGCCGAGACTTATCGAACGTTTAGGATGCGCCGAAAAAGGCAGCATTACCGGTATTCTGACTGTTCTGGTTGAGAGCGATGATTTGGCAGACCCAGTGGCGGACAGTGCCCGGAGTCTGCTCGACGGACATATAGTTCTGTCGAGGAAACTGGCTGACAGGGGGCATTATCCTGCTGTGGATGTTTTACAGAGCATTAGCAGGTTGATGCCTGCGGTTGTGAGCAAAGAGCACCGCCTTGCTGCGCAGAAGCTCAAAGAAATCTATGCTATCTATGCTGACGCGGAGGATTTAATAAACATTGGGGCGTTCTCTTCCGGCAGTAATCGTCGCATCGATGGAGCGATAGCCTTAATTGATAAGATAAACAATTTTCTTATTCAGCCCATTCGTGAGAGAACCAGTTTTCAAGAGACAGTCAAAAGACTAACTGCAATCACACGGTCGTGGGATGAGCTATTAAGTATTAAGCGTTGAAAATCGGAAATTAAATGAAAAGATTTGTATGGCGACTCCAGCGGGTCCTTGAAATAAAGAAAAAACAGGAACAAAAAAAGAGGTCAGAATTGATTGAGATAACTGAAAAGCTGGCCCAGACGCGAGGTCAACTTATAGCGCAGCAGAGAATATTAAAGGATATAATCAATGATTTGGCCGGGGAACATCCCAAACGGCGGTTAGGCAAACAGGAATTCTTTCTAATGCACTCGGCGGCAAGTGATGAGCAGATTAAGAAACTCAAAGACAGAGTAAGAGAGCTGGAATCGAAACAGAGAGAAAAAATCAGTGAGCTATTAAAAGTTAAAAGGTTCAAAGAGGGCCTGGAGAAATTACGAGTTGAAGCAAAGATGCGATTTATCAAAGAGCAAGAAAAAATTGAACAGAAGGAATTAGATGAAATTGCAACAGTATCATTTGCTCGTAATATGATATCTCGTAATGCGTAATACATTATGCGATAAAAGCGAAACGATACATTCAATAAAACTTAGGAGATTGCCGTGAATAAGAAACGAATAATAATTATAGCAGCGGCTGGATTAGTAGGTTTTACAGGGATGTTTGTTCTTGCCTGGCTTACTACAAAAACTCCCGTTGACGCAAATCAGCCAACACTTGCCACTGCTGAGCCAAACGGGATGTTACAGCTACCGCAAGTGACAGCAGGTGCGGTAGGGACAATCGAAGCCGATGATAAAGCAGCGAAAAAGGTTATGACAGAACAACAGCTAAAGAGTCTTGTCTATGAGGTTCGGGAAAAGATACAAGAGTATAATAGCAAGCTAAAGGAAATTGAGCTTCGGGAGCAAAGATTACAAACTGCTCACGACACATTAAAAGAAGATATCGAGAACCTCGATAAAATGCGAGTTGAACTTGCATCAATCGTTGCTAATCTTAAAAGTGAGCGAGATAAGCTGCTTAAAACCAGAGTGGAGATTGAACAAGCTGAAAAGGCAAATTTGATGTCCGTTGCAGCCGCCTACGATAAGATGGATGCTGCCAGCGCCAGTAAAATATTAAGCAGTATGTGTGCAAATAAAACGGGAGACGGAACTATGGCCGCAAGCAGTGGTTTTGATGATGCAGTGAAGATACTGCACTGTATGACCGAAAGGACGACTGCCAAAGTGTTGGCTGAGATGGTTAATAACGAGCCAAAACTTGCGGCTGCTATTTGTCAGAGATTAAAGCAAATAGCCGAGGGCAAATAGCACTATGGATATCGCAACGATAATAGGTGTAATCCTTGGTTTTACAGTCATTGTGTGGGCTATGCTGCTGGGGGGCAGTCTGCGGGTATTTTGGGATATGCCTTCAGTGGCAATTACCATAGGTGGGATGCTGTGTGCTACACTTATACATTTCTCGCTGCCGCAGTTTTTAGGGGTCTTTTCGGTAATTAAGAAAACAATTATTACCAAGGTTCCGTCGCCCTCGGAGCTAATCCAGAGAATGGTAAATTACGCTACTATCAACAGGCGCGATGGCGCTCTGGCTCTGGAGCAGGAGCTTGGCAGGATAAATGATGCGTTCCTCATCAAAGGTCTGCAAATGATTGTGGATGGGCAGGACCCGGAGGGAATCAGAGAACTTATGTCTCTTGAAATCCAGTATCTTCAGGAGCGTCATTCAAACGGCAAAAAAATCCTCGAATTTATGGGTAGTGCAGCTCCCGCTTTCGGAATGA
>Ga0299912_10004433_pt1 | contig 11505 bp, 10 predicted proteins | sample RVTome_2_FD_207667 | JGI IMG/M metagenome (GOLD analysis project Ga0299912, IMG submission 207667) | Soil microbial communities from uranium-contaminated site in the Upper Colorado River Basin, Wyoming, United States - RVT95D214 (version 2) ... | reverse complement strand
GGACGCGGATCGCCTCTTCGAAGATAGGAATGGCCTCGCCGGTTTTTTTCAGCTTGCCATAGGCGTTGGCCAGGTTGGTGTAGGCTTCGAAGAAATCCGGCTTGAGCCGGACGGCCTCCTTGAAGGATGCAACAGCCTCCTCGTAGCGCTGGAGGTTGTAGGCGCAGTTGCCGAGGTTGAAGTGGATGGCGGCCAGGTTCGAGTTGGCGGCCAAGATGTCCTTGTAGGCCGCCGCCGCCTCTTCGAAGCGTCCTTCCTTGAAGAGCGCGTTGGCCCGGATGTTGGCGTCCTCCCATTCCGGCTTGACCGCCTGCTTGACCTCGGGGGCGAGCACGGCGTCGAAGACGCTGTTCTGGCCGGGCGCGATCGAGACCCGGCCCTCGAGCGGCTGGAAGCCGGGCTTTTCCAACTTCAGCCTGTATTCGGCCGGGGAGATGCCCATCAGGAAGTAATTCCCCTTGCGGTTGGTCTTCATGACATAGGTTTGGCCGCGGGCCGGGTCGACGAGCGTGATCTTGACGTCCGCGAGCGATTTCCCGTCGGGGTCGGCGACCTTGCCCTTGATCGTTCCGGTGACGGCCAGCAGCAGCGGCGGGACGGCCGAGGCGGCGAGGAACAGCAACAGGATAATGAAGGTGACGGGAAACCGGCGTCTCTTCAAGTTCGATTCCTCCGAAGATAAACTTAACTCCGCCCGTTGTCGGTTGTCAAGGGGCGCGCGGGCCTACCGACGGGCGCCCGATCCCGCGGCCCTTTCTTCGTCAGGTGTTTTCTCCGGGAGTTAGCCGGGAGGCTTCCGGCCTTTCCGGCGCGAGGCGGGTCGCGGCGGAGTGATCGGGCCGTCGGCGACGATCCTGATCGGCGTTCCGTCGGGAACAAGTTCGTAGAGCTCGCGGATATCCGGATTGAAAAGGGCGATGCACCCTTCCGTCCAGTCCTGGAACTCCTTGATGGTCGCGGGGTCGGTGTCGCCGACTTGGAGCCCGCTCCGGAGCGGGCCGGGGTCCGCCCTGTGAGACGCGGCGAGCTCCGCCGCGTACTCCCGGGGCTGACCGTGGACGAGAAGGTCGCCCCCCAGCCTCGTGCGCTGGGGCGGGCAGCGGCCCTCCTTGAGGGCTCCCGCCACCTCTTCGAATTCCCGGGGAGTGATCAATCCTTCCGTGAGACCTCGGCGCGCGTCCGCCAGGTTCGGATAGGAGATCCAGAGGGCCAGGTAGTACGTGCTTTCCTTATGGGCGCAGATGAAGTAGTCCCCCTCCGGGGTCATCCGGTCTCCCTGACGCATCTTGGCGCCGTACGGCACGATGCCCAGTTGGACCCTGTAGGCCTTCACCATACGCCGCCCGACCCAGAGTTCGAGGCGCCTTTGGGCCTTGACGGCCAACAGCCGGGCCCCCTTGAGCTTCCCGTCCTCCAGGTGGAGGCGGTATTCCCCGACGAGATCCGCGAGCGAACGTTCAGGCCCATAGAGGGCCGGTTCATAGAGGGCGATGGTGATGTCCCAGGGCCCGACGCGCTCCGAGGCCGTGGCCGGCGTGGGCAGTGTCCGCGGCCTGCCCGGGCCCGCGGCGCAGGCGGCCCAGAAGATCGCCAGCGCCGCTATGACGGCGAGTTTGTAGCCCGGGAACTTCCCCCTGCTCTCCATCCTGACTCGATTATAGCGGATGCCCGGGGAACCGGCAAGGCAGGACCCCGGAGAACATCGACGCCGGGGTCAATGGGGACTTTTCGGCCATCAACCCGCTCCAACGCCATCCTTGACGGCATCTCAAGTCCTGAATTACAATCCTCGACGATGTCCGCGTCGGAAGACGCGAGCCTGGACCCGAGGAGGAGTGACATGCCGTCGAATCCGTGGAGTCGAAGATCGTTCCTGCGCACCGCCGGAGTTTTCGGGACGGCCGCTCTGGCGCTCGATCCCAGGCGCACGGCCCGGGTCGAGGCCGCGAGCCAGTCGGTCGCCCACATGACCCCCGAGGCCGTCGCCGCGGAAGAGTTCTATTGGCGGGAAGTCCAGCTGGCCTTCAACCTGGACCGCTCACTCATCAACCTCAACAACGGCTTCACCTGCCCCATGCCCCGGGTCGCGCTGGAATCGGTCTTCCGCTATATGGACATGATCAACATGCTCCCCGTCCATTACCAGGGCATGGTCGCCTCGAACGCCCAGACGATCCGCCGGCGCATGGCCAACGAGTTCGGCTGCGATCCCGAGGAGATGGCCCTGACCCGCGGCGCCAGCGAGGCCCTGCAGATCGTCCAGAACGGCATCGACCTCAAGGCCGGCGACGAGGTCATCACGACCGAGCAGGACTACCCGCGCATGTTGACGACCTGGGACCAGCGGATGCGGCGCGAGGGCATCAAGGTCACGCGCCTGCAGTTCCCGGTCCCGGCGACCCAAGATTTCCTCTACAACATGTTCGAGAAGGCCATCACGCCGAAGACCAAGGTCTTCCACTTCACCCACATCACGAACCTCACGGCCCAGCTCTTCCCGGTCAAGCGGCTCTCCCGCCTGGCCCGCTCGAAGGGCATCGTCACCATCGTCGACGGCGCCCACGCCCTGGGGCACTTCCCCTTCAAGCTGCGCGACCTCGAGTGCGACGCCTACGGGGTCAGTCTGCACAAGTGGCTGCTGGCCCCTCTCGGCAACGGCTGTCTCTACGTCCGCAAGGAGATGATCCCGAGGTTCTGGCCCCTCCAGGCGGCGCCCGAACAGCAGGATAACGACATCCGCAAATTCGAGTCCATCGGGACGCATCCCTGGGCCATCCGGGCGGCCCTCGGCGAATCCTTGGCCTTCCATCAGGCCATCGGGGCCGAGCGGAAGGCGGCCCGGCTGCGCTATCTGACCCTGCGCTGGGCCAACGCCCTGAAGAACGTTCCGGGCATCAAGATCCTGTCCGACCTCAGCGAGCCGGCGCAGGCCTGGGGCGTCGCCGCCGTCACCATCGAGGGCGCAGATGTCCGAGCCCTGGCCCGGTTCCTGATGAGCGCGTACCGGATCGTGGCCGTACCGCTCGTCGGGGGGGCGCCGCCGAACTCGGTCTTCGACTACCAGGCGCTCCGGATCTCCCCCAACGTCTACACGACGCTCGAGGAGATCGACACCTTCGTCGAGGCCATGACCGTGGCCGCGAAGGAAGGCGTGCCCGAGACGCCGGAACCGATCCCGGCCTACCCGGCCGACGTCACCGTCTAAGGAGGAGGTGCGAGATGGAACGCTCAGTCAGGCCGACGATCGGGGCCTTGGCTCTTTTCCTCGTCGCGGGCCTCGCTTCGGCCTTCGCGCAGGCGGAGTTCAAGGTGCCTTTCCCGCTCCAGGCGGGCGGCAAGAAGCTCGCCGCGGGCGATTACACGGTGGTCCAGGCGGCCGAGGGCGGGCTCGTCCTTCGGCAAGGATCGACCGGCAGGGAGATCCCGCTCACGGTCCTGGAGCGGATCGCCAAGCCCGAGCCGCCGGTCGCGGAACCGCGGCTCGTCTTCGACGAGGTCGGGGACTTCGCGCCCTCCTACACGGAGTACATCACCGTCTACGTCCTCTCCGAGGTCTGGCTCCCCGGCGAGGACGGCTACCGTGTCCACGTGACGAAGGGGGCGCATCGGACCAAGACCGTGAAAGGCGAAGCGGCGAAGTAGCCGGCGGGACCGGTCCGCTATAATGGTCGTTCTTAGATAGGCAGGGATTTCCCTATGATCGTCGTCGACAATCTCTCGAAGAGCTACGGCAAGCAGGGGCTCTTCGATTCGATCAGCTTCAAGGTCAACCGTCGCGAGCGCGTCGGCGTCGTCGGCCGCAACGGCCACGGCAAGACGACCCTGTTCCGGATGATCACCGGCGAAGATGAGCCCGACGCGGGGACGATCACGAAGCCGAGGAAATACCGCATAGGCTACCTCGAGCAACGGCTGATGTTCACGGAGCCCACCGTCCTGGCCGAAGGGGCCAAGGCCCTGCCCCATGACGCCCATAACGAGATCTGGCGGGTCGAAAAGGTCCTGTCCGGCCTGGGCTTCGAGGCGGCCGACCTGGAGAAGCGCCCGTCCGAGCTCTCGGGCGGCTACCAGGTCCGGCTAAATATGGCCAAGGTCCTCGTCGGCGATTATCAGATGCTCCTCCTCGACGAGCCGAGCAACTACCTCGACATCACCTCCATCCGCTGGCTGGAGCGCTTCCTCGCGGCCTGGCCCGGCGAGCTCCTGCTCATCACCCACGACCGCAGCTTCATGGATAACGTCGTCACTCATGTCCTGGGCATCCACCGGCGGAAGGTCCGGAAGATCGAGGGGAACACGGGCAAGTATTATGAGCAGATCGCGGCCGAAGAGGAGATCTACGAGAAGACGCGCGTCAATGACGAACGGAAAATGAAGGAGATGGACCTGTTCATCACCCGCTTCCGGGCCAAGGCCCGGCTGGGCGGCCTCGTCCAGTCCCGCGTCAAGTCCCTGGAGAAGATGGAGAAGCGGGAGAAGCTCGAGGCCATCAAGACGCTCGAGTTCGTCTTCGCCGAGAAGCCGGGCTTCCACAAGTACGCCCTGGACGTCCGCGACGTCTCCTTCGCCTACGCGTCCGACCGGCCCCTCATCCGGAGGTTTTCGATCAGCGTCGGGGCCAAGGACCGGGTTTTCGTCATCGGCCGGAACGGCCGGGGCAAGACGACCCTGCTCCGGCTCCTCGCTGGGGACCTGGCGCCGCAGTCCGGGGAGATCGACTCGCCCCAGTCGGTCGCCCCCGGGTACTTCGAGCAGACCCACGTCTCGACGCTGGCGGAATCGAACACGGTTCTCGAGGAGATCGGCTCGGCCGATCCCGATGGCGATCCCAAGCGGGTCCGTTTCATCGCCGGCGGCATGATGTTCGAGGGCGACGACGCCCTGAAGAAGATCCGCATCCTGTCGGGCGGGGAGAAGAGCCGCGTCCTCCTGGGCCGGCTCATCGCGACGCCCCTCAACCTCCTTCTCCTCGACGAGCCCACCAACCACCTCGACATCGAGTCGAACGACGCCCTGCTCGAGGCCATCGACGCCTTCGACGGCGCTGTGGTCATGGTCACGCACAACGAGATGTTCCTCCACGCCCTGGCCGACCGCTTGGTCGTCTTCGACAACGACGACATCGTCGTCTACGAGGGCGGCTACCAAAGATTCTTGGACAAGGTCGGCTGGCGGGACGAGGTCATGCAGGGATCGATCGCCGCGGTGCCGCAGCCCGCGACGGGAGGGGAGGAGCGTCCGAAGTGGACGCCCAAGGAACTCCGGCGCCTGCGCTCGGAGGTCATCGCCGAGCGCTCCCGGGCGCTGCGCCCGCTCGAAGCGCGGATCGCGGCCCTCGAAAAGAGCGTGGAAAGCCACGACGCGTCCCTCCGCGAGCTCAACGGCGAGCTGGTCAAGGCCTCCCAGGGCCGTCATGGGAGCAAGGTCGTCGAGATATCGAAGTCCATGCACGAGGCGAAGAAGACGATCGACGGCCTGCTCGAGGAGCTCGAAAAGGTCACCGTGGATTACGAGGCGAAACGGGCCGGATTCGACGCGAAGATGAGAGACCTCGACGATACCGGTAACGCCAGCTAAGAAAAGAAGCCCCAGAGGGGGTCAAACCTTAATTCTTATACTTTTTTTGCCTTGGTTTGCGTTTCACGGGTCCGAGGGCCGGAAAAGTATAAGAATTAAGGTTTGACCCCTTCTTTCTTTGCTATATAATTTGCCCCTAATGCCTCATTCCGAAATGACATGATGCGCCATCGGTTAGCCCTTGTCCTCCTGGCCCTCAGCGTCGCCTTTTCCCCCTCTTGCCGCGGCGGCCGGTCGCAGACCGATATGACCCTGGCCGGCTCGACGAGCATCCAGCCCTTCGCCGACAAGTGGGCCGAGGTCTTCATGGAGAAACGCCCCGGGCTGGGCGTCAACGTCCAAGGTGGCGGGTCGAGCGCAGGCATCCAGGCCTGCAAGAGCGGCGTCTGCCAGATCGGCATGTCCTCGCGGGAGCTCAAGGGCGACGAAAAAGACCTCACCGAGATCGTCGTCGCCCGGGACGGCCTGGCCGTCATCGTCCATCCCTCGAACCCCGTCCGGGGAGTGAAGCTGGCCGAGGTCAAGCAGATCTTCTCGGGCGATCTGACGAACTGGAAGCCCCTCGGCGGGGCTGACCGGCAGATCACCGTGGTCACCCGGGAGGAAGGCTCCGGGACGCGGGGCGCCTTCCAAGAGCTGGTCATGGGCAAAACCCGCATTTTCCGTGGCGCCATCACCGAGGATTCCAACGGGACGGTCCGGGAGATCATCGCCCACGACCCTCACGCGATCGGCTTCATCTCCCTTGGCCTGGTCAACGAGCAGGTCCGGGCTCTCGAGCTCGACGGGGCCGGGGCCAACGAGGCCAACATCAGGAACGGGCGCTACAAGCTCGTCCGGCCTTTCCTGTTCGTCAGCCGGGGGGAGCCGACGGGCTTGGCGAAGGAGTTCGTGGATTTCGTCCTTTCGGAGGAAGGCCAGACATTGATCAAGAAGGAGGGGCTCCTCCCGGTCAAGTGACCGGAAGAGGCGAGCGATGGACACGACGTCGAAAGGGCGCGGTAAGAACAAGCTGGAGAGGAACGACCGCCTCGTCCGTTTGGCGCTCCTCGTCGTCGCCTTCTCGGCGGTCTCCATCCTCCTCGTCATCACCGTCTTCATCGTCGGACAGGGGACGCCGATCATGTTCAAGTACGGGTTGAAGAGTTTCCTGGCCGGGGCCAACTGGTACCCCTCGGAGCAGCTCTTCGGCCTGTGGCCGATGATCGTCGGCTCCCTGTTCGTCACCGCTGGCGCTCTGGTCATCGGCATCCCCTTCGGCCTGGCCTGCGCCATCGTTCTGACGGAGTTCTCATCGAAAAGGGTCCGGCGTTTCATCAAGCCGGTCATCGAGCTCCTGGCGGGCATCCCGTCGGTCGTCTACGGCTTCATGGGTGTCATCATCCTCGTCCCGTTCATCCGGGAGACCTTCGGCGGGCCGGGCCTGTCGGTCCTGGCCGTCTCGATCATCCTGGGCGTCATGATCCTGCCGACCATCATCTCCATCTCCGTCGATTCGCTCCAGGCCGTGCCCCCGTCCTACCGGGAAGGCTCGATCGCCCTGGGCGCGACGCGTTGGCAGACGGTCAAGATGGTCCTATTCCCGGCGGCCCGCTCCGGCATCATCGCCAGCATCATCCTGGGCATGGGCCGGGCCATCGGCGAGACCATGGCCACCATCATGGTCGCCGGCAACGCCGCCGAGATCCCCCGCTCGCTCCTCGCGCCGGTCCGGACCCTGACCTCGAACATCGCCCTGGAGATGAGCTACGCGACGGGCGAGCACCGGGAGGCGCTCTTCGCGACGGGCGTCGTCCTTTTCGTCATCATCATGGTCCTCAACACGATCGCCAACGCCACATCGGCCAAGCGGAGGAAGCAGCCGTGAAACGCCTCGGCCCCCGCGTCGAAGAGAAGGTCGCCCGCGTCGGGCTGTGGGCCCTGACCCTCATCACGGTGGGCGTGCTCTTCTTCATCATCTTCTTCATCCTGCGCCGCGGCCTGCCCGTCCTGAGCCTGGAGTTCCTGACGGCCAATCCCGTGGACATGGGCAAGTCGGGGGGCATCTTCTCGACCATTGTCGGGACGGCCGCCCTGACCGTCCTGGCCCTCCTCATCGCCGCCCCGCTCGGCGTGGGGACGGCGATCTTCCTCACGGAGTACACCTGGGGCGGCCCCGTGACCCGGATCATCCGCTTCGGGGCCGAGTGCCTGGCCGGCATCCCCTCGATCATCTTCGGCCTCTTCGGCTTCATCCTCTTCGTCACCAAGCTCAAGCTCGGCTGGTCGATCCTGAGCGGCGGGCTGACCCTGGCCTTCATGCTCCTGCCGACCATCATCCGAACGTCGGAGGAGGCCATCAAGGGCGTCCCCCCGGCCTACCGGCAAGTCAGCTTCTCCCTGGGCAGCACGAAGTGGCAGACCGTCACCCGGGTCGTCCTGCCTTCGGCCATGCCGGGCATCGTCACCGGCATCGTCCTGAGCATCGGCCGCAGCATCGGCGAGACGGCCGCGACCATCTTTACCGCCGGCAGCGCCCTCCGGTTTCCGACCTCGATCTTCTCCTCGACCCGGACGATGTCCGTCCACTTCTACATCCTGGCCCGGGAGGGCATCTCCATGTCGAAGGCCTACGGCACGGCCGCCATCCTGATCATCGCCATCCTAGGCATAAACGTCCTGACCTATTACTTGATGAACCGGTTTATCAAGAAATATTCCTAAGGAGAGAAAAGCGGCGGATATGAGCGACATCGCCATCCGGGTCCAGGGCTTCAGCCAGTTCTTCGGCGACGTCCGCAAGCTCAACGCCCTCGACCTGGACGTCCGCCGGAACGAGATCCTGGGCATCATCGGGCCCGCCCGGAGCGGCAAGTCGACCTTCCTCTGCGCCCTCAACCGGCTCAACGACCTCGTCCGCGGCTCGCGTCACGAGGGGACCATCACGATCGACGGCCGCGACATCTACGCGCCCGATGTGGACGTCGTCGAGCTGCGCCGGAGGCTGGGCATGGTCTTCGCGACTCCCGTCCCGCTGCCCCGCTCCATCTACGAGAACGTCGCCTTCGGCGCCCGGCGGGCCGGCGTCAGCGGCCGGGAGCGGCTGGACGTCCTCGTCCGGGATAGCCTGGAGAAGGGCGGCCTGTGGGAGGAGGTCAAGGACCGACTTGGAACTAGCGCCCTGAAGCTCTCCGGAGGGCAGCAGCAGCGCCTCTGCGTGGCCCGGATCCTGGCCGTCATGCCGGAGTTCATCCTCCTCGACGAGCCGACTTCGGGACTCGATCCCATCTCGACCATGAAGATCGAGGAATCCCTGCGCAGGCTCAAGAAGGACTACACGATCATCCTCGTCACCAACAACACGAAGCAGGCGGCGCGCGTCGCCGACCGGACGGCGTTCTTCCTCAGCGGCGACCTCGTCGAGGTCGGCCCGACACCGCAGATTTTCACCGCGCCGGCAGATCAGCGCACGGACGATTACCTCCGGGGAAAGTTCGGATAGGCGGCCATGGCCATCATTGAAGTCCGCGAACTGTCTTTCTACTACGGGAAGTTCCAGGCCTTGAAGAACATCAGCCTGGACATCGGGAAAAACAAGATCACCGCCCTCATCGGGCCTTCGGGCTGCGGCAAGACGACGTTTCTTCGGTCGCTCAACCGCATGACCGACCTCATCGAGGACGTCCGGGTCACGGGGACGGTCCTCATCGACGGAGAAGACGTCTACAAGTCCGGCACCGATCTTCTCCAGCTCCGCAAGAAGGTGGGCATGGTCTTCCAGCGGCCCAACCCGTTCCCGCTGAGCGTGTTCGCTAACGTCGTCTATGGGCTTCGCGTGCACGGCCTCCGCGACGCCGGGGCCCTCGAGGAAAAGCTCACCCGCAGCCTCGAAGCCGTGCACCTCTGGGACGAGCTCAAGGACCGCCTGGACGAGAACGCGCTCAAGCTCTCGGGGGAGCAGCAGCAGCGCCTGTGCATCGCGCGGCTGGTCGCCGTCGAGCCGGAGATCCTCCTCATGGACGAGCCGTGCTCGGCCCTCGACCTGGCGGCGACCGCCAACATCGAGGACCTCATGGCCGAGCTCAAGAAGCGCTACACCATCGTCATCGTCACCCATAACATGCAGCAGGCCGCCCGCGTTTCTGACGTCACCGGCTACTTCCTGCTCGGCGAGCTCATCGAGATCGGCGAGACCCAGCGGATCTTCACCAATCCCCGCGACCCCCGGACCGAGGATTACATCACGGGCCGCTTTGGCTAGCTTTTAGGGTATAATAGATCCGCTTCTTTCGACGGGAGGGACGCACGATGAGAAAACCATTTCTGAAGGTCTCCGGGACGGCCGCGACCGTCCTTTTCGGCGCGGCCTGCATCATCGCCCCGCACCCGGGCGAATCCACGGGCTGGCGGACCGTCTCTCGACCCGAGACGGGAAACGAGATCCGGGAGACGATCGACTTCCGGACGGGCGGCACGCTGTCCCTGGAGAACGATTTCGGCGACGTCGTGATCACGGGCTGGGACCGGGACTCGGTGCGGATCATCGCCAAGGCCGTCGCCTCGCAAGCGCGGCCGCAGCGATCGGCCCGCGAGTACGGCGCCCGGACGTCCGAGCCCGACGTCGAGATCCGGGAGACGGATGACGGCCTCCTGATCAGGAACCGCACCTTCGAGGGCCCGGGTCGTCCCCCCGAGGTGGCCTACGAGGTCCGCGTCCCCAACTCCGTCCGCCTGACGGGGATCCGCATCAGCGAGGGAAACCTCTCCGTCGCCGACGTCTTCGGGCGGCTTGAAGCGTCGCTCGACCAGGGGGACCTCAAGGTGGCCAACTACTCGGGGTCGGTCGAGGCCGTGATCGGGACGGGTGAAGCCGACGTCGAGGTCCTCGACCTCCGCGAAGAGGACTCGATCACCATCTCTTCGCGCAAGGGCGATATCGTCCTCCGCTTGGAATCCGGAACGGGGGCCATCGTCGAGGCAGACGCGCCCCGCGGCGAGGTCCGGAGCGATTTCGATCTAGGCGTGAAGATGCCGGTTTCCACCGTCAAGGGCTGGATCGGGGAGGGCGGGCCGGCCATCATCTTGAGAGCCGCGGATGGCCGGATCGAGATCGTCGCCGTCAAGCGCTCCGCCGGGGACATCCGCGCGGCGAAAGGAAAGTGAGGGGACAACATGGACGACCTTCATCTCGACGACGAACGGACGGACGAGCCCAGGAAAGTCTGGGGCCTCGCAGCAGCGATCTTCGGTGTATTGGCCGTAGCTGCGGCCCTCTACTACTTCGTCTTCATGAAAAAACCGGAGGCGCCCGCCACGCCTGCGCCGGCGGCCGAATCCGGTCTGCCGGCCGAGGACGACAAGGCCGCCGCCGGGCCGGCCGGCGAGCCGCTCGCCTTTCCTGTGGTCGCGCTCGCGGAGAGCGACGCGGCCGTCCGGGAATTCGCCGCGGCCATGTCGACGAATCCGGACTTCGTCAGGTGGATGCTGACCAAAGACCTCATCCGGAAATTCGTCGTCTCCGTCGACAACGTCGCCAACGGCCTGAGCCCGAAGCCGCACGTCGATTTCTTCGCGCCGGCAGGGGAATTCCGCGTCGCCCGGACGAAAGAGGGGACGATCGTCGACACGGCGTCCTACTCCCGGTACGATCCCGTCGTCGGGGTGGCCCTTTCCTTGGACGCGTTGGCCGCCGCCCGCCTCTACCGGGCGGTCAAGCCTCTCCTCCAGGAAGCCTACCAGGAACTCGGCTATCCCGGCCTGGATTTCGACGACACGCTCGTCCGGGCAATGGCCGAGCTCCTTGGGACGCCCGTCGTTGACGGCCCCACCCGGCTGGAGCAGAAAGTCCTGAGCTACGCGATGGCGGACGAGACGCTCGAGGCGTTGAGCCCGGCCCAGAAACAGCTTCTCCGCCTGGGCCCGAAGGGCGTTCGTACGGTCCACGACAAG
>Ga0299912_10004432_pt1 | contig 11505 bp, 9 predicted proteins | sample RVTome_2_FD_207667 | JGI IMG/M metagenome (GOLD analysis project Ga0299912, IMG submission 207667) | Soil microbial communities from uranium-contaminated site in the Upper Colorado River Basin, Wyoming, United States - RVT95D214 (version 2) ... | reverse complement strand
CTATGAATATAAGGCCTCTTCTGAGACCTGTGCTTGCTGTAATCTCAGACAGAGATGTACCCGTGCCAAGGATGGTCGTAGCCTCAAGCGCCATGAGAGGCAGGATGCATTAGATACCATGCTGCAAGTGGCTGCATACAGAGAGGCCAAACGAGATATCAAGACGCGCCAGCACTTATCGGAGCGATCCTTTGCCTGGTCCACACGGTATGGGTATAAGCGGGCGCGATGGCGAAGGCTGTGGCGTGTGCAAATACAAGACTTTCTCATCGCTGCCGTTCAGAACATAACGATCTTGATCAACCACACAACGGATAAATTGTCAAAGAGCAATGCCCAGACGGGCCATCTGAGGAAGCTTCAAAGAATCACAGGTGCTGCTCTCTCTTTGTTTTGCTACTCATTCATGCAATTTTTGAGGAGGAGCTGTTCCCATGGCTGTATCTCGGCATACAGCATATCTTAAACCCTTGAAATTGGTTTTGAGCAACAGGCCGTCAAGACCTGACACCCGATCCCCTTCAGGAAAGAACCCGCACCATTCTTCTCCTCAAATGTTTCCCAGGCTAGGGAAATAGGGAGAAAAGTGCTATGCGCAAAAAAGCCGCCACCCACTATGAAATTATAAGGACTGTGAAGCTTGAAGAGAAAAGGCTCACCAGGCTGCAGCTTCTGAAAAAGACGTTTCCCACCCGGCTGCCAGAAATTCACCTCATCAATCCCCGGCAGTCCTGCCAAGCATGCGAACCAGTCGTTATCAGTAACCCCGACAAACGCCTTCAACGTTGCCTCTGGTCAAAACAATTCACTAATTAAAGACTTGACTCCTCTTGTTCCCTCCGCGTTCAAGACTCTTCAGCAAGCTTGACGTCCAGCTCCGACTTGAAGTTATTGATCTTCCCCTCACGAAGACTCTGGAAGAAGATGTTGAAACTTCGTTCCGTAAAGAAAGTAAATTTGTATCGCATGGGATTACCCTCTTTCTTCAAATTATCATTAACGCGCTCGAAGTGCGCAAGAGCATACTCATTCTTCTTTTTGTTCTCTTCAGAAGGCTCATGTAGCTCCTCGTCACCTTTGATTTCGATGACAACAATAAGGTTGTCCACTTTGATAAAAATATCCGGATTGAACTTGCCACGCTTTGGATGTTCACCCCTTTTCCAGGCGTAATCTATTTCATAAAAACGAGTGGCTGTCGACTTAATCCAGCAGTCGTAACAGCTAACATTCTGCGCTTGAAGTAACATGTTGATGAATCGCCGCTCGTTGTCGGAATCGGCGATCACGCAATTGAGAGGAGCTTTGAAATCGAGACGGTTTTGAACAAATATCGCCTTGTAGCCGCTGCCAGCTTCCGTTGCCTCATCAAAGAATTCAATCTGCTCATCAAACAAGGTCTCGCGTGTCTGGTCGACGTAGAAGATAGTCTTGGTATTCCTCAATTCTCCTGCACTCACACTGTCCGATTGGCGCTGCCTGGTTGAGAGAGTGAGGTAGCTCTCAACTTTTGTCTTGTATCGAACGTTTTCTGATTCTTTGCGCCGCAGAGTGCCAAGCGATTGAAGGAACTTCTGCTTCATGCTATCTGTAGCTTCTTTGGCACCGATCTTCGCCAAAGATTCCTTGATTATGTTCTCAAGCCGTAGGATTGGGAACTTATCAGTATAGATAGTTCTCATCTTTTGGTCAGGATCATCAAGATCTTGGGCTTCTTCGAGACGACGGTACATTTCTTCAGCAACTTCACGTGCAGAAAACGTCTTGTGTCGAAGCTTAGTCTGCCACTTGTATCGATCTCCGGTTGCTGCCCTCTCAAACTCGATGCTAACATCTTCCGCTGGCGTGTCTGTGGCGAGATCGACATAACCCTTTGTAAATAAAGTATACTCACCGGTCATCGGTTTCTTTATCGAAACGGGTTCAAGTGTGTAATCGATATTGTGGAGCTCAAAATGGTAGGGTGAGGACTCCATAACGTGTGAAGAGAGCCGTTTTTCAATTTCCAGAATCTCGTTCACCAAATGCCTAATGCGTGGCGCCCAAGCATCGTGATTGAAAACGGTGACTTCTGGCTGCGTGCCTTTCCAGCCATCAGGGATTCTGAGACCACGCCCCAGAACCTGTGCTATCAGGAGTTTACTATTAAATGCTTTCTCTTCATGAGGAACGATCTGAAAGACACGCTTGACATCCCATCCTTCGTTGAGCATCGAAACAGAAACAATCCATTCGACCTTACTTGTTGATCGATCCACAAAAGGTAACTTGGAGATATCATTAGCTTTACTGTGAACAACAAGGACTTTCTCGTCAACAGAATCCGGTTTGAGTCCAATTTCTTCAACCAGATAAGACTTTAATTCCTCAGCAACTTCTTCGCACCTCCTAATTGATGGTGTGACAATAATTGACAGTGGACGGAGTTTTCGCGCATTAAGTTTCCTTCGCAAGTCTTCGTGCCGGTTATAGATCAACTGCCATTTCTCATCGGGATCAGCAGTCTGGGGCATTTCCGCAACATAATCGACTTTCTTAACGCGATTTTCTTCCATAGCTTGCCGCAGTGAGTAGCGATAAATAACATCGGCAAAATAGTCGTCGCCAATATAGCAAGTACCGGAAACACCGACAACATAGCGGAATCCGTAATCCGGTTCTAACAAGAATTCTTTCCATCGCTTAATCTTTGTTTCCGATTTGGCTAATTCGTTGGCAACGTGGTGAGTTTCATCGTTAAGCACAGCCACGCGAGCACCCTTGCCTTTGAGACTATCACGAATTGACGAGCCGACGTGTTCAAGAATGGCGTGATAATTTTCTACGCATATGCTTCCTTCGGTAATACTCTCGCTGGCGTCGATAATGCGCGGTGGTGAAAACTCTGAACCGTCAGGGAGAAGATCGCGGAGATCAGCATTTCCGGCAAGCTCTCTGAACTTGTCAATCAGTCCATCTTCGATGGTTGTTGAAGGGCAAAGGACTAAGACACGGTCGACAATTCCCTCTGCGAGCAGGATGGCAGCCAAGCCGTAAAGCACGTAGCTTTTTCCAACGCCGGTTGCAAGATCGAGCGAACAAGATAATTGCTCAGGTAATTGCAGATGTCGTTCCATTCCTTGCCAAGAGCCATAGCGTTCTTCCAGTACATCATTCGCCTCATAATTTGCCTTTGCAAGATCACGTAGATTCCCATACTCGCCGCTTAGTAAATATCTGAGAGTTGTCCTAAGAGCTTCCTTTTGATACTCTCGATCATCGCAAAGTTCATCGAGAAATGCTTCGTACTTTCCCTCATCCCATTTCCGACGATCTACAGCCTTGCTCACCCTTAGAATGAGATCTTCATTGCGAAATTTCTGTCTATCTGCATTACGTGGCATAATTACTTTCGCAATTTCTTTTTCGATTTGGATGATTTCTTGGAACGGATGCCGAGTTTGTCGCGTGTGATAAGCTCACGAGCTTCGTTACCGTAAATGTCTATGAATACTGCCATGAGTTTCTCACCGACCTTTTCGACGGGAAACCATGCCTGCCACTTGTCGGCTTCAAGTTGATGCGCATAGAATACCGCATCGAGGTCAAAGACCTTACCGTCATAATCAAAATCCAGCATAAGCATGGACATCGTTTCTAAACCCCCGAGGGTATCCTTGCCGCGAATGCGGGCGCAGCTTTCAAAGCGTTTAATTTTCAAGTATGCTTCGCCAAACATCTCGCCCTTGCGTTTCTTCACCGTTACAGACCACTCCACTTGAGGTGGCTGAATGAAGTCGAAGCCAAACGCGTCAACAGTTTCGTTGACAGCAGACTCATCGTTCGGTTGTTTTAATGCGGTAAAATCCCGATGGTGAAGCTCATTGATCACCGAATAAGGAATACGAAGAGCATAATAACGGACTCCATCGAGGTCAATATAATCCTGCTGGAAGTCGAAAACTCCGCGGGGAGCGATAATGAAAAACTTCCTTCCAATTTTTTTTCCGACGGCTAAGTGGATGTCTTGGATGGTTTCTTCGTCAATCCTTTTTCCCGGATGTTCGATGTGATTGAAAACGAGAACACTTGCCCCTTTGAGTTTACCATCGAGAGCCAAGCCGCCGATGGTGTGAGGCACATCTTTGCATCCAAATAATTGAAGTGCAAAGAAACGCCAGCCTGACCATGGCAATTGTCTGAGACTTGAGAAGTCATACAAACCGGCGTTATAATGCGTAAATGGTATCGGCTTGAAAGGTCTGCCTTTATTTCCAATCTTAGTCTTTAGGTTGAGCATCCGTTTTTGGATTGTATAAATAGAGAGCTTTCCACAATCAATGGCTATCCACCTACGTCCAAGTTTTTCAGAGACTGCACATGTAGTTCCTGATCCCGCGAATGCGTCAAGGACAATGTCTCCTGGTTTTGAGCCAGCCTTGATAATTCGATTTAATAGTGATTCCGGCTTTTGAGTTGGATAGTCAATGCGTTCCAATGCCTGCGAATTTACAGCATTAATGTCCAACCAAATATCTTGTAATGCGACACCTGACATTTCATCAAGGTATTGCTTGTATCTGGCGACCCCATTACTTGTATAATACAACCTTTTCTCCTTCTCATAACGCTTCAATGTTTCGATGGGACAGCGCCAAGATTGGGTTATTCCTTTCCATTTATATAGGTATCCTCCTCCTTTCAACCCTTTTGCACTCAAATCTCGATCAAGGAATCGACGATTTTTCTCGATGTGTTTGTACCGCTCTTCTATATAGTCTTCGGAATATGGTTGATATTCCTGATTGAACACGAATTCACTAGACCTTGAATAGAAGAATATGGAATCGTGCAGGTTGGCAAAAGTGGCCGAGTCGCTATGTGCTGAAGATCGTTTCCATATGATTTCGTTTTGAAATTTGTCTTCACCGAGAATCTCATCGAGTATCGCTTTAATATAGTGGGACTTCTTAGTATCTAGATGTATAAAAATTGAACCATCATCAGAGAGAAGTTCTCTTAAAAGTATTAGTCTCTTCCTTAAGAATTCAATGAACTCAGCACCGGCTACTTTATCTGTATACGCTTTCTGTTCTTGAGTTCCTGAAAAATCTTTCTTTGTGGCAAATGGTGGATCTATGTAAATGAGACGCACACCGGGAGTGCCATCAGAATTGCTAAGCGACCCTTTCTTTTTATCCTCAAGAAGAGTCTTCATCGCTTGAAGGTTATCGCCAAAAATCAGCATGTTATGCCAATCCCGTCCATTCTTGCCAAATGTGCTTACAGGTTGGAGAGGTAAAGCCATAGTATTGGCAATGATATCTTCCTCGCGTTCTTTTCCATGGTATACAAGCTCGTACTCGCGTTTCTCAGGCGGAAAGAGTTCGCGTGACCATTCTCGAGGTAACTCATCGCCTCTCCGAAGCGCGGCAATTACCATTTGCTTGAATTCTTCGGTCATCAACTTGTCCTATTCTTTAATTGTTTGTGCGGCAAGGGTTTGCAATCTTAGCTCATCGAGCAAACCCGAGTCTGCAAAACTGAAATAAACCTTATCAGCAATAATCACGTGATCAAGAACCTTAATCCCAAGCGGAAGGCAAGCGGCGATAATATCGCGTGTGAGAAGCCTGTCTACCTCGCTAGGTTCCGCCGCTCCCGACGGATGGTTATGTGCAGCAATTATTGCAGAGGCGTTCGTTTGCAATGCTCGGGAAATGAGTATACGAATGTGAGGCCTTACCGAATCGACCGTTCCTTCTGCAATGAGTGCATCTTCAAGAAGTCGTCCTCGCCTGTTAATGTACGCAACTCTGAAGTGTTCTTCTGGAAGATTCTGCAGGCGAGCTTTAAAATATGCCGCAGCTTGCTGAGTAGACTTAATAGTTGTCTTCTCTCTTAGCGTCGGTAGCGACGCACGCCTGCCGAGTTCCAAGCCAGCAAGTAGTTGGGCGAGCTTGGCTTTACCTAAACCCTTCATTCCATCCCATGCAGGAATAGGGGCAGACATCATTGCCTGAAGTGTGCCGAACCGCCTGAGCAATTCCCTTGCCAGTTCGACGGCGCTTTTTCCCCGGACACCAAGGCGGAGAAGGATTGCGATAACTTCAGCATCGGTAAGCGAATGAGCGCCGCGCGACAACAACCTCTCGCGTGGTCGTTCATCTTCGGGCCATTGGGCAATACCAGATCGTTTTTGTTTTGCAGTCAATTGTTACTCGTGTTCTCCAATTGATCTAAGAACACATCTAAAAGGAACAGTAAAAGGTGTCAGGCCTTGAAAGATGAATCAGTATTCTACGCCCCCCCGCCTTTTAGTTGTTCCGGCGTCCTTTCGCCTAGCCACAGCTTAACCACGTTTCTCCATCCTATTTTGCGCCATTTTTTAAAGGCCGCTTTTAGCTCATCCAGATCCTTCGCTTGCAACAGATCTTTCTGGGCGGCCTTTAGATCTTCTAAAGAAGCAATTGCGGGCATACGGTGCCTTTCTTTCTATTAATCTTCAGCCCAATGGTGTCAGGTTTGCACCCTTTATGATCGCCTTCACCCCTCAATTGTTCTGGAGTGTGTTCTTGATGCCAAAGTTTGTCTCGGCACTAAAAGGATGCACCTTTTGGGCCGAGATGTCGCCCCACCCCCTTGTTAGGTATTCTGTATCGCATTTGCCCGTGGGGCTCATTTATCCCAGCCGTATTGGGCGTCAACTCTTGGCCGGGATGTCGCCCCACACAGGCGTTCCGTCTGCTGTTATGCGCTCGTCCGTGGGGCTCCACTTTTAAGTCTTCTAGGGAAGCAATCGCCGGCATGGTTTACCTCCACCTATCGCAGAGCGCGAAGTGCATGGAGCACCCCAACGTAAAGTGCGAAGTGTTGACTGCTTTTTTACCTATTGCCATTTCCACTTTTGAGCATTCCAAGTTATCTGGCCTCCTGATAAAAGGGATTCCCGGGAACAAACTGGTTCAAGAAAGAGCTCCAGATGATCGATTGCCTTGGTAAAAGTCGTATAAGATTCGAGGTGACTCCTCCTTAAAAATGCTGTCCATTGCGTCTGTTTTTCCTTTGAGGATTTAAACCCGTTGGTAAAGATAGATTTTCTATCCTCAATCGGTGTCCCTCTCCTATTAAAAGTCTTAACAATGGCTTTGTGCAAAAGATGCATATCGAAGGCCTGATGCGATGCAAGAAACAGGATATCATAAATATCTTTCATCCGGCTGGTTAAGATATTCAATTTTACGAGGGACTGAAATTTCTCCGCAATGGTAGATTCTTTAGAATAGACTTTCAAACGTGGAACGAGTTGGTCATCAAGCAATACAGGAAATTCCATTTCAACCGGCCCTGCCACCAAAACATCCCCAAATGCAATATCAATCTGGAGCGTCTTCCTTGCTTTATCCAATGACCCATTAATTTTGATTCTTATACCCTCGTAATCTGCATCCTCCATAATATTTTCAAGGCTGATACTCTCGGGGAAGAATGTAACCCCGTCCGCCACCTCAATTTTCGAGATATCATGAATCATCCCTTTTATAGTGGTAAGATCCCTCGATTTCGACCTTACCAAAAAATCAACGTCCTTTGTCGGTCTAAGAAATGGCATTTCGTAGATAAGAAATACCAAGGCACCTTTCAGGATAAAAGCCGAACGAAAAGACGAGATAGAAACCCTGTAGAGAAACCTTTCCTGAAAATACCGAAGAAGAAGGGCATCAAAATCCATTTTCGTTTCTTTTGCGATATTCGTAAGCCTTGCCCTGATCGATGCCCCTGAATCCTTTATTTCCCTCTTTTTCACCAACCTCCTTTTCCTCATTGTCTAACAAGAGCCTTCAGATACGGCATCATGATTGTTTTCACCTGACAAATCTCAGCATATTTCCTGAGCTTATTGACATTTGCTTCCTTGTGGGAGAGATAGTTTTTAAGGCCCTCAAGAGCAAGGTCTTCCCCATATTTGTTGCGGTAACGAAACATATCGCAGATGGTTTTCTCTTTGTTGTAAATCTTTATGGTACAGTTGGGCGCTGCAATGTGTTCAATCCCAGGTTTGTAAAATCTTTTTCTAAAATAAAAAACCCTCAGCGGTGGGAAATCGATCTTGGGGACTTTGGCTGCATTTGGAATAGCTACATAAATCTCCGAAGGATTAAACGTAGTCAGATCATAAAAGGCAAGGGCTGAGACAAGGCAGATTACACCATCAGGGATCGCCTTGCAAACATCAATGATTTCCTGGCTTATTGTAATGCCAGAACCCTTTATTTTTGGAAGGGGAATCATCATCTCTCCAACGTTTGCAAGTCTGTAAAGCCCTGGTTTGACCTTGACGATTGTCCCCTGTTTCAGTAGGCGAGCAATATCCCGTGTCTGGAAGGAGACGGCTTTGAGCTCCTTCATCAGGGCATATCCCCCATGTTTCTTGAAGTATGTGATAATTTTTTCCATATCAGCAAAACGATTCTTTTTTACTGTCAATATTATACATTGACAGATAAATAGAATCAATCCAAATTCGAATTCTGATGGAATTCTGGGAATTCTGGGGACACCATACTTAATTATTCCCCTTGTTCAATTTTGTACCCCAATGGTGTCAGGCCTACACTATTCACTACGTGCCCCCGCCTTTTAATTGTTCCGGCGTTCTTTCCTCTCCCAGCAGTAAAAGGTGGTAGCTTGTGGCCGGCCTGCCCCGACGCCAGTTGGGGGATGTCGCCCCACCCAGTCGTTACGTATGCTGCATCGCTCTTGTCCGTGGGGCTCCACAATCGCCGGCATATTGTTCCCTCTTTTCCTCTGTCAGATTCCGCTTCGCATAGATGTGGTTTATTGTCTTTTTCTCTTAACCCGATACATGGATTTGCTTTCAGCGACGATTGGCAGTTTCCCCGGTTTCTTCGATTGGATCTCAATATCAATGCGTGCTCCGAGAACGTCGGCAACGCGACGCAACATGCTGAGGGAGTGACCTTCATACGAGGGTGATTCCAGACGACTGATCTGCTGTTGAGATGTCCCGACCCGCTTTGCCAACTCTTTCTGAGATAATCCGGATGCTTTACGGAGCGAGGCAAGTTTCAGTGCCACATCCCAGGCCTCACCGGCTTTCTCAAATCGCTCCGTGAACTCCGGGTCTCTCAACTGTTTTTCAAGGTATAGATCAAAATTTGTTCGTCGTTTCATAAAGGATTCCTCGATAGCCAATCCTCTCTTCTCTCCAAAGCTACTGTAAGATCCCGTTTGGGGATCGCCCGAGCCTTATTTCGTATTCCATGGACCGTAATAATCCGCTGCCCTTTCGCAAAAAAGTAAAGCACTCTTGTATTCAGTTTACCAACATGTCGGAGTTCGAAAAGGTCATTCCCAAGAGGCTTTGACAGAGGCGGCCTGTGGTACTGTCTATTCCGAAGCTTTGCGAGCCCTGCCATGATTGCTGCAAAATCATTGGAGTCTGCTTCTTTAAGCCCATTCAAAAATTCCCGAACAGGGCATCTGCCTCGTTCCGTTTCATAAAATTCTACCGTGAATTCCATAGTGTGTCAACATCAAATTTGATGTATATTACTTGGGTCACCTTTTCAGTGGTCAATTATGCGCCCTACCGCCTTAGTTGCGCCAAACAAAAAAGGGCCTTGGGAGACCCTTACCATGCTATCCTTTTCCAACCCTCTTTCTTCATGCCTCTTATCTCCCTCTAATTTTAGACATAACTCAGTTTCCTCTCAATGTCAGAAGCAATGTGTTTATAGCGGGGGTTCTCCAGGCTTCGCTTGAGTGTAGTAAAGGTAGCGAGATCTACTTTCTTCTTCAATATCTTTTCAAGATGGTAGGCTAGTTCTACAAACTCCAGCCCCAAAGGTCTCATCAATTGGACAAGAATATCGACATCACTTTTTTTTGTCTGATTATCTTTTGCAAACGAGCCGTAGATGGCGATTCGTTGCACACCATACTTCTCCTGTAAGTATGGCAATTGTTTTTTCAATAGGTCTAGGACCTCTTGCTTTGTCCGAGGTTCTTTCATCTGTCACCACTTCACGCCATGCCCCCTTGGGCCTGGCCTTAATTCTCTATGATTTCACCACGGATTTCATCACGGATCCAGCACGGATCTAAGTCCCGCCCATCATAGGCAATCTTGCCCCTGTCCTCCACGCACAGCGGACAGGTTATAGGGTTCATAGCACAAAATCAGCGGGAAGTCGAGGGGTCAATCCATCCGCCCCATCTCTTTGAGAATCTCCGGCAAGGGCAATGCTTTTAAGCGCGTAAATCCCAAGGGCCCTGGTTATGCGCTTGCTCCGCCCGAGGCGGCGGCCAGAGTTTTTTGGAGCGGATCACGCGGGCCCACCGGGCGAATCCGATGTTGACGGGCAGATAGAAGAAAGGACGGACGCGGGGCTTGGTCATGATCCTTTTCCAGATGTTGCGCCAGGAGTAGACCTTTTTCCACGTGGATCTCATCCCCCAGTGGAGCTCTGCCGGAGTCATGTTCCTGGGGAAGAAGGTCACCGAGCCGTGGTCGTATGCTTCCCAGTTGCGGTTGAAGATCCGGCCCTGCGATTCCATCTGCGCGTAAAGGGGGGTGTCCGGCAGGGGGGTGAGGATCAGTGTAAAGGCGGTCTCGAGGCGGTTTTCGACGGCGAATGCGGCGATCCGGTCAAAGACCGCGGGCGTGTCCTCATCAAATCCCACGATGAACGTACCCATGACGCCGATGCCGCGCTCGTGCAGGCGGCGAATGGAATCGGCATATTCGGCTGTCCTGTTCGGGAACTTGTGCATGGAATCGATCGTTGCCTGGGAGAGCGATTCAAAGCCGATGTTCACGCCCATACAACCCGACTCGGCCATGAGGTCCAGCATGGCATCATCCCGCGTGAGGTTGAAGCTGGCATGGCCATACCACCTGATATCGCAGTCCTTGAAGACCTCCAGCACGGCCCGGGCATGACGGGAATCCGAGACGAAATTGGAGTCCATCACATAGAGGAGGCGCCTTTCGATAAAGTAGGGGATGTCGGGGTGCCAGTGCCCTGCCAGCCAGGTTTTCCATCGCGCCTGCACGGGCCTCGGGCCGAACAGGGCCATCAGCTCTTGGCGAATCGCCTCCGGCGGCCTGCCCCTCGACCTTTTTCCGAAAAATTGTTGCACGCCGCAAAACGCGCAGCCGACTGCGCAGCCGCGGGTTGTTTCAATGATCTGCCCGGGATGGTAGAACTTTTTGTTAAAAAGGTCGCGCCGCATGACGGGAAGGCAAGCGAGGTCCGCCTCCCGGCCGACATATTTTTTCTTCAGGCGTCCTTGGGTAAAGTCGTCGAGCACCTCCGCCCATACGGCCTCGGCCTCTCCGAGGATCACGGCGTCGCAGTGCTCCAGGGCCTCTGCCGGCAGGGCCGTCGCATGGAATCCGCCCACGATCACCCGCGCCCCTTCAGATCGCAGGCGGTCGGCGATATGATACACATGCGGCATGTGGTGGGTGAGTCCGACAATGAGGGCGAGCCGGCAGCC
>Ga0299912_10004430_pt1 | contig 11508 bp, 10 predicted proteins | sample RVTome_2_FD_207667 | JGI IMG/M metagenome (GOLD analysis project Ga0299912, IMG submission 207667) | Soil microbial communities from uranium-contaminated site in the Upper Colorado River Basin, Wyoming, United States - RVT95D214 (version 2) ... | reverse complement strand
TAGCCGAAGCGATGGCCAAAAGCAACATGGCCACGAAGACAATCGCAACTATTCTGATCAATATCCTCATCGCGATTTCTCCTTCATTTCAGGCACATTTATTGGCGCGCGATATTCAGGCTGGCGCCGCCCATTTTCCAAGACCGTTCATTTATTCGCTCAATTTTGCAGGCGAGGGCGCGGTTTTCGTTGGGCGTACCAGACTCCGATTAGCACAAGCAGGCCGCCGATCGCTGTAAACAGCCCGAAAGATTCATGAAGGTACGGCACCGCCAGGGCGGTGGTCGCCAATGGTTCGAGATACAGGAAGATGCCCGCCCTGGCCGCTCCTAACTTCGCCACCCCTATTTGCCAGAACCAGTGAGCCAGAGCAGTTCCTAAAAAGCCAAGAAACGCCAGCGCCAAAAGCGCGCGCGGCGGCAGGTGAATAAAAAGCGGCCAATCTGAAGTAAACGCCATCGTCCCCAGAGCCAATAAAGCGGTCGGCGTGAGAATGGCGATAATAACAGTCAGCGGATTGCCGGACCGGGAAAGATCGCGGGTGGCAATCGTATAGAGAGCCCAGGTGTGAGCTGACGCCAGCACGAGCCAATCGCCGATCGATTGCAGCCAGTCGAGGCGGGCGAAGCTGCCTTTTGATACCAGGAACAGAATTCCGGCAGTGGCCACGCCGATCCCAACCCGCGTGCTACGACCGATCTTTTCCTTTAAAATCAGATACGCCAGCGCCGCTGTCACCAGGGGACACATTGCTATGATCCAGCCGGTGTTGGTCGCCGACGTATATTTGATCCCGGTTATCTGAATCAGAAAATGCGCCGCTATTATCAGTGAGCCTATTACCAGCGCCCGCCAGTGACCATTGAATTCGAATTTGACGCGCTTGATTGCGACTATGATCAGGAGCACCGGCAGGCCGATCAGCAGCCGCAGCCCGATAAGCTCGAGCGGAGTCAGGTAATAGAGGCAAATCTTGGTGGCTACGAAAGTCCAGCCCCAGGTGATAACGGTGAATAATAATAAGACCCTGGCGAGAATCACGCTAAAATCTCCCCACTCTCATTTTGCGATTCAAACCTGTCCACCCAAATGGCCAAGAAATATGGCATATTGTATTTTGATAATCAAGATAATCGCTGGCCCGCGTGCGGAACTGGCCGCGCGGGTTCAATCGCCGGAAAAGCAACGGGCAAAGGATTTGTAAGGAAAATTTACGCAAAATTATACTTGACTTATGGAGGGGAAGCCCTATTATTTTATAATGAAGATCGTTTTATCTAAGTTTAAGCAGCTACATCTCCGCCGGTCTAAACTGGCAGCATTACGAAAGGCAAAAACCAGCCAAAAAAAGGAGGCGTCAGCGGAGGAGATTTAAGGCCGATATGATCCTACCGAGTAAAAACATTTCTGAAAGAAGTTGATTTACGATGAAGTGGAGGAGTGATGAGAAGAGTATCATTAATTATTGTTGCCATCCTGCTCATTACATCAGCAGGGTGGGCCCAGGACGGAGCCGGCACGATATCGTTTTACGCCAATACAGGCATGACACTGCCGGTGCAACCGGAAGCCCTGAGTGATTATTGGAATTCTGGATTGAATTTCGGAGGCGGCATAGGCTATGATTTTTCCAAATACGTCGCCATGCAGGGCTATTTTAATTACAACACTTTCGGCTTCAACAAAGATAAGTTTTCCGATGATTTTGGAATCAGCAGCGTTGAAGGCGGCGGATTCAAGATAATAACTGCGATGGTCAATGTAAAGGCTTCCTTTATAGCCCGGGGCAACAAAGTGATCCCGTACTTCATCGGCGGACTTGGCATGTTCAGTATGTCGGAAGATGATATTACCTACCTCTTCAACACTTATCCAGGCGATTCTAAAACCACACTGGGATCGGTGATAGGCTTTGGCATAGATTTCATGCTGATGGAAAACGCCGGCATATTCGCGGAATTTTCGGGAGGTGCCGGGGCCGTCGAATTGGAGACAGGTATTCCGGGAACCGAGGACGGCCCGGTCGGCTATGGGCCACTCAAAATCGGTGCGTTTTTCCAGCTCAAATAACAAAGATTAGCTTGATTCAGGGAAGCCGGCATGTTAAATTGGGGCCATTTAAAAAACCCTAAACCCAAAGGAGTGGAATCGTGAGAAAATTCATCGGGGCGGGATTGGTCTTGCTCGTAGCGGCCATATTTATGTGGGCGCCGGTAGCCCTGGCTGAAACACCGTGGTTCGACATGCCAAATTGCGCTTTCTGCAAAAACCTGACCGCCGAGCCGGGATTGATGGACCATATTACCAAGTGGGAACATAAGAACATCAGCAACGGCTCGATGACCATCACCGCAGTCGATCTCGAATACCTATCGGCTTTCAAGCGCGCCATGGGCAATATGGAAAAGACCAGCGAGGCCTTGAAGCAGGGCCAAATGTTGCCGATGTGCGGGATGTGCCAGGCGTTTGGCATGCTGATGCAGCAGGGCGCCAAATACGAAAACGTCGAATCCGGCAACATATTTGTGGGGATGATGCAGTCGGATAAGCCCGAAGTCGTGGCCAAAATTCATGAGTGGACCGATCGCACCAATGCCGAAATGAAAAAGATGGAGGAGATGCCGAAAGGCGAAAAAGCCGATTAGTTCTCGAAATTTCAATATTTTGGATCGGTTTTCAGGGGCGAAGGTATTGTCTTCGCCCTTTTTTAGTTTCGTTTACTGCCCTAATCGCTCTTTCAGCCAGGCGATTTTTTCAGCGGGCCCTTTTAATTTGCCGTGCCATTCCGGGTCGGGATTGCGGAAATAAATATCGTGGCGTAAAGTGATCACGTCGTCGATCGAACGAAATCGCTTGGCGGCCTCGAACATCTGCTCAAAGAAAAACGGGTAATTGTATGTTTCTGGAAGCTCAACCATTTCGGCGCGATTCAACGTATTTATGACCGCCCCCACCAGCGCCGTCTGATGTAGAAAAATTTTGTGCGTGATATTTTCCTGGCACATATCGGCCATAACGATATCCTCATACAATACTTTGAAATCATCGCCCCATTTTCTTAGGATTCCATTCTGCGGGCGGACCACCAGCAGGTCGGCGTTAAAATAAGCGCGGATTTTCTGCCGGTCGGCGGGAGTGATCTTCGGGGAAAAATCATCATTTTTGATTTGCAGGTCGGCATATATCCGGCTCCAGAAGGGGTCCGGAGCTTCGTCATAAAGCGAGCCGGAGCGGTTATGGGTTACGGGGCGATAAGCAAAACTGATCTCCGGGGGAAGAAGAAGCTCCGACGGTTCCTGAAGTATTATCGTATCGCTGTCCAGCCAGACTAGGATATTGGTCTTGCCTGTTGCCTCTTTTTCGACCTACCCGGCTAATTGTAGGGGTCGATCACCGATCAACCAGGATGGGCGGGATGGGCGGCGACCATCCCCCCATGACTTTTAGAAAAGAGTACTGTTACCTCGTGCTGCCGGGTCTCCGCACCCGGCAGCAATCAATCAATATTATTCCAACACTTTTAAATCGAAATCAATTTTGCTGTCTTTATTCTGACTAAGCCAGTCTTTATAACTTGAATAAGGCCAGTCCTCAGGTTTTGCGACTAATCCTGCCCTTACCGGATTCGTGTGGACATAATTGAGCTTGATTCCAAATTGCCTCTCCGATTTAAGCATTAAATCGTCAAATCTTTCCTGCCATAACCTGGCATTGCCGACAAGTTGCTTTCTGATCATCCCTTTCAACGAATGTATGAATCGGGCGATTCCACGACCGCCTTCTTTGGAACCGACTATCAAATGCAAATGGTTCGGCATTATAACGAACCCGATAATCGAAACAGATTTGCGTTCGGCAACCTGGGAAAGTAGTTTTGTTATTTTCGGCAAACTTCGAGGGTAATCGGGGAAATCTTTGCTATGATATGTAGAGGATGTGACAAAAAAGATCGCAGGTTCTGTAATCAGGTTTCTGTGTCTTAAAGGCATAATGATTATTTAGGCCGCCGAATGCGCCGCATTTGGGCCCAGATGGGGAGACCCGGCGGCACGGATAATAGCCTACAGCACAAGAATATCGCGGGTACAGTAATCAGGTTTCTGTGTTTTAAGGGCATAATAATCGTTCTGGCCGCCGGGTGCGGAGACCCGGCGGCACGGAATCGGAAAAATTGTCGAAACCGCGGGGGTTTCGACCTACCCTGCTGGCGTAACCAGCGAATTGGCGTGGCCACCTGCATTTTAGTGTAGGGGTCGATCACCGATCGACCCGGAAGGTTTTTGATTATGTGGCTACGCTTATTTTTCTTTTGGCCCTTTTAATTCTCCTATCCGCTACCTCAATTGCTCCTAAAAGAAATAATATGCTAACTATGGCATTAAGGGGGCAATAAAAAGGCCCTGAGTATTTATTTGCGGGAAATAATAATAAAGTAAGAGGAAATAAAAGACTTAAGACAGCGCATTGCACGAAAAATACTGACTCTCCATGCATTTTGCTCAAGATTCTCGACTCATGTGCACCAAGTATTTTTTTGGTCCTCTCGACATAATCTCTATCTTCACCCCGCACCAGTGCAGCTAGATCATGAAGCCATCCTACTAATCTGGAGGAAATTGGTTGGGTCACCATCCCGCAAAAAAGCCCCAAGAATGAAATTATAACCAATATGCTCGCGTCTGGGGTCTTCGGGTTTTCAAAGAGCCTATAATATACCAATGACACAAAAGCCGTTCCTGGGAGGAATCTGGCGTAGAAGTCATACCATAAATCTGGAATTTGCAATTTCGTTTCTACATTCATTTTATTCGCTCCCGCAAATCTATTGCTCCCCCGGGTGCGGAGACCCGGCGGCACGTAGAATATTATGTCGTAGTTTCTTGGTTTACGAATTTTTCCAGGCCTTCTCGACGATATTTCCCTCCATGGTGAAAAGCTGCACATGCCCGCAGTAATCGCAGGCGAGAATTTTAAATGACCTTGCGCCAGCTGGGTTTAAGCCAAAATTAGTAATCGCCGCCCGATTTTGATCGGCAATATGAAAATATTTGCCTTTACCGCATACATTGCATTTTCTAAAGATATTGTTATATAATCTTTCGCCATTTATGGATACAGCATCTATAAGTTCATTAAGTTCATCGAGCAACTTATTGGCATCCCCGATGCAATCTTTTTCATGCTCCGTTATGCATTTTTTAAAAAATGGGTTTAAGAGGCTTACCGTGGGTTTGCCTTCTAGAATGCGTTCCACATTAAAATCTGGTTGATCACAGTACCATAAACGCATAAAAGTTTTGCCTGTAATCATTGCCCATAATACTTTGCCCAGACAGAAAACGTCAAAGGTAGGTTTTATTTCTTCGATAAGGCAGCCTTGCGCCCATCCTGGCATCCAGTCGCGACTCCCGACATTTTCATATGTATCTGATACTCTGGTACGCCCGGGATCGCTGAAAAAAATTATTCCGAAATCACCAAGAACAAGTCGTCCATCGTCGCTCAGAAATATATTTTGTGGCTTAATGTCTCTATGCACACATCCGGCTTTGTGGATCTGTGCAACGGCTTCTACTAAGGGTCGGAAGGATTTTAGAGTTTTTAAAATATCGCCCTTAAATATTCCTATATTTTTTTCCAAGGTGCTTTTTGGATAGTAAGGCATCACATACCATTCGAAATCGTCAGTATCGTAATCAATGATACTAATCAAATTTGTATGATTTATTTCCTGCATAGCTTCGATTTCTCTCTTTAGGCGTTTTTTGGCTTTTTCGTTTGAGGTCCGGTCGATAGATTTATGTAGAACTTTGATAGCGCAATGATTGTTTGGGTTTTCCATTTTTAAAATGTTAAAAATCAACTTTCTATATTCGTTATACAGATCCTCAAAATTGTCAACGCGATCTCGAAATAAATGATTGTATAAATTGATTAATTCTCCTATCTGTCGCTCTGGCGTTCCAAATTTAATGTAATCTATCACCTTGAATACCTTGCCTTGTCCACCTTGGCCGCATTCGTCTATTTCGCACCATCTCTTTTTATAATTCATTATATTTTCCTTATAATAGGGCTTACTAAATTCTCATGCATATATGCATTTTCCAGCAAAGTCAGTCGTTCTTTCCCCCTTCTTTCTTTCTCCTTGCCTCCCTTATCCGGGCGGCTTCTACCAAGCACGCCCGGTCATATCTTTAAGCAGAATCGCTGATGCCAAACTTTACTTACATTTCGAATAGCCGCAGTTGGGGCAGGTGACGCAGCCGGATTCGTGCATCAGCTTGCTGCTGCAATCGGGGCAGAGGTCGGTGCTCAGATCGGGTTCCTGCTTGGGGGTTTTGCCGTTGCCGAAATGCTTGTGCAGGATCTGGGCCAGCGCGTCCGGCATCGACCGCACTAACCCGCGGTTGCCGAACACCTGCGCGTCGCCGCCGATACCGCGAAGCTGATCGATTATCTCTTCCACCGGCACGCCCGAGCGCAGCGCCAGCGAAATCAGCCGGCAGACCGCCTCGGTGTCGGCCATCGTGTCGTGCCCCGATTTGCCGATCTGCGCGAACACCTCGAACGGCTTCCCCTCGTAGGTGTTAATCGTGACATACAGATTGCCGAAGCCGGTCTTGATTTTTTCGGTGATCCCGTGCAGCGTCTCCGGCCGGTCCTGGATTACCGATTCTTCCGGCTCGGCGATCTTGGTCGTCTCCTTGGTGGAAAGCACCTGGAACGGCCGGCTGCCGTCGCGATAGATAGTCACGCCCTTGCAGGAGAGCTTATAAGCCAGGTCGTATGCCTTGCGGACGTCATCTTTGGTGGCCGAATTGGGCAGGTTGATAGTTTTTGACACGGCATTTTCGGTATGTTTCTGGAAAACGTCCTGCATCTTGATATGCCATTCGGCCGAGATATCGTGGCTGGTGACGAAAATGCGGCGGATTTTTTCGGGGATTTCCTTGAGGTCGGCGATGGAGTTTTTATTGGCGATTTTCTCCATCAACTGGTCGGAGTAGAATCCCAGCTGGACCGCTTTCTGTTTGAATATCGGATTGACCTCGATCAACCGCGTGTTATCCATCACGTTGCGTTCATAGGCAATCGCGAAGATCGGTTCGATCCCGGAGGAGCAGCCGGCGATAATCGAGATGGTGCCGGTGGGGGCGATCGTGGTTACGGTGGAATTGCGGCGTGGATGGCCGCTGCCGGTGGCCTGGTTAAAGAATGACGATTTTTCCCAGTTCGGGAAATTGCCGCGAGTTCTGGCAAGCTCCGCGGAGGCCCTGTCGGCTTCGGCCTGGATAAAAGTCATAACTTTTTCGCCGAGATTGAGCGCTTCCTGGGAATTATAGGGGATTTCCAGCATGACCAGAAGATCGGCCCAACCCATTATCCCCAGCCCGATCCGCCGATTGGCTTTGGTGCTGATATCGATTTCTTTCAGCGGATATTTATTGGCCTCGATCACGTTATCTAAGAAATGCACGCAATTATGAACTGCCCTGGCCAACTTCTCCCAGTCTATTTCGCAGCGGAACAGGTCGGTATCGGGGGAGACGCCGACTGTGGTTTTGATCATCTTGGCTAAGTTAATCGAACCGAGGTTGCAGCTTTCATAGGGCAGGAGCGGTTGTTCGCCGCAGGGATTGGTGGCCTCGATCAGGCCGATTTTAGTGGTGTTTTCTTTGGCGTTAATCTTGTCGAGGAAGACGACTCCCGGTTCGCCGGTCTTGTGGGCGTGGTCGATTATGGCGTCGAAAACGTCCCGGGCGTTGAGCGATTGCGGCACGCCATCCTTGATGAACTGCTTGCCGGTGCGCGGATCGATCAGAGGATAATCGGCCCCCTCAGCGGCGGCTTTCATGAACTTGTCGGTAACGCCGACGGATATATTGAAATTGGTGATCTCGGTCACATTATCTTTACAGGTTATAAAATCCATGATATCGGGATGGTCAACGCGCAGGATCCCCATGTTGGCGCCACGGCGGGTGCCGCCCTGCTTGACCGCCTCGGTGGCCGCGTTGATCACTTTCATGAACGATACCGGCCCGGAGGCGACACCGGAGGTGGAAGCGACCATGGCGTTTTTAGGACGCAGCCTGGAAAAGGCGAAACCGGTGCCGCCGCCGGATTTATGAATCAGGGCCGCCGCCTTTACCGCATCGAAAATCGACTCCATCGAATCCTCGACCGGGATCACGAAACAGGCTGAGAGCTGCCCTAAAGGCCGGCCGGCATTCATCAAGGTGGGCGAATTGGGCATGAATTCCAGATCGGCGATCATGCTATAAAATATATTGGCGGTTTCCTCGGCCTGTTCGGGCGTGGCGCCAAATTTGAGATCCGGTTCGGCCAGCGCAACTGCCACTCTGGTGAATAGCTGTTCCGGCGTTTCGATTACCCGTCCCTGGTCGTCCTTGGCCAGGTAGCGTCGGCGTAATACGGTTATGGCATTTTCCGTAAGCTGTAGCTTGGTATCTGTGATGTTGATGTTCATATTTCCCCTCTCCTGAATATAACTAAAAGCTGCTGTATCAGGATTCGATTTCACCTGTTGCGGTCATATTAATGTCATCGATTTGAAAATCTCCGAATACGATTGGGGCTTCCCTTTTCATGATTTTAAGCATTTCTATGGCTATTTTGCGGATTTCCCAGTGAGCTCTTTCATTGGTTCTTACCCAGAAAAAGTGCCTGAGTTCCCGGAAATTGGCGGTGATGACGATTTCGGAGGTGGTGCCGTTAGGCAATATATACCTGGCATCCTCCGGCGGTATTCCAGCATCAAGCATCTCCTCATATAAATGGTAACATTGTTCAACGAGTCTATTATATTTTTCGACAAAGTCGTGACTTTCGCCAGTGAAGGTGGGTGGAGTGACGTATTCGAAATCGCGAGTCTTTTTGCGCTTGGGCTTATCCGCGTAACAGACGTAGCGCTGACTTTCCTGCGAGGGTGAAATCAGGCGATGGCGCACCAGTTCGTGAGTGAACACGCGCGACCCGCCCTTGATGCGGAAAGTGGCGTGGGCATGCTCCAGGACTGAATGGTGGCGTTTCATCAATATCTTTTTGATAAGCTCTTCGGTCGATTTCGGCGGATCATACCTGTTAAAGGAGAGGTAGCAGGTGCGGCAAGCCCGCTCGATCAGGTCCTCGCCGTTGGGGGTGATACTTTCGAGGGTGACGCTGAACTTGTTCTGGACCGAAGAACGCGCACCTATATCGTTGCTAAAAGCTATCATAATCAGCCCTTAACCTAAATTTTTAAATTTTTTTTCTTTAAGCGGCCCCTTCTGTCGAAATTCATGGCATCGTGAAGGGGTTAGCATATTATTTTCTATGGCCCCCTCTGTCAAGATATTTTCAGAAAAAACGCAGACATTTTTACAATTAATGATATGGCATGGCCTTAGCATATCGGAAAAATTACGATTGGACAGCCCGATATTACCGCCAAAGGCCATCGAATTTTATGTAATATGTAATCCATTGATTTGCAATGTGTTACATTTTCAAAAGCGGGCATCGTGGCAATACCGTAAGGCGAACCGGGGCCGAGAAACATATTAATTTGCCGGGCATAGTGTTACCAGATTGACCCTGGATGATTATCCATGATGTCCAGAATATACTTGGCAGCGAAAGCGGATTTGAATATATATGTCTTTCATCATATGAAACCTAAGCTAATCAAAAACCGAGTTTTGGGGCCTGCGGAAAAAGCCCATTATCGTGTTGTCGGGCCTCCGCGCCCGACAACGGGCCGCCCTAATGGGCCCAAATGCGGCCGGTTACGGAGAACCGGCGGCACCTTTCAGAGGTTTTTCAACAAGCCTTTTGGATTGGAATTAAAATGGCCGAAGTAAGATCAAGTGAACCGGTTGCTTTTAGAATCGCCGAAATCGCTCCGGTGACCCACGATACTAAATCTTTTAAATTCCGGCTTGAAGAGGATGCTGCACTCGATTTTTTGCCGGGCGATCACCTCATGATGCATGCTGACCTGAATGGCCGGCCTGAATATCGCCCCTACACGCCGGCTTCAACCCCCGACGATACCGGTTTTTTTGAACTTATTATCAAGCGTTACCCCGACGGCCTGATGTCGAATTATATCCATAATAAAAAGGTGGGGGATGAGGTTTTATTGGAGGGAGCGATCCCGGGCGGGCATTTCGAATTTGGAATGGCCGATAGTATCGGCATGGTGGCCGGCGGTGCCGGAATTACGCCGATGATTTCGATTATCAGGACGATCATCCGGCGCGGCTACGACGTGGAAATGACTCTACTATTTGCCAATAAGACCGAACAGGATATTATTCTGCGTCAGGAATTTGAGAGCTATGGCGTGCGGCATAAAAATTTTAAATATGTTTTCGCTCTGGATGAACTGCCGCCTGGCTGGACAGGCCCGGCAGGGTTTATCGATACAGATCTGATTAAACAACACTTGCCCGCGCCTGACCTCAAGCCGCTGATATATCTTTGCGGCCCGCCGATGATGGAATACAAGCTGCGCGAAAAAATCCTGGCGCTGGGCTACGATAAAAACCGTCTGATCATACCCTGATTTTCAGCGTTTATATTTCCCCATAATTTGCGCCTGGGTCAGAATATGCCCGGCCATGGCTTTTTCGATATCGGCCTTGGTAGCGCCCTTTTTCAATGCCAGCATGATATCAAGCGCATACAGCTTGAAAAAGTAGCGATGGGCCGGGCCGCGCGGCGGACAGGGCCCGCCATAGGCGATCTTCCCGAAATCGTTGCTGCCCTCCATTGCGCCTTTGAGCGCTGCAATCTTGCTAATAGTCACGCCTTCCGTTAGCTCCCGAATATCGGGCGGCATATTAAACAGCACCCAGTGAACCCAGGTGCCGCCCGGCGCGTCGGGGTCATCGCAGATAAGGGCCAGCGATTTGGCGCCCTCCGGCGGCGCGGTCCATTTCAACGCCGGTGATATATCCTGGCCGTCGCAGGTATGCTTGACCGGCACCAGTTCACCTTCAGCAAACGCCGAAGTCGATATGACGAACTGCGCCAAAGTGTCCTCCTTGATTAGAGGTTTATTCGATTGGCTATCGGTATTGTTTGTTTGCTCGTTCTGGCTTCGGGCTGAAACGCCGACGATGACAATCAAGGCCAGGGCCGCTAAGGCGAGCTTTTTTGGCATATCTCCTCCCGCATAATTCCGGGTGCGGATTTTCATGTTATAATGAGATCAATATTAAGGTGATTGATTTACGAGCGCAACTAAATTGAATCGGACGTGTCTTCCGGCGGCCTTACCCGACGACTGCACCAGCGCAGTAAGGGTAGGTCAGGCCTACTTGGGGCCTGACATTTTTCATTCGCAGTAATGAGACATCCATTTTTGTCATGCCGGACTTGAGAGGTTGTGTCATAATTAGGTTGAATTTGTTTTTGGATGGTGATAAGAGGGATGTAGGCGGTAACTATGATAAGGGAGAGAGGATAATGGCCTACATATATGGGCAGCGGAACCAG